>Ga0181520_10001305_pt1 | contig 51022 bp, 39 predicted proteins | sample PEATcosm2014_Bin_29_FD_132451 | JGI IMG/M metagenome (GOLD analysis project Ga0181520, IMG submission 132451) | Peatland microbial communities from MTU Mesocosm Facility, Houghton, MI, USA - PEATcosm2014_Bin02_30_metaG | ecosystem: Environmental > Terrestrial > Soil > Wetlands > Peat | place... | reverse complement strand
GCTCGGCCTGATCCGCCGCGTGTCCGATCCCGCCGGGACGCCCGCCGGCGCGCTGCTCCATCTCCGGACGCTCGAAAGCTGGCCGGCCAAGGCGCGCTACCTCTGGCGCCGCGCTCTCCAGCCTAATCAGAAGGACGCCGAGTGGATCCGCCTCCCGCAGCGTCTATCGGCGGCATACTATGTGCTCAGGCCGCTGCGCCTGGCGTACATGCTGTTACGCCGCTTGTTCCGTTAGCGTCGTCCCGGCGCGGGCGATCTGGGGATCACGGCTTTACATTGAGGAGCGGGGTGATGTCCGTGTGCGTAAAATCGTTCCCTTTGAAGAGCAGCGGTTCTCCCTTCGCCTTCGCGAGGGCATAAGTGAAGCAGTCGCCGAAGTTCAGTTGCGCTGGGTGTCCGCTGCCTTTGCCGAAATCCCGGTACGCTTCCCGCGCGATTCTCGCCTGGGCTTCCGTGACCGGCTCGATCAGGACCTCGGCCTCCCGAAGCAGATCGTCGAAGCGGCGGCTCGCGATAGGATCGCGGCTTCCGTCGATCACAATCGCAGTCTCGAGGAAGCTGGCAGCGGAGATCCGCCGGCTGATCGCGTTTTCGATCGCCCGTGCGCAGTGGGCCGTCTCCGGCTCATTGCGCAAAATCGCGAGCAGCGCCGAGGAATCGACGATCATCGCGGCAACCCGCGGTTGTCATAGAGCAGGTCGCCATGCTCAGCGGAGCGAAATGGCTCCTTCAGACGGGGCGCGCAATCCCTGCCTATCGCCAGCAGGCGCTCGGCCAAGCCCGCGCTGCTTGTGCGGCGCAGTTGTTCGAGCCGCTCGCGCACGGCCTCAGTGACCGCCGCTGTCAGGCCCTCGCCGGTCAGGGCCGCCAGATCGTGCGCCAGCCGCACCGTTTCGGAGTTCTTAATATTCATTCCCATCGCTATGTACTAGTCTACCATTGCCGGGAACCTTTCTACCTTCGTCGGCAACCGGCCCATCCGGCGACGCGCACGGGGCGAATTGTTCTTCTCGCCCAGGCGCGCTGACGGCGCCTCGCCACGTGGAAGACCCGCTCCCAAGCGGTTTTGGCGCCCCGTTCTTTCGTTCTATCTCGGCATGCTGGAAGCCGTGGCGCAGGCGATCGTCTCCTGTCCGCCGTCTTCCGGAACCTGGGCTTCCAGGGAATTCCCGCTCCCGCGGACTTCCAGACCCCGCTCCTCGCCGTCACCGGATCAGCTCGACTTGGATTGTCTTATCGTTTACCACAGCGCCGTCCAGTTCCTTCCAGCGGCGATCTGCGGTCACGGCCTTCGCCCCCAGCCATGCCGCCGTCGTCAGGCATACGCAGTCTCCTAACGACAGCCCAAGGTCACGCCGAGTTCCCAGCAGCGCGCCGCAAAACTCCGCTTGGCTTGCCCCAAATTCCTCCTCGATTTCCAGATGCAGTTCGTGGAGGGTAGCGCCGGCCCTTTCTGCCGGCATTCCGGAACGCACCAACTTCCCAAGCACTTCCGCCAGATTGGCGGCATGGATTCGAGACCGATCCAGAATTCGAGCCACGCGCTCGTGGCCGGGTTCCTCGAGCAAGATGGTAAGCAACGCAGAGGCATCGAGCACAAACCGCGCTTTCACGAGCGCGATGCCTCTTCGTCTTCATGCTCGACTTCCGCTCGGCGATCCCGGATCAGTTCCTCAGCCAAATCCTGGCCGGCCGGAATATACTTGCGGATCTCCTGGCGCGCTTTGGCCAGAGCTTGTGAACGAGATGTGACCCGGAGCGCGCCCGACTCTTCCACCTTGACAAGCACTTGGGATCCCTCGGAAATCCCCAGGCGGCGGCGCACCGCCGCCGGGATCAAGATCCGCCCCGACCTTTCAAGCCGGGCGCGATACGTCTCCATGCTCTCATTCTAACCCGGGTACGGCAGAATTGTAATCTTGCCGTTGTTGCTGTTCCTGCCGGCAAAGTGCGCAGTAACTCTGCGCCTGTTTCTCGACATGCTGGAAGCCGTGACGGCGAGCGTACGCTACCTCTGGCGCCGCGCGCTCCAGCCCAATCAGAAAGACGCCGAGTGGGTCCGCCTGCCGCAGCGTCTATCGGCGGCAATATTATGCGGTCAGGCCGTTGCGCCTGGCGTGTACCACGCTGCGCAACTTGGTCCGTTAGCTTGCGTTCGTCACGGGACACCTGCGACTCGTGCACATTGAGTCGCCTCGCCAATTCACGCTGAGACATCCCTTGGGCCATGCGCAACGAGACTAGGTGGCGTCCGAAGGCGCGAAGCTTTTCGGGTTCGTCGAATTCGCCGCGCCCTCCAGCCGGATGCCGAGTGGGTCCGCCTGCCGAAGCGTCTATCGGCGGCTTATCATGTGGCCGGCCGCTGCGCCTGGCGATCGCGAGGGACGGCCCGGCCGCCGTTGACAACACGCCTCGTGAGGATCGGCCACGGCCAGACCGGCTGTGAGCGCAGCAGCCTTTAACGTCTCGTCTGGGACTCGGGTCAAGCTGCGCCTTCAGCGCTTGGCCGGCGCCAAATGCAGGCTGTCGGCGCCGCGGCAACGCAACCAAGCGCTATTGCACCGGCCCGAATTTCTTCAATAACTCGCGGATACTGGTGCCGTCCCCCACGGCGACAATCTGCACGTTGTCGTAAGGGACGTACTTCCGCGCTACGCGCTGAACGTCGGCGGCAGTGATGGCCGCGACCTTCTCGGGGTAGGTGTCCCAGTAGTCCTCGGGCAGCCCGAAATCGCGTTGTTGGAGCCATCGCGAGAGGACATTGGCGGGGTTTTCCAGCGCCAGCGCGAAGCCGGCCACAAGAGTCCGCTTCGCGCCCTCCAACTCGTCTTTGGGCACTGGCGCGTCGCGGATTTCGCGGAACTCCTTCAGCAGGTCCGTCAGCGCCGGTTCGGTCACCTCCGTGCGCACCGACATCGCCGACGAAAAATGCTGCAGGTAGCGCGTCGCGCTGAAAGAGGAGCTCACGCCATAGGTGTACCCCTTCTCTTCGCGGATGATCCGGAACAGCCGCGCCGCCGTTCCCGATCCCAATACCTGGTTCATCACCATGCAGGCGATGTAATCGGGGTCGGTGCGGGCGATGGCGCGGTTAGCGAGCGCCAGGTAGGTTTGCACCGAGTCGGGCCGGTCGATGAGGATGACCCGCTTGTCCGCGATGGGCGCGGCGATCGGCAGGGACAGGCGTGCGATGGGGCCGCCCTTCCATCCCGAGAGCGCTTTCTCCAGCTTGGCCACGGCGTCCTGGGGCGTGATATCTCCGGCCACGCCTGCTAGCTCGCCCATTGGGACGAAGTAGTTCTTATAATGCGCAATCAGATCGTCGCGCGTGATCTTGTCAAGCGATTCGGCGGTGGGACGCGTCACGTGGCGCGCGTCGTTGGGGTAGAGCGCGAGAAGCATCGCATCGGTGCCAAGCGTGGTCGGATTCGTGGCTGCCTGTTCCAGGGCGCTGCGCTGCCGCGTCTTCCATTTCTCTAATTCATCCGCCGGGAACGAAGGGTGTAGCAGCACGTCGGCGAGAATCGCCAGGGCGTCGTCGAAATTCTCGGTCAGCGAGCTGAGCGAGATGGTTCCGTCCGCGCCTCCGCCTCCGCCGCCGCGGCCTCCTCTTCCACCCCCGCCGCCACCGCCGATCGAAAGCGTCGCGCCGATTTCCGCCAGGGCATCCGCGATCTGCCTCGCCGAGCGCGTGCTCGTCCCGAGCGTCATCAGTGCGCCCGTGGCTTCCGCCAGGCCCGGCAGGCCATCCGGATCGCGCAGGTTCGTCGAGGGAATCTCGATGGTCAGGGAAATCGTCGGCGCGCGGTGGCTTTCAATCGCCAGCAGCCGCAGGCCGTTCGAGAGCTGGCGCTCGACGGCGCGCGGCAGCTTGACCCTGAGCACATCGGTCGAAACGGGCGCGCGGTTCAATCGCACCAGGCCGCGGTAGCCCTCGGATTGCGGTTCCTGCGCGGCGGCCACAGCGGCGAACACGGCGCAAATCGCGATTGCTTTCATCATGGCTTTGCTTCCCGGCTTCATTGCGCCTGCCCCCGCCGCCCGCCCGATGACGCCCCGGCGGCCGGCAATGTCTGCACCACCACCCGGTTCGACGTCATCAGCCAGGCCTTCGCGGCCTTCTGAATCTCCGGCGCCGTGACGGCCATTTGCGCGTCCACGTCTGTGTTGATGCGGCCGGGGTCGTTAAACACCGCCGCCGCTTCGGCCAATTCCTGCGCCCGGCTCAACACGCCGATGCGGGACACTGCCGCTCTGCGCAGGCTGACGCGCACGCGCTGCAGCTCTTTATCCGTCACGGGTTCCGCCGACAGCCTGGCCACCTCGGCGGTGATCTGCGCTTCCACGTCCTCCAGCTTTTGGCCAGGACGGACGGTGGCCGAGATGGAGAAGATGCCCGGCCCGCCACGACGGTCCGTCCGGCACGATACCTGCGAAACAATTTGGCGATCCTGGACCAACTGCTGGTACAGACGCGAGGTCTCCCCTCCGCCCAGAATGCTGGCCGCCACCGAAAGGGCGCGCGCATCGGGCTGGCTCGACGGTGGAATGCGATACGCGATATCCAGGCGTGGCAACCGCGCCAGCTTGTCCTGCAGGGTAGCCCGCCGCTCGCCGTTCTTGGAAGGTTCGGTGAGGTCCACAGGCTTGGGCGCTTCCTGGCGCGGAATGGCGCCGAAGTACTTCTTCGCTTTCGCCAGCGTCTCCTTGGCATCCAGATCCCCCACCAGCGCCACCACGGCGTTGTTGGGCGCGTAATAGGTCTTGAAGAACCCCTTCACGTCGTCCAGGGTGGCCGCGTCCAGGTCGTCCATCGAGCCGATCACGGGGTGGTGGTAGGCGAAGTTATCGTAGATCAGCTCCTCGATCTTTTCCGAGGTTGCGCCGTACGCCTGGTTATCGACGCTCTGCCGGCGCTCCTCCTTCACGGCCTGACGCTGGTTCTCCAGGTTCTCCTCGGTGAGCGCCAGCGCGTGCATGCGGTCAGCCTCCAGGAACAAGCCGAGGTCCACCTGGTTCTTGGGCATGGTCTCGTAGTACGAGGTGCGGTCGGTGTTCGTAGTGCCGTTGGAAGTGCCGCCGTTGGTGTCGATAAGAAAATCCAGCTCGCCTACGCCGACGTTCTCCGAGCCTTTGAACATCATGTGCTCGAAAAGGTGCGCGAAGCCCGTCCGCCCCTTGCGCTCGTCGCGCGACCCGACTTTGTAAGCAACCGCGATGGCGTAGACCGGCGCGTAGTGGTCCTCGGAGATGATGACGCGAAGGCCGTTGTCGAGCGTCGTATCGGTGAATACGACCTTGGGAATAGCCGAGGGAGCCTGGGCCATGGCAAGGCCGGCCGCAACCAGGGCCGCGGCGACAGACAGTTTCATGAATCCTCCCGAAGGGTTTCTTGTAGCACGATTCGGGCGCGCTATGGATTGCTTCTACGCTCGCGCGCAATGGAACCCAGCCGGGTAATCAATTGCGCAATCGCCTCATAACGGCTCAGGCGCACTCCGGCGGCTCCTCCGCCAGGGTGAACGGTGACGAAATCGGGTTGGGGCGCGAGGCCGAACCGGCGGTAGAAAGCGGAGCGCAGAAAGCCCTTCACGGCGCCGGGATCGGCCGCCTGGGCGTCTACGTGAACCTGGAAATAATCGCCCTGTCCGGCGGCATTCACGCGGACAGCGACGGCCTCACGCCCGAACGCACGGTGGAGCATGGCTTCGGCGAGGTCGATCAGGGCGAGGCCGCGAAAGAAGCTGGAACCTGGCAGGCTTGGGAACTCGGGAGGATGCTCGGGGGAGAGCGAATCGTTGTCGATCCCGCGGTTGAAGTCGAACGGCGCGGCGCGGAAGCGCTCCAGCCAGCGGTCCAGGCGCCCGGCGCCGGCGCTGCCGCGCTCCCAGTCCATCTCGCTCTCCATGGCTTCGCGGGACGGCAGGCGGTCCGGATCGATTTCCACCGACCGGTCGCCGAGTTGCGAGCTGCTCACGGTTGCGATCCACGCCTCCGGGTGGTGGATAAGATAGAAGTTCTTGGCCACCTCGGCGAACAGGTAGGCGACCATGGCGCGGAGAGGCACGCCCTTCTCGACCACAGTATTTCCCGAGGGGTCCGCACGGCGCAAGAGCGGTTCGCGCCATCCTTCGAAGAGAGCGTGGATGGCTGCGCCGGCTTTGCCCGCAGTGCCGGCTTGGCCAGCGCCGGCGGACGCGAGTTGGTCCTCCAGCCAGGCGCGGTTCTCGAGCAGCCTTTGATGGAGTTCTTCACGGCCGACGCGCAGCGGGAGATCCTGGAGCACGGTGCAAATCCAGGCTGCGCTCTCCGCGCCCAGCAGACCGTTCGAGAGCAGGTCCGGTTCCACCTGCTTGAAGAAATCGACATCGAGCGGCAAGCGGATCAGCAGCGCCGCGATTTCAGCCGCCTTGCCGGTCATCTTGCGCACTTCGGAGGTGGTGAGAGGTCCCTCGCCGGAGGCTTCCCCGTAAGCGCCCCAGGACCAGCGCCAGGCCTCGCGGTCGCGGTCCACGGTGTAGGGGAACAGGATGCGGAACCGGTCCGCGGGCACAGGATAGGTTCCGAGAATGCGGTAGTTGTCCCTGGGGTTTGAGGAGATGAGGGCGCCTTGGCCCGCCATGCCCTTCTGTTCGGTGGCCTGGTCGAGAGATCCCGCGCGAACGCCGGTTCCGTACTCGGCCTGGCAAGCCAGGTGGACAAGCAGATCCGGCGGCATATCGAGCTCGAAGAGCGCGTTGACGGCGTTCTTGACCGCCACGGTAACCGCCGAAGAGCTGGCAAAGCCCCCCTGTGGAATGTTGCCCGTCAGCGCCAGTCGCAGCCCGCGGAACTCCTCGCGGCCCAAGCTCCGTTGCGCCTTGGCGCCGAGATGGCCTTGGCGCAGGGTGCGCAGGGAGCCGATGGCGTTGCCCACAAGCGCGAACGGGCGGCGCATGTTATTGGCGGCCCACAACGAAGGCGGCGGCAGCGGCAGCCCGCCGGCGCGGCGCGCGGCCAGTTCCGCGTCGCTGAAGTATCCGAGCGAAAGCAGCAGGGTCTCGCTCATGCGCGTGCCGAACTTCTCGTAAGTCTGCAGGTCCGACACATCCTCGCCCGGGTACATGGCGTCCTGGTCGGAAGGGATGAAGCTCAGGCTGTCGCGGAACTTGGGATTGGCGGCGTAGAGGTGAATGCAGCGGTCGCCGGCCACCTGGGTCAATGCCACGATCTGTTCGCCGCTGGCGTCATCGCCGGCCCCGATGGGCATCTGCCAGGCCGGGCCGAAGAAGCGCTGCATGTCCGGGTGCATGAAGGCGATGCGCAGCCTGCCGCCGGAGATGCCGATGGCGGCGGGCAGCCCGGGCTGAAATGCCAGCTTCTCGCGGGAGGCTGCCAGCAGCAGTTCTTCAAGCTGCCTCGCAATCGACGCGATCTGGCCGAAGGGACGGCCGGCCGCGAGGGCGTGCGCGGCGGCCTCCACCTCGCGCTCCTCGGGAAACAGCAGGCCGCGCGCCGAGGCGATCGAGCCTTCCAGGAGCGCGAGATCCATCGGCCGGGTGACATCGGAGCACAGCAGGTCGTACTCGGGGTCCGCGGCCGTCGTGGTTACGGTGCGGACCTCGCGTCCCTCGCGCGCGAGCGCCTCGACGACATCGGTGAGGTAGTACTGCCGTTGCGCGTTCGCATTCGTCAGGCCCCGCAGATAGCGGTGAAGCGTTCGCGCGCGGGTCAGATACAGAGGGCAATTGCCTTCGCCGATATTGCGCAGCGCCTGGCGGGTGATCTCGTTTTCTTCGGCGGCGATGTCGTGCTCCTCGATGATTCGGACCACGCGACCGCCATCGTCCCGAAGGACGCGGCCCTTGCCGAGGTGCTTGGGCGGCTCGTAGGCCGCGGTGAGGAAGGTCAAAGCGGCCTCGCGCCCTCCGCCGGTGTGAGTTGCCCAAAGCCGGCGGAACACCGCGGACGGCACGATGCGATCGCCCATGGTGACAATCAGCAGCGGGTCGAGTTCGGCCAGCGCCCGAACGGCGAACGCTTCGAAAGCGGCGAACGCCGTGCCTCCCGCCGGATTGCCGGAAAGCACATAAATGTTGGCGGCGCCCAAGGCCGCGGAAACCTCGAAGTGACGGTACCCCACCACGCAGACGACCGGCGCGGCGGCGAACCGGCGGAACGCGTCGATGGAATGCCGCGCCAGCGGCGTTCCGCACACCGGCTGGATGCACTTGGGCTCCGCGCCGAAACGAGTCCCCTTGCCCGCTGCCAGCACGACAAGCACAGGCGCGTCTTCACGGACGCCGCCATGGAGGTCGAGGGCCGCCGGATTGAGTATCGCTCCCGACGAGGGCAGCACGGCGTCTTCCAGACGCGCCGGTTGCGGTTGTGACATTACGTTCCATCTATAACAGACGGCGGGTTCGCGATGCTCGGGCCCGGCGTAGAGAGCGCCGGCGGCAGAGGCAAGGCGAAGACGCGGCGGGGCTGAAGATTTCGGACAAGCCAGGAGTTAGAATGGAGTTCTGGTTTCGGAATACGAAGTCCGAAATAGCAGGGCCAATGATGCGAAGGCTGATTCCAGCGCAACCAGATGTGACGGGCGTCTGCCGCCATCCACGGCCAGGGAGGTACAATCTGCCAATGATATTGGGTTTCCGCGGAGCCCTGAGAATTGCAGGCTTGCCGCTGCTGTGCGCCATTGCCTTGGCTTTTCAGGCGCCTCCGGAAGGGCCGCTGCCAGCTCCGCGCGTTCGCCCGCAGGCCGATGCGGACGCCGGGACGCCGGCAATCTTGCGCGTGAATTCCTCACTGGTGCTCATTCCGGCGCACGTGACCACCGCGACCGGCGCCTCAGTCACAAACCTGAGGAAGGAAAACTTCATCCTCCTGGAAGATGGCATTGCACGGACGATCACGCATTTTGCGCAAGACGATGCGCCGCTATCGGCCGGCGTGCTCCTGGATATCAGCGGGAGCATGAAAAACAAAATGGTCAAGACTTCCGAGGCTGCCGCCGAGTTCTTCAAAACGGCCAATCCCGAGGACGAGTTCTTCCTCGTCGAGTTCAATGGACACCCCAACCTGAAGGTGCCGTTCACCCACGACTGGCGCGAAATCCCGCGCGAAATCGCGAAAGCCAAGGCCTTCGGGCTTACGGCCCTACTGGACGCCGTTCACCTCTCCATCGCGGAAATGAAGCACGCGCGGAACGAACGGAAAGCGCTGATCATCCTCTCCGACGGGGGTGATAACTTCAGCCGGCGCAGTCTCCACCAGTTGAGCTCCACGCTCCTCGAAGCGGGCGTTCAGGTGTATGCAATGGGCGTTTTCGACAGGGATTACCCGGTCAAACACACCCGCGAAGAGCAGAATGGCCCTGGGCTGCTGGATCGGATCTCCTCGGACAGCGGCGGCCGCGCCTTTCCGCTTGTCAGCCTGGACAACCTTCCGGGCGTCGGCGCTCAGATGGCGCTCGAACTCCGTAACCAGTATGTCCTCGGCTTTTCACCGTCAACTTCGGTTGCCGACGGCAAGTATCATCGCGTGGATTTGACTCTGGCGCCGCCCGACGCGCAGAGCGATCTGCGAGTTTACTACCGGCGTGGATATTACGCGCCCGCGCAGTAAGTGGGCATCACCGCCGAAAACCGAATGTCATCGGGATGTAAGCGGCATGGTAACTCCCGATGTAGATGTAGTTATACTTGGCCTCCGCGAAAAACTCTCCTCCCCACTTGTGTTTCAGACCAACTCCCGCTCCGATATCGACGCCTGGCTTGTTGATTCCGTAGCCGAGGGGCGTCATGCCGGTCGGGTAGATTCCGAAGAATGAATTGAATCCCATGGTTAAGGGCGCCGCGGGCTGCGTGAAGTCCTGTTTCCAGTGGTAAAGCCCGCCGCCGCCGGTGATGTACACATCGAGGGGGGCTTTAGGCAGCAGGTGGATGATGGGGTCGAGCGTTAGCGAATACGTCTTCACATCGCCGGCGGTGTCGCCCAAGCTGCTCAATACGTTCGAACTGATGCCCATGGAGTCGAAGCTGAAATCCAACATCGCGCCGAGATAGGGCGTGAAATTGACGCCGGCGCCGCCCCCGATGTTATACCCTCCGTCCAGGTACGAGCTGGCGCTGCCGGCCGGGACTGTGTATCCGCCCGAAACGGCAAAGCTATACCGCGGAACTTCCTGAGCGAAACCCGCTACCGCAAATCCGGCCAGAATGCTCACGCATACAAAGGTCTTCATGATTTGTATCTTCCTCCAAGAGTTGACTTACCCATTCGTGGTCTGCATTTCGCAATCGAACCGCCAATTTCACCGGTTGCCAAGCCGCTGTTCGCACGATTGTAAGTGCGTGCACACCATAGGTGTGAGCCGCGTTGAAACATCACTGTCTAATCTTCGAAGTCTCCGATGAACTAACTATGGCGATGTAACAGTTCGCACAAACGTGGTCAGTGCGCAATGGCTCGAACGAGTCAGAGGATTGTAGGGCAATGAGGCTGCCTTAAGAAACTGTGTATGTGAACGAAGGTCACGCCTGTGACAAGACGTCACAGGAACTTGGGTCACTCTGTACACGAACGAAGGAGCGTGTGACTTACCTCTCCTCTGTAAGTTTGGCTTCGATCAGGCTGGGTCCCGGCTCTCGCAGGGAAGCGCCGAATTCGCGGATGAAGTCCTCGGCCGTGGCGGCGCGGGCGGCCCGAACTCCGAAACCCTCGGCCAGTTTAATCCAGTCGGGATCGGGGCGGCCAAGGTCTATCATACGGCTGGCGCGCGGGCCTACCGCAGCCCCGCCGGTTCGCTGCATCTCGATATCGAGGATGCGGTAACGGCGGTTGGCCAGGATGACTGTGGTGATGTCCAGGCGCTCGCGAGCCATGGTCCATAGGGATTGCAGGGTGTACATGGCGCTGCCGTCGGCTTCGAGCGCCACCACCTTGCGGCCCGGACATGCCAGCGCGGCGCCCAGCGCGACCGGCAATCCCTGGCCGATGGCGCCTCCCGTAATCGGGAGATGTTCGTAGCTTCGGGCGCCGGCGAGGTAGGGCCAGATTCGCTCGTTCGAGGAGACAGTCTCATCGGAGACAATGGCGCCCTCCGGCAGGAGCGCTCCCACTGCCTTGCCGACGGCGGCCGCGCTGAGCGGTCCGGCGGCCGGCAGTTCAGGGCGCGGCGCACCTGAGGCGGCGCTCTCCGGCGAGGGCGCGCCGACTTCCTGGGCCAGCCATTCGAGCGCGGCCGCGCCATCTTCATCCCGGTATGCGAGTATGTTGAAGGCGCACCCGGCGGGCGCCAGCGAGCTTCTCAGGCCTGGATAGCCGAAAAAAGAAACGGGCGGATGAGCTTCCACAAGGATCAGCCGCTCGAATCCGGTAAGCAACGCTTGCGCGGGCTCAGGGAAATAGGGAAGACGCTCGGCTGCGGGGATGCCGGCGCCGCGGGCCATGCGGGCGGCGTACCGGTCGGCGAAGACTCTCACGCCGGTGGCGGCGCGCAGGCGCGCGGCTGCGTGAAGTCCGCGGGCTTGAAGCGCGGGGCCGCTGAGAAGGAGTCCAACCGCCTCCCCGGAGCGCAGCGCGCACGCGGCGTCACGGATCCGTTCGCGCGACGGCAGGGGCCGGCAAGGCCGGGGAGCGGGGCAACCGGGATTTCCGGCCTCGCTCCAGGAGAAATCCGCGGGCACGATCAGGGTCGCTACTCCGGCAGGCGGTCCCATGGCGGCCGCTACCGCCGCGGAGGCCGCTTCGCCCATGGCTTCGGCGCGCTCCAGCGTACGGACCCAGCCTGATACGGGGCGCGCGAAAGCCTCAATGTCCGCGGTTAGAGGAGCGTCGTGGTCCAGGTGCTGGGTGGAATGCTGACCGACAATGTTGACTACCGGAGAGCGCGCCTTGCGTGCGTTGTGGAGGTTCGCCAGCGCGTTCGCAAGGCCCGGTCCGAGGTGAAAAAGAGTGGCGGCCGGTTTTCCGCTCATGCGGGCATACCCGTCCGCCGCGCCGGAACAGACGCCCTCGAAGAGTCCGAGAACTCCGCGCATGCGGGGCACGCGGTCGAGCGCTGAGACAAAGCGCATCTCGGAGGTCCCGGGATTCATGAGGCACAGATCCACTTCGTTGACCAGCAGGGTTCTGAGGAGACATTCGGCGCCGTCCATATGGGGTTCTTTTCATCAGAACATATGGCGCCGGAATTGTGGCGAGGCTCCGCCTACTGCGCGGGCCGCATCGGGTTCATCAGGCGGCCGATGAAGAGGACGACTCCCGTGCGCGCGTCGCGGATCAGGAAAAGGAACGGGTGATCGGCGCGGAAGACAATGGCCTGTTCGGGCATGCGCATGGCGGCGGCGCGCACGCCGATGCCTGTCGCGGCGGCAGCTTCGGTTCCTTCCTCGGCAACGTCGACGAAAGCCTTGTGGACCACCTCGGAGATGGCGAGGTCGCGTTTTGAGTCGATGCCTGAGAAGTCGGCTTTGGCGGTGAAGGCGGTGGGCATGCCCATGGCTGAGAGCGCCTTGCCAATGGAGAATTGCGATTCGGCGCGAAACTTCGGCAGGCTCACCTGCACATTTTGTGTGGTGAGTTTTCCGAGCCAGCCAGTCAGGTTTTCCCATGTCAGGGATTTCTCAAGGCCGGGCAAACCGTCGGCGGTTTTCGGGAGCAGGACGTCAAAGACGATTCCGCTTCCGGCGTAGCGCATTTCGAGAATCTGGGCGGAGGGAGTATCGGCGTAACCGAAGTGCGAGGTCTGGTTCATGAAGTCGGCTTGGGCGGGGTCGCCCGACGGAAGGGTGAAAGGCGCGGGCCGGGTGCGGGAGGTGACGAACGGATCCTGCCACTTGCCGTAGAAGTAGATCGCGCTGGTCAGGACCATGCGGGTCCGGGCGTCGAGCGATCCTGCCGGGAACAGGTCCTTGATCTTCTCTTTGGTGTGCTCTTCGGTCCAGCGATTAATCTGCGCGCGCGCGGCCTCCGGCGCGGCCACGAAATCGAGCGGAGTGAGTGGGGCGTGGTAATTGTTGGCGAGCGTGTTTTCGAACGCCGGCAGGATGGCGAATCCCTTCTGCACCCAGAGTCCGTTGGCGGTGAGCAGTTGGTTGCCATCGTTGTTGGCGGCCTTGGCGAGGTCGGCGAGCAGGGATGCTAGGGCGGCGTCGTAAGTGGGGTCGTAATGGAGGCGCAGGACGTATTGGATCTCGGCGGAGGTCTGACCGCGGGCGCCGGCCAGCGCCATGGAGAGGGCAGTGGCGATGTTGAACGGGGAAAGGATCAGGTTCGCGCCGCCGCCCGAGAGTTGCTTGTAAGCGGCGGTGGTGAAGCCGTTCATAGCGGGAACGATGCGGGAATCGGCTGCCGGCAATGCTGCGGCGAGCAGGATTGACAGAGCAAAGAGTTTCATAGGACCTCACATCCATGATGACGCGAACGCGGCGATCCTTTCAGGATCAACCCGCGCCCTGACTCGGAACCGCCACGGGAGGAGACCACGCCGCGAAGCCACGCACTTTCAAACAGCGCGTGAAAACCTGTTGGCCGTCGGTGACGTAGAGAACGTCAAAATGCTCGCCGGCGAAGCACAGGCTGCGCACCGGTCCGCATGGCGTGGGCAGCGGCAGGATGGCGCGCACGCGCCCGTTCTGGTCGCAGACCTGGACGCCCATGCGCGTCGCCACGTAAAGATTGCCATGCGTGTCGACGGCAAGATCCTCCGCGCCGCCGTCGTTGGGAACGTCCGTCATGTGTAGCCAGAAGAAGGGCTGTTTGTCACTGAAGGAACCGTCAGGCCGGACGACATAGCTGTAAATCCATTGGGTGGCTTTCTCGGCAACGTAAAACAGCGAGCCGTCAGGCGAAAAGGCCACTCCGGAGGCAGAGAGAAGTCCCTGGTCGATTACTTTCGTCCCGCCACTCTTAATCTGCCACACGCGGCTGGGCATATCGCCGTGGGCCCCCGGTTCGGTCACGTAAATGCCGCCATCGTGCGTGACCACGATGCCGCGGCCCACAATGCCCTGGGCGACCGTCCGGGAATTGCCCCGCGGATTCAGGGCGACGATCTTCCTTTCGGCCGGGACTACCGCATACAGAGTTCCGTCCGGACCAAAAGCCTGGCCGGCGATGGCGGCGGTCTGGTGCGCGAAGACGGCCGGCTCGCCATCGCCGCCGATGCGGTAAACCGTGGCTGCATGTGCATCGCTCAGGTAGACATCTCCCTTGGCGTCGGAGGCCAGCCCCGCCACGGAGCCGAAGGACTTTGGAATTCTCCGCCATCGCTCGCCGGGCAGCGTGATTTCCTGTAACGTGCTGTTGTGCGAGACGCCGCTAGTGACGGGCGCCGGATAGTCACGCCACAGCCAGCGCATCACATCGGGGAATATCACCTGTCCGGGCCGCCCATCATGCCCGTGCACGCCCCACGCGTGAGCGACATCATAGCCGGAGAACGTCAGGGCCGACTCCATGTTTAGATTGGCGTCGTACCAGGAACCGAAAAGCGGGTTCCAGGCGTCGGTCGAGCCGTCTTCGAGGAAAACGCGAATCGGCTTGGGGTCGGTCTTGCGAATCAGCGCGGGGTATTCGTTGCCGCCGCGCATCGACACAAAGGTCCCGATGGCCGAGTAGACGCGGGTGAATTGGTCGGGACGGCGCCAGGCCAGCGTGAAGGAGCCGATACCGCCGGTGCTGGCGCCGGTAGCCGCATGGTCGTTGCCATCGGGCGAGAACTCGATGGGCCTGCCGTCGTGCGTCTTCAACTTCCGCACGGTCGGCAGCAATTCGTTAAGCACAAATTCCGGAAAGCGATCGTTCAGGCTATCGAATTCGAAAGATCGGTTGAAGCGCAATGCGGCCCGTTGCGGGGCGCCGGCCGGATCCATAAAGACGGTTCCCGCAACGATGCCGACGCCAATCATGACCGGCACTTCCTTCCTGGCGATGAGGTTATCGAGCACCGTGCCCTCATAAGCGGCCAGACCATCTAGCTTGACCAGAAGGCAGGCGGGCTTGGCAGGGTCGTACTGGGCGGGCACGTAGACCACGAAGCCGTTCTCCGTGCCGGGATAGATTTTGGAATCGGCGATCTGGCCCTGGAGGAACTCGCCATGCGGAACGTTGGCGTCGGGCTTGCCTTCATTTGGAGGGTAGGGACCCGAGAGTTCGCCCTGAATCTTTCTGACGAGCGCGTCTGGGTCCACCGCAAGGGGTCCTTGCGCTTGAAGGATGGCAAGAGCGGCGAGAAGCAGGATAGCCGACGAGAGGGGACGAAGGAGGCGAGGCATCGTCATTCCCATGATTTGCGGCCAGTCTAGCACAAGCCAGTGCGTCAGCGGGCGCGCGATTCGGTACCATCGGAATGAGGGAGGCGTCTATGTCCATCTTCATCGTGCAACTTGGCGCGCCTCGAAGGGCCGGGGAGGGTTTGCGGCTCGGAACGGTGCGGCGGCCTCCGCGCGGCGTTCCAAAATCCGACTTCGCGCGGCTCGACTACTACGACGTCTGGTTCCCAAACCTGGCGCCCAGCGCCGAACTGGTGAAGGCGGCGCTGGGCGCGGCGGACGACCGGGCGTGGGCCGCCTTCAGCCGGGAGTTTCTGCGTGAGATGAGCGCGGCGGACCGGAGCCGCGAACTGGACCTGCTGGCGGCGCTGTCGCATCACGCCAATCTGGCGCTGGGCTGCTACTGCCGTGACGAGAGCCGCTGCCACAGGTCGCTGTTGCGGCAACTTCTCATGGAGCGCAACGCGGACGTAGTCTGAAGCGCGGTGGGGCGGGCCTCCTGGCCTGCCTTCTTCATGCAGTTACCTTGCTACTCGTAGATTCGCTATCGATCTTAGTGGTACGTGCCCCCCCGCCATGAAACTGTCAACGGCCTACACCTTCGGTAGGCCGTACGGCTCGCGGTATGTCTTGCTCAAGAGCTTGTTGGCCTGCGCGTCGCCCGGGAATGTCTCGGTCTTCGGATCGAAGCGGACGTCGCGGCCAAGCTTAAAGGAGACGTTGCCGAGGTGGCACAGCGTCGTGCTCAGGCGCCCGATCTCCACGTCTGAGTTGGGACGCTTCCGGCTCTTGACGCATTCCAGGAAATTGCCTTCATGGGAGCCCCCCGCGCCCATCGTCGTATCCACCTTGCCGTCTTTCCAATGCACCTCCCACCGGTCGTCCTTCGTGATTACCGTCCCTTCCGTGCCGTAGTAGGCGGTGCTTACATCGGCAGGCCCGCCCTGGAACTTGGTCCCCAAACGGATAGCGGCATGCGGCAGCAGATAATCGGTCGCGAAGCTGCGCAGTTCGAAGTTCAAAAGCATGTCGCCATAGTCGTAGGACACGATCTGGGTGTCGGGGACCTCCTTGGCGTCCTTCAGCCAGTAGATGCCTCCCGCCGCGGAGATCCGTGTGGGCAGGCACTGAGCGCCATCGAATCCGTGCATAAGCTGAATAGCCCAAATCCCCACGTCCAGCACATGGATGCCCTGATTCCCAATCTCGCTGTTGCCGTAATCCCAGAAGAACCGCCAGAGATAGTGAAACCGGTTCTCATTGAAGGGGCGCTTCGGCGCGGCGCCCAGCCACCGGTCGTAATCCACGCCGGCAGGAGGAGCGGCGTCGGCCGGCCGGCCGATGTCGATGCGGATCTGGTCGATCCACGCTTTGATCAGCGCCACCTTGCCAATCTTGCCCGCCGCGACAAACTCGACGGCGCTCTTGTAGTGGACCCCGCTGCGCCGTTGCGTGCCCACTTGCATCACGCGGTTGTACTTGCGCGCGGCGTCGCGCATCAGTTGTCCTTCCTGGATCGTGTGGCTCATCGGCTTCTCGCAATAGACATCCTTGCCGGCCTGACACGCCATCATCGCAATGCGGGCGTGCCAGTGATCCGGCACGGCGATCACCACGCCATCGATCTCCTTATCTTCAAGGACGCGCTCGAACCGGCTCTCGAACGCCGGCTTGCGGCCCTGCGCCGTAGCCAGATCCGCCCCGGTTTTCTCAAGGACGGCGGGATCCAGATCGCAGAACGTCTTGAATTGCGCGCCTGCCTGAATTGCGCGCAGCGCCACCCCGCGCCCTTGGTTGCGTCCGCCGATCAGGGCGAGCGTCACCTTCTCATTGGCCCCCATGGCCGCGGGGTTCCAATTGATAAAGCTTCCTGCGGCGGCGGCCGCACCCGCGGTTGTCAGAAACGTCCTTCTGTCTTGCATCGCGTTCACTCGCTCCTTCTCTGCCCTTGCTGCCTCACTCCGCCACCACGCCTAATCCCGGCCCGTTCAGTCCGGCCGTCCGCACCATCCCGTCCTTCACGACGAAGATCCCCGGGAAGCGCTTCTCCCACCCCATGTTGGCCGCCGGACAGTACTGGCGGGCATTCGCTTCAACGGCTTTCACCGTCCGTATGTGCGCCGCCAGCGTCACGGAGTGCGCCAGCGACGCGCCCGGACATGTCAGATCCTGCACGCACAGAAACACTCGCCGCTTTTGGCCAAGCGCGGCCATTAACAAAGACTGGCTTTGCCCCTTGCATGCTTTCAATGCCGCTCCCGAGTAGCCCATGGACAGCGCCTTGAGAAATGCGTCTTTCCCGGTGAGCGATTCGTCGATCACCACGGGCACGATTTTGGCGGCCTCATGCATGTCGTTTTGCGGGTTCGCGTCCAGGTCGCGCGCGGTGGGCTGTTCCACATACTGGATGCGCGCAAACGCCCGCGGCGATTTCGACTTCAGCGTCTCCAGAAACTCAACCAGGTAGCCCACATTGGGACACTTCTCGTTGAAATCGAGCGAATAGACATACTCGGAGACCGAGCGTTCGCTCTCCGTTCGGGCGGTTGCTTCGTGAACGCGGACGACGCGATTGAGGTCCCACTCGCGGTCGCTGCCGTTCAGCTTGATCTTGATGTGCGTGATGCCGTTGAACCGAATCCACTCGGGCAGCGTTTCCGGAAGGCCGTCGCCAACCGGGTGCTCGACGTCCTCCGGCAGGATCGGATCCACCGCGCCCACTAAGTGGTAAAGCGGCAGCGCCAGTTTCGGTTGTCGCGCCACGTACCGGTCCAGGGTCTCGCCGCGGAACTCAGGACCCAGGAAACGGCTCAGGTCGGGGGGAAGGAACTCCGGGCCCAGGGTCTCAAAGCTGTTCCGCCGGTGCAGCTTGCCGTAAGCGTCATGAATGGCGGCGTCGAATGCGCTGGCCGTCACCAGCACGCAAAGCAGCGGAATCGGTTCCTGCAACCCGTGGGATATTTCGGCCGCGGCGGATACATAGCGCGGTTCAAGCGCCTGGTTGAGATCGACGGGATGACCCCATTCTTGTTCCGTCACGTTGATTTTCGCGATCCGCGCCGCCAGTTCCTTCATGGCGGCGAGCGTTTGATCGTACGTCAAGTGTTTGGAGGGGAACGACCACACGTTGCCCAGCGTCATGGACCCGAAGCCCTGCGCCGTCTCGCCCTGCCGCCCGCGAACCGTGCACCGCACGTTCAAAATCGTGGCGCGGTCTACCACCGTCCCGCCGAATTTGATGGGCGTGCGGTATCGAAAATCTTCGTAGGAAGGTTCGGTTTCCACGATCCGGACATCCGTCGAAGTGCGGCTCCAGATCGCAGGCGCTCCCAGCAAGATCCCTCCGGCCGACGCGAGCGCGCGCCGCCGCGTGACGCCGAGGGAGGAAGAAAGCGCATTCGAGTGCATTGGCATCCGTTCGCCTTCCAGTGTAAACCCAAGCGCCGTCGGGACAATTGGGTTACACTCGAATCGAAACATGAAACCCATTCTGATTCTCGCTGCAGCCGTGCTGTGTGCATCGGCCGCCGATTTCCGCCTCGGCATCATCGGCACGGATACATCCCACGTCGTGGAGTTCACCCGTATCCTCAACGATGCGACCGCGGCGGACCACATCCCCGGAGCGCGCGTCGTGGCGGCGTACAAGGCCGGCAGCCCCGACATCGAAAGCAGCAAATCCCGCGTGGATTCGTACGCCGAGCAAATCGGTTCGAAGTATGGCGTCGAGATCGTGCCCGATATTCAGACGCTGCTCGGCAAGGTGGATGGTGTGCTCCTCGAAAGCCTGGACGGCCGTCCGCATCTGGCGCAGGCGCAACCGGTGATCGCGGCCGGCAAGCCGCTGTTCATCGACAAGCCGCTGGCCGCCACGCTTGAGGACGCGCGCGAGATTGCGCGTCTGGCGAAGGAGGCCGGCGTTCCGTGGTTCAGTTCCTCCACCCTGCGCTTTGGCGACATGGCCGCCGGTCTGAAGTTCCCTGATACCCTCGGCGCAATCGCGTGGGGACCCGGACCGTTCGAACCCCACCACCCACTGGATCTCGCGTGGTACGCCATCCATCCCATCGAGTTGCTCTATACGCTGATGGGGACGGGATGCGAGTCGGTCACGCGGATCGCGGGGCAGGACGCCGACGTGGTCGTGGGTAGATGGAAGGATGGTCGCATCGGCGTGGTGCGCGCGAACCGTCCCGGCAACGATTACGGCGCGGAGGTATTCCGGCCGAAGGAGACCGTCGCCGCCAGTCCGCAAGGGGCCGGCGGTTACCGTCCGCTGGTGGTTGAAATCGTGAAGTTCTTTGAGACGGGCAAGCCGCCCGTTCCTAACGAGGAGACGCTGGAGATCTTCTCCTTCATGGACGCCGCCCAGCGCAGCAAGGAACAAGGCGGCATTCCCGTGACCTTGCGATAGGCCGCTCGTCGCAGGTTGTTAGACTGTGGGGCGTGAAGCTGCTGCGCACTTTCTTCTGGGCGGCCGTTGCATTCGCCGCCGCGGCCTGCCTGGGCGGCATCGCGTTGTTCCATGGCGAGCGCGTGAACAGCGTCTGGCTGGTGGTTGCGGCCGGGTGCGCCTACGCCGCCGGCTACCGCTTCTACGGCAAGTTCATCGCCGCGCGCGTGCTGGCGCTTAACGACCTGCGCGCCACACCGGCCGAGCGGCTGCGCAACGGCCAGGACTTCGAGCCGACGAACAAGTGGATCCTCTTCGGCCACCATTTCGCCGCCATCGCGGGCCCAGGTCCTCTGGTCGGCCCGGTGCTGGCGGCGCAGTTCGGGTATCTGCCGGGGACGCTCTGGATCGTCATCGGCGCCGTGCTTGGCGGCGCGGTGCAGGACTTCATCATTCTGTTCGCCTCGATGCGGCGTGACGGCAAGTCCCTCGGCCAGATGGCGCGCGAGGAAATCGGCAAGGCGGGCGGGTTTGCTGCGCTGGTCACAGTGCTGCTCATCATGGTCATCATGCTGGCGGTGATGGCGCTGGTGGTGGTCAACGCGCTGCGGGGCAGTCCGTGGGGGACATTCACCATCGCCGCCACCATGCCCATCGCGGTCTTCATGGGCGTCTACCTGCGGTATTGGCGTCCCGGGAAAGTACTGGAGTGCTCCGCCATCGGCTCCGCGCTGCTGATCGCGGCGATCTTTGGCGGACGGGCCGTGGCGGTTTCGCCGAGCCTCGCTCCCTGGTTCACTTTGAGCGCGATGGTGCTGGCGTGGGCCCTGATTGTGTACGGCTTTCTGGCGAGCGCGCTGCCGGTCTGGCTGCTGCTGGCGCCGCGCGGCTATCTGAGCACTTTCGTGAAGCTAGGAGTGATTCTGATGCTGGCGGTCGGGATTCTGTTGGTCCGGCCGCAGCTTCAGCTTCCGGCGTTCACGCGTTTCGTGGATGGCACGGGGCCGATTTTCGCCGGCAAGATCTTTCCCTTTTGCTTCATCACCATCGCCTGCGGAGCCGTCTCCGGGTTTCATTCGCTGATTGCGTCCGGCACCACTCCGAAAATGATCGCCAGGGAGGGCCATGCGCTGCCGGTGGGCTACGGGGCGATGCTGGCCGAGAGTTTCGTGGCCATCATGGCCATGATCGCGGCTTGCACGCTGCAACCGGGCGTGTATTTCGCCGTCAACGCGCCCGCCGGGGTGTTGGGCGCCGCGCCTGAGGCAGCCGCCGCGACCATTTCCTCCTGGGGCTTTCCGGTGAGCGCGGCGGGGATGGCGGACCTGGCGCGCGACGCCGGCGAACAGACGCTCTTCGCGCGCACGGGCGGCGCTCCCTCGCTAGCCCTCGGGATGGCCCGCATTTTCGCGGGCGGGACGCCCTTCGGCGCAGGCGGGAGGGCCGTGATCGGCTTCTGGTATCACTTCGCCATCATGTTCGAGGCGCTGTTCATCCTGACGCTCATCGACGCCGGCACGCGCGTCGGCCGCTTCATGCTGCAAGACCTGATGGGCCACGCCTGGGAGCCTCTCGGGCGGACGAGCTGGATGCCGGGGGTAATCGGCGTGAGCGCGGCCATCGTTGCGGCGTGGGGTTTCCTCTTGATTCAGGGCGTGCGCGACCCGCTGGGCGGCATCAACTCGCTGTGGCCGTTGTTCGGCATTGCGAACCAGTTGCTGGCTGCCATCGCGCTATGCCTGGCCACCACCATCCTTATTAAGATGCACGGTCTGAAGTACGTGTGGATCACGTGCGCGCCGCTCGGGTGGCTGGTGACCGTGACGTTCACCGCGGCGTGGCAAAAGATCTTCTCCCCCACGCCGGCGATTGGCTTTTTGGCCCAGGCGGCGCAGCTCGATGCCTCCCTGCGCGCCGGGACCGCGATTGGTCCGGACGGAACGGTCCACACGCTGATTCTCAACGCCCGTCTGGACGCGGTGGTGTGCGGAATCCTCCTGTTGCTGGTAACGGCGATTCTGCTGGATTCCCTGCGCGTGTGGGTTGGAATTCTGCGCGGCGTCCGGGAGGCTCGTTTGCGCGAGTCTCCATTCGTGGCTTCGCGTTTGCGGGCGGAGGAGCTGTGAGACAACTACGGCGGCTCGGAAAGCTGGCGTGGGCGCTGCTGCGCGAACTGGCGGATGAGAGCGCCTACCAGCGGCGCCTGGAAGCCACTGGCCGCCCGGATTCGGCGGAAGAGTGGCGCCGGTTTACGGAGGAGCGCTACCAGGCGCGGTCTACCCAGCCGAAGTGCTGCTAACTGCCGGCGGCGGCGGCCAGCGCGCCCTGGCGGCTGCGAAGCAGGGCAAATCGCGATCCGGCGATTTGAACTTTGGCCGCGGCCTGGCAGCCGGAAACCCTGTCCATGGCGATCAGACCCCAGGGCTGTCCGAATTGTTCCACGGAATCGGCGGCGACGCTCGCCAGCTTCTTCGCAAGGTCTGCGCGCAAATCCAGAAACTGCGCGGATTCCGGGTCGGGATTCGCCGCTATCAGGTTGCGCATGGCTGCTACGCGGCTGGCGCACGCGCTCATCGCTTCGGCCCACCAGACGATGACCGAGTAATCGGATACGATAACTTGAACCTGTTCCGCCGGCAGGTCCGGAAACAGGGGCGCGAAATTGAATTGGCCGGCGTCGCACATCTGGGACCACAACTGGTCGTCCGAAACGCCGCGCAGCCGGTACGCGTCGGCGGCATCGGGGCGGATCAGCAGGCGGATGGCTTCGCGGCCGGCGCTTTGATACTCGCTCTGCTGCTTGGGGTCGGCGCCGTTCAGAAACAGAGCCGGCGCCAGATCGTCGCCATAGGAGGTCTGGGCGTAGACCATGGTCTTGCCGAAATCGTTCACGCCCGCGGGCAGGATGCCCGGTGCGCCACCGGCATCGAGCAGGCCAAGAGCTGTGGCTGCGGCCAAGTCCGTCCGCATGTCATCCGCGCTGGCCGATTCCTGCAACTCAAAGTACGAATGCGAGCACTCGATTTCCGGGGCGGAAACCACGGACTGACTCCCGCGATACACGGCGGTAATGAAAAAGCCATTGGCCAGAACATAGCGGAGCTTGTCGGGGTCCGCGCCGAAGTCGATGGTGGAGGCGGCGACTTGCTGAGCGGTGGCCTTATCGGTGATGACCAGGTCTCCGGTCACCGGCTCGAAGAGCACCGTGCCCTGGCGGATCAACTCGGCGGTGGAGATGTAGTTGTAGATGCCGAGCAGGTTGACCTGCCACGTCATGCCGGTCTTCTGCAAATCCGTCGCGATGCTGCGGACCATCTGCACGCCCGCAGGCAGCGCACCAGCCGTAAGACCGGTGAGATCGCCGTGCAGCGCGTTCGTCAGGGCGGCGTTCCCGGCGGCGTCCAGGCCGGCCAGGTCGAATTCGTAAAGGAACGCGGCGCTTAACGAATCTCCGGCGGTAAGTGACGCCAGCACCGAGACCTGCAGCTTACGTTGCGCGGCATTGTTCACCGCCGCAACGATGGCTTGCGTCTGGTCATTCGGCAAACCAAGTGACTTGAGGGCGTTGGGATCCGCGGCCGCGCTCTTACTAACGGCCGAGATGACACTGGAGAACAGGTCCGTGCTGCTGGTCCCCGCCGAGATGCCGGCGCTCGGGTTCACCGAGACCGTGGTTTCGGAGCCGAGCTTGCGGTAGAAGCCCAGGCTCACGTGTCCGGCATCCAGCTTGCGTATTCGAAGCTGATAATCCAGGGAGACCGAGCAACTCGCCGCCACGGCCACCGAGCCGCCGGCCGATACATCGAGCGCAGGCAGCGGAGACGGCAGTTGCAAGGTGGCCAGCGGATTGGCGACGGCGAGCAGATTGGCCGAGACGCTGAACGTGATCGTCCCGACGCCTTCCACGGTAACAATGGAATCCGCGGGCAGCGCGCGAAGGTCGTCCAGGCCGCCGGGGATGGAGAAGCCAGCCACGGTGGTTTCGACGGCATCGAGAATGGTGGGCGCCGCCGGCTGGGTTTCGAACTTGCGGTAGTTCGTGAGAGTGACCGTGCCGCCCGGCTGGAAGCCGAAGGTTAGCTGGTTGAAGGTGGCGCGGATATCGGGACCCGCGGTGGCGCAAAGCCCGATGGAGACATATCGCTCCGAGGCGTCCACGGGAATGGTCTCGCCGTAAGCGTCGCCGGTGAACAGGGAACCGCCGCCCACGGGAGGCACATACACGTCCATGGTTCCGCTGAGGCCGGCATCGACCTGCAGGGTCACGCCGCCCGACCCGATGTTGACCGGCTCATCGAGATTCAGGCCTGTGTGGAGGCTGGTGATGGACGGGTTCGCCAGCGTAAGGTCGGCGAGCGATTTGAGATTCAGGTCTTTCAGCGAGAGCTTAGTCAAGTTAGCGGCGTATTTCGAAAGCGACGACAGGATATCGGTCTGGATACTAACGTCCAGCCCGAGTTGGTCGGTGAGTTGGATTGTCGGCATGAAATCTCCTTAAGGGGCGGCTGAAAAGGCGCATCGTCCGGCCGATTTTGGGCGTTTTGCCCAAAATCGAAGGGGCGCCCAGTTTAGAATCAGCACGTTACAGTTTCGATTTGGGCATTTGCCCAAATCGGCCGCCTCGACGGGCATTTTCAGTAGCTGGCTAAAGCGGCCCGGCGGCCTTCAGCGCCTTCTGCTTCTTCACAAAACCCAGGAAGATGAAAAACGTGATGGCAAAAGTGTAGTCGGTGCACACCGTGATCCAGAAGATCTTAGCCACGCCCGTTTTGAACACCAGATAGTAGAAGTCGGGAGACGCCGACGCGATCTTGCCCGCGATCCCTGCCTTTACGACGTTCTCGGTGTTGTACAGGTCCTTGTAGACCATGTAGTACATGTAGGCGAAGACCAGGATCAGCAACATCCAGCGAAGGTAGTTCACGCCGGGAACCGGCGGATGGAGGCCCTCGATGGTGTAAACCCAGTCGCCCAAGAAGAGAAGGCCCACGCCGCCGATGACATTGTGCCAGACGGCGATGGCCCAGTGGATTTTCCAGAATCGTTCCGTTCCCATCTCTTTCCTCCTTGAAGTTATGTGTTGACGGTGGGTTCTCGTTTGCCCCATGCCGACCAGTCGCCGCTCTCGCCGGTCTTCGCCGTGGGATTGAACAAAGCCGCTTCTCCGGTAGGCTCATCGCTCATCTGCGCCTGGTAGCCGAGGCTGGTAATGTACCGATCCATCATCCAGGGGAAGAGAATGCTCAACGTGACGAAGGCCTTGCCAATCATGCCGACCCACACTTCGCGGCGGGCGCGCACCGCACACCTGACAACGTCTTTCGCCACGCGATCGGCCGGCAGCACAATGGGTAGAGGCTTCGAACAGTGGCCCATCTTCGATAGCGCATTGTCATAGAACGGCGTATCCACCGAGGGCGGGCATACCACGCACAAATGAATGTTCTCCTTCTCGGTTTCCAGTTCCACCCGCACCGCCTCGCTGAGCCCGACGATGGCGAACTTGGTGGCGCTGTAGAAGTTTTGCAGCGGCAGGCCGCGCTTGCCGACCACCGACGCGAGGTTGACGATGGTGCCGCCGCCGTTCTTGCGCAGCAGCGGGAGCGCGGTCCACATGCCGTACATCTGGCCCATGAAGTTCACGTCGAACAGGCGGCGGACCTCGTCCTCGGTTACGTCTTCAAAGCGGCTGTAAATCGACACGCCTGCGTTATTCACCCAGGTATCGATTCGTCCATAGGTTCGAATGGCCAAGTCGGCGAGCGCTTCCACCTGCTCGCGGCGCGAAACGTCCATCTCCATGCCCACGCCCAGACCGCCGGCGTCATGGATGTCGGCAAGAATCGCCGCGATTCCGGCAGCGCTGCGTCCGCCCACCACCACGCGGGCGCCGCTGGCGGCGAATCTCTTGGCGGTGGCGCGTCCGATGCCCGAAGCGGCCCCGCTAATCACTACCACTTGCTGGTTCAGCGGCCTTCCCATGCGATGGTCTCCTTCATAGAGTTTTCAAATATTCCATCAGAGCCTGTTTGTCGGCCGCGCTGAGATCGCTGCCGTAGGAGTGTCCCTGGTTGGAATTGCCAACCACCGACGTATCGTAGCGGAAGCCCTCCAGTTCAGCTTGCGGGCCGGCGGAGACGAAGCCCATGTTGGCCTGGTCGTACACGTCGTACCCGCGATAGAAGACCTTGGACCGCTCGCCGGGCGGCAAGAGCAGCTCGCGCATGTTGGGCACGGAACCGTTGTGTAGGTACGGCGCGCGCAGCCAGACACCCTCCAACGGCACGGACAGGTAGCCATCCGAACTGCGGAAGTGATGGAAAGCCCACGGGTATCCATCGGCCCACTTGTTGAAAGCGTCAGCCGAGGATTGCGGCCAGCTCTTGTTGCGGTTGAGGTCCGTGCCCACTTCGGCGATGGAAACCACAGTGCCGGTGCGCGCGCCGCCGAAAGCGTGGCACGCGGCGCACTGCTGGGCGAAAATGGGCTGGCCCCTGGCGGCCAAAGCCTGGTCGATGGCGAATGGATACTTCGGCGCGGGGAGGTCCCTGAGCCACGCCTCCACGCGATCGAGCGCGGGGATATCGATGGAACTCTTGGTGGCGCCGGCCGCCAGCGCGGCGCTGCGGACGGACTCGGTGAGCGTGCTGTTCAGCCCGTCTGAATGATGCAGCATGTTCTCATGCGCACGCTCGTTCCAGATAGCCATCACGTCCGTGCTGCCCACCACGTGATCGTCGGGCAGCCGCATCACCTCGCGCTGGAATGGGTTCATGTCGGTACGGCCGGGGCCCCAGTCGGGCCGCTCCGGCATCCAGTAATAATCCACCTTCTCGGTCTTCAGGAGCTCGCGCTTCGTGGCCGGGATGATGAGATAGCGGTAGAGCACGCGGTCCACCATGGGCATGTCATAGATGGCCAGGATGGCCTTCATGATGTTGGCGGAAGTGAAGCGATCGTCGTGGGCGCAGGCGAACAGGAAGCGCACGTAGCCTTGGGGTTGAAACCGGCTGGTGGCGCCGCCGAAGTAGAATTGCGGCGCTTCGTTCGGACTGGTGCGGACCGAGGTGGTGTGGCAGCCGGCGCAATTGACGCCCACGCGGGGGATGCCGACAATCTCCTTGGTGAAACCGATGGGCATCTCCTTGCCCATTTCCCAGGAGGCGCCCAGGGCGACGTAACCGCCGGCGCCGGGGAGCTTATCGGCGAAGATGCGCGGCAGCACTACCCAGATCCAATAGGGGATGCCCGCCGGCGCTTCCACTCCAATGGAGCCGTACTTGAAGTGCTCCACGGGGTCGGCGTACACCGTGATGACTTTGCGAAACAGCTTATACCAGAAGAACGCTCCGACACAGGCGATGAGAACCAGGCTGACCACCAACAGCCTGCGGAAACGATGCGAGCGGAAATAGGAGAATTGGTTCATAACGGCCTCCTACAGCTTCTTCATGTACTCCACCAGCGCGTCTTTTTCCCCCGGCGAAAGCTGGGTGCCGTACAGATGCCCGCCGTTGCCATTGCCGGGAAGAGCGGTGTCGTACAGGAAGTACTTCCTGCCATTTTCCTGAGAGACATCGGAGACAAAGCCGGCCTTCGTGCGGTCGTAGACATCGTAACCGCGGTAGAACGTCTTGGGACGGGCCGCGGGATCTTCCAACAGATCGCGCAGCGTGGGGACCGAGCCATTGTGAAGATATGGGGCCCGCAGCCAGACGCCATCGAGGGGCATGTTGGCGTACCCGTTGGTCTTACGGAAGTGCGTGAAGCGCCACGGATACCCGGCGTACAGCAGGTTCATGTTGGCGGCGAAATCGTAGGTGTAGGAATCCAGGCGGCCGCGGTCGGTGCCAATCTCCTCGATAGGAGTGACTTTGCCAACGTATGCCGATCCGAAGTCGTGGCAACCGCCGCAGTGACTCTTGTAAACGGCAGCCCCCTGGGCGGCCAGGTTCTCGTCGATGGCGTAAGGGTACTTGGGCGCCTGCAAGCCGTCGAGCAGCCAGTCTTCAACCCGTTGGATGGATTTCAGATCGATGGTAACGGGAGTGACTCCGGCGCCAAGCGCGGCGCTCTTGTCGCGCTCCTCCAGCAGATCGTTGTTGCCGTCCCAGTGAAGGTGCATGCCAATGCGCGGCGCCTGGTTCCAGATGGAAGGCAGGTCGGTGGCGCCCACGCTGTGGTCGTTGTCCATGGGGAAGTTGAACTGCACGGTCTTATAAGGATTGAAGGTATCGACCCGCCCCGGTCCCCAATCGGGGCGCGAACTCATGAAAGAGAGCTGCCCGGCGCGCTCCAGCAATACCTCGCGCGTGGCATAGACGGCCTGCTGATAGACGAGCGTTTCGAGCGGGTCGAGACTTGTTCTCGCTTTGATGGCGCGTACCACGTTGTCCGCGGTGAAGCGGCTGTCGGACACGCAGGCGATGAGAAACCGCAGATACGACTGCATGTCGAAGGTGTTGGCCGGCATGCCGAGGTAGATGCGCGGCGTGGAGCCGGGCGTGTCGCGGACCGTGCCGGTGTGGCAGATGGCGCAGTTCATGCCGAGACGGTCGATGTAAACCCGCCTTCTCCCGAAACCGATGGGAACATCCTGGCCGGGTTCGAACACGAATCCGAAGGACGCATAGCCGTTGCCGGAGAGCTTGTCCGGAAACATGTCGGGCAGCACTCTCCAGATCCAGTACGGGATGCCGTCGGCAACCGGGCCGGTAGCCGCCTCGCTGCCAATGGAGCCGTACTTGAAGTGGTCCTCGATGGGCGTGTAGACCACCGGGAAGTTCGGGTTGAACCGGCGGAACAGGAACAGTCCGAGGATATAAACCAGCATGACGAGGACCACCACTACGCGCGCCGCCATGCTGCGACCGGTCTGCTCGATGGGCGTGAGCGGCTCAGCCATGGCTAGTCTCCTCCTTCAGCGGGAACCGGATCGAAGGGCGAAGGGTGAAAGACGGACATGACCTCCTCGATCATGCGGTCGTAATCGCCATCGAAGCGCGAGAGTTCGTAACAGCCCAGCGGATTCTTGATGGCGTTCACCAGGCACTTGTTGCAGTGGGTGCAGGGGCGGTCCGGAATGTCTTTGCCGGACGCGAAAATCTTGACCAGGTCGTTGTTGGCGACCAGCGCGCGCGCGATGCTGACGGCGTCGCAGTAGCCCTCGCCGATATACCGGCGGATGATGGACGCGGTCTGGAAACCGCCAGTGACCAGCACCGGAATCTTGAGGTGGCTCTTGATCTGGCGTGCGACATCGGCGTTGATGCCCTCGACGATATCGGGCTTGTTGCGATTCCAGAAGAAGTTGAATATGGGGCGCAGCAGACGGTAGCGGAAGATCACATAACGCCGGAAGGTGTATATGCCGCTCGAAAGCATCACATCGAACGTGCGCAGGGCCCAATCGACGGGAAAGCCGCCTGGCGGATTGAAGGGATGCGGGAAAGAACTGCCGCCGGAAATGTGTACGGCGTCCACGCCGGCCTCTTCCAGCCAGCGGCAAATCTGAATGGTGTCCTCGACCGTGTTGCCCTTGCCCTCCCACGGAAAAACGGCGTTGCCGTAATCGTTGCCGTTGATCTTCACCTGGACGTGAAAATCGTCGCCCACCTGCTTGCGGATTTCGGCGATGGCCTCCAACAGGAAGCGCGCACGGTTTTCGAGCGAACCGCCGTATTCGTCTTTGCGATTGTTGATGCCCGAGCTGAGAAATTGGGTGAAGAGGTAGCCGTTGGCGCTATGCGTTTCGACGCCATCGAGCCCGGCTTCGCGCGCGCGGCGGGCGCCCTGGCCGAAATCGTGGATGGTCTGGCGGATGTCCTCGCGCGACATCATCTGCGGGACAAAGCCGTCGAAAAGCTCGATGCTGCCAGTGGAGCTGAGCGGTTTGCGAAACTGGTTTTCGACGCCGGGAACGTCCTGCTGGCGGCCGGAGTGGCTGAGCTGCAGGATGAAGCGGCAATCGTGGGCGTGAACGCGATTGCCGACTTCGCGCCAGAAGGGGATCTTGTCGTCGGAATCGATGGTGGCGTAGTTCGGCATGATGCGGCCGTGGATGGACACCGCCACGAACGACGAAAGAATCGCGCCCACGCCGCCGCGCGCGAATTTCTCTTCCCAGTTGAGCCGCGTGTTGCTGCCGGAGCCGTCGAAGTTATCGAAGCGGCCGGAGATGTTGGAGCGAAAGATGCGGTTCTTGACCGTGAGGTTTCTGAAGCGCAGCGGCTGAAAGATGATGTCGTCCATATCCACTCCCGGTATCAGTTCTTCACCTCGAGCAAACAGGTCTTGTCCGCCAGGAACGTCTGGCCGGCGGGAACTACTGTCGCGCGGCAGACGCCGAACAGGGTGGTGTGAATTTCGGTTTGGCGATCGGCATCGAGACGCGCGAACTGATCGATGGAACCGCGTGCTTCCACGTCGAGGCGCAGGCCGGGCGCGCGGATGGACGCCGTGAACACGCGGTGGCAGGATTCCGCGTCGCCCGAGCGGCCAATGCGCAATCGAAGAAGGCTATCGATCGCTGAGTTCAGGTGGTATTCGCGGCCGGCATGAAAAACCCACGCCGAGGGCATCCAGCGGCCCAGGAGGCGCGCGGCGCTGATTTCCAATGCGAGGTCGGTCCCGGCAAAGCGCGGCGCGGAGATGAGGACCCAGCGCGCGCCTGGCAGCGATTCCAATGAATAAGTGGAACAGACGAACGGCGCATCCTTATATACGGCGCCTTCGCAAGTGCCCTGCTCAAGAACGCCGTAGCGCGAACGAAAATCGGGAACGGCGTCGCACCACCAGGTGAGGAAGGCGGGCACGAACCGCATGGCGCGGCCGTTGAGCGCGAACCGCGCGTCGAAATTCATTCCGGGCAGGGCGCCGCGGCACCCGAGAGCGTCGAGCGAGATGCCACCAAGAGCCGCGCCTAAGGCGCCGGGCGCGCCCTTGAGGTCGCCTGGTTCGAACCCGTGGAGCACGATACGTGGCGGGCAGCCTTTACGATAGGTCACCAGGCGCGCCAGGGATTCGCCGGGCCGGCGGATGAGGTCGAGCAGGAATCCGTCGGCGCCGTTGGTGGCGAACATGTACCAAAAGGCGAACGGGGGCGCGCTCATCCTAGTTGCCCACCTTGATGAAGTTCTTGACGTTCTCGGCGACGATGGGAGGGTTGTTGTCCACAGTTACCTTGGTGCTACGCGCGATTTGTTCGGCCTTGTCGGAAGCTTCCTTCTTCGATACGTCGCCCGTCAGGACGGCCAGCAGGCCGGCGACGCGAATTTGCACGTGACCGGCGGTCATGACATCGGCGTCCAGCTTCGTGCGGATCGCGGTCTGCAGCATGACGTCGTCGGAGCTGGAAGATTCGGGGTGGATATACACGTCGACGGCCACTGTCCCCAGTTGGGGGTTCTTCTTGCAGGCGGGGAACGCGAGGGCCAACAGGGCCACGGCTAGCGGCAAGCATCTCGACATAGGACTTAAGGCTCCATGGCTCGTTGCACGGTGTAAATCAAATCGCGTAACAGTGGTGCGGGCTCCTGGGCGCGCCCGCCCCACAGGACGCGCACTTTGGAATCGAGCGTCAGGCCGCCGACGCCGAATACCTGGACGCCGCTGAGCGTAAGCAACTCCGGCTCGGTTTGCACCCGACCTTGCCGGACGCGAAAATCGAGCGCCACGTTTTGGTATTGCAGGGCGCGCGGCGGCGACGTGACGTTGAGGCCGCTGGTCAGTAATTGCAGGAACTGGTTGGCGGGCTTCAGCGTGAGGCCGCTCTCCGTCTGGAGAATGCCCGGCAGGTGGGCGCCATCGGCGGCGCTGCGGACTTGCACGGAAAAATCGACGCTGTCCAACTGCCGGACGCGGGAAGCGTCGGCAAGCAACTGCGGCGCGAGCAGGCGGTCGGCAAGAAAGCCCTTGGCGCTGAAGTGGACGTCGCCATCGAGGCGATCTTCAAGATAAGGACGGGGGAGCGCGATGGCCCCGGCTTCGAGGCCGCGGAAAGTGAATGCGCCGAAGCTATCGACGCTGGCGGCGTCCTTCTGCCAGCGGATGGCTGCCTGCGCAAACCCGCCGATGGTCCCCGAAGTGAAAGGCTGCTCGGACGCGGCGTGAACCTGAAGGGCGTCGCCATAGCCGATGGCGAGATGGAACGGCGAAGCGCCAGGCTGCGTGGGGCCGCCGATGCGGCCATAGAACGCGCTATCGAAAAGCTCGCCCCCGGTTCCCGGCAGCAGGTCCTTTCGGAGTGCGACCACCAGCGGCGTGTCGAGCTGCCAGCGGCTGCCGAGAGCTCCGATGTCGGCGGGCGCGTTCAGATCCACCAGCACATGGCCGTCGGCGAGACGCGCGCCTAGGTGAAGATCCACCGAGCCATCGATGCGCTCCTGCCCAATGTCGATACGGCGCATGACGGTATTGGCGTCGATGGCGATGGCGTCGGCGCCCATCGACACCGTGGGGCTTCCGCCGGTTACCTCGACATCCCAATCGAGCGGGAAGGCGGAGGCGTTCTCCGCGGAGAACACTTGCGCGGCCTTTTGGATGTGATTGGTCAAGCCTGCGACAGCGTCGCCGAGCTGAATCATTAGCGGCGACTGGGGAACGTCGGCAAGCGTGAAGTTCAGAGAGACATCGGCCGCCGCGGAGGCTTTGAGTTTGCCGCCGTCGAGAGTGACGGCGACGCCGGGCGCGGAAGCGGAGACCGCAACCTCGGGAAGTTCCGGAGCCGACACATGGAAAGTCGCGGGAGCCGATTGCGAAACATCGAGGTTGTTGACTCTGGCGAGAGGACCAGCCGCGATCGCGCCGGTCACATCGAGGCCAGCGAGCTTCTTGTCGGCTAAAGTCGCGTCGGCCTGCAGGCCCGGAAGCGTGGCTTGCGGTTCAATGCCATCGAACGACAAGCCCACCTTGCCCAGCAGCTTTCCGGTATCGAGCGGCCGGGTGAGGCCGAAATGGACCGCTTGCGCCGCCAGAGAGACCTCCGCGCCTAGCGGCTCCGTGAGTACGGTATCGACAGACGTATCCGTCAGATGGGTGTGGGCGGAATACGGGAACGCCGCGTGGGCGCGTTTCACCTGCACACTGGTGTCCGTGTCGAACGACGCGAGCTTGAGTCCCGGCAGCGAGGCCTTGAGGTTGCGCGTCTCGATGTTGTCGAGTGTAATTTGCTCGCCGCCATCGAGGGAGATGGCGATGGATTGCGGCGTCCCTTGGATACGGAAGCGGACTTCCCGCGGAATTGTGGGGATCGCGATCTGCGGCGCTTCAAACACCGGCGATTCGATCGCCTCGCCGCGCGTCGAGAGGTGCAGCGCGGAAACCTGGTTGAGCGCGAAGCCGCTGGGAGTCTCGGCCAGCTTCACAACGTTCCAGCCGCTCGATATATTAGCCGGAGCGAGACCGGCGGCGGCGTCCCATGCGACATCGGCGCGCAGGTCGTTCAATTCGATGTCGGCGGCGCCGATATCCGGGACTAGCTGGGGAATGCGGACCTGCGCGCGCGCGTTGGCTGCGATGGGGATGGCCACGGACGCGATCCCGCCGGAGGCCAGCAATTCGAGCGGAATGGCTTGGGGAACCCGTGAGGTGATCTGCTGCCGCACCGTCAGCGGCTGATCCGGCAACTGCCAATCGCCGCTCCACAAGTTGGCGGTCAGGCGAATGGGAGCGGAGATTCCCACGGCGGCGTTGGCGAAGCTGGCTTGAGCCGTCAGTGTTTGGGGAATCGATTCGCGCGAAGTGACTCCCTCCAGGTGGAAGTCGGATTCGGGAACGCTGGCCTCGATGGGGCCGCTCACGCTCAAGGGGCCGGTGTGGACGGTGGCGGAAAAGCCGCTTGAATCGGGGCGGACAAACGCAAATGTAGCGCTATCGAGCTGGATCTGGTTGCCGCTAGACGCGTATCGCGTCTTGCCCAGGCTGCCGGCGACATTGGTTGGGCCGGTAGTGCAGGGCATGGGCGCGCGCGCGGTCAATGTAATCTGGTCTATGGTGGCGCCGCCCGATTCCACGCCGCCAACTTGCACGTTGGCTGTAATCCACTTCGGCCACGCGACGCGCGCCGTGGCCCTGGCAATCTGAACCGATGCGCCAGGTTTGGTGTGCAGGTCGTCCACCTGCGCGCCTTCGAGATTCGCGGAGCCGGCCACCGCGACCGGCGCGGGTGCGCCGCTCCAATCGGCTGCGAAGCGCGCGGTCTTGGCGGTGTAATCCACGGCGGCGCGGGCGATGGCGAACGGGGGCTTCATGCTCGCGGGGCAGGCGGCATCGGGCAAATTGGCGGGTCCGCTATTGCGCACCGCGACGGCGGCGCAGAAGGCCACGGGCGGCGTCTTCTTCCACGCGGCCGGCAGGTAGCGGATGCGTTGCAGAGCGTCCAGCCCGCCCGTCTGCACCGTGCCGTTGGCGGAAGCCCGCGCAATATCGATGCTCTTCAGAGCGGAGCCGTTCAAGCCGGCGAACAGGCCCGCCACCGCAGCTTGAGGCACACTCACGTGAATCACGCTGGAGGCGCCGCAGGTGGTCTGATGAACGGTCGCCGCGATATCTTGCGCATCCACCTGCGCTACGTTGACCTGACCGATGGCGGGGACTTGCGGAATGGCAATCGCAGGCCAATTCCGTAACACAAGTAGAAGCAAAGCCAGCAGTACGACGGGCGCGTCGACGGCGGCCGGTTCCCAACGCTCATGCCACTGCGCAGCGTGACGGTATGCCAGGGCCCAAAGCGCGAGGGCCACTACCGGCGCCGCAATCGCAATGGCCGACCAGGAATCGGTGAGCGCAAGCAGGGGGAACGCCGCGAACGGCGCGAGAACCGCCGCAATCCGCCAGGGAATGGAGACGGGGGCCCGCGTCAGCAGGACTTTCAGAACGAGCAGGAAGATCGCGGCGCCCACCAGGAACCGGACCAGCAACCCGCGCGCGGTGGCGCTCCAACGAGCCGCCAGTGGCAGAATCTTCGCGCCCATCGTCTGCAAAACGTTCGCGGCAGCCTGCAAGCGGGCTGCTGCAGGAGTGAGGGCGGCCGGATCCACATCCACACGGATGCCGCGGGCGGCGGCGCTCTTCACGCTAATGGCCGGCGGCGCAAGCGGCGCCAGTGCGGCTGACGCGGATTCGACGCTGGCGATGCCGAGTACGTTGAGGCCGTCGAGCGAACCCGAAACACCGCCGGGTGAGGCCGTAAACGAACCGGCCGAGATCAGTTCGCCGCTCTGGTCGCTCCAGGAAAATCCCGAACCGGAGATGGTCTTGGGCCAATCGAACTGCACCGTCCGGACGGTCACCATCTTGTCGCCCGCGCGGATGCCGTGGAGTTCGCCGCTGCCGGACACGCAGACCCTGGCTTCGTCCAGGCCGCCCGAAGCGGCGCCTTCCAGTTCGACATTCACGCCGCGCACGTCGATCTCGAAGCCGCACGTGGGGGTCAGCGCCACCGCGTCGAGCGAATAGCGAATGTGAAACTCGCGCTCCACCCAGTTGCGCAGCAGCGGCGCCCGCGCCACGTTTGTGAGAAGTTCGTTCCGCTCGCCTTCAAGGATGCCCCGCGCCGTCAGCCCGGCCCACGCTGCGCCGGCCGCGAGCAGCGCATAGATGGCGCATCTCACGGGGTGTCGGCGGATCGAGGCTAGTGCGTTGCGGAGCATGGATCTGCCTCAGTGCTTACCCCACACCGCGTGATGCCTGGCCTGCCTGCGATAGATATCCGGTTGAATGAACTTCTCGTAGTATTCGATTTCCAGATGCGAGACCTGCAGCCACACGCCCGGCACGTGGAATGAGTTCACGTGCGCGGGGAAGCGTCCATAAGTATCGAAAATGTAATTGCAGATGTCTTTGATGTATTGGACGGTTTCTTTAGAAGGCCGCTCCGCATTGCGCATGAAATACGCGGCATCGTCCGCGCGGCGGTAGGGCTTTTCAAAGACGGCTTGATCGCCGTACACTCCGTCCGCGCCGTACTTGCTCTCGTAAACCTGATCGACGGCGTCGTTCATCGAAGAGATGTACGGCGGGCAAAGTCCTTCGAGGATTCCGTCGAGGCCCACGGGGTTGGGCAACGGCGCCGGAAGCGGCGGCCAGCGGCGCCACGTCTTCGGCTGCTGCATGCGGAAGCCCAGGCCATAGGTCCCCTTGGAGGGGTCGCGTTCGAAAACGTAAGGAGCGCCGACGGACGCGTGGATCCAGCCGCCCAGCCCCATGCCGTGCGTGACCAGCATCAGGTTCTGGAGATGGAAAAGGGCCTCGTAATCCGTGCGCATCGTGCCCGCGAACCCGAGCGGGAACGGATAATCCGATTGCAGCCATTTCTTTTGCAGGCGTTCGATGCCGGCCACCGGCTGGTAAGGGATTTTCGGCACAACGCCGATCAAACTTCCGGCCCAGGCCGCCCATTCGATCAGTTTCCGGGGTTTGAATTTCGACCAGTCGTCGAGCACCACGGGACGCTGCCCGTCGGGTTCGGAAAGCATGATGAACAAGACATTGATCATCTGGCGGGTGGTATCGACCAGCGGCAGGAACACGCTGGTACCTGGCCGGTTGGAGATCATCTTGTTCCAGGTGAAGTAGTAGGGCCAGTTGCGCGGGAAGTCGAGGCGCTCGGGGTAGATCTTGCGTTTGACGCCGGCGGCCGCGTCGAGCCAATGCCGTTCGGTCCACTCGGCGCGGTCGGGCGGAAACTCGCGCAGCCATGCGACGGCCTCGCGGCCACGCTTCTGCTGCAACAGCCAGGTGCCTTCGTCGTTGATCAGGAAGAAGTGCGTCGCCTGCGCGTTATCGGCGCTGCTTGCGGCGCGCGCGGGAACGCCCATCTGGGTGGTGGCGAGAACCGGTTCGCCGTCGGGGTGCGTCAACGGAACGTCGTGCAGGCTGAACCCGGCCAGGCCGGTGGAGACGATGAGAATGGCCTCTTCCAGCGCCGTGAGCGGAGCGGGCAAATTCGGGCTGGCGTAAGAGAGGGATCCCGCGTCGATCGACGTCCCCTGCGCGATGCGCCGCGTGCGCCGGCCGCCGATGGCCGATAACAGCGGGTATTGGAGCAGATCCGCCAATCCGCGCGCGGCCGACCCAGTGTCTTCAGTTACCGAACGAGCATCCCCCATCTAACGCCACCTCCGAGTGGTCACGCCTGCCAGTTGGACGAACTTATTGATGCACTTTACCGTGTTCAGCCGCTGGAGTCTCGCAGAATCAACTGGGGGGCGCCCGCGATTTGTGAGATTTATCACGCTCGTGCGCCGTCAGGCCGAGCCGGCCGCGCCCCGGACATAGGTCCGGTAAAGCACGCCCGCGAAGAACTCGCCGAACCGCGCCATGCCGCGCAGACGCTCTTCCACATTGGGCGCGTTGGTCACTTTCATGGTGGTCAACTGCCTGGCGAAGTCGATGGGCTCGATGTGCAGGATGCCGCTGCCAAGCACGGGAGCCGATTCGTCAGGGCCGTCGTGCACGGTGACGTAAAGAGTGCTGTTATCGGCCCAGATATCGAGCACGGAATGCGGCCGCACAATCTTGTAGCCGTGAAAGTAGTAAACCTTGCCTTCCTCGGACCTCATCTTCATGCGGTAGACCATGTTGTGCGTATCCACGTTGGCGGGGTCCACAACGAACAGGTTGAAGACGCCATCCTCCACGGACAAGGGCCGCGCGGAGAGGGCCGGCGCCACTACCGTGCCAAGCATGATGGCATTGTGCTGCGAGTTTTCCAACATCTCATTGAGATCTTCGGAGACGATGGTGAGCGTGAAGGCGAGAGAAGACCCGGCTGCTTTTCCAGCGGCTTCGCCCGCGATGTAGTTGTCCTTCACTTCGCTTGAGAAAAACCCCTTCATCGTCTCCGTGAATTGCAGGCCCATAAGCGCTTGCGCCGCCACGGCGGGCTTTGAAGGCAAGGTGTAGTCGATCTTCCACCCACGGTCCTGCGCGGCGATGGCGCACGTCCGCTCCGCCATGGCTGAAATGGTCAGCAGCGGATTGACGCCCAGAGGAAGCGGGATGGCCGACCCATCGCAGACGTAGAGGCTCTCATAGGCCGCGGTCCCCGACGCGCCGGCATAGACCTGGCCCTTATGGTTGACTACGCCGCCCGACGCATCGTCACCCATCACGCAGCCGCCCAGCGGATGGACGGTCACTAGCTCCTTCTTGAACAGCTTTGTCCAGAGTGGGTCGATCACATAGTCGCCGTGGAGCCGCGCGGTGGCGTCGCGCAGAGTCTCAGTGACTTTGTCGAAGATAGGTTCGCGGCCTACTCTTGGCCATGCGAGCTTCAGGCGGTCGTTTTCAAGGCTCATCTGGCCATCGCCCGAATCGTGCGTCATCACCAGGTAGGTCTGGGTGTTGTGGAGCGCGCCCCGATAAGGGCCGCCCGCCAAGCTTTCGATCTCTCTCTTTTTCTGTTCTATCCTGCCGGACAAGCCGGCATCGGTGTCTTTACCTTCCGCCTTCGATGCGGTCGCCAGCGCCGCCGGCATCAAGCCGCCCAGCGCGCCGGGGATGGATCCCTCTTCCACGATCATGCCGTCTTCAAGCTTGGGCTGATAGCGAATGTCGATGACACTCGAAATGCACGGCCCCACGGGCGGAACTTCGCCCGGCTTTCGATGGCCGAACCCGATGCCGTTCACCTCGCGGTCGCCGTTGTAACTGAAGCCCAGAAAGTCGCCATTGCCGGAAAAGCGCTGGCCCACACAGTCGGAGAGCGGCAGTCCCTGCGCTTTCGAACGCAAGAGAATCTCCGTGGAACCGAGCGTGCCCGCGCCCAGCATGACTATGTCGGCGGTGACGAACATATCGGGCGGGCGGAATGACTCTCGGCCTTCATCGAGCGCTTGATAGTGAACGAACCACTTACTCTCGCGCCATTCGAGGTACTGCACGGACACTTGGGTGAAGATCTCCGCCCCGAAGTTCCGGGCGTCCGGCAGATAGTTCATCAGGGTGGTGTTCTTCGCGCCGTAATTGCACCCCGTCACGCAGTCGCCGCACATCACGCACGCGTTCTGCGGTACGCCGACGTGGTTGACTTTGGTTTCGAATGTCACGTTGATGGGAGTCCGGTAGAACTTCCGCTCCAGATACTGCGCCGATTCTTGGAGCGCCGCCATTTTAGGCAGCGGCGGGAATGACTCGGGGTAAGGCGCCGGCTTCAGCATTTCGCGCGCGCGGTCGTAGCCTTCCTGAACCAGCGTCGTGAGATCCTGTCTGACTTGGGCCGGCCACCGCGCATCCTCGAACACGCGCGGTTCGGCTTCCAGGGCGACGTTGGCGTTGACCAACGATGTGCCGCCGAGCCCGCATCCCAGGAAGACATTAATGCCATCCCCCACCACAAAATCGTAGAGGCCGGTTTTCGATCCGACGGTTCCCTCAGGCGTCCGGAGCTGCATTTCGCGCAGCGCTCCCGCTTCGGTATCGGGGTATTCCCCGGGTTGGAATTCCTTTCCCCGTTCTAAAATGCAAACGCTCTGGCCGGCGCGCGCCATTCGGGACGCGGCGATGCCGCCTCCGTAGCCCGAGCCGATGACCACGACCGTGTAGTGGTCTTGAATCGCTTCGATTGGAGACGATAGACGCGGCATGTTCCCCTCTTGTACAGGTAATCCTAAGCCTGTTGGGAGCGAACGTCAAGCTGAGATTGAGGGAGGGCGAATGTGCAGGCTGGAAGTGGGCGGAGCTTTAGCGGGGATCAGCGTCCGGCGAACAACTCCGTAACGTAGATACAACCACCGAACAGCGGCGCCGGTACGGCGAGATCGTCACCATACATGTGCATCCCTTCATGCGAGCGGTGGACGGTGACCGTTCTGGTTGCCGGATCGACAATCCAGAACTCGATAGCGCCTTCACCGGCCAGTGTAGTCATGGCCTTATCGTGCATCTCCACCTTGGTATTCGAGGGAGACTTCACCTCGATTACCAACTCAGGCGATCCCACGAGCCACTTTTCAATGGCATCGTAGCGGGTCGCACTTACACAGGCGACATCCGCGCCCCACACCTCGTTCTCGGGGAACGGCCTGTAGGGGAACTCCGTATCCACGACAAAACCCAGCGGCTCGGCCATCGGCTCCAGAAGCTTCCGCAATCGGCGCTGGAGTTCCTTATGACCGTGAACGGAATAGGTCACGAAGACCGCCTCACCATGATGCAATTGGTAATGGCCGCCGGGCGGATTCGGAATCCGCTCGTATTCTTCCACGGTGAGCGGTCTTGGAATACTCTGGGAGCCCATGGTGATTTCAATCTACACTTACACGCCCAACCTGGCCCTCCGCGCCAGTTCTCCGAGGGTCTGGTTCGTACCTGGCTGATGGCCTTTCAGCGGCAGGATGCGTTCGTGGATGGCGTCCAGCAGCCAGCCGGGTTGGGGAAAGAAGAGGGTTTCCAGCTCCGCGGCGGGCGTGATCCAGTTTCTCGAACCGATGACGACCGGTGGCGCATCCAGGTCGTCGAAGCAAAGTTGGGTCAGGGTGGCGGCTACGGTCTGCATGACTGAGCCGCGCTCTACGGATTCCGACACCAGCAGCGCCTTGCCGGTCTTTCGTACGGAATCCACCAGGATGTCGTAGTTCAGCGGATTGGCGGAACGCAGGTCGATCACCTCGGCCGAGACTCCGAACTTCTCCTGAAGCTCGCCGGCCGCCGCAATGGCGGCGTAGAGCGCCGGGCCGAACGTGAGAATCGTCAGGTCCTTGCCCGGCCGTTTGACGGATGGCTCGCCGAGTTCGATCTCGTAATAGCCTTCCGGAACGCCCTCTTCGACGAACATCTCGCCGTAATCGTAAATCTTCTGGCTTTCGAGGAAGACCACCGGGTCCGTGCCGGCAAGCGCCGCGTTCATCATTCCCTTGGCGTCGTAGGGGGTCACAGGGTAGACCACTTTCAATCCGGGAATGTGATGGACCAGGGCGCTGAAGTCCTGCGAATGTTGCGCGCCGTATTTGGCGCCCACGGAAATGCGCAGCACCACCGGCATCTTCAGTTGTCCCGCGGACATGGCCTGCCACTTTGAGAGCTGGTTGAAAATCTCGTCGCCCGCGCGGCCCATGAAATCGGCGTACATCAGCTCGGCCACCACGCGGCCGCCTTCGAGCGCGTATCCCACCGCCGCGCCCACGATGGCAGCTTCGGAAATCGGGGAGTTGAACAGGCGATGGTATGGCAGCGCTTCCGTAAGACCGCGATAGACGGCGAACGCGCCGCCCCAGTCGCGGTTTTCTTCCCCGAAGGCGATCATGGTGGGGTCGATGGCGAAGCGGTGCAGCAGCGCTTCGAAGATGGCGTCGCGGATGTTGAACGCTTTCATCTTGGGAACCGGCTGACCTTCGAAGGTAGGCGTGCGAATCTTCCCGCGAATCTGCTGTACCCGCGAATTTTCCGCGATGGGGCGCAGGAACTCAGGCTGGCGGTCGTCGAAGCGCTCCACACGCTGGTTGGAAAACATGACCGACCCGACCAACTCGGAGCCGGCCGGCGCGCGCGGGCTCGCTTCCAGATCGGCCGCCAGACGGAACATGGCGAACACGGCGTCCTGGATTTCCGCCTGGGCGGAGGCCAGCGCGTCTTCGCTGGCCAATCCGTTCGAGACCAGCTTGTCGTGAAACGCCGGAATGGAATCGGCGTGCTGCCACAGCTCGATCTCTTCCTTGGACCGGTAGCTCGACGCGTCGGAAGGCGAATGGCCGCTGATGCGGTAGGTCACGGTGTCCAGCAGGACCGGTCCGCGGCCCTCGGCGAGTATACGCTTCTTGCGGCGGAAAGCCTCGATCACCAGCAGCGGGTCGTAACCGTTGACGCGCTCGGCGTGCATCTGCTCGGGATTGACGCCGGCGCCGATACGGGCGATGAACTGAACGCCCATGGTCTCGCCCAAAGGCTGCCCGCCCATCCCGTAGAAATTGTTCATGCAGTTGAACAGAATCGGCAGGCCCCCGCCGAGCGAAGCGTCCCACAGCTTGCGGTACTGGTCCATGGCCGAGAAGGTGATGCCCTCCCACACGGGACCGCAGCCAAACGACGCGTCGCCGATGTTGCACACCACGATGCCGGGCTTGCGATTCACCCTCTTATAAAGGGCCGCGCCGGGCGCGATGGGGCCGGAACCGCCCACGATGGCATTATTCGGGTAGATTCCAAACGGAGTGAAAAAGGCGTGCATGGAGCCGCCCATCCCGCGATTGATGCCGGTTTCCCTGGCGAAGATCTCGCTGTACGCTCCGTAAACGAAGAACCGCAGCGCCAGGGACTTCACGCTTCCGTGGAACCCCTTTTCGACCGGGCGAAGTACGGCGCCGTCCCGGTAGGACTGCATGATGCCCATCAGGTCGGCGTCACTGAACTGGCGGATGGAGGAGAAGGCTTTGGCCAGGATCTCGCCGTGGCTGCGATGCGAACCGAAGACATGATCGTCTGGCGTCAGGGAAAATGCCATGCCGACGGCCGCGGCCTCCTGGCCGATGGAAAGGTGCGCCGGGCCGGCGTGCTGGTACGCGATGCCCTTGTACGTCCCCTTGATCTTGATCTGGTTCAGGATGGTTTCGAACTCCCGAATGGCGCACATGTCGCGCCAGATATTCAGCAGGTCGTCCGTGGAATACGCCGCGCGTTCTTCCTCCACCGTCTCGCGGTAGGCATTCACCGGGATATCGGAGAAATGGATGGCTCCCGTTGAGAAAGCCTGCTCTGGTTCTATGACAATCGACTTAGGCATTCCGCCTGGCTCCTAATGGACTCCCAGAATCGCTTCGCGCAACGCTTCGGACACCGTGGGATGCGGGAACACGATTCCGCTGACGTCCGACGCGCACATTTCCGTCTCAATCATGGCTGCCGCGGCGACGATGAATTCGCTCGACGCATCGCCGATGGCGTGAACTCCCAGGATCTCGCCGTAGCGCGCTCCTGCGAGCACCTTGACCATGCCCGTTCCGCCTTCGTTCTCGATGAGAAACCGGCCCGCGACGCCCATCGGCGCAACGGACTTCTTGTACTCGATGCCCTCGGCCTGCAGTTCTTCTTCTGTCCGCCCCACTGAGGCGACCTCGGGGTGGGTATAGATGACCGCCGGAATCGCGTGGTACCGAATGCGGTCCTTCGTTCCGAACATGTTGTTGACGGCGGCGATGCCTTCGCGGGTTGCGGCGTGGGCCAGCATCCGCCGGCCGGTGCAATCGCCACAGGCCCAGACGCCGGGGATGTTGGTTTTGCCGCGGTCGGATGTGCGGATGCCCGATGGGCTGAAATCGACGCCCACTTCCTCCAGGCCAAGGCCGTCCACCACCGGCGCGCGGCCCGCCGCGTTCAGGATGGTCTCGGCGGTGGCGCTCGACGGCGCGCCATCGGCAGCCTGGTAGCGGAGGGTTCCTGGCTCGATTCCGAGCACCTTGGAAGACAGATGAAATTCCACTCCCTTGCGGCTGAGGATTTGCAGCAGCCGGGTGGAAATCTCCCCATCGCTTCCGGCCGCGATGCGCGGAAGCATTTCGTAAACCGAGACCCGCGCCCCGGCCTCGTGGAAAAAGCACGCGAACTCCAGCCCGATATAGCCGCCGCCAACGATGGCGACGGTTTCAGGTACGCGCGTGAGGGCGAAGACTGTGTCGGAATCGAGGACGCCTTCCGAGCGAATGCCGGGAATCGGCGGGGTAGCCGGCCGCGAACCGGTGGCAATCAGAATATTGGCCGCTTCATAAAGCTCCGCGCCGGCCTGCACGGCATTGCGGGAAACCAGCTTCGCGTGGGCCGAGATCACCTCCACGCCGGCGCGCTTGAGCATGCCCTGGACGCCCTTGGTGAGCGTGGCGACGATGCGGTTCTTGCGCTCCACCACGGCCGGCAGATCGAACTCCACCGACCCGACGCGCACGCCGTAGCGGGCGGCCTCGCCGCATTCGCGAAAGAGCCTTGACGACCGCAGGAAGGTCTTGGCCGGGATGCAACCGGCGTTCAGGCACGTGCCGCCCAGCCGGTCCTGTTCGATGAGCGCGACTTTCTTTCCCATCCGGCCGGCGTGAGCGGCGGCTTCATAGCCTCCCGGCCCGCCGCCGATCACGATCAGATCGTACATAGGGACTCTACTTTCTCGATTTTCGATTTGAGCGCCTGTAGGAAGCGCGCCCCGGGAGCGCCATCGATCACCTGATGGTCGCATGTGAGGGAGAAGCCGATCGAATCGATAAACTCGATGCCTCCCTCCCGGCGCACGGGCTTGAGCGCGATGGCGTCCACTCCCAGAATGGCTACCTGCGGCGGGTTCAGCAAGGGAGTGAACGACTCGATTCCCAGACCGCCCAGATTGCTGACGGTGAAGGTAGCGCCGGACAGGTCGTCGATGGAGATGGTCCCGCCGGTCGCCTGGGCGGCCAGTTCGTGCATCTGGAGCGCCAGTTCGGAGAGCGTGAGCTTGCCGGCGTTCCGAACCACCGGGACCATCAACCCCCTGGGGGTGTCGCAGGCGAACCCCAGGTGGACCTCGGCGTGTTTGTAAAGGCGTCCGTCGATCAACTCGGCGTTCAGGGCGGGGAACTCGGCGAGCGCTTGAATGGCGCAGAACGCGGCCATATCGCCAATGGTGATATCCGCCGCTGCGCTCTTGGCGCGTTTACGCAAGGCCAGGAGACTGCTCGCATCGGCGGAGGAATGCAAGGTGTACTGCGCGGTTGCGGCGAGCGATTCCCGCATGCGCCGGGCGATTTTCTCGCGGATGCCGGAGAGCGGCGATGGCGGCGGGCCCAGATCGGACGCCAGGACTCTGCCGGCCACTCCCGTACCCTCGCCGCGGATTTCCGCGCCCTCTTGAACGCGCTTCTTCGCCGCGGACGACAGGCGCGGCGACGAGTAGTACAGCTTGCGCAGATCGTCCTCGAGGACGCGTCCGCCGGGGCCGGAACCCTCGACCGACGCCGGATGGAAACCGCGCTCTTCGGCGAAGCGGCGGGCGCGGGGACTGAGAACGGGGGCCTGGGACTGGGGGCCAGGGGCCGGGGGCCGGGGGCCGGGGACCGGGGGCCGCGGAGGCTCGTCCCACTCCCTTTTCGGTGGGGCATCGACGCGCTCCGCGACCTTCGGTCGAAACGCTTCCGCATTCTCGCCCGGTTCGCCAATCACGAACAGGTTGGTGAAGACCGGCGCCAGCGCGCCCTCCGCGAAGAACGTTTCGAGCACCGTGCCGCTGACGGGCGCGGCCACTTCGAAGGTGGCCTTGTCGGTCTCAATCTCCACCACGGTCTCTCCGGCGGACACCGGGTCGCCTTTGCGCTTCAGCCATTTTGCAACCAGGCACTCTTCCACCGTGTTGCCGAGTTTCGGCGCCTCTACGGGGGTGGCCATCTAGCGGTAGTTCTCCATCAGCCGCCACCCCGCATCGACGAACTGGCCGAGGGTCCTTTGGGTGGCGCCGAATCCCATGAATTCGGACGGCGTCATGCCGTCCGGTTCGTAGGCTCGCACGAATTCCGGCATGCCGCCGAGGCGTTCCAGCACATCGCCGGGAACCGGCTTGCCGATCCGTTCTTCGCGAGGGAAGTCCTTGGTAACGAAGACCTCCTGCCACGCCGGCGCAATGGACATCAGCAAGTCCGCGCCGGCCAGTTCCGTCAGGTGGTAGTCGCCGCGCAACGCCGCGATCAGCAAGACGGCCTGGTAGCCGCGCTCGCGGTAAATGGCATAGGCGCGTTTGGTGGCGGCCAGGCCGGCCTGGCGGATATCGGACTCGGCTGCGGCGGCGCGCGTGTCGTGCGCCACCTCTCGCAGAAAATCGTCCAGGCGGCCGATCATGATTACCGCGAAACACTGCCCCGGCCGGATGCCCTTTTCCCGAGCGCGCAGAGCCCCGGCGCGATGGCGCTCGGCGATGGCGATGGCCTGCGGGACCGTGAAGCTGACCGTAGCGGTTACGGCGATTCCCTCCGCGACGCATTCCTCCAGCACATCCATGCCGGCGCCGGTCGCCGGCAGTTTCACGGCAATGTTTGGGGCCCAATCGTGGAAGCGCCGGGCCATCGGCAGCATGCACTCGCGGTCGCCGGCGCGCATGGGGTTCACCTGCGCGCAGACAAAACCGGAGCGGCCCTGGCTCCGCTCGAACTCCGGCATCAGCTTCGCTGCCGTCTTCGTGACTGCAATCTGCGTCAGCGCTTCCGCCTTCTGCTCGGGCGGCAGATTACGGGCCAGCGCCAGATCGATCTCGGAAGCCCATAGTTGCCGGTCCTTGATCAACGCCAGGTTTGCAAGAAACGGGTTGGTGGTGACGCCGATGGCGCCGCGTTGCAGCCCGAGATCCAGCTCGGCGGCTTCGGCCGAATCGTGCCACCACCCGGTCCGGGTGTTGCGGATCACCCAATCGAGATACGTATCGCTCATGGTCAACTCTCCATAGTAATCCCCGGCGCGTGGACCGTGCGGGAAGGCGCGCTCAGTGGCCCGCGGCCGTCATCGCGCCGTCCACCACCAGCGATGTTCCGTTGATGAAAGATGCGGCGTCCGACACCAGGAACAGGCAGGCATCCGCCACGTCGCGCGGGGTCCCCATGCGTCCGAGCGGGTGCAGGCTCAACACGCGTTGTATCGCGGCTTCACGGTCGGGCACGGTGTCGAGCCACCGGTCGGTGATGGGCGTGTGGATGTAGCCGGGACAGATGGCGTTCACCCGGATGCCGTCCCGCCCGTGGTCAAGCGCCATGGTGCGCGTCAGCCCGATCAGCCCGCACTTCGACACATCGTAGGCCACCGTTCCGGGCCACGAAACCGTCGCGTGGACCGAAGAAATGTTGACGATGGCGCCGTTGCGCTGCCGCATGTGAGGAATGGCGGCGCGCGAGAACAGGAAGGCTCCCTTGAGGTTCACGGCAAGTTGGCGCTCCCATTGGTCGGGGGTGATCTCCACCACCGTGCCGTGCACCTCAAATCCCGCGTTATTGATGAGGATATCGATGGCGCCCCACTGCCGGACCGTCTCGTCCACCGCCGCCCGCACCCGCTCCTCCGATGCCACGTCCCCGCACAGCGGAATCATAGGGCTGCCGGGATGGGCGGAGGCCAACTCACGCACGCCGGGACCATTGATGTCGAAAACGGCCACCTTCGCGCCCGCTTCCAGGAACCGTTCGGCGATGCCTTTGCCAATGCCGGACGCCGCGCCGGTGACAATCGCGATTTTGCCGTCGAGCCGCATCCCGCTAACTTACCTGGACCACCACGCTCGCCGCGGTAAGTCCCTCAGCCTCTGCCCGCACGGTAATGGTTCCGGCAATGCCTTTCGGCCTGACAATCGCAAGCGCCTTGCCGTGGAAGGTCTTGGGGTTGGGCTGCCGGAAGCTCTCGACATCTTTCGGGTTAGCGGTTCCCGCCGCGGCCAGTTCTCCCGCGGCGCTGACGGTGAATCTGATAGGCACAACCGCGTCCGGAACCAGTTGCCCGGCCGCGTCCAGCACCTCCAGGGTCACGTAGCACAGGTCGTTGCGGCTCCGCCGGATCGACGGCCGGTCCGCTTTCAAACGGAGTGTCACGGGTTTGCCCGCGGTCTTGAAGGCCAACTCCGCGATCTGCTTGCCGCCCGACATCGCTACCGCCTTCAGTTCGCCCGGGGCATACGGCACATCGAACTCGGCCTTCAGTTCCGTTTCCAGCGAAACCGGTTTTGCGCCGATCTCCTTGCCGTCCAGCAATAGGCGAACCTGGTCGCCCGTTGAGTACACGCGGACCTTCAGGCTCTTGCCTTCGAAACCGGGCCACGTCCAACTGCGTAGCTCGTCGGACCAGCCCCAGGCGCTGACGTTTTCCGTGCGCCCTTGCGGGACCGGACGCTGCACGGCCATTTCAAGCGGGCTGATTCCCCACACCACGTGCTTGTAATACAGCGCGGCCTTGGTCTCCCCGATCACGTCGATATCGCCGCAGTAAGAGTTGAACCAAGGGAAACCGAGACTCCCAAACCCGCTCCCCGGCATGGCCACCATTCCCCCTAAGTCCAGCCCCCCGCCTGCGCCTCGCCCTCCGCCCGCGGCTTGGCCCGCCGGCGGCGCTCCCGCCGTCGCCGGGCCTGCCGGCGCCACTCCACCCCGCCCAGCGGTGGCTGCTGGCGCGCCTGCTGCAGCTGCTCCTGCTCCGGCAGCGCCTGCTCCACGGCCGCCCCCACCACCGCCGGGTCCGCCCATGCCGCCTCGTCCGGCGGGCTGGCTCAGTTGCGCATTCCCGATGGAGGATTCGCCAAGGTAGTCCATCCCGGTCCAGACGAAATCGCCCAGGACATACGGGTGTTTCAGGACCAATTGCCAGTTCTGGAATGCCTGGAGCGGGAAAGATTCCGTCCCCATCATCACCCGCTGCGGCAGGCGCGCGTGGTCGCCTTCATAGCGGTTCCACATGTAGTTGTAACCGCCCACGTCCAGGTACTGGAAGGCCAAGTCCAGCGAGTTCCCGCCCGCGAAAACGCCGTTGACCGCCTCGGTTACTGGGCGCGTCGTATCGAGGCTCTTGATGCGGTCGACCAATTGCTTTGCGATCTCCACGCCGCGCGGTTGGGTGGCTTCCCCAATCTCATTGCCGATGCTCCAGAAAATGACGCTGGGGTGATTGCGGTCGCGCAGCACCATCGCGTCCACATCGCGCTGCCACCAATCGTCGAAATAAAGGTGATAGTCCTGGGGGTTCTTCTGGCGCTCCCAACAGTCGAACGCCTCGTCCAGCACCAGAATGCCCACGCGGTCACAGGCGTCCAAGAACGCCGGCGACGGCGGATTGTGGCTGGTGCGGATCGCATTGAACCCGTTCTTCTTCATGAGCTCCACGCGGCGCTCTTCCGCGCGGTCGATGGTAGCGGACCCCAGCAGGCCGTTGTCGTGGTGCAAACAGCCGCCTTTGAGCTTGATCGCCTCGCCGTTGATGCGAAGACCGTTCTCCGCGTCCACCTCGATCTTTCGAATTCCGAAGGCAGCGGATGCCTGGTCCACCCTGGCGCCGCCGACCATCAGATCCACTTCGGCGCGATACATACGGGGCGTCGCCGCGGACCACAACTGCGGCGCCGCAACGGCAACCGCCTGCTCCACTTGCGCGCTGCCTCCCGCCGCCACGGACTGGGTCGCTTCATGCGTTCCCGCGGCCACGTTCTTCGAATCGAGCAGCCGAATCCGCACCGCGACGTCACGGGCGGCCTTCCCCCGGTTCTCGATTTTGACGGCAACCTTTACCGTGGCCGTGTCCTTACCGGCCTCCGGCGTGGTGACGCAGATCCCCCATAGCGGAACGCGGACCTCGCCGGTGACATTCAGCCACACGTGCCGGTAGATGCCCGAACCCGAATACCAGCGGCTGTTTCTGCCCTCGTTCCGCACGCGCACGGCCAGCACATTCTCGCCGTCGCGCCGCAGATGCGGGGTAAGGTCATAGGAGAATGCGGTGTAACCGTAGGGATGATTGCCCAGCATCTGGCCGTTCAGCCAGACATCGCTGTTCATGTACACGCCGTCGAACACAATCTCGGCTTGACCGCCGGCGGGAACGGCGCTCGCCGCAAACCGCTTGCGATACCAGCCAATGCCTCCGACCACCCAGCCAGTGCTTCGCCCGCCCTCGCTCTCGACCGAGTCGAAGGGACCGATGCGCGCCGCCAACGCGGTTTCGCCCCACAAAGCGCCGGCGCCGTTCTCCTCGAGACGCTGCGGAAGCGCCTCGATGCTGAAATCGTGCGGCAAGTCGAGCGTACGCCAGGCGGCGTCGTCGAACTCGGGCCGTTCCGCGCCTTGAGCATCCCCGCGATGAAAACGCCAGCCGGCGTCGAAGGGTTGATCGCGCCGGTTCTCGACGCCCCCTGCGGGAGCCGCCGTGCGCTGCTGTGCGCCAGCGGTTTCCTCCGCCAACGGCGCCGCCGTCAAGGCGAGAAGAACCGATTTCAAGGCATCTCGCCTGCGCATGCCGCTCTGGTCGTCTGAAGTCTTCATTCGAGAACCTCCTGCTGCCCGCCCCGCCCGCGTTCAGCAGGCAGTTACTTGCCACTGGATGAAACCGTAAACACGGATAGTATCACCGCGCTAGCCGGGGATGACGAATTCATGCGGGGTCCTCGCAGGAGGCCGCCGGTGGGGATGTTTCTCGTTTAAGGAAGGCGGGAATCGGCCTAAGCGGCTACGGAGCAGGGCGGCGGCGAGGACCGCTACGGCGCAAGGCAGCCTTGCGGGCATCCGCCACGGCGCGGGCGTCCACCATCGCAGCCAGGTCTTCGTTAGTGAGCGCGACGTTTTCCGGGTGGGGCGTCTGCGCGTCGGAAGCGAGTTTACGGGCGCACAAGCCTGGGCCTTCCTGAATGCCGATGCGGTGCCTTAAGAACATGTCCAGGTCGGCGGTAACCACGAATTGCACAGTCGGTTCGCCCTTCGTAAGGCCTTCAAACCTGTATGCGCGCGTATTCTGCGTCTGGTCAAAACCCAAGTACCGCAATTCCATTACCGCCTCCATGCGCCGTGTCCGCTCTGTGGGGCATCAGCTGGTCGCGGCAGTGGGTATATCCGTGGTAGGATCCGCCGGGTCCTGAGACGCGCGTTCGGCGCCTTCAATTCCCTCGAGTCCCTCTAGTTCTTCGCCCATGGGATCTTCCGGTGGCGCCAACTTGCGTTGCGCTCTTCTGGCAAGCTTGTCGCGTTGCTTCTCCATACGGGCGATTTCTTTCTGCCGTTTCTGAAACGATGTACGCGAACGCGTGGCCATAATGGGGCTCCTCAAAGAGGCGGCCGAGCCACTCCCGGCCAGCCGCCGTAGTCCGATTCAGGACTCTTACCAGCGAGGCTCGCGGCGCTGCTTCGGGGGACCGCCCCCGCGGGCCGAGCCGCCGCCGCCGCCGCCAAACCCCCGCCCGCCGCCGCCCTGCGGCTTCGGCCGGGCCTCATTGACGTTGAGCGCGCGACCATCCAGATCGGCGCCGTTTAGAGCTGCGATCGCCCGGTCGGCCTCAGCCGCATCCGTCATTTCGACGAAAGCGAAGCCGCGGGAACGGCCGGTGTCCCGGTCGGTCACCAGACTCACCCGCTCCACCGCCCCATAAGGCTCAAAAAGCGTACGGAGGGAGGCCTCGGTGGCCGCAAAATCTAAATTACCTACGAAGATGTTTTTCATGGCTTCTCTGTCTCTCGATTGTTCCTGCCAGACGAGGCAGACATCAGGTTTCAGCCAAGTTCTCGCGGGACTCTCAAAAGCCGTCCTTTAGTATAGCAGGTAACGTCCCGGCGAGCGCATTGCGGGGACAGACGATGTCAAGCCTCGTTTAAAATGTCCCCTGTCTTAACTCATTAGAAATGTCCCCTTTGCCGGTTTTCGTTCAATTGTACTGGCGGCTCCCGAAGCGAAGCCCTGCGAGGCCGTAGGCCGAGCG
>Ga0181520_10001304_pt1 | contig 51093 bp, 40 predicted proteins | sample PEATcosm2014_Bin_29_FD_132451 | JGI IMG/M metagenome (GOLD analysis project Ga0181520, IMG submission 132451) | Peatland microbial communities from MTU Mesocosm Facility, Houghton, MI, USA - PEATcosm2014_Bin02_30_metaG | ecosystem: Environmental > Terrestrial > Soil > Wetlands > Peat | place... | reverse complement strand
TTCTGTAAAAGCTGCTGGATTTTCTAATGCGAGGCTGGCAAGAACTTTTCTGTTTATTTCAACACCTTTTTTATTAAGGAGATTGATTAGCTTTGAGTAAGTAGTACCATTAGCCCTGGCAGCAGCATTTATTCTTACAATCCATAACTGTCTAAAGACTCTTTTCTTTAATTTTCTGTCTCTATAAGCATGAACTAAACCTTTTTCAACATGGTTTTTTGCAACAGTGTATACCTTACTGCGGCTGCCCCAATAACCTTTTGCCTGGTCTAATATTCTTTTTCTTCTTCTGTGTGAAGCTACTTTATTTTTTGAACGTGGCATTTCACTTATCCTTTTTCGTTTACTTTAATGAAGCATCGATTGAACGCGTTTAGTATCTGATTCAGACACCATAGTTGAGCGTCTTAATTTCCTTTTTCTTTTAGTGCTTTTTGAGGAAAGAATATGGCTTTTATAAGCACTTTTTCTTTTAAATTTTCCACTTGCGGTTTTTCTGAATGTTTTACCGGCACCGCTGTTAGTTTTCATCTTTGGCATATCAATTTCCTGTTAATTAATCTTTTTACTTTTTATTTTTGAAGGAACCAAGATCATACTCATTGCTTTCCCTTCCATCCGGATAGGAGTTTCAACTTTTGAAACTTCTTCAACTCTTTCTATAAACCTGTTCAACAAATCTTCACCTTTGTCGGTATATGCTAATTCTCTTCCTTTGAACATTACAACAACTTTAACCTTATTACCTTCTTCAAGAAAATTAAAAGCATGTTTAGCTTTAAACTCAAAATCATGAACATCTGTGTTGGGATGAAGCCTTATTTCTTTAAGCAGTGAAACTGTTTGATTCTTTTTCTGAATCTTTTCCCGCTTCTGTTGTTCATATTTAAATTTTCCAAAATCAAGTATTTTACACACAGGCGGTTTCGCTTGCGGAGCAATTTCAATTAAATCCTGCCCTCTTTCTCCTGCTAATTTCTGGGCATCCCTAATGGTGTAAATACCGAGCTGTGTTCCGTCAACATCAATTACCCTAACTTTTGGAGCCCGGATTTCCTCATTAATTCTTACTTCTTCTTTTTGAGCGATTGATAACCTCTCTAATTTGTTGTTGAAATCTTACTTTTTATTTCAATCTCAATATTATCAATAAAATCAGACAAAGACAAAGAGCCTAAATCACCTTTTTTATGTTTTCGCACTGAAATATTGCCGGCACTTTGTTCTTTTTCACCAAGAATCAGCATATAAGGCGCTTTATGTGTTTCCCAATCTCTTATTTTATATCCGATTTTTTCATTTCTTTCATCAAGCTCTGCACGAATTCCACGCTCTTTAAGAGTATCTAGAACTGTTTTCCCGTATTCAATATAGTTTTGGGAAACAGGGATTACAACCGCCTGTACAGGAGCCAGCCATAATGGGAACTCACCTGCATAATGCTCTATTAATACTCCAATGAATCTTTCAAGTGATCCGAAAGGTGCTCTATGAATAACAACCGGCCTGTGCTTTTGTCCGTCGCTGCCCGTATATTCAAGATTAAACCTTTCCGGCATAATATAATCTATCTGAACTGTACCAAGCTGCCACTTGCGACCTAAAGCATCCTTAACCATAAAATCTATCTTTGGTCCATAGAAAGCAGCCTCGCCTTCAGCTACAAAATAAGTAAGATTCATTTGATCTGCAGCTTCCCGGATTTCCTTTTGAGCTCTTTCCCATAAAGAAATATCACCGCCGTATTTGTCGGCGTTGCCATCCCTGAATGATAATTGAGTAGTAAATTCTTTAAAACCCATCTGGTTAAATACAACCTGGATCAGTTCAATAACCTTGCAAACTTCCTCTTTTAATTGGTCATCTCTTACAAACATATGTGAGTCATCAACGGAAAAACAACGAACCCTTGTCAATCCATTCAATTCACCTGATTGCTCATATCTATAGACAGTTCCAAACTCAGCATATCTTATCGGCAGATCTCTGTAGCTTCTTGGTTTGGATGCGTATATCATAAAATGATGAGGGCAGTTCATTGGTTTAAGAAGATATTCTTCTTTATCACCTTCTAATTTTATCGGTGGAAACTGGCTGTCTTTGTAATAAGGATAATGACCGCTGGTTTTATAGAGATTAATATTTCCGATATGCGGCGTTATTACGGGTTCATAACCGCGTTTTCTTTGTTCATCGCGAAGATAATTTTCGAGTGTTTCTCTTAAGATTGTACCCTTAGGAAGCCATATTGGAAGTCCGCTTCCGACAGCCTGGGTTATCATAAAAAGTTCAAGATCTTTACCCAATTTTCTATGATCGCGTCTTTTTGCTTCTTCCAGCTTTATCAGATGCTCTTCAAGTAATTTTTTCTTGGGAAATGAAATTCCGTAAATTCTTTGTAGCTGCTTATTGTTTTCATCGCCCCTCCAATAAGAACCGGAAATATTAAGAAGTTTTACATATTTAATCTTAGAGGTTGAAGGAAGGTGGGGTCCGCGGCAGAGATCTGTAAAATTTCCTTCTTTATAAATACTTATTCTTACGGAATTCTCATCAATTTCAGATAGGATTTCAACCTTGTAAGGATCGCCTTTTTCCTTAAAAAAATTAATTGCTTCCTGTTTTGAAAGTTCCTGACGAACAAAAGCGCTATTTGCTTTTGACAATTCAGCCATTTTATTTTCAATTGCTCTAAGGTCTGGCTCTGTAAGGCTGGAATTAATATCTACATCATAATAAAAACCAGATTCAATAGCAGGCCCTACTCCAAATTTCGCTTCCGGATAAATTTCCTGAATTGCGTGGGCCATCAAATGAGATGTAGAGTGCCAATAAACTTCTTTACCTTTATCCTCTTCAAAAGTAAGAAATTTAATTGAAGCATCTTTGTTTACTGGTGAATTTAAATCTTTAACAACACCGTTTAATTCCACAGCAAGAGTATCGTCAGCTAATCGTGAAGATATTGATTCGGCAATTTTAATTGCAGTAATACCTTCATCGTACTCTTTCAAATTTCCATCAGGAAAAGTTACTTTTATTTTTTCCATAATTACATCATTTCCATAAAAAAAATCGGAGAGAACTCCGACTTTGTGGGCTCTAGAGGAGTCGAACCTCTGACCTTCTGTACGTCAAACAGACGCTCTAACCAAACTGAGCTAAGAGCCCAGATAATCCAACAATGTAAGATGTAGAATTTATAAAAATAAATTCTACATCTTTAAGTTACATTGCTATTGTACCGAGGGCCGGACTCGAACCGGCACGGGTGTAAACACCCACAGGATTTTAAGTCCTGTGCGTCTACCAATTCCGCCACCCCGGCAAAATCATTCAGTTTTTGTTTCTATTTATATAATAATGTCTGAAAAAAACAACTATTATAGTGAATTTAATTAGAAATAGACTGTAAATATAGATAATTGAATATATTTTTGCAAGAAATGTAAAGGAATTGTTGTTATAGAATTTAATAAGACTTTAAATATAATCACTTTAATAAACGGATGGCTTTATATATGGTCTAAGCATTCAGACTTTTGAATCTAAAAGCATTTCGAAATTTCTGAATATATATTGCATATACCAAGTCTAATTCGTACACTATAAAAACTTCCTTATATCCGGCTTGTTTTAATAAATTATTTTATTATGGGCATTTCACCTAGTTTCTCTCCAATCGCTCTAAACAAAGTTTCCCATCGGAAATTCATTTTGCAGGGGACTTAAGAATTAAGTTTTTTATTCTTATTCATAGATTCTTCTGCGATCTGCTTTTTATAGTCAAGAAGTTTATGTTGAAGATCCTCATTGCCAATAGCTATAATTTGAATTGCCAGCAAGGCAGCATTCCTTGCTCCGTCAATAGCTACCGTTGCAACCGGTATACCGCCGGGCATTTGTACAATCGATAATAATGAATCCATCCCATTTAAAGATTTAGTAAAAATCGGCACGCCGATTACGGGTAGAATTGTGCTTGCAGCGGTTACCCCGGGTAAATGTGCGGCTCCGCCTGCTGCAGCTATAATTACTTTAAGTCCTCTTGATAAGGCAGTTTTCGCATACTCAGCATGTTGGTCAGGAGTCCGGTGAGCGGAAAGTATTTTCACCTCATATGCAATCCCGAATTCATTGCATGTATCTAATGCCTTTTGCATTATTCCCAAATCAGAATCGCTTCCCATGATTATACCGATTAAAGGAGTTCTGTCCATTTTGATTTACCTTAAATTATTATTCAATATTACTTAATTAATTTTTTGATCATTATTCAGGTCTTTTGACCATTTCTTCACTTTCCATGAAACGTATAATATAGTAAGTTAAAAATTTCTCCAGTCCACTGCAAATATATTATCTCCATCCGATCTTAACAAAACAGCGCCGGATTTATCGGTCCTTTCAATTATTGACCGAACTTGATTTAATCTTTGTAAAACGATCTCCGCCGGGTGGCCGAATTTATTTTTTATGCCGTCACTGATGAAACTTATTTTAGGCTGCACGGCTTCAATAAATTCTTCCGAGGAACCGTTTTTACTGCCATGATGTGCAACTTTAAGAACATCCGATTTTAGAAAACTTCCATAATCATTTAGATAATGATATTCTGCCTGATGTTCAAGATCCCCGGTAAATAATATACTGTTTTTACAGTAAACTATTTTAAGGACTCCGCTTCCATTATTGGTACTAAGTTTTACACTCTGATCAAAATTATTTAAAATGTAAATTTTGTTGGCAGGTAAATTTAATATCGATCGATTATAATGTGTTACCGGGATTCCTTTAGTTTTTAAAAAATTTTCCAATTTAACATCTTTTGAAAAAGTTGTATCAAGGTAAGGTTTATAGATCCGGCTGATTTTATTGTTGTTAATTAAAGATATAAATCCGCCGTAATGATCCAGGTCTACATGGGAAACAAATCCATAATCTATCTTATTAATACCAAGATAATTCAATAACGGCAAAATTACGCGTTCTCCGTTATCGTAATTCAAAGACGCAGAGCCTGCATCAACCAGAGCCGTTTCACCATCGGGAAATTTCAATAAAAATGCATCACCCTGTCCTACATCTATCATTAAAACATTCAAATAGTTATCAGGGAGCAAGTTTTTATTATCCAAAGAACAAAAAACGATGATATTTGCTATTACGAATACGAAAGAGAACATAATAGCCCATTTTGATTTAAATTTCATATATATGAATACTGACACTGCAAGAAAAAGATAAAATATTAATACATCAAGTAATGAGAAATTTCTGATCCACAGAAACGAATATTTAAAATTTCCTGAAATTTTTATTATGAAAAACATTAATGAATTTAATAAATCAATTCCGGCAGCATAATATGAAGCCAAAAGCGGAATACAATAATTAAGTATAAGAGTAAATATCCCAAGGCCGATAATAATCCCGGCCAGAGGTATGACCAATAAATTTGCTAATAAGGACACCAGTGACAACTTCCCAAAGTAATATAAAATAAAAGGTAATGAACCGATCTGTGCACAAACTGACAGTCCGATAAAAAGTAATATAAGGTTTATCCAAACAATCTTAATTTTAAGATTTTGTACAGTCTTTTGAAAAACCGGATGAAAAACTAGGATAGAACACACCGCTGAATATGAAATCTGGAAACCTGCATCAAATAACTGTGCCGGATCAAAGAATAATATAATAAAAGCTGAAACAGCCAAGGAATTAAATCCGTTCGTTGAACGATTTGACAAGATACCTACAATAAATAAAATTGACATAATTACAGCCCGAACTGTGGGAGCCCTTGAATCAGTTAAAAGTAAAAAAATTATCAAGCTCAGTAAAGTCAATATCGATCTCAGATAAATATTAAACCGGCTAAGCATAATCATTACAATTATGACAATGAAACCAACACTTAGCCCGGAGACGGCAAGAATATGAACAACACCTGAATTCGTAAATTCCACGATTGCATTGTAGTCAATACTACTCCTGTCGGCTAACAACTGTCCTCTTAAAAAGGCGGCCGTCTGAGGCTGAAATAATCCTGAAATTTCATCATCTATAGCTTTTCTGGAACGGAAGACGGCACACAGTATTTTATTATAATGTCGATTTATTATTTTAAGATCTTTTACGCTATATAAATATAAGATTCCGCTTATCCCCTGTTCCTCAAGGTACTTCCTATAATCAAATTCACCAGGATTCCTCTGATTGTTTCCTTTAATAAACAATCCCTTAACCATAATGATATTCCCGGGCATAATTCTGTTGTATAACGAATCAAGATTATGCTTGTACTCATCTTGTAATTTGCAAATTAAAGTTATTTTCCGCGAAAAGATTTCATTTGGAAACATTACAGAATCAGCAGCAATATTGAAGACCAATTCAGATTCTCTCCGCAGCTCAACTTTTGAAACCGTACCATAAGCCTGAAAGTCTTTTTGTTTTTCGACATCAGGTGGAAGAAAATTGTAATTCGGTTTTTGATATTCGGCTATAAAGACTCCGCTTAATATCAATATGAGGTAAAACGGGAAAATTGCATATGAGCGAAAATTAATTTTAATAATACAGAAAATATATAAGAGTACAGCTAATATGAGGATATCGAAATAAACAAAATAGTTATGAACATTAATCCGGATAATTTTATTAATTAATATTCCGGTTATAAATAAAAGAGTGAACTTGATAACCGGATAATTTTTCATTGACCAAGTCTCATAATTGCGGGTTTAATATGCGTTAAATCTTGAATCTCATTAAATAATTTTTCTGCATATTTGCCTGAGGTAATAGTTAATGCCGGATTTAATGTATGAGTTTTAATAGAAATATCCTCTACATTTCCATGATCGGAACATATGATTAATGTAATATCTTCTTTTAGTTCAGTTATAATAGTAAAAAGAAATTCATCAAGAATATTGAGTAGACATTGCGCATCGCCGTCATACCTGCCATGTCCAAGGTAATCTGTCATAAAATACTCATAGAGAGTAAAGTTATTTTCCCCAGCAATTTTCATGAGTCTTCTAGCGGCAGATTTAGGTGTTAAAATTTTGAGTCTGTATCCGAGTTTATTATTCCACCGTTCATTAGTTATTTCAGCAGTTAATGCTTTGCCAAGTCTTACGTCAGTTGAAGTATTGAATTTCAGTCCGCTTAATTTACTGCTTAATGCCGAAGCGCTTAATCTTGATTTTCCGGATTTTAAATAATCAAAAAATAACTTTGGATAAGCGTTTGCAAAGAATACATTCCCACCAAGATTAATAAATGTTTTAAAAATATTTTTTTCATCTATCTCGGGAATAAGAGTGGAGTAAGGAAACGGCCCAAAATGCTTCCCTATATATTTAGACGCATTTATACCGCAAAAGATTGATGTTTGCCCCGTACCGCTTTGCGGGAACCCTTCAACACCAAGTCTTGCATCCGACGGAAACAAATAAGAATTATTTTTATTTAATATTGAATGTTTTAGTGAAGGTATTTCCCCAAATATTTCAGTAAATGTTTTAAATCCATACTTGAAGAAAATATTTGAACGGCTGTCTTCTTCACCGATACCAACACCATCCAAAAATATCATTAAGAAGGAATTCATTAAATAACCTATAAATAGATTTTTAACTTGATTCAATAATTATTGTAACCGGTCCGTCATTAATTATTTTTACACTCATCATTGCACCAAACTTACCCGTCTTTACCTTCATTTCTCCAATATTTTCTTTAACCCTTAAAATAAATTTTTCGTAAAGCAGAATTGCGTCTTGCGGCCTGGCAGCCTTTATAAAACTAGGACGGTTTCCTTTTCTCGGATCTCCGTACAAGGTAAACTGGGAAATGATTAATACCTCGCCTTCAATATCCTTAACCGATAAATTCATTTTTTCAAGGTCATCTTCAAATATTCTCAAACCGCAGCATTTGTCGGCTAAAAAATTTACATCTTCTCCATTATCGCCTACCTTTATTCCAAGAAGTATCACGATCCCCTTCCCTATTGATACAGAGTAATTTTCTGATTTTATATCAACGCCGCCGGAAGAGACTCTTTGAACTACAGCCTTCAAATCAATTCTCCAAATACTACGCGTTCAATATTCAGGTAATCCTTAAGAATAAATATATTAGTAAAGTTGTCCAACTTTAATATATTTTCAACCTGGGAGGACTGCCCCTGGCTGACTTCAAAATAAATCTTCCCATTATTTTTTAAAAGTTCATTAGCTTTTTTAGTTATTGTTTTAAAAAAACTGAAACCATCCGAATTATCTGTAAGCGCAATTCTCGGTTCATAAATCCGAAGTTCCGGCTGTAACTTATTATAATCTTCATTGGAGATGTAAGGAGGATTAGATACAATAATATCAAAATCATTTCCTAAATTTATTCCATCTATATTAATGTCATGCTGAATAAAATTAATTTTATCTGCAACAGAATTGAGTATCGCATTATCTTTTGCTACTTTCAGAGCATCAGCGCTGGAATCTATTGCATAAACAATTACTGCATTTAAGAATTTAGCAAGACAAATTGCAATAATCCCGCTTCCGGTGCCTACATCCAGAATTTTTAGATTATCCCTGTTTTTATTTGCTTCAAGAATTGATTCAACTAATATTTCTGTTTCGGGCCTGGGAATCAATACTGAACTATTTACAATAAATTCCAATCCATAAAATTCTACGGAACCAACTATATATTGAAGCGGTTCGTTTTTACTTCTACGTTTTATGAAATTTCTATAAACCGCTAACTCAGCCTCTATCAAAGGCCTGTCAAAGGCTAAGTATAGATCCAGCCGCTTACAGTTTAAAACTTTAGCAAGTAATAATTCTGCATTTAATTTTGGTGAGTCTATCCCCTTAGTTTGAAGATAATCTGCAGATAAATTTATTAATTCTAAAACAGTTGGCATAATAATCTATTTTTACGCTTATTGATCATTTCAAATATTATAACTGAAAAACAATCTGACAGGGGGAAAATATTTACTTATTTATTATTGCTTTAATCCACCAAAAATATATAAATATATTAATTTATGATTATTATATAATATTTCGAGTTCTTGTAATAGAATTTTCAGTAAAAAACTTTTCAAGCTTATCTGTAATTTCTTTTTCCGTTACACAAAGTAAACATTCATCGGCAAGAATTTTTGCTTTCTTATACGAAATACTTCTGACTATACGTTTCGCATAAGGAATAGTAGTTGGAGAAATGCTTAAAACCTGCAAACCCAGACCGATTAAAAGCGGAATTGCAAGAGTATCTGCGGCCATTTCTCCGCAAAGGCTTGCTAATTTATTTGCTCTTGCCGCTTCAGTTAGAATATGGCTTAGAGTTCTAATAACGGCAGGATGGAATTCCTGGTAAAGATTGGATACCAAATCGTTGCCACGGTCAACCGCCATTAAATATTGAATTAAATCATTTGTACCGATGCTTATAAAATCGACTTCGCTTGCAAGTTCATATGTAAGTACAGCGGCGGATGGTACCTCAATCATGATTCCTATTTTCATATGTTTGTCAAAAGGGATCTTAGCCACTCTCAGTTCTTCTTTACAAGCAGAAATGATAGATAAGGATTTACGTATTTCGGTAATTGAACTGATCATTGGAAGCATAAACTGAATATTCTTTGTTTTGCTTGCCTGAAGAACTGCTCTTATCTGAGTTTTAAATAATTTTTCATTTTCAAGAAGCAGTCTTATACCTCTTAAGCCCAGAAACGGGTTAGGCTCCGTAAAACTAAAAAATTTAAATTTGTCGCCTCCAATATCGAACGCACGAATTATAATAGGAGCAGGATAAATTCTTGTGGCTAAATTTTCATACATCCTTGTTTGTTCACTTTCATTTGGAAATTCTCCAAGCTCTTCAAGGATCTGTTCGGTACGGTAAAGCCCTATTCCTTTAGCCCCGCTTGTAATTACTAAATCAATTTCTCCAGAAACATCAACATTAGCCCTTAATATAATTTCTTTCCCGTCGGTTGTTTCTGCCGGCTGGTCCTTTAATTCTTTAAGCCCCAACTGGAGTTCAGCTAATTTTTCGGCTTTCGCATGGAAGAAATCTATCTGGTCCTGGGTAGGACAGATCAATATAATTCCATGAAATCCATCTACAATAATAAGATCATCTTCTTTTATCTTCTTTGTAGCGTTATGCGTACCGACAACGGCTGGAATGTCCAAGGAACGGGAAATAATAGCTGTATGGGATGTTAAGCCGCCGTGATCCGTAACAAAGCCTTTAACATTGCTCCTTGAAAGAAGTATAGTATCAGCCGGTGTTAAGGAATCCGTTACAACAATAACATCATGAGTAATCTTGGATTGCCATCTTTTCTTTTGCAGATTTCTTATTATCCGGTTTTTAATATCTTCAATATCATTGGCCCTTTCATTCATATACTGCTCATGGGCCACAATCATTAAGTGCTGGTATCTGGATATTTCATCATTAACAATATACTCGGGCTGTTTTTTCTCCTTACAAATTCTATCCTTAATATTTCCAATTAAAATCGGGTCATCTAAAATCATTAGCTGAGCTTCAAATATTGCAGCCCTGTTTGCCTCCATAGTTTCTTTGGCCAGTAAGAATATTTTATTAAGTTCTTTCTTTGACTTTTGCAAAGCTTCTTCAAAATTTAAAATAGCCTCATCGGTATCTGTAATTGTACTATCATTTATATCAAGCTTTTCTTTAGTAAATAAATAAACATTTCCTATAACGATTCCGGGCGCGGCGGCTATGCCGGTGATTTTATTATCAGCTTCTTTAAATATTTGTTTAAAATTTTTCACAGCTCGTCAAACCCTCTCTTAAAATAATCGGCTATTTCTTCTGAAGCTTTTACTTCATCTTCCCCATCGAAGGATAAAATAAGTTCAGAGCCAGTTTCTGCAGCCAGAGTCATCACGCCAATAATACTTTTTCCGTTTATATTAAATCCATCTTTTGAAATATAAAAATCGCACTTATATTTAGCGGCCAATTTAACAATTGTAGCTGCGGGTCTTGTATGCAATCCGGATTTATTAATAATTTTCACTCTTTCTTCAATCATTATTTCTTTCTTTTAATTAATGAATCGGCAAGTAAAGCAAGAAAATCACGATATTTTTCGTTCTTTAATTTTTTAATAGACTTTAAAGCTAAATTCGTATAATGTTGAATTTCATTTTCAGCTTCTTTAAGAATGTTAAGTCTTTGATATAACTCTTTATAGCTTTGAATTAACTCAGGCTTTATACCTTTATTTATAATAACATCTAATAATTTTTCCTTATCTTTTCCACCAGACATTTCCAGCGCCTTTAGGAATAAAAATGTCTTTTTACCCTCGATTAAATCACCACCGACAAATTTTCCGAAATCGTTTTCATTCCCGACAATATCAAGCAAATCATCCTGAATCTGAAAGGCAATACCGATGTTTTTTCCAAATTTTGCCAAACATTTTATTTCCCATTCCTCACCACCTCCTATTACAGCTCCGGTTATGCAGCACATTTCAATAAGGGCAGCGGTTTTTTTCTCGATCATTAAAATATATTCTTCAATTGTTACCGCCTCCTTCAGTTCAAATTCTTTATCCAGGCTTTGACCTTCGCAAACTTCAATTAAACTTTTTGTAAAAGCAGCTAAAACTTTTTTTGCGATACCATTACAATCTTTTAATAGATACTCATACGCAACAGAAATTAAACTATCGCCGGCAAGAATTGCTGTTGAAACATCATATTTTTTATGGATAGTTGGTATATTTCTACGTATGTCAGCATTATCCATAATATCATCATGCACTAATGTAAAATTATGAAGTAATTCCACTGCAGCGGCTGCATTGTATGCTTTATTTAGTTTACCACCAACAGCTTTTACAGAAAGCAGGACTAACAGTGGTCTAAGCCTTTTACCTCCGCTTTCAATAATATAATATCCCGGTTCGTACAATGATTCAGGTTTTCTATTCTCTAGAGCTTTGGATAATTTTTTATCAACCAGATTTCTCTCTCTATCAAGAAAGGCTTTAAATTCTTTTTCATATTTCCCCATCAATAAAGTTTTTCCTTTCGAATTATTTTTTCATAATTTAGTTCCGATATAGATTTTGAATTGGTTAAAAACATAATTTTTCGGACAGTTTCGAACCAATTTTCAATTAATTTCACAACCCCCTCTACTCCAGATTTATTCAATTCCAATAATATAATTCTTGCTGAGGCGGTAATATCCGCACCTAATGCAAACGATTTTGCTATATCAAAACCATCGGCTAAGCCGCCTGATCCAATAAGTGTAAAATCAAATTTATTTTTCAATTTAGAAACCGTCCTTATGCAATACGATGTTGGCAACCCCCAATCCCAGAATTTATTATTAATATCACCATTATTTCTAAGTATTTCAACACCTGCCCAACTTGTACCGCCTGCTCCGGCAACATCAATTCCCTTAACACCTGCATTAAGCAGTTTATGTGCAGCTTTTTTTGAAATGCCGGCACCCACTTCTTTTACAATTATTGGAATCTCAATATGCTTAACAACATTCTCAATTGTTTTTAAAAATTCTTCGAAAAAAGGTTCACCGTGTTCTTGATTTAGTTCCTGCAATGGATTCACATGTACAGCCATTGCATCAGCTTCAATAAGATCAGCAATATAATTTAATTTATCAAACTTCTTAAGTTTAGCCACCTGAGATGCACCAATATTGCTGATTACGGGTATTCCAGGGGCATTTTTTCTAATAACTTTAAACGACTTATGAAATTGCTTATTCTCAAAAGCCTGCCGCTGGCTGCCGACACCTATTGGAATATTTAATTGTTTTGCTGCTATAGCTAACCGGGCATTTATATTTTCAGCTTCACTTGTACCCCCAGTCATGCATGAAATAAGAAACGGATAACTGATTTTTTTTCTAAAAAAAACAGTACTAAAATCAATTTTTGATATATCAATTTCAGTTATTGCAAAATGTTTGAAATCATAATTTTCAAATCCGTTTGTTTTCTCCCGAAATGAAACTTTATCAGAAAGACAAAGATCTAAATGTTCTTGTTTTCGCTTAGAAAGCGGATTTGAATTATCAGGCATATAAGAAATTGTATTTTAAAAATTAAAAACATTTAAAAGATATTAAAAATTGTGACAAAATTCTCTGTTCTAAGTCATTTTGATAGGCTGGATTAAAAAGAAGTAATCACAGAGGATATTATTTTTAGCTATAATAATTTCTTTTTTCACCTGTAGTAAGAATCAATTCATCAACTTTTATTTCACCCCTTAGGGAATTTGTGAGGATTATTTCATCCGCTTCTAATAGTTCATTATAAGTAATTTTTTTCTCATATGAATTCAAGAGAGTTTTCTCCAGGAAATATCTTCTGTATACACCTGGTAGAATACCGCAATCCAATGAAGGAGTATACCAATTGCCGTCCTTTCTGGTAAAAATACTGGTAATTGCACCTTCAGCGAGATAGTTTGCTTCATTAAAAAAGATAACATCAAAAAATCCTAGGTTAGAATAATACTTATGTTCATGATCCAGCAACTTTCTATTTGTTGTTTTGAAATATTGAAATTTATTTCCGGAATCTATTGTATTTTTAGAAATTATTATTTTATTAATTTTAGTTGTTTCCGGAAAACCAGTCAAATTTAATCTAATATTTCCCCATTTATTTAAAATTAATTTCAGCCTAAGTTTAGTATTGGTTTTAATTTGCAGTAATAATTTAGATAATTTATTTTTTAAATTTTCTTCATCAAAAACAAACAAAAAATAGTCAGCAGATTGTTTAAGTCGATCAAGATGATAATTTAATAGAGATACTTTTCCATTTTCGATTAACATAGTTTCAAACAATTCAAAATATTCATCCGGATCGGTTAAAAATTTGCTTTTCAGCAGAGTTTCATTATACTCCGAAAGCGGTTCACTGTCCCATGTAATGCCGCTGCCGATACCTAACTCCCCCAAATTATTTTTTTTAACAACAGTCAGGGTTCTTATTGAGACGTTAAAAACAGTTTTATCAGGCATAAATAAGCCGATAGATCCGGTATACAGGCCTCTGTTTCCGTTTTCCAATTGATTAATTATTTCCATAGTCCTTATTTTAGGCGCTCCCGTTACAGAGCCGCACGGGAACAGGCTTGCAAATATCTGTTTCCATGATATATTACTCCTTACTTGTGCACTTACTTCTGATACAAGCTGGAAAAGCGACTCATATTTTTCAACCTTAAAAAGATGGTCTACATGCACGGAATTAAACTCGCTAATTTTGCCCAGATCATTCCTAAGCAAGTCTAAAATCATTAAATTTTCGGCATGGAACTTTTGATCACTTTTAAGATAATTTTTTTGATATATATCACTAGCAAGATTAATTCCTCGCTTAACTGTTCCTTTCATGGGTTTGCATGTAATCCTCTGACCATCCGTTGAAAAAAACAATTCTGGAGATAACGAGATAATTATATTTTCCTTATCATTAATAAATGTAGTGAACTGTGCTGATTGATTAAATATCAAGGATTTTAATAAACTTGTATAACTGCCTTCAAATTTGAATTTACACTTAAAAGTATAATTAACCTGATATGCATCGCCCGCTTCAATATATTTTTTGATTCGTTTTATATCCGTTGTGCATTCGTCTTTGCTTTTATTCTGTATTAACTCTGATATTATATATTTTTTTTCAAACCCCCCGGATAAAAAATTTAAACTATCCGATTTTATTTTTTTAACATTCCTATTATCAAAAAAACAGAATTTCAAAAGTGTATTTTCATTTTCCTTCCTGAAATTTTGAAATTTATTCTCCAGGTAGTATCCCGCTTCGTAATTCAAATAACCATACCCGGATCTGCCCATCTTTTTTTGTTTATCTATTAAATCTAATGAATTAAATAATTCATATTGATTTGAAGCAGTAATAATAGTTTCCGGGTTAGTAAATAAATAAGAATAACTATCCTTATAAATTACCGGAGTATAAAAGAAAGCTGAATAGTCGTTATTAAGACATTTGTAAATTATTTTTTCTAAAGTCATACCAGCATTATTTTTTACCTAAATAATAGAAATTGATTAAATAATATAGTAACTAACAAACAGGAATTCAGTTGAAAATAATTTTTCTATAATTTAATATAAGGTAATTTGATTTTGTTTTGAGTTCAGAAGGCTAAATCATTTTTAATTTTAGTAGTCCGAAAAAGATAATTGGTTTTTCAAATAATTGATTTTGAACAAATTTAAAGTCGTTAATATTTTAATTATAGATAATCCTTTACAAGTTGTTATATAGACAATGTTTGTTAAACTTTATTAATTTAAATAGTAAAATTCTCAGCTATTTTATTCCGGATTATATAAAGACAAACATGTTTAGCTCCCTCTTTAGAATAATTAAATTTATCGATTAAATTTTTAATAAGAAAATTTACTTCTTCTTTTGTCCGGTTATCATAAACTTCAAACTTTGATGTCCCATATTCTTTTATTGCATTTTCAAATGCATTATACTGAAGAAATGGTTGGAAGATATGCTCTCTCAAATTATTTACATAACTGTCGTATAATTCTCTATAAATTTCCGTTTTACTAATATCGTTATCTTCCTGCATTTGTTGAAGATTGACGCCGAATTTAGCTGCGGCTTCTTCTCTGAATTTTTTCTTAGCACGTGAACTTGCATTATGAGGCATAAGATACTGCTCAATTGACGTAAAAGATTGTTCCGATACTTCTATGGTTTCCTTTGTATACGGGCAGATAAGTTTTTCTCCAAGATCATAATTGGAGGCAAAAAGATAATTTTGAATATCCTTGCTAATTCGTTCTTCATTTTGATGAAACAATGACTCTTTAATTTCCTGCATAATGTTATAATTGTATAACCTTATAATTGAATCTATAAAGCCTTTCGGTATTCTTTCCTTATACTGTTCATGTTTCTTAAAAAATGAACGGATATCTTCCATAGTAATTTGTAAAGTGTCACCGTTTGCAGGATCATTTGATTTTTTAGGGACAGAATTGTAAAATTCATTAAAAATATAAATAGACTCCCGCCCTGAAAAACCCGATTTCCCTTCCCTGTCAGATTCTTTAATGATTTTCCTGCGAACACTTTTGTTAAATTTTTTACGATCTTCTTCAGATAACCAATCAGGTATTTTATTCGAGTAGATGATCAATTTTAGAAGTAATAAATTTTCATCGCAATATTCTTCATACTTTTGTGGTCCGTCAATCCATTCTCTGATTGCCGGTGAATCTATATTTAAACGCGAACTTATAATTATTTTTGCAAAATTTTCAAGCACGCCCGGAAGGAAATGTTTTTTAATCTGAGTTCCGAAGGAGTGATAATAAATTTTTATTTCTTCGGAATAATTTAGAATATAATTTACGTTAATTTCGATAATACGATCTTTAAATGAATCAGGAGATGCAATTTTTTGTTTGTCTTCCGGATTCATAACGGCAATAAAAAGAGAATTAACATTTTCCTCAACATCATCTATCTTATGTACGCCCTCACTTATTATACCATGGAGGTTTAAAAATCTTTTTTCATTTTCACCTTTGACATCCATTATAGCAAATAAGCCATTGTTAGTTCTTGCATAACGGGAAAACACATAATGAATAAGATTGCTGTCTCGAAACCTGGAACTTAAATGTTTCTGAAGTTCTTCATTTGTAAAGGCAAATTGTTCGGGTTCTTTATCTGCTGTATTAAATACACTTATACCATAGCCAAGTCTCCGGTTGTATGAATAACGTTTAGCATAAATCAGGTCGAACAAATCTACCGGTGAACTTAACCTGTCCAAAAGAGCTTCATAAAGTGATGTACATATAGTGCAGGCATTATCTGTAAAAAGCCACTCATATTCTTTTTTGTGGAATATTTTTAATCTAGTATCATCTTTAATTAATTTTTCAAGAATTTCGCTCCGGTACTCCTTAGGAATTATTAATATCGGATGATCATGACTTGGACAAGGTACCTCCAGTATATCTGAATTTAAGGGACCGTTTGCATGATAATAATCCTGCAGCGCTTCCTTAACAACCGGATCACTGCTTGCCGCGGCAATTTTGGCATTATCAAGACGCCAAATCAACTCATAGTTAATACCTTCATGAGTATGTGTAAATTCTTCAAATCTGCGCAGCAAGTTATTCAAAAAGGTGCTTTTACCACTTCCGGGTGGACCGATAAATACATAAATTTTGTTCTGTTGTGTTCCTTCCCTGAATGAATCTGCTAAACGCAAAAGCCTGTTCGCAAGTGGAAGATCGGCAAAAAAAGGGGTATCGGTATTTTTAACTAATAATCGTTCACAACTAACAGTTTTATAGTTAATATTTTCGGGGTCATCCTTATATTCATCTTCAATGTCTATATAATGATATATCATACTGCTAAAAAGTTGAAAAACGTTTCTTAAGTAAAGAAGCGGATCTTCCCGAACCCTTGTTAAAAATTCATTAAACGGAATTATTACTCCCTCTTCATTTTTCTTTAATCTTCGATCTATCAGATTAATAATATCACTTGATTTACTTGTTTTATTTGGCATAATAATTAGCTCAATTAATCACATCTTTTTTAACTTTTTTGTTTTCAACAGTGTAAATTACTTTACGGAAAAGAGGATCGTGCCGGGTGATATCATCAGTATTAATACCGTCTGAGCCGGAACTCATCTTTTCCCAATCAAGTTCCATAGTTTCAAGGTTAACCTTATTGCCCCACAAATATTCAAGCCCTATTAATGTATTAGGGATATAATCCCTTAAAAGTTCTTTTCCCTCAAAATGATGCTTTAAATAAAGTACCCCGTCATTATCTTTTGAAAAGGTTATGTACGGAGGATGATAAAGACTGTTAACTATCATTGATTTATAATCTTTAGCTTTTTTACTTTTGACATAATATTCCTTCACGTTTTTAACTGAATTTAATCTTTGCCCAACGACCATCAATTTATATTTATCAACAAAATCCTGTTCAATAAAAGTATTAAGGAAAGTGGCATCACAATAATTTTCTCTTATAAAGAAAATAAAATCATTACCTTTTCCGGAGGAAGTGTCAAATTTTTTGCGCTGTTCAATCTCATTTAGTCTTCTAAAATCGTAAGAATACATTCCTTTATTCGCCAATTCTTCAATATGCATAAAAAGACGCCATCCGATTGCATAAGGATTTAATCCTACTTTTGATAGTGAAGTTACTTTTGCATTAACTTTTGCGAAACCAACTTCGTGCCCGCGGATTCTTTCATCCTTGAGGAAAAGTTTTTCATGCCAATAACTTGCCCAACCTTCATTCATTATTTTCGTTCTAATTTGAGGTGAAAAATAAAGCGATGTATCCCTGATAATTGAAATAACCGATTTCATCCAAATGTTTTCTTCCTTATTAATAAAACTGCTTTCTTCAAGAATAAATTGAATTAAGTCCTGTCCAACCTTTTGTTTATACTCCTTTTTATATTTTTGGAAGTTATCATCAAATTCAGGATTTTTTCCATTTACAAGTGCCAGGAATAGTTCTTCCTTGGTTTTACCTTCGATTTCCTCTATTTTATTGTATCTTTCAATTTCCTCAAGATACATTTGCATTCCGAAGGAAGTTTGATTCTGTATAAAGTGATTAAAGTAATAATCTATCTGTTCAGGAAGTTTAAATAATTCAACATCTTCTTTTTCCTTAAGAGAAGCAAAGTACCCTACAAGGTTATCTATTCCGCGGGTAAACTCAATAATATAATCAACTGCACGCCCCTTTTGTGAGCGAATTTTAGAAACAATTCTTTTTTCAGTTAAGGCTTTTTCTTTAAAATCATAATCCCATGTCTGTTCAAAAAATCGATTGTTTTGAAAGAAGTCTACATGAGCAATAACATGATAAAAAATCATCACATTCATCCAATCGGGATTTTCATTGTTATAAAATGATATTGCCGGACGAGTGTTTATTACTGTTTCATAGGGGTTATTCGGGTAATATTCATATTCACCTTTACTGCGTAACACTTCAATATCCTGAAGCCAATAATCATAAAGTGTGGGAATCATATTCTTGGGAGAAAGTTCGAGCAGATCTGTATTTGTGACCATGTATTCCAGGGTAGCCTTATCAAATTTTAGACCCGCATCAGAAGCACGTTCTTTGCAGCCTTCCATAATTTTTTTTGTATGTTGATTTATTAATTCCATATTATCAGCTTATCAGTACCTTTATGCTTTTTATAATTCGCTCTTCGGTTGCTTCGGCAGCTACAAAGGAATCAAGGTGTAAAACATCCCGATATTTTTCAAGGAAATTAGAATCCTTTATGTAATTTTCCACTACTGTGGAATTGCGAGAAGAATAATTGTTTTCTGCTATAGTAATTCCAACCCTGCTGGCATATTTTAATATTTTTTCCAATTCTTCAATAACTTTTGAATTATCATCCTTCCAATCGTCCCCATCGGTACCATGAAATACGTATATATTATAATCGCGGGCAAGATGTTCTTCTTCAATTATTTTATTAACCAAGGCATAAGCAGAAGACACATCAGTACCACCTGCTACAGATTTATTAAAATAAGTATAAAAATCAGGAACTTCTTCGGCTTCTGTGTCATGAACTATAAACCGGCTTACAACCTGCCTTTTATACTGATATACCAGCCAGCTATTTATATATATATGTTGTGTAACTATCACCTCAGTAGGTTTACCCTGCATTGAACCAGAATAATCGCGAAGGAAGAAAACAATTGCCTGGGATTCAAAATCTCTTTCACGCGACAAGATATGATACATTCTATCATCAGGTGTAATTATCATTTTTGAAGTATCGGGCTCTTCGTCAGTTGTAATGTTTCCAAGAGCAAGATTCGTTTTAACTATTCTCTTCAGTGTAGATTTTTTATCAAGAATTTGACCATGTCCCCGATTTTTATCGGTTAATTCATAAGAAAATTTTGTAAGAGATGTTTTCTTTCCTTTTTCTTTTATATTTGGTAGTTCGAATTGTTCAGTAAGTATTCTACCAATTTCGTAAGCTTCAGCACCCATACCATGCTGGCCACCTTTGCCCTGGCCGGCACCCTGACCTTCCCCTTCATCTTCCCGTAAAGGCTCTTCACCAATAACTTCACCTTCGGTTTCATCTCCATTTCCTCCTGTAGGAGACCCGTCCCCGCCGGAAGGATCGCCATTCCAATGATAAAACTTTTCTTCACTTGCGGTTGGAATTATGATAGCTTTATCTTTACCATCTTTAGAAGGCTTTACTAGTTTGCCGAGTTTTATTTTTCTTGGGAAACCATCCTTCTCCCTTATTTTATCTCTTTCAAGTAATTTATCCAGAGTAAATAAACGGCTTAAAGTTGTGTTCTCCGGTGAAAAATTAAGTAAGAATGCAAAATCTCTATAATCATAAAACCCGAAATAATTTTTATCTTTCTCAAATGTATTGATATAATCATGAGATACCGGGTGATTAGTATTTTTATGATCCGGTTCTCTTCCGATATCCTGGTTTACATTTAGATCAGAAGTAATTTTATTTTTTTTAGTCTGCATATTTTTTTGCCAATTTAAGATTGATGGTCCTGTGTGCAGAAGAATTCTATTGTCTTCTGAGCACAGGTTGTGCAATATCCTAGTTTATTTTTCATAGTTGTTACAATCCGGTTGTACAATTTTTCATTATCTTCATTCGTTCTATTGGCAAGAGCCCCCACCAACCCACCGGCGGAAGCTATATCTGAATTTAACCTGGTATCAGTAACGGCTTTTACAAGGTCGACATTATCCATAAAATCATAATTCTTATCTGTCTGTAAGCGTTGCGCATAAATTTTTCTAATCTGTCCACGGAATGATTCTTTCTGTTCCTGGGTTTTCATTTCCAGCTCGCTTTCGACAGCATTTACAAAACGTTCATCAATTTTAATCGGCTGCATTTTTTTAGTTTGAGGGTCGCGGTAGGTAATTATTTTATCCGGCCCCAAATCAGAACGGCCCATTCCAACTATCATATTTACATACATCATAACATCTTTTTTAATAGCTTCGGGTTCATCCATAAATGCATTAAACATTTCGGTTCTTATACGTTTTCTGTATAAATCTTTTGCAATTTTCAAATCGTCAAAATATTTAGCACGTTCAGTATTATCCTGAACATAGTCGAGAATTACTTCTTCGGCCGCTTTGAAAACATTTAGACTAAACATGCATTTGCCTTCGTTAGTCTCTGCATAACTACGTTGTGTATTTATCATTCGGGCAAGATCACGTTGTCCCAGTCCTTTTTGGCCAAACCTCTTTGTAGTGTCGGATTCATGTTCTAACTGGTCCACTAATTCAGCAAGTGTCTTTACACTTTTTTCACCTGCAACTTCACCGGCAGAAAGTTTCATCATTTCAACAGGTGTAAGCTTATCATCAGAACGAGGCAAACGGCTTAGTGTAACAATTACAGAAAGCGTATAAGACAGGTTTGGATCAATATGAAGCTTTTCTCCCATAAAAGTTGTTTTATCTCCTTCACCAAGCGCATACCTTGTTAATTCTTCCTGAAGCTTATAATTTGTATTATGTGCTACATAACAGAATTTGCACCTGTCAAGGATTGGTTTTTCTTCATCATTAGCACGGTAATTCTGTACATCTGCATTATTACTTGTAGCTATTATAACAGTATCTATGGGCCATTTAAATGCATCTATCTCAATTACGCGATTCTGAACTACGCCAAGGTAAATTTTTAACAGATCAGTTTTGTTCTTAAATATTTCATCGGCAAAATGAATTCCACCGCCGCCAACTCTTGCCAATGCTCCTCTCCTCAGATCAAAACGATATGGATTATTTGAGTTAGTAATATGCAGCAGGCGCTGAATACTTTCCTCACCAACAAGATCGACCCCGCTGCTTGTAAGCTTATCTTTCGCAGGGTATTTACCCGTAATGGTCCCCTGTGTTTCGCTGATCGGAACTTTTACGATATCAAAACATTCTTTAACTTTTTCAATATCTCCTTCGTAATAATTTTTTAGATCTCTTAAAATAAATTCCGTATCTGCACCGAGGGGGCGATAATTTTTAAATAATTTTTCAACTTCCGTATCAATAAATCCGGTTTTAGACAATTGCTCTTTATTCTGTTCAATATCCTCATATAAATTCATCATTAATATCACCGGATCTTCAAATGTTTCAGATTCAATCTCCCTTATCTTACCATATCCTTCCATATCTGCAGGAAGATTAATTCGGAAAGTGTATTTGTTATTCTCAGGTATAGCAATGTATTTGCGATACATTGAAGAAAGATAGTCGACAAAAAATGTTTTGCCGTTACCAGGTTCCCCAACCAGTACAAAGGCCATTTCTTTGCTTTCACCATTTTCTGCAGCATCTTTTATGAACGCAACAAATTTATTTATGACTTCAAAAAGCCCTATAATATGCTTTTTACCCATTCGAAATTGCAAAAAATCATACGTATTCCTGCCATTAACCAGGATAGGTTTTATAAAATTTGAATTATTGAACAACATATGCGCAAGTAATTCAAAAGCATTTTCAAACTTATGCTTACCTTCTTTTAATTCTTTGAGGTACGAATCAATCGTTATATTTTTATTCTGCATATGGATTCTCCCAATCTTTAATATCTTTTATTATTCGTTTATTTGCCAGTATATCGCCCAAAGAACGAGATTTATTAAACCTCAATACTTTTATTTACAATGCTGAAATTGTATCGATAGATAGTTGTCCAAAGTAATTTTATTTTCAGACGAATTATTTATTTAAATACTTTAATTCCATTTGATATAACGTAATTAATCTCTTCTAAATAGTAAGTATACTTCAGCACATCTTTCATAATAAAAATTAAATAAATCAGTTTAAATAAGTTATTTGAAATGTTTATTAAAGAAAGTAAGTACCTAATATTGTGATGTATATCTTATTGCATTTATTAAGGTATTACGGATTTTAAAAACGCAAGATCTTTTATATAAGTAATAAAGAATTTTTTTTACTAATTATAAATTGATTAGAAAATAAAAATTGGAAAAGCCAACTGCAAATATTTTTTTTATACTTTGTTTTTTTATTGTCAGATATTTTTAATTTTGGTTCAAATAAAACAAAGACTGCTGCCATAAAACGAGATTCAATGAATACCGGAGGTTGTTAATTGCCATCGACAGGTACAATAAAAATATCAATAATCATTGCTCAATTTTTCCAATAATAAATTTGACGCTGTAAACTCATCCTGGCTTAAAAATGCACACTCTTATAATTTTAAGAACCGAATAGTTTATATGTATAAATCAATCCGGCAAAAAGCCTTTTAACTCATTACTTCAATCATATGTCATTTAATTAAATGCATGTTATTGGTATATCAGTGTATATTATAACTATCATTGAATTAGAGCGGTTCTTTAATAATAATTGCGAAGGACTAATACATAAAAGGGCTTTATCTAATAATTAAAAAAATGGACGCAACCGGACTTGAAAATTAAACTCTTAATGGTAAGAATCATAAAATAAATAGATTTTGAATATTTATATTAATAATAAAATCTGTTTAAAATAAAAAGCCCAATGATCGGGCGACCATCGGGACTTAGTTCTTTTTGCTCAAAAGGCAGGGGAGAACCTTTTGAAAGAACCGAAAGAAATTTAATCGATAGAATAAATTGATGCAAGTGCTTATTTCATATTCGTAAGACTTTGTGATACAAACAACAACCTGTTATTTATAATATAGATTTAATTTGATTCTCGAATTACATTAAAACTTATTCCCTTATTAATGGATTGATAAATTTTATTTAATTAATATTGTTTATATTAAAAATATAAAAAGTGAAATCATGATATTAAAGGATGACAATTTTATTCCTTTTTTATTGAAACCTTGTAAAAAATTGTATTTAATACAATACTTTATGGATATTAAAATTATTAAACATATTGTATCCAACCTTTAACATTTACTTATATAACTAATGTATGTCATTAAAAGATGATAATAAATATCCGGAAATTCAATTTCCTTGCGAATGGTCATATAAAATTATTGGTTTAGATGTAACTAAAATCCTAGCTGCTATTGAGAAAGCTGTATTGGGTTTGAATTATGATGTGACTCCGTCCAACATAAGTAAAAATGGGAAATATGTTAGTTTAAATTTGAAACTTGAACTACCAAATGAAGCCGTTAAAAATTTAATATATGAAAAGTTAACTCAAAACCCTGATATTAAATTTATACTTTAAATCACAACAAAATTATGGTAGAACATCCAACCAAATATTCTTACGATGTAATAATAATAGGCAGCGGTGCTGCGGGATCCGCCGCGGCTTATTTTCTATCAAAAAACGGCATAAAAAATCTGGTTATAGAAAAAGAAAAATTACCCAGATACAAAATATGCGGAGGCGGCGTTGTTAACAGGGTTAAAGAATTATTGCCTTTTAATTTTGATGAAGTAATCGAAAAAAACTGTTTCCAAGCTGAAGTTTTTGATACCGGAAGCGGACTTCACTTTATAAGCAATAGACAACAGCCAATAATAATGATGACAATGCGTCAAAACTTTGATTCCTTTATTTTAGCAAAAGCAATTGAAGAAGGCACCAATTTAATAGATCAATGTGAAGTTAGAAATATTAAAATAATGGAAAATGAAATTGAAATTGAGACCGGATATAAAAAGATTATCTCTAAATTCTTAATAGCTGCAGACGGCGGTTCCGGGATTGCTTCAAAAAGTTTTAGAACAAATAATAACTTTAATCTATTACCTGCACTTGAATATGAAATTTATACAGATGCAGATACATATTCACGATTTTGTAATAAAGCCCGGTTTGATTTTGGAATTCCGGTGAATGGATATAGCTGGGTATTCCCCAAAAGTAATCATCTTTCTATCGGTTCTGTCTCAATGACAAAATCAAAGGTGAATCTGAATGATACTTACTCTAAGTATTTAGATTTACTTGGTATTGTAAACATAATTAAATCCGAAAGACACGGTTACTTTATTCCTATTGCTAAAAGAAGAATATCTTTTAATAATAAACGTATTTTATTTGCAGGTGATTCAGCCGGTTTTGCCGACCCTGTAACTGCAGAAGGAATAAGTGCTGCCATATTAAGCGGCCGTTGTGCGGCTGAGTCACTCATCCAATCGAATCTGGATGGAAATATTGCAGTTCAAGTATACAATCAAAAAATATCCAATTTAATATTAAAAGAGCATTTCTATGCAAAAATGATTTCTAATTTAATCTATTCCTTTCCCAAAGTCCGTTCTTTTTTATTTGCAACTTATGGCCAGAAATTAAGCGAGAACATTACAGATATCTTTTCTGGGAAAAAGAAATATAGCACATTATTTAGAAGCCCAGAGTTTTATTTAAAACTGATTAAATATTTTATTAATAACCAAAGGATTTATGATGCAAATAATCCGGGCTCTCAATGTACGTGAGAACTATGCCTCAAATTTATATATTGACAGAAGCACTAATTTATGATTGATAATTTTAAACATATTATCTGGGACTGGAACGGAACTCTTTTCAACGATGTTGAATTAAGCGTTAATATAATAAACAATATTTTGAAAGATATGAAATTAAAAGAGTTATCTATTATTGATTATAAGAATATTTTCACTTTCCCAATTAGAGATTATTACAAAAAAGCAGGTATTAATTTTGAAAATTATTCTTTTGAAGAAACAGGCGCTTTATGGATAAGTGAATATGAAAAACGAAAACTTGAAGGATTTCTTTATGACGGAACTTCGGAGACACTTCAATTTATTTTGGACAAAGGCATAGAACAATCCATTCTATCTGCTTATTCCCAAATTACACTCGTTGATATTGTCCGTCATTTTAATTTAGAGCATTTTTTTTCTTATTTGACCGGCTTGAATAATATATACGCCGACAGTAAGATTGAACTTGGTAAAGAGTTTATGAAAAATATTGTACATAGTAAAGAAGAAGTGCTACTCATTGGTGATACTGTACATGATTACGAAGTTGCAAAAGAAATCGGAGTTGTGTGTTTACTGATAGCAGATGGCCACCAAAGTAAAGAGAAATTATCTGTATGTGGTGTACCGGTATTAGACAACATAAAAGAAATTTGTAACTATTAGAAATTTTATACGTATACTATAGTAAATTACCGATGTGACAGGTCGTAATTGATTTTTATAATAATATTTTTATTTTACTTCCGGTTTTGCGGATTATTATAACCCCTTTTCTCCATTATTAAGTCATAATTATATACGGGTATCCTTTTATAAAAAGAATATCAATAAATGATATTAAACTCTATTTTATTAACTCCAAACAAAAAAAAGGCAGGCTAATGAAAAAAAACATCTCTTTCTTCATTGTGTTGGTTCTTGCAGGAATTTTTCTCTTTTTGCAGATAAATTGTTCGTCAAAAAAAGAAATGTCGAATGATGAACTTATTTCAAGAGGAAAATATCTTACCACAATAGGTGGTTGTAATGACTGTCATTCCCCTAAAGTAATGACACAAATGGGACCGGTTCCTGATTCAACAAAACTATTATCAGGTTACCCGGCAAGACTAAGAATATTGCCCATAGACACAAGTTTAATTTCTCTCGGAAAATGGATTCTTACAAATGATGAGTCGACTATTTGGGTTGGCCCCTGGGGAATTTCTTTCTCAGCAAATATAACACCCGATTCAACAACAGGTATCGGCGCATGGACACTTGATAATTTTATTTCGACAATGCGGACGGGTAAGCACCTGGGAACGGGTAGAATGTTATTACCGCCAATGCCTTGGGAAAGTATAGGTTCGCTCAATGATGAAGATCTAAAAGCTCTTTTTACATACCTTCGGACAGTATCAGCAATTAATAATAGAGTCCCAAATCCCGTTTCACCCAATATGGTGGGTGATAAATCTTTTAATAACTAGTCAAAGGGAGTTAAAACTCCCTTTATAATTACTCTAATTCCCCACTGTTCAGTCATATGTAGATAATTTAACGGAATTTATAATTTATATTGCAGAATAATATAATAATAGTTAGGTTGTAGGTATTAATAGCTATTCATAATTAGGGTTTGGGGGACTTATGATTAATGAACTTACAACAAAAAAGAATAATCAACCCGATAACTATACTAATCAAGTAATAAATTTTAACTATTTCACCGTTATAGTTGCTTTGGGAATTATAACAATTCTATTTATAATCAGCCAGTTCAATTATTTGCTTTTCCATAGTATAGTAGAGGGATTCAGCATTGTAATTGCTTGCGGAATCTTCATGGTTGTATGGAACTCACGAAAATTTATTGAAAATAATTTTTTTATTGTCATAGGCATTGCTTACGTTTTCGTTTCCGCGATAGATTTTTTCCATGCAGTTTCTTATAATGGAATAGATATTTTCCCTGGAAAAGGCGCTAATATACCTACACAATTATGGATAGCTGCCCGTTACCTTCAGGCTATATCGTTATTAATTGCACCTGCATTAATTGGCCGAAAAATACAAGTGTTTCAAATTATAATACTTTATTTTATAGCGGTAATTTTTATTATCCTGTCAATATTTTACCTGCAAATCTTTCCAAATTGTTTTATCGAAGGCAGCGGATTAACTCAATTTAAAAGATCAAGTGAATTTCTAATTGCAATTCTATTTTTAGCTTCAATTATAGTTTTATATAAGAAGAAGGAAAATTTCGATGATCATCTTTTTAATTTAGTTATTGCATCGAATATTATTAATATCGCATCCGAACTTAATTTTACTTTTTATGAAACCCCATACAGTATTCCGAATTTAATCGGACATCTTTTAAAAGTCGTTTCTTTTTATCTTATATACAAAGCCATTGTTGTATCCGGATTGAAAGATCCGTTCAATGTACTATTTAGAAAACTAAAGCAAAAAGAAGAGGCTCTTCAGTTAACACGATTTTCTATCGATCATGCCGAAGGACTTTTTTTCTGGATAAAACCGAACGGTAAGATATATAATTTCAATAATACAGTAATTAATAAACTAGGTTATTCAAGAGATCAATTATTTCAGATGTCATTTTTTGATATTTGCCGCGATACTAATTTAAAGATTTTTATGGATCTAAAGAATAAAACAAATCATTCTAAATCTTTCGCCATAGAACACACCTTTGTTACATCGCATAGTATCCCGCTTGAAATGGAAATTGAATTGAATTATCTTGAATTCGAAGGTTCACAATACTATTGTGCAATTGCAAGGGATATTACCGAGAAAAAAAGAACCAACGAGAAACTTTTGGAGAGTGAAGCACGTTTTCGTAATCTTGCCGATACGGCTCCTGTAATGATTTGGATGACGGATGATTCAAAGCGATTTAATTATTGTAATAAAAGATGGCTGGAATTTACAGGTCAAAATGTGGAGAAAGAACTCGGTTTGGACTGGATGGAATTTATTCATCCCGAAGATAAATCGAATTATTCTGAAAAATTCAACGCTTCTTTTATTGTGAAAAAGGAATTTAATTTAGAATACCGTTTCAGAAGATTTGACGGCCAGTATAGATGGATTCTGAATACCGGAATTCCCAGGTTTACATCAACCGGAAGCTTTTTAGGTTATATAGGTTCATGCATTGATATTACAGAATTAAAACACTCCCGTGAACAACTGGAAAGTTCTCTTAATGAGAAAGTTGTTCTGTTAAAGGAGATTCATCATAGGGTTAAAAATAACCTGCAGGTAATATCAAGTTTATTTAACCTTCAGTCAGCCTATATTCATGATGAGGAAGCAAAGGCCATCTTCATAGAAAGTCAGAACCGTGTTAAATCGATGGCATTAATCCATGAAAAATTATACTTAGCCAAGAATTCATCTTGTATAAATTTTTCAGATTATATGCGTGATTTAATAGCAAACCTATTAAATACATTTAGATTTAAAATGAACAGTATCGATCTGGAACTAAATATCGAAAACCTTGAATTAAATGTAGACCTTGCTGTGTACCTTGGATTAATTTTAAATGAACTTATTTCCAACGTTTTTAAGCATGCTTTCCCCGAACATAAAGGATTTAACGCCTCTAATAGCAAGCTTATTATTAAATTAAGCAACTTGGGCGATAGGAAGTATGCTATTATTATAAAAGATAACGGCTGCGGGTTTCCCTCATCTTTAAATTTCCGTGATACTAACTCACTCGGAATGCAACTTGTTATTTCATTAGTGGATCAAATCAGGGGTTCAATTGAACTAATTAGAGATTACGGAACTGAGTTTATTCTTACTTTTGAAATAAAAAATTAATTTTCAGAAATATTATTTTTAGATTTGTAATAATATAATTTTCGATATATTAAATATCTAAGATCCATTTTTTTAATTGAATTAAGTACAGAAAAATGAACAAAATACCTGATGCCTCGGTGTGGCTGCACCACCTTCATGAAGAAATTGATGCTGCCTTCTTATACCGTGTATTAGCCGGGATGATAAACGATGCAACTAAGAAAGAAATTTACCTTAAATTGGCTTCCATAGAAGATAAACATGTTGTAGTATGGAGCGACCTTCTTCATAAAAACAATGTCCGGATTAGAAGTCAAAATCCATCTTTACAGGCAAAAATATTAGCCTGGTCAAGTAAGAAGTTCGGGACATGGATTCTATCCTATGCATTGATGAAAGAAGAAGCAACTGAAGTAAAATCATATCTTGGCCTATATAAAAACAGCGGAGATGAATCAACAAGAACTGCAGCATTACGCCTTGCTAAAGATTCTGCCCAGCATGCTAATAAATTAATGGATATTAAGGGTACAAGTGATGAACCCTGGCACCGTTCGGAATCAGGCGGGCTATTAAGAAATATTGTTTATGGATTTAACGACGGCCTCACAGCTAATTTTGGTTTAATAGCCGGGGTAATAGGAGCAAGCGTAGCACCTCATATTATTTTAATTTCGGGTATTTCAGGAATGATTGCAGATTCACTCTCGATGGGCTCTTCCGGTTATCTTGCTGCTATGAGTGAAAAAGAAGTATACGATCATGAAAGAGAAATGGAAAAAGAGGAAATCCTTTTAATGCCCGAATTGGAAACAGAAGAGTTGGCATTAATTTATGAATCAAAAGGATTGAATAAAGACGAGGCTGCTGCCCGCGCAAAACAAACTATGAAAGACCCCGAACAAGCGCTGGAGGAAAAAGTTCGAGAAGAACTTGGTATTGGCACCCAAAATTTGAGCCCGCTTAAAGAGGGTTGGATAACGGGCACAGCTACGGCTGTTGGTGCTTTAATACCGGTTTTCCCTTTTATTTTCAGCAACGGTTTAATTGCAATCTGGACTTCTTTTATAATTTCCATGGCTGCTCATTTCGGCGTTGGCGCTGCACGTAGTTTCTTTACTGGAAGAGGTATCTTCAGAAGCGGTTTCGACATGTTTATTGTCGGCTTCGGTATTGCCGCCATAGGTTATTTCATAGGTCAATGGATTTCAAAAATGTTTTAAATATTAAAAAGTAGTCCGGAATATCAAACTTTCTTTCGAAAGAATACCGGGTATAATTTTAATGAATTATTTTTTCCCTTTAAGAAATATATATTATACTTTCGATTATAAAAGCAAATAAATATCGATCGAACATAATTGCCTTTGCCTGCGTCCAAATATATATTTTATGCAATGGATTAGATATGATTTTAAATTATACAGAAATTACTAAAAATCTTTTCTACTCAACCTTATTAGGCATAGTACTAATAACAGGAAAAATTTGTTACGGACAAATTGCAGATACATCAGTTGTTAGTGTAAACATTATTGCCGATGAAGCCGACGCAGTTATTAGTATTCTGCACAAAAGAGAAAACGGTAATTCTTTAACGGAAAACGATTGGCAGAAATTATTTTTAAGCGAAGGATATAAGAGATTAAAAAAGCGTGAAGCGGCATTTCACTCTTCATTTGCAGATGAGGATTTTAAATCTTTTATTCTATCCGGTACGCTTAATTCACATATTCCTGCCCTTGAGAAAACACTTGATAAATGGAAACATGCTGACGTATGGAAAGCAGCACGGCGCTCACTTGCATATTTACCAGATGGTTCAAAGATTCATGCAAATATTTTCCCCGTAATAAAACCTAAAAAAAACAGCTTCGTATTTGACCTGGATACCAATCCTGCAATATTTTTATACGTTGATACGTCAAAAAGTAAAGAACAATTTGAGAATACATTAGCCCATGAACTGCATCATATAGGATTTGCTGAAAATTGCAAAGACACCAATTCCCCAATAGATTCATCCTCCGTGAAGACTATTCTTTCCTGGATTAGTGCTTTTGGTGAAGGATTTGCAATGCTTGCCGCCGCCGGTGGTCCGGATATTCACCCCCATGAGTATAGCAGCCCGGAAGACCGTACGAGATGGGACAAAGATGTTGCAAATTTTAATAATGACCTTAAAAAGGTTGATAATTTCTTTACAGATATTCTGGGAAATAAATTAGATAAAGATAAAATAAATGAAATAGGTTACTCATTTTTCGGCATCCAGGGGCCATGGTACACAGTGGGCTGGAAGATGTCTGTAACTATAGAAAAAATATATGGCAGGAAAAAACTGATTGAATGTATCTGTAATCAGAAACTTTTACTTCCGACTTATAATATGGCAGCTTTAGAGTATAATAAAAAGACAGGTAGTGATCTAGCGTTTTGGTCAAACAGTTTAATTGATATCACATCTAAATAAAATTAAGTTTTTTTTTTACGATATTTGTATTGATATTTTATTTAGCTGTTATTTACAAAAAATTATTTTTACTTATAGATATGATGATATTGTTAAAGATTAGTAGGATTCAAATAATTCATTAGTGAATTTATTGCATAAGGGGTATTTACATTCCAATATACATTCGGTATTTATACGAACATAACAAGAAAATATTTTATTAACTATTTTATTATATGGATTTTCAATTAAATAATTCTGATGCGTATGCTGCGTTAAAAATTAAAGATTTTAGATGGTTTGTTTCAGCTCGTTTCTCATTAACTTTTGCTATCCAAATGCAATCGGTTATTGTGGGTTGGCAAATTTATCAAATTACTCACGATGCACTTTCTCTGGGCCTGATAGGCCTGGCAGAAGCGATTCCATTCATTAGTTTTTCATTGTTTACAGGACATGTTGCAGACGTAATAAGCAGAAAGAAAATAATAGTTATTTCAAATTTTGCATATTTTGTCTGCGCTGTAATACTTTTGGTGGTATCTACCCAACTACATTCAATGCTGTTTAAATATGGCGCAAGCCCCATTTATATTATCATTTTTATCAGCGGAATAGCCCGCAGTTTCTTATCACCTGCCCAGGGGGCTTATGCTGCACAGCTTGTACCGCGTGATCTATTCGGAAATGCATCAACCTGGAATAGCCTTGTTTGGCAATCTGCGGCTGTAATGGGACCAGCTATAGGTGGATTAGTTTACGGGTTTTTAGGTATAGGTTATGCTTATATAATGGTGGTTATATTAACAGCTACCGGTTTTATCTTTTTTACATTTGTCTCAAATAAGCCTGTGCCTGAACGAATTGTAAAAGAATCAATTATAAAAAGCCTTTCCCACGGATTAAAATTTGTATTCAGCAATCAAATTATTGTGAGCGCCATTACCCTGGATATGTTTGCGGTGTTCTTCGGTGGAGCAGTTTCAGTTTTACCGATTTTTGCCGACCAGGTTTTGCATACCGGCGCAAAGGGATTAGGTCTTTTAAGGGCTGCCCCGGCCGTCGGAGCAATTATTATGTCTATTGTCCAGGCGCATCATCCCTTTTTTAAGAATGCCGGACGAAATCTTTTGATTTGTGTATTTGGATTTGGAATTTCAATAATTTCTTTTGCTATATCAAAAAATTTCTACTTATCTATCTTCGTCTTAATGCTAAGCGGTATGTTTGATAATGTAAGCGTTATTATGCGGAGTACTATTATTCAGTTATATACTCCGAATGAAATGAGAGGGCGGGTGTCTGCAGTAAATGGTATTTTCATAGGCTCATCCAACGAGCTGGGTTCATTTGAATCCGGTGTTGCAGCAAGATTGATGGGATTAATTCCCTCTGTAATTTTCGGCGGCAGTATGACTCTGGTTGTAGTTGAAGCAGCAAGAAGATTTGCACCAAAATTAAAAAAATTAAAACTTTAAGGAGTAACCAATTTTTCTAAATTAAATTTTAATTAATTACGGCATTAATTGAAGTAAATATTTACTCTTTTATTTTGGATTTATATTTCTATTTATCTGGACTAGATGAGTATCCACATGATTAATATACGAATTAACTAAATCTTTCAATGTTAATTCACCGCGTGTAGAATGAATACCTCTTTTATTAAAATCCTCCGGTTTAAGCCTTGAAAGTAGATTATAATTAACTCTTCTCATTAATTTAATTACCTCCAGTGATTCCTCTAAGTTGATTTGAGTATATTCTAATATAATAGACCAATCCATTTCATCGAAATATACCATATAAGGTACTTTATTTGCCAGAATAGTCCTAAACCTTACATGGCTTTGTACTTCCGTGTCGGCTAAGTGAGTAATAATCTCATGAACCGACCATTTATTTTCGGCAGGCTTATAATTTATTTGTTCATTTGATAAATTTTTCAAGATATGAAATATTTCATTATAATTATTTAAATATCTTAACAAGTCCATATCATTTTCCATTTGTTGAATTCTACCTAAAAATTAAATTAATTACATCCTTCTGTCAATAATTTATTGAAGTATTATAAATACGAAGGATAGAATTTGTTCATGCAACTTTCAAAAATTAAAGTAAATTAAAATTAGTAATTTACCGGTTTACCAAAAGAATTTAACCACCTATGCAGAAGGTGGATTTTTGATTCACATTAATAAAATGCCGGTTTATAATCATATTTCATATTATATCTGGAACAAAATATTCTAAATGATTTTCAAAAATTCTTCTGAAGTTAATACATTAATTTTGCTCTTTTTATAATCTGTTTTATTTCTTGTTATAAAAATATTGATCCTTTTATTTATTGCAGTAAAATACTGAATAGCATCTTCAAAATCAGTAAAATCCGAGTTTAGTGATTGCTCAATAATTCTTTCATCTACCGGAAATATATTTATCAGCGTTTTTAGCTTTGTTTGCCCTGCCGGTAAAGCCGAAAACACGTTATTTGAAGATTTATGAGTTAAATTGAAACTTTTATCGCCATTTCCTTGATTTTAGTCCGCAATAAAAATATTTTTCAGCCTAATTTTTTGGAAATTATGCCAACCGCTATTGATGAAGAACGAAATATCACAGTAAACCGTAAAGCCCGGCATGAATATTCTATAGTTCAGACGTATGAAGCAGGAATTGTTCTTAAAGGTACTGAGGTAAAATCACTAAGACTTGGCAAGGTAAACCTGGTGGATAGTTACGCAAGCCTTAAAGATGGTGAGGTTTGGTTATTCAGTGCAAATATCAGCGCTTATGACCAGGGAAATATTAATAATCATGAGCCGACAAGAACAAGAAAACTACTTCTGAATAAAAATGAAATTAGAAAGCTTATCGGTAAAGTAAAAGAAAAAGGATTAACATTAGTTCCATTACGCTTATATTTCAAAAATGGTAAAGTGAAAGTTGAACTCGCGTTGGCAAAAGGGAAAAAAACATTTGATAAACGTGAGTCAATAGCAAAACGGGATCTTCAGCGGGATCAGGAACGAAAATTTAAGTATTAAAACTAAAATCAGTATGAATGAATTTAAAAAAATATTTTTTGCATTTGTAAGCTACTTTTCGTTTAATTACATATAATTTTATAATAGATAAATTACAGAAAAATTCAGAGGATAATGACTAAATCAAATTTTCCCCCTATAAATGAACAAATGGACGTAATTAAACGGGGTGTCTTTGAAATAATTCCGGAAGAAGAACTCGTTCGTAAACTTGAAAAATCATTAAAAGAAAATAAATCACTCAATATAAAACTCGGCTGCGATCCAAGCCGTCCTGATCTTCATATCGGGCATTCGGTTGTATTAAGAAAACTTGCACAATTCCAATCTCTCGGGCATCAGGCTATTTTAATTATAGGCGATTTCACCGGCATGATAGGAGATCCATCCGGCAGAAATATAACCCGCCCTGCATTATCACTGGAAGAAACAAGAGTAAACGGACAATCATACTTTGAACAAGCTTCAAAAATTATTGACCCCAAAAAAACTAAAATAGTATATAATTCAGAATGGCTTAGTAAAATGACCTTTGAGGATGTAATTAAATTATCTTCAAAATATACTGTTGCCAGGATGATAGAGCGTGATGATTTTACAAAAAGATTTAAAGCCGGCGAACCTATTAGCGTGCATGAATTCCTCTACCCTCTTGCACAGGCAATGGATTCAGTAGCGATTAAAAGCGATGTTGAGCTTGGCGGAACAGATCAAAAATTTAATCTGCTTGTCGGGCGCGACATACAAAGGGAGTTCGGAATAGAGCCTCAAATTATTTTAACTATGCCGTTAATAATTGGAACAGACGGCGTTGAAAAGATGAGTAAATCTTACAATAATTATATCGGGATATCCGATTCTCCAAAAGATATATACGGCAAAACATTATCTATCCCGGATTCACTTATTTATAATTATTATGAACTTGCCACCGATATTTCAAATTTTGAATTAAAGAATATTAAACAACACCTCGATGATGGAAGTGTGAACCCAAGGGATATTAAAAGACAACTTGCCCGCATTATAGTAAAAATGTATTATAACGAGCAAACAGCAACTGAAGCCGAAGAAGAGTTTGATAAAATATTTATAAAAAAAGAGATTCCTGACGAAATTCCTGAATTTAAAATAGAGGATAATATTTCGGAACTTGGAATTTTAGATTTAATTGTAAAAGTTAATTGTGCCCCATCAAAAGGAGAAGCCAGAAGATTAGTTACCCAGGGCGGTGTATCTTTGGACGGCGATAAAATTGAAGATATAGCCGCCGTAATCAGTCTTAAAAAAGAATCAATCTTAAAAGTTGGAAAAAGAAAATTCGTTAAAATTATTAAATGAGCTAGAAAGGAGATGATAATTTGTATGTACCATCAAAAATATTTTTTACTAAAGGTGTAGGAAGACATAAAGAATACCTTACTTCGTTTGAATTAGCATTAAGAAGTGCCGGGATTGAAATATGTAACCTAGTTACCGTTAGCAGTATCTTTCCTGGAAATTGCAAAAGGATTACAAAGGAAGAAGGCGTTAAGGAATTAACCCCCGGACAAATTACTTTCTGTGTTATGGCCAGGAATTCAACGAACGAACCCAACCGGTTAATCGCAGCTTCAATCGGCGCGGCACTTCCGGCAGACAGCAACCAGTACGGTTATTTATCGGAACATCACCCTTATGGTGAAACAGAAAAAATTGCCGGCGAATATGCTGAAGACCTGGCAGCTACTATGCTGGCCACAACTCTCGGTGTAGAATTTAACCCCGATATCGATTGGAGTGAGAGAGAAAATATTTACAAAATGTCCGGAAAAATTGTAAGATCATTCAACATAACTCAGTCGGCTGAAGGTGATAAAAACGGGTTATGGACTACGGTAATTTCTGTAGGTGTTCTACTTCCATAATAGGAAATCATTTTGTTTAATGTATCGACTTTCTGGATAGCATTTGTTTGCATCGCTGCTATTATTATTATTATAGACTTAAATTTTACCGGACAAATAAGTGAAAAACCAGGAATTAAAAGAAGTTTAATATGGAGCGGTGTATGGATAAGCACCGCTTTATTATTTAATGTTTCTATTTATTTTTTTGCAGAGCAGGGGCATCAGAAGGGGCTTGAATTCATTACTGGCTATCTGGTTGAATATTCACTTTCGATTGACAATCTCTTCGTATTCCTGTTGATTTTCAATGTTATGAACATTCCAGATCAAAACCAACCGCATGTACTAAAATGGGGTATTCTAACGGCAATAATATTCAGAATAGTATTTATTATTGCAGGCGTAAGTTTGATGAAGTTGTTCCAACCGGTTATTTATCTGTTCTGTTTTATTTTATTTTTTGCCGCTTACAAAATGGTTTTCGGGAAAGGGCAACAAATTGATTATAAAAACAATTATATTATTAAGCTTATAAGAAGATATTGCAATATTCACCCTGATTACAAAGGGACTAAATTTTTTGTTAAACATAATAAAAAAGTTTTTGTTACTTGGCTTTTTCTTACGCTTATTTTAATTGAATCATTTGATATAATTTTTGCAGTAGATTCAATCCCTGCAGTTATAGCTATCACACGGGATCCTTTTGTGATTATAACGTCCAATTTATTTGCAATAATCGGATTACGCTCACTTTATTTTGCTTTATCGGGATTAGTAAATGCGTTTTATTTCCTGAAATACGGGGTGGCAGTAATTTTATTTTTTGTTGGGGCTAAAATGCTGCTATCAGAAGTGCTTACGATTAATACTGAATTATCGCTTGGAATAATCTTATTTTGTCTTTTAGCTTCAATCATTCTTTCACTATGGAGGAAACAGACTTCCTAACAATCAAACCAAACACATGAATTACAACCGCTCCGGTTAGGCCTACCAGCATAGGTTCAATATCCGCTAATATTTTTGTATTTGAAAAATAATTTTGCCTGATAAAAAACCATGAAATACTTAACGATACTGCAGTTATTATTTCAACTAAGAGTACTTTATTGTTAATTCTTAATTTTAAATAGTATGCGCTTATAACCGGCAGTATAATCCCCGGGATACAAAATGAACCTATTGTGTACCATATTTCAATAACAGACGGCACCAGGAATGCCAGGAAAATAGACATTATACCTGAAATTATTAATCCTAAAACAGTAAACCATTTTAGTCTATTTTCGCTTATGTTATCGCTCAATCTAAAAATAAAATCTCTGCTGATTGTTGTAGCGCTTAAAAAATAGAAACTGTTTAATGTTGACATTATTGATGCAAACATTGCCGCATAAAAAATACCTTTTATCCCGGGGCCCAGAATTTTTTCCGCAAAAAGAGGAAAAGACAACACGGGGTTTTTTAACGCCGGCAAAAGAGCCCTGGCATATAACCCGGTTGTGGTTGTAAGAAAATCAAATAATGCAAAGAAGAAAATTGAGATCATAATCCCCATTGCTGCCGTCCTGCCATCCTTAGCCGCATAACATCTCTGATGGAATCCTGGATCAGCAAAAGTCCACAATGCAATAAGAAACCAAACAATAATAAAAGTTGGGGATGCGCCCCCGGTTATCTGCAGGTGAGCCGGGGGTAATTGTTTTTCTAAAAATGAAAGCCCGCCAAATTTACTTATTGCCGCAATAACAACAATAAAAAATCCGCCAAACATCACAAAAAATTGGACTATATCAGCATGTACATTCGATCGAAAGCCGCCTTTAAATTGGTAGGCAACAGATAAAAGCATACCTAATATCAAACTTATAATAATACCGGTTCCCAAAAGCAGTGAGATCAGATTTGCCGTCATTAAGAGGTATGGAGCAGGAGAAACAAGTACAAAAACTATTATGGCAGCTATTAAGCCGACTTTCTTACCATAAATTTGTGAAAGTTTATCCGGTATTGTAAAAAGAGAAGCAGTCCTTACTTTTTTGGCAAAAAATAATGCAAATAAAAAAGCAAACAGATAATATGGCAGCCCCTGGGTAAACCAGCTCATTAATCCGTAACGGTAAGTAAACTCTCCGACGCCAAGAATTCCACCATACCATGTCGAAACATTTGTTAAAATAAACAGAAATAATCCTACTTTTCTGCCGGAAAGCAGGTAGTCAGTTGGTTCATCCCCGGTACGTTTCCCAAAATAAAAGCCAAAACCAAGAACTAACGCAAAGAAAAGGAATAAAACTGTAAAGTCTAAATAACTAAATGAGACCATTCTTTTTAATACTTTGAAAATCCCTAATAATAAATATTTTACCGCCTGTAATATTAAGCTTTACCTTAGTTGAAACTGCCACATTACTGGTACTCTCTCTAACACCAAAAGGAAGTGAACAATTATTTAATGGATATTTTAATCCTTCAGATTTAATCTTAGTCTTGGAATTAAAACCATAAAGTGATATTGTTTCACCTTGAAATGTATTCAATTCAATCTTTCCCGAATAAGCAGATAGATATGAGTTTTCTGCTATAATCTTTAATTTTATTTTATTATAAAATTTTATTATAATTCCCAGATTGCAAAACGTATGATCCAGCCTGTCGCCGGTAACCCCGAGCAAGATTGCCTCGGATATGTTTTTACTGATTGCGAATTTCAAACACTTTTCAACATCAGTATCATTCTGCCTGCTTATCCTGCGAATAATTGATTTGCCCCTAAAATAATTCAGATCGGATTCGCTTATGGAATCCAAATCTCCAATAATATAATCCGGAATAAGATTTAATTTTCTTGCAGAATTTGCTCCGCCATCAGCACAAATAAGGACACTATAATTTTTATCCTTCAAGTATTTTATTACACTTTTACCGGGAGGCCTGCCGTTGGCAAGTATAATACATCTTATCATGATGCTGCTTTTAGGTTATTAAAAATTACAGGTATTCCAAATATACCAGCAATTAAGCGGACTGCGAAACAACTTATCATAAACCAACCTGTACACCCGCCATAAAATTTCTATCCGACGCGGGGAAAAACTCGCCGCCGATAGCACTTGCGGAATAAAACCTGTCAAAAATATTATTTATCTGTAAATAAATCTTGGAAGGAGTAAGCTCTGAAAATTCTTTGAATTGATATGATAAATAAAAATCAGCCGTAAAATAGCCGTCATTTTTATTATCAGGATAAGTAACGAATCCGGGATATTCATTAAGATACTGATTTAGTTTCCCTGCAAAATCGTCCGAGTAAAAATAGCCGACATATCTGCCAAGGAGCTGAATAAACAAATTTTTATTAGTATAATTTATCCCGAAGTTAGTTAATAGATCCGGAGAACCCGTGATATTATTTCCGTTGAGACTAATAGAATTTAAACTATCAATAAAATATGTCCCGGAAATTATCCTGTTTTTACTTAAGGTAGCATTTGCTGTAAGGTCAAAACCATCCTGCAAATGAAACGCAGTCGATAATTCTATGCCCCTGTGGTTGGTCGCCGTCATATTACTTTCCAAAGGTTGTCCATAAATATCAACTTTTCCATTTGCGACAATTTCATTATTGAAAAACATATAAAATAAGTTAAGATTAATTGAATAATTTTTATTCACTATAGAATATCCCAGCTCAAGATCATTCATAGTCTCGGGTTTAACCAACGGATCACTATAATTGAAAGTACCGTCAGGATATTTTGCAAAGTTTGGTTCATAACCTCCGCTAGATTCATCGGCTTCATAATAATCAGTAAATCTGGGTACATTTGAAACTTTTGCAAAAGAAAGGAATAAACTTTGAATTGGATCAATCTTGTAATTAATTCCAAATTTTGGATTAACAAATAAATTACTTATTGTAAATTGATTATTTAAAAATGCCTCGTTATAAAACCTATATTGATGATACGCCAGTTGAACCTCTCCCAGCAGATTAATATTAGCAGTTAAGTTATAAGAATCATGTACGTATACGTTATCAATATCTTCTGCTCCGTTATAAGAATAAAATCTGTAACCTGGTGTTAATCCATCCGGAAGATCTTGTCCAAAATCAATGCTTCCCCAATGAATAGAATGGTTGCTTCTGAAATCACCGCCAATAATAAGTTCACCGTTTGTGTGTTTTATACTTAACCTGGGGTCCCAGCCGTATTGCGTGTTGTCATCCTCGGCCTTAATCAAAACATCCTGCGGATTTAGTGTCGGACTAAATCCATATTGAGAAGTCAACCTGAGGTAGGTTGTATCCGCCCATGAGCCGTCATAATCATAAAAACCATCACCAAGGACGAGAAATAGGGCAGAATTGAAAGTAATATCCGGGCTAATTTTATACTCATTTAACAGTTCAAAATGCGGTTGTGTATAGTTTTCTATTTCTTCAGGCCTTCGTTCTACGGTGTAAGTATACTGCCCGTTTTCCTCTCCCCAATCTGAGTAATTTGCTGTTCGCAAACTTTTATTAAAAACAGCAAATTTTGGTAGGCCTGTATATGCCAATCCATCTGCTATAGGTCCTCCGTATATATCAATCTGTGTGGTAAGATTATCGTCATATCTTACTGCAGAAAGATAATAAGCATTATATTGTACCCATGAATTATTCCTGTAACCGGTGCTTAATATTTGAGAAAGATTAGCATATATAGAATATTTTTCATCTATTAATCCGCTCGCAAGAGAAGCGCTGTATTTCCGGGTATTATAACTTCCTGTGGAGGCAGAAAAATTTACTTCAGGCTGATTTGAAAAAGTAGAAGTAATAATATTAATAGAACCTCCGATGGCCGGATTACCTACTACACCGGAACCTGCACCTCTTTGCACCTGTATAATGTCTGTTTTAGCTAATAAATCAGGAAAATCAATCCAGTACACATCATGATCCTCGGGATCATTCTGCGGAATACCGTTTATTGAAACCGATATTCTTGTCTGGTCAAAACCTCTCATTGTTATATGATTATATCCTATCCCGTTGCCATTTTCCGAATAAAAGTATGTTGAAGGTAATTGAGAAAGGTATTGTGGTACATCCTGCACAATATATGTCTGCTGTATTTCGCTTTTAGTAATTTTATTAAATGCAGCCGGAGTCACTCCTTCAGTATCGATACTGCCTTCCACCAGAACTGTTTGAGCCGGGATTAATTTTGGTTCAAGTTTAATTATTACTTCCCTGTTCAAATCTAAGTTAAATAATGAAATATTTGCAGTTTTATATCCTATAAAGCTGGCTGATAGTACATCGTTTTTATTTATATCGAATGAAAAGATGAAATCACCGTTGGAATTTGTAGAACTTCCTATATTTTTATCTTTTATAAAAACATTTGCATTGGGAAGAGGCTTTAAGGTTTCAGCATCAACAACTTTCCCCTTAATAACTGACCTCTGGGCAAATAGAAATGCACAGGATAACAAAAAAAGAATAATTAAGTATTTCATTTTTTTCCTTTCAAAAAAAAAGCCGTTCATAGAAACGGCTAAATCTTAATTATTCTTTTAGCCCGTTTCCCTACGCTGGCATTATCCAGATCAGGTATTAGGGTTTGTTCTCAGTCATACCCGGGAAACCGGGTTCAACACCCCTAACGGCTCAATATTTATAATTATATTTATTTAAGTCTAAATTTTTCTCCAAAATTTTAGAAATGCGAAAAAATATTTTAGTTTATTCCAGCCTCAGTTTTTGTCCAACTTTAATTTTGCTGTTTGTTATATTGTTCAATGATTTCAATCGGTTTACAGGGATATTAAGGTTCTGTGCAATTGAAAAGAGCGTTTCGCCTTTTGTGACCCTGTGAATTTTGGCTTCGCCTGCAACAGATTTTTCTTTTAGAGTTTTTCCTGCTGATGGTTCTTTAGCTTCTTTAACAGATACATCATCTCTGGATTTGATTACAAGTTTAGCACCTGCGGATATTCCATCATCACCAAGATTATTCCATTTTTTCAGATTATTAACTGAAACATTATAACGGCTCGCAATCCGGCTGATAGTATCACCTTTTTTAACTTTATATAAAGGCGAGGAACCGGTATTTGCAGAATTGTTATCGGATATGTCATTTATTGCTACATCCGAATATATTTTTAATGTTTTTCCAACTTCGATTTTGTTTCCTTTTATTCCGTTCCATTTCCGGATACTTGTAACCGGAACTTTATACAGTTCTGCAATCTGTCCAATTGCATCCCCCTGTTTAACTTTATAATAATTAACATTAGCAGAGTATTTTGGAGAATTGTCGCCTAAAGAGGCTTCATTAGCATTCTCAAATATTTTAAGAGTCTGGCCTGCTTTAATGGTATTACCTTTAATACCGTTCCAGTGTTTCAATGTTACTTCAGGAACGCCGAATTTAGAAGCAAGTTCAGCTAAAGATTCACCGTGTTTAACTTTGTACTTATAAATGCTCGTTTTAGCATGGGCTGTACTATTTTCTACGGATGCAACATAATTTTCAGAATTGTCAGTATAAACTTTTAATTTTTTACCTGCGGCAATTTTATTACCGGAGAGATGATTCCATTCTTTTAAAGAACTAAGATTAACGCCATAACGTGCTGCAATACTCTTAAGATTTTCACCTTTTTTAACTTTATAGGTAATAAAGTCATTGCTATTTTTTACAACCGGCACCTTTACAGAAGTTTTTTCAATTGAGGTTTGGTTATCCAAACTAGCGTAGAAGTCTTTCTTGTCTGCAGGCACATAAATAGTCAGTTCCTGTCCAACAACAACACTTTTAGTATATGGAATATTGTTCCAATTTCTAATATCGATTACTCGCGAATTAAACAGATCGGCAATTCCCAAAAGGCTTTCTTTTTTCTTTACTTTATAGTGAACCGGAACCAAACCCTGGGGAATAATGGCACTATCCGATACTGTAATATCATCATCAGATTTGTCATTATCTTCTGCTGAAGCTACTTCCTGTGAAGGAGGTACATTTTTAACACTATCTGAATTCGGAATTTTGTTTAAAGAAGCATACGGGGAAACATACCCATTTGAATCCGTATTATCAGCAACTGTGTTAGCAGTTCCTGTGTTGTCAGCTGCAGTATCATTAGCAGGTGTGGTTTCATCATTTGCTGTTTCAGTATTGGTATTATATGCCACATTATCTTCTGAAATATTTGCAACCGGTATTTTTAACTTAATTCCATTATATAACCTGGATCTGACAGAAATATTGTTAGCGTCTGCAAGCTCATATTTGGAAACGCCGTATTTTGCTGCAATTTTAGCAAGAGTTTCGCCCCTTCTAACGCTATGGACTACATAATTCCTCATAGCAGTTTGCGGAATATTAACAACATTTGCAGCAAAAGTTTGAAGTGAAGAAGGTGGAATTTTGAGAGAATAACCGTTAGGAAGCCCCGCAGGTGTGCTCATTTGTGTTAGCTCTGGATTTAGCTCCTGAATGGTTTCCAGGTCCACACCGGCACATTTAGCAAGATAATTAAGATCGATTGCTCCTTTAACAGAGTATGTTGTATAATCGAGAGGTTTTTCAAAATTTATGTTTTTGAATCCATATTTTTCAGGATTCATAGCAATAAGACTAACAGCAATATATTGAGGGATGTAACTTCTTGTTTCTCTTGGCAGAAGTTCTTTAGCAGTCCAAAAATCATTGGATCCGGATCTTTGTACAGCACGAGTAACCCTGCCCTCACCTGCATTATATGCCGCTAAAACAAGATACCAGTCACCTAAATCATTATAAAGGTCTTTCAAATGACTGGCAGCAGCAAAAGTTGATTTATCCGGATCTCTTCTTTCGTCAAAATAAAAATCTGAACGAAGGCCGTATAATCTTCCTGTAGATTTAATAAACTGCCAAAGACCTACAGCACTTGCCCATGACCTTGCAACGGGGTTTACACCGCTTTCGACCATAGTTAAATATATTAGTTGTTTAGGTAAATGCTGCTGTTCAAAGACTTTTGTCATCATCGGAAAGTATTTGCCGGAGCGTTCCAGCCAAAGCTGCATATGATTGCGTCCCCTACCCGTAAAATAGTCTATATATTGGTCAACATACGAGTTTTCAACCAAAGGAATTTCCGAGGAAACCGCAACCGGCTTGGATTCTTCCCGCTTTTCATCCGGAGTTATTTTAATTTCAGGGACAGATTTACCCATCCATTCTTCCAGGGCCGCAAAGGATACATTTGAAGGTAATTCGGGAAGGCTGTCTACATATTTTTTATAATCATCAATAATTGATTTTTCTAATTCAAGATAGGCTTCGTTTTGCTCAATGCCGGGATAATAACTTAGGTTATTTATAATCCTTAGCGCTGCTTCATAATTATTCACAGCTTCAACAGTGCTGTTTTGCTCTTGTTTTGCAAGCGCAACCACATAAGATTGACGTGCTTGCTCTAACATTTCGGAAACTATACCAATTTTTTGAACTTGAGTTTGTGTATCTTTAGAATTTTCATTCTTTGCTATTTCTTTATTTGTTCCACATGAATTGAACAGAAGAGCAAATAAAGACATAGCAACAAACGGTAAAATTCGTTTATGCATGTTTACTCCATTTATTTTAGATTTATGGTTTTTAATATAAGACCTATATTTTTTTTAATCAAGTAAAAAATGAACTAAAATGAGATAATCTATCAATTTTCAATGAGTTAATACATAATAATACATCATAGGGGTATATTTCCATGCTTTTTTCGGGGATTTTTGTCAACTTTCGTTTTTAAGAGTGTAAACGCGTTAACCAGTTTAACCTTCGTTTCACGTGGGAAAATGACATCATCAATATAGCCTCGTTCAGCGGCTATATAAGGATTAGCAAATTTCCCTATATACTCGAACAATTTATGATTAAGTTCATCTTCCGGGTTTTTAGCAGCAGCAATATCTTTCTTAAATATAATTTCCACGGCGCCTTTAGGCCCCATAACGGCTATTTCCGCAGAAGGCCAGGCAAAATTAAAATCGCCGCGAATATGTTTCGAATTCATCACATCATATGCTCCGCCGTATGCCTTTCTTGTTATTACAGTAACTTTAGGCACCGTAGCTTCACAAAATGCATATAGAAGCTTAGCACCATGACGGATAATACCTCCCCATTCCTGTTCTGTTCCGGGCAAAAACCCCGGGACGTCTACCAATACGAGCAGAGGTATATTGAACGCATCGCAGAATCTAACAAACCTGGCACCTTTAACTGAAGCATTCATATCAAGAACCCCTGCTAAAATTTCAGGCTGATTTGCAATAATTCCAACTGACATTCCACCCAGCCTTGCAAATCCGGTAATTATGTTTTGCGCATACTCAGCCTGAACCTCGAAGAAATCATTGGCATCGATTATCAGGCTAATTACTTGTTTCATATCATAAGGTTTGTTTGAACTATCCGGTATCACTTGATCAAGTCTCTCATCGGGAATCAGAGTGTTGATGTCAAAATCAAGATCAACAGGTCTGTCCATAAAATTCTGTGGCAGATAAGCTAACAGCTTTCTTACATTCAAAAGTGTTTGAATTTCATTTTCATATATAAAATGTGCCACCCCGCTTTTAATTGCGTGAGTTTCTGCCCCTCCTAAATCTTCAAAACTAACTTCTTCATGGGTAACGGTTTTAACAACATTAGGCCCGGTAACGAACATATAGCTGGTATTCTTTACCATAAATATGAAATCCGTTATAGCAGGTGAATAAACTGCACCGCCAGCACATGGGCCCATTACAACTGAAATCTGAGGAATAACCCCTGAAGCAAGTGTATTTAACAAAAAGATATCTGCATAACCACCAAGACTAACAACACCTTCCTGAATTCTTGCGCCGCCCGAATCATTAAGGCCAATAACAGGTATCCCTAATTTCATCGCTGTATTCATTATCTTAACTATTTTTTCCGCATGACTTTCAGATAGCGAGCCCCCAAATACAGTAAAGTCCTGACTATACAAAGCAACAGGCCTGTTTTCGATTTTAGCAAAGCCGGTAATTACTCCATCACCGGCGTAATGCTGGCTGTTTAAACCGAAATCGACAGCCCGGTGTTTAACGAACATATCTGTTTCTTCAAATGAGCCTTCATCAACTAACAGTTCAATTCTTTCACGCGCTGTAAGCTTACCTTTTTTATGTTGTATATCTATTTTATCCTGGCCGCCGCCAAGCTTAGACTTTTCTTTTTTATTCCTCAGTTCATCAAAATTATCAGGCATATCCAACCCGTTGATTAATGTTATAAACAATCCTCTTTTTCCCAATCCAAAGAAAGGATAAAAAGTGCATTTAGTTAAAGTTTATTAGATCAAAATTAATATTTTAGATAATTAACCCGGAATATTAGCCGCCAATAATCGTATTGATATCAAGTAAAGCATAGTGATAATTAAAATTACCAGCTAAAATATTTAATCATTCAGGTAAGTAAAAGTTTTTAATATTTTTAACAGTAAGGTTTTTAAAACATTTTTTAGTAAATATCTTTGTCCGGTTAATTCTTATTTCAACGGAATATTTTCATAACCGAAAAATAATTTTTCAATTTCACGTTTTAAAACTTGAAAGTAATCCGAGTGTATACTCAATTCTTTGGATTTATCGATGTCTATTGTATCAGCAACTTTGCCTGGGTGTCTTGTCATAAGAAAGATTTTATCTGAAAGTAGTATTGAATCGCTAATATTAGTAGATGCAATTATAATGGTAATATTAAATTTTTTGGAAATTTCCTTTATAAGGTTAAAAATTTCTTTTTTAGTTTCTCCATGAAGATTTCTTAAAGGTTCATCGAGCAATAAAATTTTGGCATCGGCAGCAATGGCACGTGCCACAGATATCCTGAATCTAAAACCAAGGCTATTATCATCGGGAAAATGAGTTTCATAACCGTCGAGCCCGGCAAATAAAATGGCTTCTTTAACTTTTTTGTCAATCTCTTCAGGATTATTGTTTTTAAATTTGACGGCAAATTTCACATTTTGCTCAACATCCAGCCAGGGAAATGATGAAGAATGTTCCGGAATAAAAACTATTTTCCCTTCAGGTTTATGAAATTGTTTACCGTAAAGGTATAATGCACCTTCAGAAGGTTTTTCCACCGCGGAAATAATTTTTAATAATGAAGTTAATTCCGGAGAAGATACTGCAGCTAATGAAATGATTTGTCCCTTAGTTTCCGGGTTATCTATTTGAAAGTTTACATTATCAAGAACCCTAACCTTGGAACCGGCCATGCCGTAAACTGTTTTGGAAATATTTTTAACCTCAAGAAGAATTTCCCGGTTCAATCAAGGCTCCAATTATAAAATTTATTCTTAAAATAATTAATTAAAAGAGTACCCAGATATATTGTAACACCGACAATTATAGATATTGTGAATAATGCCGAAAGATCTTTGTAATTAATTGCTAAACGGTAAATTCTGCCAAGCCCGTAGCCACCTTTTATAAATTCAAATGAAATTAATACAGACCATATATTAAACTGTAAAACAATCAAGTATCGTATAATTGAAGGCTGCAGTGATTTCCAAATTACTTTTTTTAATATTACGCTTTCACTGACTCCCAGAGAGACTGCAGAATCAATATATTCATGTTTTACCTTAGCCGATTCTTCGTTTATCCTGATTACAAGAGAAAATAAAGCAATTAAAAACGCGAACAGATATTCTATATATATTGAAGAAGGGAGCCAGTAAATAAGAAAAAATCCAAAAATAATGGCAGGAATAAAATTTGAGAACCAGTGGAATGATAGTAATAACTCAGTGACGAAATGATTTTTCCTTACTATATACCCACTTAAGGCTGCAGTTATGAAATATGCAATCAATATTGACAAATAAACTGCAGATATAGTTACTGAAAAGTTATACGGGAGCCTGTAATAGTTCCATAATGCGCTAAATGATAAAAGAACTACAGAAGGTTTTGGTAATATATTATTAACCGGTAATATGAATTCAAAAAGAAGGATCCATAAAACAAAATAAGAAATAATATATTTATAAAGATTTTTAGCCTGAGCGCTTTTTAATCTCATGCAAATTTTGCCATAAAGTTAGAGATTGAAAATAGTTTTTAACAGTGATTTAATATATTGAATCGAAAACTTTAAATCAATGAAATTTATTCATTTTTTATTAGTACAACTTTAACGCGTTAGTTTAAGGAACTTTGAATCTCATTTTTTTCAATAAAACATATTTTCATAATCAGGTCTATTTTATCTTCTCGAAGCCCTGTTAATTCTTCCTTTTTAAGATAGCCATCAATAAGTAACCGACTAAAAACAACAATTAATTTGGAGTAGCGGTAATCATATTTATTATCCACAGTAATCCTTCGATCAGATAAATAATCGTGCAGAGCCCAAATATCCTTTTCGTATTTAATAGTTTTAACTTTTGCAATAAGATTTTTCTTAATATCTAAAATTTCGCGGCTATATGCTTTATCAAATGCAGTTCGGGCAATCTTTTTTTCTGCAGGGCTCCACTTTAGATCATGCATGTTCATTTTATGCTCTTAAAATTATTATTAAATTAATTTATTTGAGCTAAATTTTGGCAGAATCCAATTATTTGGTCACCATAATCTACGAGGCTAATATCATAGGCTACCCAAAAATAATATCACCTTTTATTCAATTCATTAAGAAACGGGTTATCGCTTTTCTCCTGGCCTATTTTAGTACTTTCACCATGTCCAGGATAAATAATTACATTATCAGGCAGGGTAAATAATTTATTTTCAATCGAATTAAGCAGAGTTTTCAAATCACCTCCCCATAAATCAGTTCTACCAATACTATTTTTAAACAAAACATCTCCCGTAAAACAAAAAGCTTCTTTTTTAAAATAAACACAGTATTCACCTGGTGTATGCCCTGGTGTAAACAAAAAAGAAATTATTGATTTACCCAGGCTAAGGATTATATTTTCAGACAGGTATTTTTCAGGAAGCGGCGGCTTTTCAATTTCCAGTCCGAATGCCGCAGCCTGCAACTCTATACGCTGCAATAAAGGTATATCAATTTCCGGGGCAAAATATTCAGGATTATACTTTTCTTTAATAAACTTAGTTCCCAGAACGTGATCTATATGCCCATGTGTAGTTAGTAAGTATTTTAAAATAATTTGATTGTCGGAAATATATTGTCCAAGTTTTTCTTCTTCGGATCTGCTGGAACACCCTGCATCGATTACAGCGCTATCCTTTGATTCTTCATCCCAAACTACAAACGTATTTTCCGCAAACATGTTAAATATAAAACTCTTTACAACAAGCATTCTAAATACTTTCTTTTTGTAGGGCGAACTAACCTGTCATAAGGCAAGATTGTCAGCTTTACAATTTTTTAAAATTATTATTAATTCTCTTATTCAGCTTACCTGTATAATTTTTATAATTATCTTTAGTTTCTTCAATAGAATCGCCGCCGAATTTTTCTAAAAAATATTTTGCAAGACTCCATATAAGCATTGATTCGGCAATAACTGCACAAGCCGGTACGGCAACAAAATCGCTTCTTTCCCGGCGGGCATCTACATGCTGCATATTATGAAGGTCTACACTTTCTATGGGACTCATCAAAGTAGCTATCGGCTTCATAGCTGCTCTAACAATAATAGGCAGCCCGGTAGAAATACCACCCTCAATGCCTCCTGCCCTGTTTGTTTTTCTTATCAGGGAACCGCTCTTTTCAATAATTTCATCATGAGATTCCGAACCAAATTTTTCAGCCGCTTCAAATCCTGTTCCTATAGAGACAGCTTTAACTGCATTAATAGACATAATAGACTGGGCAATTTCGGCATCAAGTTTGGTATCATAATGAACAAAGCTGCCCAATCCCACAGGCACCCCCGTGGCAACAACGTAAAATGTACCGCCGAGTGTATCTCCTCTTTTTTTTGCAAGTTTAATTTTATTTATAATTTTTATTTCATGTTCTTTATCCAAAACTTTTACTTCACTTTTATCGGATTGTTCTGATAAGCCCCATCCGGAAAAATTTTTCGGCAGGTCATTATTGAAAAGATTTAATGAAAAATTAGATTTAGGATACACTCCACCGATGCTTTCAACAAAGCTCCCCACAGTTATACCAAATTCCTCCAAAAATCTTCTTGCAATAGAACATGC
>Ga0181520_10001303_pt1 | contig 51114 bp, 43 predicted proteins | sample PEATcosm2014_Bin_29_FD_132451 | JGI IMG/M metagenome (GOLD analysis project Ga0181520, IMG submission 132451) | Peatland microbial communities from MTU Mesocosm Facility, Houghton, MI, USA - PEATcosm2014_Bin02_30_metaG | ecosystem: Environmental > Terrestrial > Soil > Wetlands > Peat | place... | reverse complement strand
TCGACCTTGCCTCCGGGGAACTCCCAGAACCCGCTGAAGCTGCCGACCCCCCCCCTCCTGGCGATAAAGACCTTACCTTCCCGGAGAAGTATTCCCGCTACTGATCGTTCCATTCTGCTGGGACCACTGTAGAGTACGGGCGGGCATAGGTCAAGGTAAAATCCCCTAGGCGGAGCCCGCAGGGGACGCTGCCCTCAGGCCGAGGATCTTGGCCGCTTCTTCTATGATATGCCCGGCCTCGAACCAGCCGCGCGCGCGACGGGCCGCCCGACCCGAAAGGCCATGGGCTATGACGGCGGCGCAAGCCGACGAGAAAGCGTCGGACGGGCTCGGAGCGGCATGGTCGAGGCGCGACCTCGCGGCCTTTCCCGCAAGCAGGCCGGCAGCGAGGCCCGCGAGGACGTCGCCCGAGCCGGCCGTTCCCAGGGCGCTCTCCATGCCGTCCCATACCGCGAGCTCGCCGTCGGGCGAGGCGATCCAGGTTACCTGGGATTTGAGCGCGATCACGGCCTTCAGCTTTTTCGCCGCCTCGGCCAGTACCTTCGCCGGGTTGGCCAGGGACAGCTCGGGACCGATGCCGGTGAGGGCGGCGAATTCGCCGGGGTGCGGCGTCAGGACGATCGGAGAGGACGGAGAGAAGCCCGAATCGAGGAGCTCGCGGTAAAGGCTTATCGCGTCGGCGTCGAGAACGGCGGGAAGGCCGGCGTCCAGGAGGGCCCTGAGCCTCTTTTGCCGCGAAGGCCCCTTGCCCCAGCCCGGGCCGACGAGAATGGAATCCCACCTCGCCCCGTCGAAGGCTCCGTCCTCCGGCTCGGGCTTGACCATCACGGCGTCGAGCATGGAGGCCGCGATGGGGTAGAGCTCGCGCGACGCGAAGAGGGCCGCGATGCCGGCGCCGGCCGCGAGGCAGGCTCTCGAGGAGAGCACGGCCGCTCCGCTCGCGCCCGCGGAGCCCGCGAAGACCGCCACCCTGCCCCTTTCGCCTTTATATGCCGTCTCGGGAGGCAGGGGGGCGAGGGAGTCCAGGTCCTTCGCCTCGAGAAGCGCCGCTCGCGTCTCCGTCGCCGCATCCTCGGGGAAGACTCCGACGATCGGCAGTATCTCTCCGCATGAAGCCCTCGCGCTCGGGAAGTACAGACATGCCTTGCGGGGCTCGACCGAGAGGGTCCAGGCAGCCGAGATCAGCGGGAAGCCGTCCTCGAAAGAGTCGGAAAGGCCCGATGGAAGGTCTATCGCCGCGATGGGCGATCCGCCTCGAAGCGCGTCCATGAGGGACGAGAGCTCCTCGCGCAGACGGCCCCTGAGGCCGGTGCCCGAAATCCCGTCGACGACGAGGGTCGCTTCCGCGAGGATTCCTTCGCAGGACCGCCTGTCCCCGTTCCAGTCGAGAACCGGGACGCCTAGGGCCTTGAGCGAAGCGGCGTGAATCGACGCGAGCTCGCCGAGCCTTCCGGCCAGTATGGCGGCGACCCGCTTCGCGCCCGAGAAGCGCGCGTGACGAAGAAGGGCCAAGGCGTCGCCCCCGTTGTTGCCGGCGCCGCAGACGGCGACGAGGCCTCCCGAATAGCCCGCGCCGCGAGAGGCCGCCAGGGGCGAGAGGACGTCCCAAAGCCTGAGCGAGGCGTCCTCCATAAGGAGGAGCGGAGGGACGGCGGCTCGCTCGGCTACGGCGGCGTCGAGCCTGGCGGCCTCGGAACAGGCGACGAGGAACTTCATTTCGCCAAGCCCCCATCGACCCCGAGGAGCTTGTCGAAGCGCCACCACACGACCCTCGCCTCGTACTCGGTGGCGAGGAGGGCGCACAGCACTCCTTCGCGCGACAGGTAGAACGCGTCGTAGAAGAGCTCATCGGCCGCGATGTCCAGGGCGTATCGGACGGTCTGGCGGGTGATCCTGTCGAAGGTGGAGATATAGGTCCTTCCGTCGTCGTTGGCGTAGATGAAGAAGAAGTCCCTTCCGGCGACGCCCAGGAAGGCAGGTATCCGCGCGAATTTCACGCTATGGCCGTCGGCGCCCTTCGCCGTCTTCTCGATGGCGCGTACCTGCCATCGGTCCACGTACTTCCCGTCGGCGAGGTCCATGCGGTATATCCACGAGCTCGCGAATTCGACGCCCGCCGAGGTCTTGGCGACGGGATCCGTGGATTGCCTATAATAATCGATCTTGATGAGGAGGTCCCTTCCGCCGAGGTCGGGCACGATCTTGTCGAGCGAGGCTACGAATCCCGGCTCCTTGTCGGGCATCGGGAGCGCGTCCCTCCTCAGCTTGAGTGAGCTCGCCAGGACTCCGCCCTTGTCGAACCAATGGACGAGCCAGCTCGACTGCGTCATGGAGACGACGACGCAGTCGTCCGAGGACATTACATATAGGCCGAGTATGTAGGGGAAAGGCGTGCCGCCTATACCCTCCTGGCCGAGATAATCCATGAATCGGCCGTCCTTGCCGAAGCGAAGCACGACATGGTCGAGGAGGGCTCCCGAATCCCTGTCCTGCACGCGGCGCTCCGGCGGAAGGCGGTCCTCCACGTAGATCGTCTGCTTCGAATCGACGGCTATCTCCCCGACTTCCCTGAAAGGATAGGGCATGGCCTTCCGTCCGAGCCCTTCGGGATCCGCCGGGACGCTCGGGCCCTTCCCCTCGTTCCCGGCCGGAGCCGGGCTGAGCACCACGGGTTCAGAGGCCCCGTCGGCATTATAGATCATGGAAAGCGGATCGCCGAAGGACGAGTAGCGCACGAGCTTCGCGCCCGCGCCATTGGATATATAGAATATGCCCTCGCTCATCGTAAGGCATGTTTTGAGGGAGGCGCTGCCGCGATCCGTCTGGAAGAGATCGAGTTGATCCTCGGCCGGGCCGTAGCCGAGGGTGAAAAGCTGCTCCCGCTTGACCGCGACGCCCGACTTCTCCCCCGCGGCGCAGGAGGCGAGGAGGAGGGCCCCCATGGCGCAGGCCATGGGAAACGCGAGCCTGCGGAGCGCGGTAGGAATCATAGATAGGTTTTAGCGCCCTACTCGGAGGCATGTCAACGCCGCCGTCTTTACATGGATGGCGCGAAGCCGTTAAATTAAAGGGTAATCCTCCACGCGGAAGGCAGGCATGCAATCCTTGCTGCGACGTTACAAGAGCGCCGAACGGGCAGTCTACAAGAAAATCTCGGCCGCGATAATCGTCTCGGCACGACGCGGCCTCGCAGGATGGCTGCATTTCGTCCGGGGGGGCAGCCAGAGCGTTTCCATACTGGTCGTCACGCACGACGAGGCGCCGCCCCGCGGAATCCGCGTCTCACTCTTCGGACTGGCGGGGATGGCCATGCTCGGGGCGGCGATCGTGATCATGGCCTTCGCCTTTACGACCAGCCTCGGCGGCGAGCGGGCCAGGGCCAGGGTCTCGAACGCCCGGCTCACGGAGGCCCAAGGCGAGCTCGACGCGCTCGAGGCGCAGACGAGCCGCCTTTCCGGCGCCTTTCGGGATTTCCAAGCCGCGCTCGAGCCTATCGTCGTGAAGGATGCCTCGATCGAAGGCGCAAAGGCCGCGAAGCCGCCCGTCCTGTCCGTGCTGTTCGTCAAGCGCATGGCCGAAGCCCGATCCCTGGCGGAGATTCGGGCCAGACTCGATCAAACGGCTCCCGTGATCGCGGAATACGGCTCGATGCTCGGGCAGATGGATTCGATCAAGGAGACGGTTCCCGCGATATGGCCGATAGCCGGCGATATAGGGCATATCTCCACGACTTTCGGGAATAACCTCAACCCCTTCACGGGTCAGAATTATTTCCACACCGGTATCGACTGCTCGACGTACCGATCGGGGGACCTGATCGACGCCACCGCGGACGGCAAAGTCATCTTCGCCGGCGTCGAGGGCGGCTACGGGCGTTGCGTGATAATAGCCCACGCCTATGGCTACATGACCCGCTACGGCCACATGGAGAGGATCCTCGTGCACAGCGGGCAGGCCGTCAGGCAGGGCCAAGCCATAGGCGTGCTGGGCAACACCGGGCTCTCGACCGGACCGCATACCCATTACGAGGTGATAATGGGCAGAGGCTACCTCGACCCGACGGATTACCTCTGGGAAGGCGCGCATTCCCACCCGATAATCACCGGGGGCGGCTACAGCGAATAGCCCGGCGCCTGGGCGGAGCTTGACCCCCATTCTTCGATGTAGGTATTCTATCCGTCATGAGTTTTAACATTCTCGCCTTGCTTTTCGGCACGAAGAAGGAGCGCGACGTAAAGGCGCTCCTGCCCGTCCTTCACGAGGTGAACTCGAAGGAGTCCTGGGCGATCGCGCTTCGTCCGGAACAGTTCCCCGAGGAGACCGAAAAGCTCAAGGCTCGATACAAGGCGGGCGAAAGCCTCGACCTCCTCCTGCCGGAGGCCTTCGCCCTAGTGCGCGAGGCGGCGAGGAGGATTCTCGGCGAGAGGCCCTTCGACGTGCAGATCCTCGGCGGCATCGTCCTCCACCAGGGAAAGATCGTCGAGATGAAGACGGGCGAGGGGAAGACCCTGTCGCCGGTCGGCGCGGCCTATCTCAACGCCCTCTCCGGCGACGGAGTCCATATCGTCACGGTCAACGACTATCTCGCCGAGCGCGACTCGCAATGGATGGGAAGGGTGCACCGCTACCTCGGCCTTTCCGTCGGCGTCATTCTCTCGAACATGGACAACGAGATCCGGCGATCGCAATACGCCTGCGATATCACCTACGGGACCAACAACGAGTTCGGCTTCGATTACCTGCGCGACAACATGACGTGGAGCCTCGAAGGCAAGGTCCAGCGCGGGCACAACTACTGCATCGTCGACGAGATCGACTCGATACTCATCGACGAGGCGCGCACGCCCCTCATCATATCGGGCCCGGCCGAGGACGATACATTCAAGGTCAACGAGGTCAACCGCCTGGTGACCCAGCTCGCGGAGGTGAAGAAGGATCCCCAGACCGGCGAGTATCCCAAGGAGGACGAGGGCGAGCTCCTCGAGGGCGATTACAAGATCGACGAGAAGGGCAAGCGCATCTCCTTCACTTCCGAGGGCATGAACAAGATAGAGGAGCTCCTGCTGAAGCGGGGGCTCATCAAGGGCTCCATCTTCGACGAGGGCAACTTCGAGTTCGTCCATTACTTCACCCAGGCCGCGAAGGCCCACATCCTCTTCGAGAAGGACGTCGATTACGTCATCCAGGAAGGCCTCGTCCAGATCGTCGACGAGTTCACCGGGCGGATACTCCACGGAAGGCGATATTCCGACGGCCTCCACGAGGCCATCGAGGCGAAGGAGAAGATAAAGATCGCCAGGCGAAACCGGACCTTGGCGACCATCACCTTCCAGAACTTCTTCCGACTATACAAGAAGATTTCCGGCATGACCGGCACGGCCGATACCGAGGCGCCGGAATTCATGAAGATCTACAACCTGGACGTCGTAGTCATCCCCACCAACCGAACGGTGGTGCGGACCGACGAGGACGATCTGGTCTTCATGGACGAGTCCGAGAAATTCGACGCGATCTGCGACGAGATAGCCGAAGTCCATAGGAAGGGCCAGCCCATACTCGTCGGCACCGTGTCCATCGAGAAGTCCGAGAGGCTCTCCGCCCTGCTCACGCGCAAGGGGGTCCGCCACGAGGTGCTCAACGCGAAGAACCACGCGCGCGAGGCCCTCATCATAGCCGAGGCGGGGGCGAAGGGCTCCGTAACGATAGCCACGAACATGGCCGGCCGAGGCACCGATATCAAGCTCGGCGGCAATCCCGAATTCAGGGCGCGCAGGCGCGCGGGCTCGGAAGCCTCGGACGCGGATTACGACAAGGCTCTCGCGCTGGAATACGAGAGCTGGCGCAAGGACTATGACGAGGTTCGGAGCCTCGGCGGCCTCTACGTGCTCGGCACGGAGCGCCACGAGTCGAGGCGCATCGACAATCAGCTTCGAGGGCGCTCGGGACGCCAGGGCGACCCGGGGAGGTCCCAATTCTTCCTCTCCCTCGACGACGATCTCATGAGGCTCTTCGGCGGCGAGAACCTCAAGAGGCTCATGAGCCGGGTGGGGATGAAGAAGGGCGAGCCCATCTATCATCCCCTGCTCAATCGAACGATCGAGAACGCCCAGAAGAAGGTCGAGGAGCGCAACTTCGAGATACGCAAGCACCTCCTCGAGTACGACGACGTCCTCAACGAGCAGCGGAAATTCATCTACGACCAGCGCAACGCCATCCTGCTCGACAAGGGGCTCAGCGAGCGCGTGAAGGCGGCCGCGGAGGAGATGACCGACGAGCTCGTCGCCAATTTCGAGGAGACGCAGAGCAAGGACGGCGCGCGCGCATACTCCGATCTCCAGGCGGGACTCAAGGAAACCTTCAACATACAACTGCCTTTCAGGCTCGACTCCCCGGAGGCCAAAAGCCCCGAAGCCATACGCGCCCATGCCCTCGAGCTGCTGGAAAAGGACCTGAGCCAGAAACTCGAATTCGCGGGCCTGGACAATCTCAACCACTTCATCCGCTTCCAATACCTCCAGGCGATCGACAACAAGTGGCTCGACCACATCGAGGGCATGGAGGCCCTGCGCGAGGCGGTCTACCTCCGCTCGTACGCGCAAAAGAACCCCCTCGTCGAGTACAAGCTGGAGGGCTTCGATATTTTCGAGCGCATGATCGAGGACATCCGCCGGATGATCGCGACGCGGCTCTTCCTGGTGCGCATCCAGACGCCCGAGGAGAGACAGGCGCGGCCGGTGAGGCCGGTTTCGGTGGCTTCCTCCCACGACCAGGTGGGGCAGTTCGGCGGGACGGCCACGGGCAGCTCGGTCGGAGGCTCCGCGGTCGCCGAGGCATCCCGCCCCGAGGGGGCGACCGTCGTGCGCTCGGGAGCCAAAGTCGGGCGGAACGACCCCTGTCCCTGCGGTTCCGGCAAGAAGTACAAGCATTGCCATGGTAGATGATGTCGCTGAACTGGAAGGAGATCGACCTCATCCTCTCCGAGCTCGACGTGACGGGAGCGAAGATCGAGCGCGTGATCCAGCCCAGCTTCGATTCCCTTTCCCTCGGCCTCTATAAAGCCGGCGCGACCACCGAGCTCTTCGTCTCGATCGCCCAAGGCGCCTGCCGCGTCCATGCCCTCTCGAGCCCTCCTCCCAAACCCACGAGGCCGCTGCGATTCATGGAATGCCTCCGCTCCCGGGCGCGCGGCGGACGAATCGAATCCATCGGGCAGATCGGCCGCGAGCGAATCGTCAAGCTGGGGATCTCGGTCCCGAGGTCGGCCCCGAGCGGCGACGGAAGGAGCGAGGTCGTGGAATTCTCGCGCCTGACGCTCTATGCCCGCCTCTGGAGCGGAGCCGGCAACGTCGTCCTCGTCGACGAGGAGGGGATAGTCGTCGACGCTCTCGCGCGGAGGCCCAAGAGGGGAGAAGTCTCCGGCGAGCGCTGCGCGATCGAGGAGGGTCTCGTCGAAGGCCCGGCTTCCGCGAGGGATCGTCCGGAGCGCGAGTTCACGGTCCGAGAGCTGCCCGGGACGGGAAGCTTCAACGAGAGGATAGAGGCGTATTATTCGGAAAAAGGCGGAGCCCTTTCCCGCGAGAAGCTCATCAAGGCCGCCCGCGAGCGCTACGGAAGGAAGACCCGGTCGCTCGAGGAGCGCATCGCGGAGCTGTCGGACAAAGCCGCCGAATTCCGCGAGCACGAGCGCCTGCGCGAGCTGGGGGATATCCTCATGGCCAACCAGGGCATGGGCTACGAGGGCAAGTACCTCGAGTGCGAGGATTTCTACGTGGGCGGTCGGGTCCGCATCCCGGTGGATCCGCGCATATCGATCGTAGACAACGCGCGAGAGCTTTACGAGCGCCACCGAAAAGCCAAATCGGGTCTCGCGGGTCTCGAATCGGAGATCGGGGAGGCTAAAGCCTCGCTCGAAAGGCTCGCGCTCGAGCTCGCCGATCTCGAGCGCGAGCGCGAGCCGCTCCTGATCGCGCGCGCGTTGTCCAAAGGCGGGACCTCGCGCCCCTCGGCGGGCGGCGCGGCTCAAAGGCGCACTCATCCCGGCCTGTCCCTCGAAGTCTCGGGATGGACCATCCTCATCGGCCGCTCGGCCAAGGAGAACGACGAGCTGCTGCGGAGGCAGGTACGGGGATCCGACATCTGGCTTCATGCCCGCGACTGGCCGGGATCCTACGTCTTCATCAAAGGCCGAAAAGGAAAGAGCGTTCCTCTCGAGGTCCTGCTCGACGCCGGAAATCTGGCGATTTATTATTCCAAGGGACGATCCAACGGCGGCGGAGAGCTGTACTACACCTCCGTCAAATACCTGAGGCGCGCCAAGGACGGGCCCAAGGGCCTGGTCCTTCCCAGCCACGAGAAGAACCTCTCGGTCAAGCTCGACGATTCCAGGATAAGGAAACTGCGCTCCCTCATCGGCGAGGCCGACAAGGACTGATCGGAAGGTAGATCGGCCTCGACGACGCGCTAAATGGGAACGGGGGGCCGCGCTCTCGCGATCCTCGCCCTCTTGGCCTTCACGGCGAGTCCCTCGCCCTTGCGATCCACCGATGCGGCAGTGCCCGGAGGAAGCCTGCCTTCGAGTATCAGGGCCGACAGGGGATCCTCGACCTCGGATTGCAGGACGCGTCGCATGGGCCTCGCTCCATAGGCGGGATCGTAGCCCTTCGCCGCGAGGTAGGCCTTTGCCTCCTCTTTCACGTCGAGCGCTATTCCGCGCTCGCCCAGCCGTCTCGAGAGCTCGGTGACGAGGAGCTCGAGCACTTGCCTCGCCTCTCCCATGTCGAGGGGCTTGAATACGACGATATCGTCCACGCGGTTGACGAACTCGGGATTGAAGCGGCGCTTCAGCTCGGAGAGGGCCGAGCCTTTTATCTCCGCGTAGGAGAGGAGCCTGTCCTCGGGCCTGAAGCCGAGGCCCTTGGAGGATATCTCTCTCGCGCCCGCGTTGCTCGTCATTATGATCACGCAGGTCCTGAAGGATACGGCATGGCCGAGGTTGTCGCGGAGCTCCCCCTCCTCGAGCAGCTGGAGGAGGAGGTTGAATACCTCGGGATGGGCCTTCTCGATCTCGTCGAAGAGCACGACGCTGTAAGGATGATGCCTGACTCGCTCGGTGAGCATTCCGCCCTCGTCGTAGCCTACGTAGCCGGGAGGCGAGCCGACGAGCCTCGAGGCGTTGTGCCTCTCCATGAAGTCGGACATGTCGATCCTGAGGAGGGCCTCGTCCGATCCGAAGAGGTACTCGGCGAGGCTCTTGGCCACGAGGGTCTTGCCCACGCCGGTGGGCCCCAGGAAGATGAAGGAGCCCATGGGCCTTCGGCCGTCGGAGACTCCGGAGCGCGATCGGCGGATCGCCGACCCGATCGTGCTTATGGCCTGGTCCTGCCCGATCACGCGCTTATGCAATTCGCGCTCGATATTGAGGAGGCGCTCCGCGTCGCCTTCGGCGAGGCGCGCGAGAGGTATGCCGGTGGCCTCCGAAAGCACCTCCCGGACCTCCTCCTCGGTGACGCTCGCCCGCTCGTCCCGGCTGGATTCCTCCCATTCCGACTTGAGCGTCTCGAGCCGCGCCTTGAGCTTGCGGACCCTGTCGCGCACTTCGGCCGCTCGCTCGTAATTCTGCGTGGATACGAGGGCGAGCTTGTCGTCGGTGAGGTGGCGGATCTCGGCCTCGACCTCCGCGAGCTCGGGAGGCCGAGAAGGCCCGCCGATCTTCTTGAGGGCCCCGGCCTCGTCCAGGAGATCGATCGCCTTGTCGGGGAGGAATCGGTCCGAGACGTAGCGCCGGGCGAGCTCGACGGAGGCCTCGACCGCCCGCCTGGTGTAGGAGACTCCGTGGAACTCCTCGTACCGCGCCTTGACGCCCTCGAGGATCTCGATCGACTCTATGGGTCCCGGCTCCTCGATCAGGACGGATTGGAAACGCCTCTCGAGGGCGGCGTCCTTTTCGAAGCGCTTCCGGTACTCGTCGAGCGTCGTCGCCCCGATGCACTGTATCTCGCCTCGCGAAAGGGCGGGCTTCAGCATATTGGACGCGTCTATGGTCCCCTCGGCGCTGCCGGCGCCTACGACCGTATGTATCTCGTCGATGAAGAGGATTATCCCGCCGGAGAGGGCGATCTCCTTCATTATGCGCTTGAGGCGCTCCTCGAACTCGCCGCGGTACTTGGTGCCAGCGACGACGGCGGCCAGATCGAGGGCCAGTATGCGCTTCCGGGAAAGGGCCTCTGGCGATTCGCCGCGCGCGATGCGCTGGGCGAGGGCTTCCACGATGGCCGTCTTCCCCACGCCGGGCTCGCCGACGAGGACGGGATTGTTCTTGGTCCGGCGCGAGAGTATCCGTACGACGCGGCCGATCTCCCTCTCGCGACCGACGACGGGATCGAGCCTGCCTTCGCGGGCCAAGGCCGTGAGGTCTCGCGCGAATTCGTCGAGCAGGGGCGTCCGACTCCCCGAGGCGGACTTGCCTTCGGCGCGGCCTTCGGGTCGAGCGGGGGCGCGCTCCTTGCGCTCCTCGGCCTGGGGCTCCCGCAGCAGGCGCACGGCGGCGCGAAGCTGCTCGTAGTATACGCCGATCCGCGCCAGATGGGCCTCGAGGGCCGAGCCCTGCTCGCGGGCGGCGGCTACGACGAAGTGCTCCGTGCCGATGTAGTCGGAACCCGACATATTGGCTTCCTCGGCGGCTCCCTCGAGGAGGGAGCGCGAGCGACGCGCAAGGGGGAGGTCCCCGATTATCACGCTCGAGCGGCGCTTCTCGATCGAACGATCGAGCTCGTCGCGCAGCTCGAGGGTATCGATCTTCAGGCTGCGAAGGGCCTTGAAGCCGATTCCTTCCCCCTCGTCGATGATCGCGAGGAGGATGTGCTCCGGGAGCACCTGATCCGACCTGCTGCGCTTCGCCTCCTCTTGCGCGAGCACCGTCAGTACCCGCTGAGCCCGATGGGTCAAGCCCTTGAACATCAGGCGCCCTCCTCGATTACATATTCGGCGCGAGCCAGGGCGTCCTTTACCAGCCGAGCCCTCAGAGTATCGAGAGTCGAGGGGGACGGGATCCCGCCCATGCCGGAGGCGAGGGCGACGGAGCCCGGGCCTAGGGCCTGGAGCAGGGATCCCATGACGCGGTGATCCGCGCCGACCAGCGAGGACCTGAGCGCGGCCAGGCGAAGGACGGAGAGAAGGGAGGCCGCCTCTTCGGCGCCCAGGAGCCTGCAATGCCGCGCGATGCCGAAGGCCCTGCCTTCGGCATCGACAAGGGCGTCGCGCCCTTTTTCGACTATCTCGGCTCGCGCCCTCCTCTCGGCCGCGATCACTTTGGCCAGGGCGGAGAGGATTTCCGCGACGAGCTCGTCGACCGTGGCCGCGTTCGACGGATCGATCCGGAGCTCGTAGACGGATCCTGCCGACTCTTCGCTCGAGGAATAGAAGCCCTTGAGCGCGGCGCCGTCGGAAAGGAGGGTCTTGAAGAGGCGATCGCGCATGCCGGCGGCGACGATCGCTGGTATGTGAATCGTGGCCGAAAGCGTACAGCCGATCCCGCAATCCGAGATCCTCGAGCAGATCCAACCTATGCCGTCCTTGCGCGCGAAAGCGAAATCCTCGCCGACCCGATCGGCGAAGGAGAGAGCCCCGTCGATGGCGCCCGAGGGATCGAGACCCGGGACCACGCTCCTGACTCGAAGGTGATCGCCTTCGTCGAGGAGGGCGTAGAGGCCGTCCTCCGCGTCGGAAAGGACGATGGCGGCATCGTCGGCCGCGTAGCCTCGCGGCACGATTCCGCGCTCGGAAAGGGAGCGCCTCGCGACGGGCCCGAGCCCGGCCATCGTCGCCTCTCGCCAAAAGCCGTAGGAGAGGATCTTCTCTCGAAGCGCGGCGCGAGAAGGGTTCGAAGGCCCGCCCGGAGACCCGGGGAAAGGAAGAGCGTCGATATTCCGGCATACTCTAGCCGAAGTGCAGAGCACGACATCGTCCTCGGCCCCTTCGGTATCGTCAAAGGCTCCGGGATCAAAGGGGAAATCGCCGGCGGCTCTCGCCGCCGGCGCGGCGACGAAGGTCGCCGGCGCCGTGGGGAGCGGGCCGGGAATCGCGCGGGAAAGCTCGTCGCGAAGACGGGCCGCCGTCTCGTAATCCTCGGAAGCCAGCGCGGCAGCGAGCTCGCGATCCAGCCGCCTCCGCTCCGACGCGGCGACGGGACGAGGCTCCCTATCGGCTCTCGGGCGCCCCGGCGCCGACACGGCCCTGCGCCCGAGGATCCTGGAAATCTCGTGGAAGAATGCGTCGGCGCATCGGGAACAGCCGAGCCTGGCCTCTCGCTTGAGCGCGACGAGCTCGAGGCCGCAGCCGGGACAGGCGATGCCGGCGCCGGGAAGGCGCGACGAGTCCAGGCTATCGCCGATCAGATCGTCGATGTTGAGCTCGAAGCCGCCTTTGCCCGCGCTTATGCCCCGGCCCTTGGCGCAGGATTCGCAGAGGGCGATGTCGCAGCCTTCGTCCCCCTCGCCATTCCGTCGGATGAAGACGAAGGCTTCGCGTTCGCCGCATTGCACGCAGGTCACGTTCTTGAATATAGCCGAAGACATAGAAAAAGGCCAGCGCTCGGCTGTATCATGATGCCGTCGGAGGTCGTGAAAATGCTCAGAGGCCCCTCCAGGCTGGCGCTCGCCGCGATCCTCTCGATCGGCGCTCTCGCGGCCTACGCCGCGCAGAAGCCGATCGTCGTCGCCGCGCTCAAGGGACCATCGGGAATCGGGATGGCGAGGCTCTTCGAGACGCCGCCCGATCCGGGCGACGGATCCGCGATACTGATGATCGCGGTCTCCAGCGCCGACCTCATGGTGGCGAAGCTGATCTCGGGGGAGTACGATGCGGGCGTTTTGCCGGTCAACGTCGCGGCGAAGCTCTACAACGCCGGCGTGCCGATCAGGCTGGCCGCCATCGTCGGCGACGGCATGGTCTCCTTCCTATGCTCGGATCCGGCTATATCCGGGCTCGCGGACTTGAGAGGCAGGAAGGTCAATGTCGCGGGCCAGGACGCGACTCCGGATTTCCTCTTTCGTCGCCTGCTCGAGGATGCCGGCGTCGATCCTCGAAAGGACCTGAGGCTCGATTACTCGCTCTCCTATCCCGAAGCGGCCTCGGCCCTCGCGGCGGGCAAGATCGCGTGCGCGATCTTGCCCGAGCCATTCGCGACGATGGCGCGCGCGACCAATCCCGCCCTTCGCTCTCCTATCGACCTCGGGGAGCTCTGGACGAGGCGGACGGGGCAGCGGAGCTATCCGATGACCGCCTTCGTGGTCTCGTCGAAGCTCGCCGCCGGGAGGCCGCGAACGGTCAAGGCCATACTCGCGGCCTATGCGTCGTCGATCGCTTGGATAAAGGAAAGGCCTGCCGAAGCGGGCGCCCTCGTCGAGAAGGAGGGACTCGGCCTCACGGCAAGCATAGCGTCGAAAGCCATTCCCCTCTCTGCCTATGTCTTCACCGAGGCGCGGGCCGCCAGATCCTCCGTCGAGGCCCTCCTCGGCGCATTCCTCGACCTGGCTCCGGTCGCGGTCGGCGGGAAGCTCCCCGATGACGGATTCTACGCGTCCTTCTAGCGGAAGGGCCCGCGCCTTGGCCGGAGGGGCGAGCCTGATCCTGCTGCTGGCAGCATGGGAAGCGGCCTCCCTCGCGATAGGCAAAGAGATAATCCTACCCTCCCCCGCCCGAGTGCTCGCCGTCGCGATCTCGCTTTATCCGACGCCGCCCTTCCTCTCCGATCTCTGGGCGACCTTCCTTCGGGGACTGGCGGCCTTCGGGCTCTCGGCCGGACTCGGCATCGCCGCGGGACTCGCATCGGGGCGGCGGCCGATCTTCGGCGCCATGCTCGCGCCCATCCTGACCGTCATACGCGCGACGCCCGTGCTGGCCCTCGTCCTGATCGCCCTCCTCTGGTTCCCTTCCGGCTTCGTCCCGATCTTCACGGCCTTCCTCATGGCCTTCCCCATCATGGCCACGAGCGCAGCCGAGGGCACCCTCGCTACCGACCCACGGCTCCTCGAAATGGCGCGTCTCTTCCGCGTGCCCGAACGCGAGCTGTTCCTCAAGCTGCGCTTGCCTTCCGCCGCGCCTCATCTGCTGTCCGGCGCCAAGAACGCCCTCGGCCTGTCGTGGAAGGTCGTCGTAGCCGGCGAGATACTCTGCCAGCCGACGAGGGCTCTCGGTACCGGAATGCAGGATTCTCGGCTCCTCCTCGAGTCGGCGAGCGTATTCGCCTGGGCCGTGGCGGCCGTGGCCCTTTGCGGCTTGACCGAATGGGCTCTCGGGCTCGCGGCGAGGAAGGCGGCACGGCATGGCCTATGAGCTGAAGGACCTGCGCGCGTCCTACGACGGGATTCCCGTGGTGGACGGGATCACGCTCGATCTCGCGCCCCAATCGATCACCGTCATCCTCGGCCCCTCGGGTTGCGGAAAGACGACGCTGCTCAACTTGATCGCGGGACTCAAGGCGGCGGAATCGGGGGAGCGCATCGGCTTCGAGCGCTGCCGATTTTCCTACGCCTTCCAGGAGCCGCGTCTCCTGCCCTGGATCGATTGCAGGGAGAATGCCGCCTTCGCGCTCTCGGGCGCCTTGAAGCGAGACGAGGCGCTCGCGCGAGTCGACCGATTCCTGGCCGCCGCGGGATTGTCGGAGGCCGCTCATCTGAGACCGGGCGCGCTGTCCGGCGGGATGCGGCAGCGTCTCTCGCTCGCCCGCGCTTTCGCCTATCCCTCGGATATCCTCCTCATGGACGAGGCCTTCCAGGCGGTGGATCTCAAGATGAAGCTCGAGCTGATGGACGTCTTCCTGAGTCTCTTGAGCGAAGAGAGGCGGACGGTCGTCTGCGTCACCCACGACGTCGAGGAAGCGGTCTATCTCGCTGATCGAGCGGTCGTGCTCTCTTCCCGGCCGGCGAGGATAATCGACGCATTTCCCGTGGACGTCCCGCGGAGCCGGCGCGCCCTCGGCGCGGCGGCGACTATGGACGCCGAATCGCGGCTCTACAAGCTCGCGCTCGCCCCCGAACGACCTTCCGTACGTTAGATGCGGTTCGCCGAAGGCGAACTTATAAATAAATTTCCCTACATCCTAGCGAGCGAAGCGAGCGTCAGAGCTCCGCTCGCTCCGCCGTATCGCGCGATTGATTCAAGGCCCGCGATACGGCTTTCGCGAGCTCCGCTTCGCTGAAGGGCTTGGCCAGGAAGCGGCCCTCGACCTCGGGATCGCTCCCTCGTCCCGGATGGCCCGAGATGAAGAGGAGACGGAGAGAGGGAAGGATCGCCCGTAGGCGCTTCGCCAAACCGTGCCCGTCCATGAAAGGCATCACGGTGTCCGTCACGAGGAGATCGATCGCGGAGCCGTAGCTTTCAGCCAGCAATATCGCCTCGCCCGCGTTAGCGGCGAGAAGGACGCGGTGTCCGCTCTTAGCCAACAGCCGGGAAGCCAGCGTTCGTACGGATTCGTCGTCGTCGACGAAGAGGATCGTCGCGGCGTCGCCCTTCGGCCATGGCGATTCGGAAGGCTGGGCTTCCTCGCTTTCGCTCCGGCCCGGCGCGAGGGGAAGCCAGACCGAGAAGGAGGCCCCCTTCCCCGGCTCGGAAGCTACGCCCACGGCGCCGCCCAATTGCCGGGCGATGCCGTAGACGGTCGACAGGCCGAGTCCCGTCCCTCTCTCCCGCGGCTTCGTCGTAAAGAAGGGCTCGAAAATCCTGTCCATGATCTCCGGCGCGATCCCGATGCCCGTATCGGCGACTTCGAGGAGGATATAGCTTCCGGGCGAAAGGCTGTCGAGGCCGATGGCGCGCGGCTCTTCGATGGTTTCGACGGTAGTGGCTATCCGCAATTCTCCGCCAGCGGGCATCGCGTCCCTCGCGTTGAAGGCCAGGTTGAGGAGTATTTGCTCGATCTGAGCGGGATCCGCGAGGGCAGTCGCGGCGCGTCCGCTCAAGGAAAGGGAAAGCAGGATATCCTCGGGGAGTATGCGGCGAAGCAGCCTCTGCGCATCCTGAACCGCCGCGTTGAAATCCAGGATTTTCGGCGAGAAGGGTTGGCGCCTCGAGAAGGCCAATAATTGACGAGTCAGGTTGGAAGCCCTGCCGGCGGCCGTGCGGATGCCCTCGACGTCGGCGCGGGCCGAGCCCTCGGCGGGCAGCTCGTCCGCGAGAAGGTTGGAATAGCCCAGGATCGCGGTAAGGATGTTGTTGAAATCGTGCGCGATTCCTCCGGCGAGCTTGCCGGCCGCTTCCATCTTCTGCGCCTGAGCCAGCCTCTCCTCGAGCCTTCGGCGCTCGGTCGCGTCGATGAGCTCGCCCCTCATTCCGTCGAGCCCTCCCTCCGAATCGTAGACTGCCGCCGCGTTGGCGAGCACGATGAGGTCCCTGCCGTCGATCGAACGCAGCGGGAGCTCGAGAAGCTCGAGCCTCTTCCCCGACGCAAGCGTTTCCCCGAAGGCCGCCATGGCCGATTCGTCGGCGACGAGGCTCTCGAGGCGTGGGAGGGGGGAGTCCGGGCCGAGGCCGACGAGAGCGCGAAAGGCAGGATTCGCCTCCACGACCGAACCCTCGCGGTCGACGAGGAAATTGCCGGAGATCCCCTCGTAGAAAAGATTGCGGTACCGCGCCTCGCTCTCCATCAGCCGACGTTCCATCACCGCGCGATACAAGGCGATCTCTATCGAGATCTTGAGCTCCCTTTCCTCGAAGGGCTTGATGATGTAGCCGAAGGGTTGGGTGATCTTCGCGCGCGCGATGGTTTCGTCGTCGGCGAAGGCCGTGAGGAGGACCACGGGCGTCCTGTAGCGCTCGTGGACGAGTCTAGCGGTCTCCACCCCGTCCAGCTCGCCCCTGAGCTTGATATCCATGAGGACGAGATCCGGCCTCTCCAGGGGAAAGCTCTCGAGCAGGCCCTCCCCGGACGAATACATGCCGGAGACGGCGTAGCCCGACCGCACGAGGAATTTCTTGATATCCAGCGCGACGATGTACTCATCCTCGACGATGGCGATACCAGGCACTGTCCCTCCCCCGAAAACGCTTCGATAGACCTTTATTAAGCCTTCGGGCGAGCCCCCAGGCGCTCGAGTTCGTCCTCGAGCTTCTCGCGGTCTATGGGCTTGATGAGATAGCTGGTCGCCGACCCGCCATAATAGGCCTCGATCACGTTCTTCGGATCCTCGAGGACCGAGGTCATGATCACTTTCGCCTCGTTCGCCGATTTTACTCCCATATCGCGCTCCAGCTCCCGCAGGCGCTTGAGGGCCTCGTGCCCATCCATTTTCGGCATCATTATGTCCATGAAAATGATGTCGTAAGGCCGAGATTCGTCCCAAGCCAGCTTGAAGGCATCGACAGCCTCCTCGCCGTCCACGACGACATCGACGTCCCCGTAAGGCTCGAGAAGCTTCTGCATCACGCGGCGGCTGCCGAAATCGTCCTCGACCACGAGCATCTTCATCCTTCCACCCCTTTCCCGCTTATGGCGGCGCGCATCCTCGCTGCCGCATCCCTAAGTCCCGGCGCGTCTCCTTTCCTCGCGAGCAGCAGGGCCGAGAAGGCGAGCTTGAACCCGGCGTCGTCCCCGACCAGGGACAGGGCGCCCTGCGTGTCCTTGGCGGCCTTCTCGGCTTCCGTAAAAGCTCCGATCGCGACCGCCCCATCCACGATTTTCGCCAATTTCCTCAAGATCGACTGCGGGGAGCCCTCCGCGGATGCGGCATCTCGCGGCTTGCCCGAGTCGCCTTGCCCTCTTCGCCGAAGGTCTTCCTTGCGTGCCGAGGCCGTTTCGCCCGCCGAAGCGAGCCGGGTCGTCGTCGACGGCAGCGATTCGATCGCGCTTCGGAGACCGTCGGCGCGCAGGGGCAAGGCGGTAAAGGCGATCCCATGATGATCGCCTAGGCTCGCTCTAAGCTTGGATCCGAAGCGAGTGCCTATCACGACCCGAGATTCGGAGGGCTCGAGGAGCTTTCTGTCGATCGCCGTCGTCGCTCGCTCGTCCGCGATGACGAGGGCGCCTACTTGAGCGAGCGCTTCGTCGAGACGCTCCATTCGCCTCGCCGCGAGGCCAAGGCGCTCCAGGACGAGCGATGCGTCGTCGAAGCCGTCGGCGTCGAAGCCCGCGACGATCGCTTCGACCCTGCTTCCCCCGGCAATGGGACGGGGCATCGGGGATCCCTCGGCTCCCGAATCGAAGCCCAAGCGCAGGGAGAATCGAGTCCCGCGTCCCGCGTCGCTCTCCACGGAGAGGTGGCCATCCATGAGCTCGACGGCTTTGGCGACGATAGCCAGGCCCAGCCCGGTACCGCCGGCCTTCCTGGTCCGCGAGGAGTCGAGCTGGGTGAAGCGATCGAAGGCGAAGCTTATCTTATCCGGAGGCATGCCGATTCCGGTATCCGCGACCTCGAACTCGATCGTAGGCCCGCAACCCGCGCATGCGGCTTTTTCGAACAAGGTCGCTCCCAGGCGTATTCGGCCGCGCTCGGTGAATTTGACCGCGTTGTTGAGGAGGTTGAGCAGGATATGCCTCAGCAGGGATTCGTCGCCGACGAGGGAGTCGGGAATGGCGGGATCGCGACGCAGGTTCACTTCGAGCCCCTTCGCGAAGGCCCTTATCGCCAGCGAGTCGGCGCACTCGCCGAGCACGGCGTCCAGCGAGAACGGAGCCGAGACCGTAGACAATTTGCCGGCTTCCATGCGCGCGAAATCGAGGATCGACTCGATCAGCGTGAGCAGGGACTTGGCGGAAGAGAGCGCCATCGCCAGATACTCGCCCTGCTCCGGCTCCTTCGCGATCGACATGGCGAGCTCGGTGAAGCCGATGACGCTATTGAGCGGCGTCTTGAGCTCGTGACTCATGTTGGCGAGGAACTCGCCCTTGATGCGGTTGGCTTCCTCGGCGATGTCCCTCGCCCTGCGAATCGACAGCTCGTACTGGTGCTTATAGAGGGCGAGCTCGATGGCTATCCGAAGCTCGCGCTCGTGGAAGGGCTTGACGATGTAGCCGTAAGGACTCGCCTGCTTGGCCCGCTCCAGCGTGCGCTCGTCCGTGAAGGCGGTCACGAATATGACGGGCACCTCGGCGCGCTCGCGCAAGTGCCCCGCCGCCTCTATCCCGTCCTGCTCGCCCTTGAGCTTGATATCCATCAGCACGAGGTCGGGTACCAGGCTCGCGGCGCGCTCGATGGCGAGGCTCGCCGTCTCCACCACGTCGACTACGCGATATCCCATGGCCTCGAGGCGCATGCGCATGTCGAGGGCGACGATGTTCTCGTCCTCGACTATCAGGATATCGCGGCCGCTTTTCATGGGGCCTCCGGGCCCCGCTCCGACGCGGACTCCGGGAAGAAGGCGAGATCGATGTCGAGTATGACGATGAAATCGCCGCCCTTCTCCCCGATGCCTTTGACGAAGGCGTCCTCGATGCGCGCCCCTACGCTCGGCGGGCGCTCGATGCGCGCGGGGTCGAGATCGACGACTTCGCGAACCGCGTCGGCGAGCACGCCTATAGTCATCTCGGCCTTTCCGAAGCGCGCCTGGAGCACGATGATGCTGGAGCCGGGCCCGGCATAGGTCGGTCCCTCGCCGAAGCGGATCCGGAGGTCGGCGACCGGGATGACCGATCCTCGATAGTTGATCACGCCGCGCAAATGGGAGGGAGCCTTGGGAACGCGGGTGATCGGCACCGACTCGAGCACGACCTCGACCTTCGATACCTCGATGGCGAAGCGCTGGCCGCCGAGATCGAAAGCCAGGTATCTTCCGGCTGACGTACCGTTCATGATATCCGGCTCATCCCGCGACTTTCTTGACGATGCCGAGGAGCTTTTCCGCGTTGAAGGGCTTGACGATCCAGCCGGTCGCGCCGGCCTCCTTGCCCTCGTTCATCTTCGAGCCCTGCGACTCGGTGGTGAGGACGAGTATCGGGATGAATTTGTACTTGGGCAGCTCCCTCGTCCTGCGTATGAGGCCGATGCCGTCCAGGTTCGGCATGTTGACGTCGGTGATCATCAGGTCCAGCTCGCTGCCCGATTCCAGCGCCTTGAGGGCCTCGAGGCCATCGATGGCCTCGATCGTCTCGTAGCCCTCCTGCGAGAGTATGAAAGAGATGCTTTGGCGCACCGCGGCGGAATCGTCGACAATCAGGATCTTCTTGGCCATATTCATTCCTCCTCATCAGAGCCGAACGTCCGCGCCTATCGCGCGCGGCGCTGGACTTCCTGAGCGATGGACCCGAGCCCGAGCACGAGATCGACTCCCCCGAGCTTTACGGCCTCGTTGGGCATCCCGAAGACCACGCACGAGATCTCGTCCTGGGCTATGGTATAGGCGCCGCCGTCGTGCATCTCGCGCATGCCCCGCGCTCCGTCGTCGCCCATGCCGGTCATGATCACGCCGATGGAGTTCTTCCCCGCGTACCTAGCGGCGGAGCGGAAAAGCACGTCGACGCTCGGCCTGTGCCTGCATACCAGGGGACCGTCCTTTACTTCGACATAGTATCGAGCCCCCGAGCGCTTGAGGAGGGTATGCCTGTTGCCCGGCGCTATCAGGGCCCTTCCCCTCAGGACGGTATCGTTATCCTCGGCTTCCTTGACGCTGATCCGGCAGAGGCCGTCCAGCCGCTTGGCGAAGGCCGCCGTGAAGTGCTCCGGCATGTGCTGGACGATGACGATCCCCGGGGCGTCCTCCGGGAAGGCCTCGAGGAATTCCCTGAGCGCCTCGGTGCCGCCCGTGGAAGCGCCGACCACCACGACCTTCTCGGTAGTCTCGACGATGGCCTTATCGGGCTTCGGCAGCATGACGTCGGCGGTGAGCTTGGGCGACGCCTCGGGGAGGGGCGAGCGGGCCTTTATCCTGCCGAGCTTGCCCTTGCTCATCTCCGCGGCCCTCACCGCGTCGCAGATCCGCATCTTGGATTCTTCCAGGAATTGCTTGGTCCCGATCTTGGGCTTCTGTATTATCTCGACGGCGCCGAATTCCAGGGCGCGAATGGCGTTGCCGGATCCCTCCTCGGTCTTGCTCGAGCAGACGACCACGGGAATGGGGTCCCTCTCCATCACGGTCTTGAGGAAGGTGATGCCGTCCATCCTCGGCATCTCGACGTCGGTTATGATGACGTCGGGCCTTTCCGCCTCCATGTGCCTGAACGCGAATATCGGATCGGCGGCGACGCCGATGACCGATATGCCCGGGTCGGACTCGAGGATCTCCTTCAACGTCTGCCTGACCACGGCCGAGTCGTCGACGATCAGCACCTTGATCCCACCGGCCATCCCCGCCTCCATTCTCAGGTCCTTTCGTAGATCGTAGGGGCGACTCCCCTGAGGGGCATCTCCATGCCGGTAAGGGTCTCGGAATGACCCAGGATGAGCCATCCCCCGGGCCGGAGCCGCGCGCAGATCTTTCGAAGGATGGACTCCTGCACGCGCCGCTCGAAATAGATGATGACGTTCCTGCAGAACACCACGTCGAATTGCTCCGAGACCGGATAGCGGTCGTCCATGAAGTTGATCCTCGCGAAGCAGACCCGCGCGCGGATCTCGGGCTTCATCCTGACGAGGCCTCTCTCCCTCTCCTTGCTTTTGAGCATGTACTTCTTCTTGAAGCTCAGGGGCACGGCCTCGACCCTGGATTCGTCGTAGACCGCCTCCCTCGCCTTCTCGAGCACCTGCGAGGATAGATCGCTGGCGAAGACGCGGTAGCTGAAAGCGGGATCGGAAAGCCGATTTTCCTCGAGGACCATGGCGATGGTATAGGGTTCCTCCCCGGTGGAGCATCCTGCCGACCATATCGACAGCGGACGGGACAGGCCCGCCCCGCTCCGCGCCGCGGCCTCGGGGACGATCTTGCCGACCAGGTAATCGAAATGCTCGGCCTCGCGAAAGAAATCCGTCTTGTTGGTCGTCACCGCGTCGATCATGTTGATCAATTCCGTCTCGCGTCCGTCGCCCGAGAAGACGAAATCGAGGTACTTGCCGAAGGAGTCGAGGCCGAGGCGCCTCAAGCGCTTCTGAAGCCGCGATTCGAGCATGATCCGCTTGGTATCGGGCATCCTTATTCCGAGCTCGCCCTCGATGAAGCCCGCGAGTCTTTTAAAATCGGTTCCCGACAATGTCACGGGACCCTTAGGATCGCGGGCGGCCTCCGGAGCCGACGGATCGATAGCTGTCATCTGCGCATTCATGGGTCCTCAGGCTCCTCCCGCGACGGCCTTGAGACCGTTTCCCTTCTGCACGACGAAGGAGAGCCGATTGACGTCGAGGATGAGCGCGACGGTGCCGTCTCCCAATATCGTCGCGCCCGATACCCCCTCGGTATCGCGGTAAAGGCGCCCGAGCGGCTTTATGACCGTCTGATAATCCCCGATGACCTGATCGACGACGAGGCCTATCCTGCCTTCCTGAGCCGAGGCGATTACGATCTGCTCGATATCCGGTTCCGTCCCGGCCTTTTCCCCGTCCTCCTCCAGCGAGAAGAATTCCCGGAGCGAGACGAAGGGGACGAGCTCCTCGCGGTAGAGGATGATCCGCCTTTGTCCCATCGAAGAGAGATCCTCGCGGCGTATCTCGATGCAACCGTCGACCGAAGCCAGCGGAATGACGAAGAACTCGCCTCCGATGCGCACGAGAAGGCCCTTTATTATGGCGAGCGTCAAAGGTATCTTGAGCGTGACCGTCATGCCCGCGCCCGGCAGCGTCGAAAGCTGGGCGCTGCCGCCCAGGGACTCGATCTCCCGCTTGACGACGTCCATTCCGACGCCCCGTCCCGACACGGTGGTGACGGCTTTCGCGGTGGAGAAGCCGGGCTCGAAGACCAGTTGATAGAGCTCCTGCTCGCCGATATCCTGCGTCGGCGAGATGAGGCCGCGCTCGATCGCCTTGGATCGGATGGCATCGCGATCGAGCCCCTTGCCGTCGTCGGATACCTGGATCAGGACATAGGCGCCGGAATGACGCGCGCTGAGCTTGATGACGCCGACCGTGGGCTTGCCGGCGCGCGCGCGGAATTCCGGCCTCTCGATGCCATGATCCATCGAATTGCGAATGATATGGACGAGCGGGTCGCTCAGTTTCTCGATGACCGTCTTGTCGAGCTCGGTCTCGGCTCCCTCGGCCACGAGCTCGGCCTCCTTGCCGAGCTCGATGGACAGATCGCGCACGACCCGCCGGAATTTGTTGAAGGTGCTTCCGATCGGAAGCATGCGGATGCTCATGGTATTGTCGCGGAGTTGGGAGATAAGGCGCTCGAATTGCTCGGATACCGAGGATAGTCCTCCGTCGTTGAGGTCAAGCGACGTCCGGGTGAGTCTCGCCTGGAGCGTCACGAGCTCGCCCACGAGATCGACGAGGGCGTCGAGCTTGTCGCTCGCGACGCGGATGGAAGCGGCGGTCTCGCTCCGCTCATGCACCTTCTTCAGGTGCTCCTGCTCTACGAGGGCCGATTCAACCTGGGGTTTCGTGACGGATTGATTTTCGACGAGCACTTCGCCGATCTTCTTCTGAGACCCGAGCGCCGCGCGAAGGGCCCCGGCGGACAGGAGGCCCCGATCCACCAGGATGGCTCCGAGCCGCTTGGTCTCGCCTTCGTCGGGCTCGGGCACGGGAACGATGCCGAGCTCCGACTGATCCTCCACGAATATGAAAATATCCCGTATCGCGTTCTCGTCTACGGTAGTCGTCAACAGCACTTCCCACCAGGCGTAGCAGGCTTCAGGCTCCATCGAGCCGAGGGGCGGAATGTCCTCCACGTGGGGAAAGACGTCGGCCTGGCCGAGTCCGGCGAGTTCCTCGATCAGATTGAGCACCTTCGTGCCGTTCTTGAAGATGTCCCGCGAGGGCCTGAAGCTTATTCGATAGGTCCTGGCCTCGAGGCCCCCGGCCCCGGCGGGCGCCCCGGCTTGCGCCGCGGAGGCATGGCCCTCGCGCGCGGAGTCGGAGGGCGGGGCGCTCTTGGAGAGCTCCCGGAATTTCAGGAGGAGCGACTCGTTCTCCCGCTCCATTTCCGCGGGAACGCCGTCCTCGAACTCCATGAGCTGCCTCAGCTGGTCCCCTCCCTTGAGCGCGAGCCCGATGACGTCCTTCGTTATCGCGAGCGCTCCGGAGCGGCAGAGATCCAAGACCGTCTCCATCTCGTGCGCGAATCCGGAGACCGCGTCGAAGCCGAACATCGCCGCGGATCCCTTGATGGTGTGTATGGCCCTGAAGGCGGCGTTGACGATCTCGCCGTCGAGAGGTTGCGATTCCAGCTCGAGCAGCTTCTCCTCGAGCTGCGTCAGGAGCTCGAAAGCCTCCTCGCGGAAGGTTGCCTTGAATTTGTCGAGCGATTGAGCCATTTCCCCTCCCGCTAGAAGTCGACCAGCGCCGACTCGAATTCCTCGGCATGTTCCGACGGACCTCGCAGGAATCCGCTTGCCGTCAGGCGCTTCGCGACCCTGGAAGGCACCGACCCGAGGAAATGCAGCTCCTTGCCCGCGGCCAGGGCCTCCGCCTTGGCCGCGTAGAAGACCTGAAGGCAGGCCAGGTCGAGTTCCTCGACCAAGGAAATGCTGATGAGGACGTTATCGCAGCCCCCGAGCGCCTCCGCGATTTCCGCCTTCAGCTCGGACGAACGGTCGATATTGAGGGGTCCATGAAGATTGATTATTCTTGGCGATTGGCCGGCTTGCATTTTTCCTATCTCCTGGTTTCTTTACTATAGAGCGCCAGGCTAAAAATGCAAGGCCGAGAGGCGGAGTAGATGGAATTGCCCGGTCGCCGCCTCCGAGGCTCTCCTAGATGAAATCGGGAATATCCAGGCTGGCCGGGATCTGGATTATGCTCTCGAGAAAACCCGCCTTCCGCTTCTTCACGTAGATCTGGGCAAAGGCCACCCGCTGCTCGTGGTCCACGAAGAAACGCTTGAGGGAGATCGGATCGTCCTCCGACAGGCCGGATTCGTCGGCTATGGAGCCCGGCCATACTTTGGCAACCGTAAAATTGGCGGATTCGAAGAGGTTGCCCGGCAAGGGGGTCAGGGACATGCCGAAAAGGGCGGGGAATAGCTTATCCTGCCTATCTATGCGCGACGCGGATTCGAGGGGAGAGAAGGGCCGCTCGGCGAGATACCGCAGTTCGACTTTTTCCGTCCCGCCATCCTCGACCCGCACTCGGATCAGGCTCCCGGCGCTATGCTGGAGCATCATCGCCTGCGCGGCGGCTATATCCTTCGGCTTTTCGCCGTCGATGTCCAAGAGGCGGTCGCCCTCCTCCATCCCCGCCGCGGAAGAAGGATGACGATAGGTTATCTCGATACCGTCGCGGGCCGGGCCGGATTCCTTCTCCGCCAGGGATATTCCCAGCCATGAGCCCTTCAGCTCGCCTCCCCTGAAGAGATCGGGAAGGACCTTGAGAATCCAGAATGAAGGAATGGCGAAATTGAGGTTCTGGAACTGCGGCATGCCGGCGAAGACGACTCCCGTCACGCCTCCCGACTCGTCGATGAGGGGCCCCCCCGAGTTGCCCGGGTTGACCGCGACGTCGATCTGGATAGCGCTTCCTATCTGCATTATCTTTCGCCCGACCGCGCTCACTATACCGGAGCTTACCGTATCCTCGAGGCCCGCCGGCGAGCCTATGGCGAATATCTTTTGGCCGGGGACCATGTCGGCGCCGTCCGAGAAAGAGAATACGTACTCGGGGACGGCATCCACCTTGACTATCGCGAGGTCGAGGACGCGGTCGTAACCGACCACCTTCGCCCCTATCCTATCTTCCGGCGCGTCCGCCGGCCTGACGGACATGTGCGAGTAGCCTTTGTACTTGGGATCGACCTCGCTAGCGATGACATGGTAATTGGTAAGCACGTAGCCGGCAGGGTCTATATAGAAACCCGTACCGAGGACGCGGTCGGGTATGCCGAGCCCCTGCTCGATCCTGATGCCCTTGTCCACCCAGATCGTGACGACGCCGGACCGCATCTTGGTCATCGTATCCCGAGCGGCCAGGAATTCGGCGGCCCCGTCCGGCAATGCGGCGGCCCGCGAGGACAGCTCGTCGCAAAGGAGCCGCAACGTGCGTCTATCGCGGGCCTTGAGCGCCCTTCCCGCCCATAGATCGAGCTCTCCCGCGGAAAACGAGGGCGATTGCGCCCTGCCCGCGTCCAAGGCTGAAAGGTAGACGAGGAAAGCCGGCGTCGTCATGGACTTGGAATAGAAATCCTCGGCTTCGGCGACGAGTATGGAGCTTCGACGGTCGCTCCATGAAGCGGCGATCGCCGCTGCGTCCTTGGATAGGAGCTTGGAGAATCCGTCCTGCAAGCTCAAGGCCTTGAGGGAATCCAGGCGCGCCAGGGCGGTCGGAAAATCCTTGGAGGCGAGGGCCGTCTTATATTCCGTCTCGACCTTGGCCTCCGCGTCTGTGGCGAGCCCGTTCAGCTCGACGTCGGAAGGGCCGTTGGCTGGTCTCGTAGACGGATCCTCGTCGAGGATGGCCCCTATGGCCTCGAGGGCGTGGGATGCGCTGGACTGGAAGAGACTTTTCAGCTCTTCGATTTTCAGCGTCGAATATGAAGGAACCGGCAGATCCGCGGCCGCGCGCGGATTGGAGGAACAGGACAATGCCGCTCCCAGGACGGCGAATAGGCCAAGCCAACGTACTCGTTTCATTATGGAATCAACTCCGCGAAGGCTCGATCGCCTATGCGCGTCAGCCTATATCTCATGCCCATACCGGAAAAAAGGCCCTCCCCGGCCGGAAGGTTACGCCCCAGGTCGAAGCTTTTCCTGCCGATCCAGGTAAGCTGGGGATTGGAATCGGCTACGAGGGCGAGGGAGACTCCGTTCCTGGAGAGAGCGACGATCGTACCGCCCTTTACGACGAGCGATTCGTCGAGTCGGCCGTCGAGGCGAGACGAGAATTGCTGTTCGATCGATCCGTCGCTCAACTGGAACTGCACCGCGTCGACCAGGCCGTCGCGGTCGAAGTCCCATTCCTTGCGGAAAGGGAAGACCGTCTGCTCATAGTAGTCGAATACGCCGTCCCCTGCGGAGTCGATGCGCACCCATGCAATGTCCGAGGAGCCGTCGGGCTTGACGTAAAAACCTCTTTCGGTTTCGAAACGGCCATCCCCGTCGACGTCCGCCTTCTCGAGCACGGGCCGGCCGGCTTGATAGGAAGTCGTCGAATACAGTCTCCCGTCTCGGTAGGTCGTCGAGGAAAGGGGCGTCCCTTTGTCCAAAAGAGTCACTTCGCGGGATGTGCCCGAATCGACGGCGACGCTCAAAGCCCTCGCCGCGCAGGAGGTCTCGGTCGGGTCGTCGACGGGATTAGGGCTCGGGAAGTAGATCGCGGACTTGCCTTCTCCCGCGAAGGGCCGCATCGCGACGGGAGCGAAGGCGAAAGCCTCGGGAGAAAAGGAAAAGCCGCGCTTCACCGTCTTCTCGACGAAGGCGACGGAAGCGACCGCGGGATAGGCCGAATAGGCTACATCGATCTCTACGTCGCCGCGATACAGGGTGATCGATGAAGGAAGGCCCTCGACGAAGGCGCCCCGCTCGTCCTCCATGCCCTCCCGTCTCGAATCGAAGGCCCAGTCGGTCACTAGCCCTTTGTCGACCGAGAAGCTCGCCTCGGCGATTCCGTCGCCATCGGAGTCCGACTCGACCTTTCCCGACCATGCGGCGAGGGCCGAGACTACCTCGTCCCTGCCCGCAGGGCTGCCGGCCAGGGCGAGAAGGGAACCGAGGTCCCGCAATTCGATCGGGCCCGGGCCCGAAAGGAATTCCTTCGCCGCTGCCGCCTCGTCGACGATTCCGTATTCGAGCGCCCGCAAGGTCGCGGCGGGACTCGATCCTCCCGCGGCCCTAAAAGCGAGAACCGCGTCCCTTCTCGCCGATATGTCGGCCATGAGGGGGGCAGCGAGCACGGGAAGCTCGGGATCGACCGTCGAATAACGGCTCAGGCGGCTCAAGATCGTCTTGCCAAGCTCCCTCGAGGCCTCCGAGAAAGGGACCTTTCCGGCTCGAGACAGGAATAGGCGCGGGAAGGAAGGATCGTTGGGGAAACGGGCGAAAGCTTCGCGCAATTCGGCTACGAAGGCGTCGATATTCCCCATTCCGGCATAGGCGCGCGCGCGTATCTGCAGGAACGACGGATCGACTGCCGAGGCCGGGGAAGACGGCCCGAGGGCGTCCAGAGCCTCCTGCCAACGGCCTTCCCTTACGAGGATCTCGGCCTTGAGGTTGGACGCGTCGCGTATCCGATAATAGAGAAAACGGTCGGCCGCGAGCGACGCGTTCAAGTCGCCGAGCGCGTCCGCGAAGGGCAGCCCCTGCTTCACTTTTGCAAGAGCGCCCAGATAGAGCACATCTGAGTCCAGGGGGTCCCTCGACGCAGCCTCGCCGAGGTAGGCCGTCGCGCTCTTCCAATCGCCGACACTCGCCGCCAGCCGGGCCGCATCGAACAAGGCTCGAGCCACGGTATCGACTCCTTCCTCGTCCTTGGCGAAGGCGAAGGAGCCCGACGAAGCGACGATCCCTATGGCCAGGGCGACGATGGCCGTCGAGCGCCCGGCCGTCATGGCTATGCCCTCCCCTCCCGAGGAGCGAAACCGAGGAGTACGCGCACCTCGGCATCCTCGAGAGTCTCCCTCGCCACGAGGGCCTCGGCGAGCTTTTCCAGTTGATCGCGATGCTCGGTCAGTATGGCGGTTACCCGATCCAGGGCGGATTCGAGAATCTTCTTGATGGCTTCGTCGATACGCATCGCGGTGTTCTCGGAATAGTCCTTGTGCTGAGCGATCTCCTTGCCGATGAAGATGGGCTCTTCCTCCTGGCCGTATGCCACGGGACCCATCTGTTCGGCCATCCCCCACTCGCAAACCATCTTGCGCGCGAAATCCGTGGCTTGGCGAATATCCTGGGCGGTGCCGGTGGTAGTCTCCCCGTAGACGATCCGCTCGGCCGAGTAGCCGCCGTACATGATGGCGATCCGGTCCTCCAGCCAGGATTTGGCGCGCGAGTAGACATCCTTCTCGGGAAGCGATATTGACAGGCCGAGGGCCCTGCCCCTGGGCACGACCGTCACTTTATGCAGGGGATCGGAATGGGCGAGGTGGTAATGGAGGAGCGCGTGCCCCGCCTCGTGGACCGCCGTGGCCCGTTTCTCCTCGTCGGTAATGACGAGGCTCTTTCGCGCCACCCCCATCAGCAGCTTGTCGCGGGCGTCCTCGAAATCGTCCATGAAGACCGTGACCTTATCCTTGCGGATCGCGAAAAGCGCCGCCTCGTTGACGAGGTTCGCCAGATCCGCGCCGGAGGTGCCTGGAGTGGCCCGCGCCAATCGCCTGACGTCGACGTCCTGATCGACGGGTATCCTCTTCATATGTATCGCGAGGATGTCTTCACGCTCCTGGACGTCGGGCATCGCGACGACCACCTGGCGATCGAAGCGCCCGGGCCTGAGGAGGGCCGGATCGAGAACGTCGGGCCGATTAGTCGCCGCCAGGATGATGACTCCGTCCTTGGTATCGAAGCCGTCCATCTCCACGAGCATCTGGTTGAGGGTCTGCTCGCGCTCGTCGTGCCCCCCGCCGTAACCGGCGCCGCGGGTGCGGCCGACCGCGTCGAGCTCGTCGATGAAGATGATGCACGGGGCGCTTCGCCTTCCCTGCTCGAAGAGGTCGCGAACGCGACTGGCGCCGACGCCGACGAACATCTCCACGAAGTCCGAGCCCGACATGTGGAAGAAAGGCACGTTGGCCTCGCCAGCCACCGCCTTGGCGAGGAGGGTCTTGCCGGTACCCGGCATGCCCACGAGAAGCGCGCCCTTCGGGATGCGCGCTCCCATCTTTACGAATTTTTGCGGGTTCTTCAGGTAGTCGACGACCTCCAAAAGCTCGTATTTAGCTTCCTTTTGGCCGGCCACGTCGGCGAAGGTCGTTTTCTTCGTAGGCTCGACGTAGCGTTTGGCCCTGCTCTTGCCGAAGCTGAAGGCCTTGTTGTTTCCCTGCACCTGCCTGAGCATCAGCCAGATAATGAAGAAGCCGAAGAGCCATGGAGCGAACTCGATGATGATCTGCCAGGGGCTCGCGCCCTTGATCCCGCCGGAAACCTTTACCTCCTTGTCGCGCAGGCGCGCGAGGAGGTCGGGGTCGGCGTATGGGATCATCGTCTTGAAGACGGCCTGCGCGCCCGTCTTGCCCTTGAGCGTACCCTGGATCTCGGCTTGGTCGAGGATCTTGACCGAATCCACGTCTCCCTGTTCGAGGCTGTTGAGAAAGGAAGAATAGGTGATCTCGTTGGCGGCCCCGTGGTCGTTGAACAGGAACAGGGCGGAAAACAGCACGCCCAAGGACAGGAAGAGGGCAAGGGCCGCCCTGCTGCCGCGGGCCGGCCCTTCGGGTCCCTGTCCGTTCTTGCGGGGGGGGGGCGGATTTTGATCGTCGAAATCCATCGGGACTCAGGCTCCTTTCACAATTACCGAGAGGCGACGCGCGCTGTCTTCGGAACGACCCGTTCTCGATAAGCCCGCGCGAAACCTATCCTGGCCTCCGAACGCCGCGCCGAGCACGGCGAGGATGCCGCGGCAATCCTCGACGACCGGAGTCGCTCGTCGAGCAAGCTCCGGCAAAGCCCACTCGGAGAAGAGGATATCCAGCCTCTTTGTCCCATCCTTAAATACGATAGCGTCGCCAGGCCTTCGCGATCGTATCACGAGAGGGAAGGTGAAGGCATCGGATCGGATTCCGGAGGGACTTCCTCCGTCCCAAGAGGCGCGAACGACGATAGGGCCGACACGTATGCTGCATGGTCGTTCGATAAGTACAAAATATCCGCCATGACGCGGAAAATCAAGGCCGCGGCGCATCGAGACGCGGTCGGCGCGCATGCGAATCTCGAGTCCTCCGCCCACGTATCCGGCAGCCCCGCCGCGCCCTAGCGCGTCGAGGGCGGCGGCGGCCATCCGGGATGAGAACCGCGCCTTTCCGAGCAGCTCGCCCGCCGCACGGACGATGGACCTGGACGCGACGGCTCGCGGAGCCGTCAGGAACGGGCCGCTCGGCGCCGAAAAAAGCCCCGGCTCATCCTTCGACGCTACGAAGGCCAGTGCCTCGGCGGCGGCCGACAATGCCTCCTCGTCCATCGCGGCTTTGAAGGAAGCCCTCGCGAGGCCCTTTCTCCATCCGGGGAAGCTCGAGTCCAGGATCGGAAGGAGCCCAAGCCGTATCCTATTCCTGAGATATTCCTCGGACGAGTTGGTGGAATCCCGGGAGAAGGCGATTCCTCGCCCCTCCAGGTATGAAAGCAGATCGGCTTTCCTTATTCCGAGGAAGGGTCTCAGGAAAGGCCCCGATGCCTCGGGTATGCCGATGAGGCCTCCGGCCCCGGACCCGCCGAGGAGACGCATGAGGACAGTTTCGATTTGGTCGTCCATGGTATGAGCCAGGAGAACCGCATGGGCGCCGCTTCGCGTCATCGCCGAGCGGAATGCGGCATAGCGAAAACGCCTGGCCGCGGCTTCGACTCCCTCGTTCTCCGATTTGGCCCTTTCGAGCACGGCTCCCGGGCGCAGGCGCGCGACGAGGAGATCGGCTCCCAACGCGGCGCTGGTCCTTCGGACGAGGGCTAGCTCCTCTTCCAATTCCCTTCTTTCGCGTATGCCGTGATCTACGTACAAGGCTATCGGGCGACAAAAGGAGAGAGCCGACAAGGCGGCGAGCAGGGCGGTGGAATCCGGCCCCCCTGAATAGGCGACGGCTATCCTGAGGCCCTGGCCGATGCCCCGCTTCGAGAGGAAGTCGAGGAGAAGGGATTCTATTCTGCAATGCGCGCGGGCCATGACTAGGGGAAAGAGGGTATACGAGCCCCCCTGACGGACGACCGGGCGGTCGCCCTCGGTCGCGCGCCTCTGCGCCCGACCGAGTCCGCCACCCGGCGGTCCCTCACTTCTTCTCTTCCTTTCTCGAAGGAGCCGTGCCGGGAGCGGGAGCGGCCCCTGTCGCAGGGGCGGCTCCGACGGCGGGAGCGGCGCCGGCAAGGGGGGCAGCGCCCTCGACCGGGGCGGCCGCGGCGACGGGCGCCTCGACCACCTCTTCCTTGGCGAACTTGACGACCGCCACTACGAGCTCCGGGCTGCTGAGGACTTTCACTTTATCCAAGGCCGGGAGCTCCCGAACGTGAATGGAATGGTTGGCGTGAAGCTCGGATACGTCGACATCGATTTTTTCGGGGAGGAAATCCGGATCGCACTGCACCACTATCTCGTGGGCGGGATTCTCGAGGATGCCTCCCTCGCGAACGCCGACGGGGCTGCCGACGAGGTGAAGAGGAACGCGGGCGTGGATCAGGCGGCCTGAGACCACCTCCAGGAAATCGACGTGGATGATCTTGTTGGTCAGGCTGTCCCGCTGCCTCGCCTTTACGAAGGCGCGCTTTCTTTTGCCCGCGACCTCGATCCCGAGAATGGTGCTTTCCGAAATGCCCGAGGCTACCTTGAGGAATTCCTTCTCGTCGAGGAGAACGTGCGTCGCGCTCTCGCCTCCCCCGTAGATGACGGCGGGTATCTGGCCCTTGGCCCGAAGCTGATTAAGCTCGCCCTTGCTTGTCTTCTCTCGAGCGACGGCTTTTAATACGGATTGATCCATGATGAAGTCTCCTTGAAAACGCTCTTATGCGCGAGAATTGGGACGGCAGGATTCGAACCTGCGAATGTCGGAGCCAAAGTCCGATGGCTTACCGCTTGCCGACGTCCCAGTATGCTCTCTCTATACCGGAAGAACCGATATCAGTCGAAGTCGGCGGATGTCGCGTCGGAAAGCGGCGCGGCCTCGTATGCCTCGAGAATGCGATCCTGGAGGCGGCTCCGAAAATCAGGGTGAATCGGGTGCGCTATATCCTTGTATTCCCCGTTCCTCGTCTTCCGGCTCGGCATGGCGATGAATACGCCGCTCTTGCCCTCGATTATCTTGACATTGTGTACCACGAAGCAGTCATCGAAGGTTACCGTCACGTACGCCTTGAGCTTGCCTTCGGTCGTGACCCTTCGGATGCGGATATCCGTGATCTCCATGGCTGCGACTCTCCTTGCGAGCGCCCGGTAGTTATACCGCTCGATTCTAATCGAGGGAAGTACAACGCGCAAGCGGTGATGCGGCGCAGGCATCGAAACCCATCGTTCCCAGTTTTGCCACCGCCGCGCGGGCGAGCGTCTCGTCCTCGAAAACGCCGAATATCGAATTACCCGAGCCGCTCATGGCCGCGAAGGAGGCTCCCAGACCCAGAACGAGTCCCTTGGCCTCGAGTATCGGCTTCCTCGCTCGGCCGACCGGCCCCTCGAAGGAGTTGGCAAAAGGCCATGCCTGAATTTCGCCGCGATAGGCTCGGCCTATTTCCTCTCGACGGAGGTCAGGCTCGGCGGAATCGTCGGGTCTCTCGCTGTCCAGGAGCGAATAGGCCCATGCGGTAGACACAGCCTCTCCCGGGAAGACCAGAACAAGGCTGTAATCGTCTCGAGCCTCGATGGGATCGACTATCTCGCCCCGTCCGGAAACGATGGCGCTTGCCGCGGATAGGAAAAAAGGTACGTCGCTCCCGATCGAGGCGCCGAGGCTCGTCAGGCCCGAGGCGCTCAGGCCGCCTCGCAGGAGAGCCTCCAGCCCGATCAGGACCGCGGCCGCGTCGCTCGAACCCCCGCCCAGGCCCGCCCCCGCGGGAACGCGCTTGTCGACCGAAATCGACAGGCCGCGCTTCGACCCGGTAGCCTCGCGATAGGCAACGGCGGCCTTATATACCGAAGTACGTTGCATCGGGCAATCGAAATCGCCTTCGACTTCGATGGTATCGGATTCTTTCAAAGACCTGATGACGAGGGTATCCGCGAGGGTAAGGGCTTGGAACAGACTCAGGATTCCATGAAAGCCGTCTTCTCGACGACCGTAGACCCTGAGATGCAAATTGACCTTTGCCGCTGCCTGGATGCGGACGCTTTCCGCCATTTGAGGAAGGTATTATACATATATGCCGTTACTTGTCAAACCCCGCTCGAATCGGGCCAAACTATCGAAAGCGCGCATAGATAATTTATACAATCGTAGTTGACAGACCGGCGAATACTCTTTTAGATTTTCGATTGGCATGGGGCGAGACGCTTCGAGGTCTCGCCCTCCGTCGGCGGGCTTTTCCTGTCGGAGGAGCCGCTAAAACCAGGGAGGAATGAGGCATGATCCCCACCAACGGCGAACCCGCGCTGGACGAGGCTCCCGAACTCGCGCTTGCAGCCGTTTCCGATTACCGGTATCGCGACCCGATCCGATCGGGCAGGCTATTCTTCGACGACAGCTACGACGATTACGAAGACGACGATTTCGAGGAAGAAGAGGATTTCGACGACGTCGAGGAAGACGGCTTCGACGATGCCGATGAGGACTTCGACGATGACGATGATTTCGACGATGACGACGACGAAGCCGGCGACGATTTCGACGACGACGAGTCCGAGGAAGAGGAAGACGACTTCAACTATGATGACGACATCGACTACGACGATTTCGACGAATAATCGCCTCCCCCACTAAACGCCGAGGCCGCCTGTCGGCGGCCAAACCTTTACACGCGCAAGCCGTCTCCGGGTCCTGTCCGTAACCGCATGCGAGTCACCGCGAGGCGATCGTCAGGTCGGGGACGGGGGGCTCGGACGGATCGATGCGGAAGGCGGGCGATTGGAACCAAAGCTTCTCAAGCTCGTAAAACGACCTCGCGCCCTCGGTCATCAGGTGCACGATTATCCCGCCGAGGTCGATGAGAAGCCATTCGTCATCGTCGGCCGCGCTTCCCCGGCGGAGCCTCGCGAGGCCCAGGCCGGGCAGCTCCTCGTCGATGAAGCGGGCGAGGCCGCGAAGATGGGCCAGGCTCGTCGCCGTGGCGATTACGAAGCGATCGGTCCAGCCGGCCTGGGCGGATACGTCGAGGACGACCACGTCGACGCCCTTATGGTCGGCGAGCGTCGCCGCCAGCGACAAAGCGGCCTCGCCGCTACTGGGAGCAATAACGGCCATTGAAGTCCTTTCCTAGGATGATCGTAAAATCCGCCACGGCCTCGCCCTGAGCGACGGACTGTTGGCTCGTCGCAGAGCATCGAATGACGTTCGCGATATTCTTCGAAGCGTCGGGGTTGGAGAACCGATCGATGACTTGCGTCTTGTCGTAATCCTCCCTGTCGGCGTTGTCGACGGACACGACATCGTAGCCGAAGCTCTGGAATATCTCGGCCGCCTTCTTGGCGAGCCCTTTTATCGCGGTGCCGTTTTGAATCTCGAGCGTAAAGATCTTGTCCGCGGGGGACGAGGAGCTCGAATTGGCCAGGGCATTGAGAGTCTGCTTGACGATATCGCGCACGAGCTCTCCGTCGTAATGCGGGAAGAGCAGCCTCTTGTTGTCGACGCTGCGATAGACGCCGGTGACTTTTTGCAGGACGAGACGATCGGAGTCGAGTTTGGAAACCTCGGAAATCAGCCGCCGCAGGCTATCCGGGCCGAGGTTCGTCTTTATGTTCTTCCTGAAGGCCGGGAAGACCCCCGATCTCGTGATCCAACCCGACTTTTCGCCTAAACGGCGAACGAGGGACTGGAAGAGGAGCTGCCTTCTCGCGATGACGTCGGAGTCCGTCTCATCGGGATCTTTATAAAAAGCGAATTGAGCGACTTTATCGCCGTCGAGAACGAGGGCTCCCGATGGCAACGAGGCTCGAGGAGGACCGGCCAGGCTGATCTTCGAGGGGATGAATAGCTCCAAACCCTCCAGGAGGTCGACGGTTGCGGTAAGACCATGCTCGTCCAGCACCAGCCAGTAGGGAACGCTCGCGCCGAGCAAGCCCGCGACCTCGTCGACGTAGGCGCGCGGCCTTCGCCTGTCGTAGAGCACGTCTATTCGATCTACTTTGTTGAGCGACTTTATGATGAGGCCCGTTTCGCCGGGCACGTCGAGGAGGGCGCCTCGTCCGTTGGAGGGGTAGAAGAAAAACAGCTGCGTGGAAACGGGCTTCCCCCCATTCTCGATGATGACGGCCAAGTCCAGTATGCGATCGGATTTCATCGCCTGATCCACCGCGTCGGAACGCAGGGCGAGGGACAGGAAGACGAGCGTCAGGGCCAGGATCCCGAGGATGCAATACAGGAGAATGGAGCTCTTGTCGAATGAATAGCGCTTCATAGCTTGTCGGCCTCGCGAACGAGGGTACTGTATAGGATCATGGTCTCGGGCGCAACGGCCTTGCCTTGGCCCCGCATCCAGCCGATCACTCCCGCGACGACGGCGAGGAGCATTTCGTCCAAAGGAAGCTCGAGGCATCGATCGCGGTAGCCGTCGTCGAGCCGCGCGCGGCCGGGCTCGAGCTTGTCGGCGCAATAAATGACCGCGGCAAGGTCGCCCATCCCCGGCTTGCCCAAGGTGTGGAGGGCTACGGCATCGAGGATGCCCCGATCGCTCACGGAAAAATCCCGCGCGAGAAGGGCGGCCGCCGCCGGTCCATGGACGACCTTGTCCGCCATCAGGGCGCCCGACGCGGAATCGAACGGCGCGGTTCCTAAAAAAAACGAGGCGAGCTCTCGTTGGGATTTCCTCGACATCTCCTTGCACATGTCGTGCGCCAACCCGGCCGCCCTCCCGCGCGAGGCGTCGATGCCTTCTCGCGCGCAGAGAGTGGCGGAAAGCTCCGCTACCCTCCGCGAGTGGGCCGCGCGCTCCGGGGAGAGGAACTCGCCCAGGCGCCTATCGAGGACGCGGCACAGCTCAGCGGAGTCCATACAGACCCTTCTCCACGATATATCCGAAGACTTCGGGATGCAGGAGGCGCCTGAAGGGCTTGCCGGCCGCGATGCGATCTCGGACCATGCTGCTCGAGATTCGGACGAGGCTATTGTGGGCGTAGCGATGCCGAAATGGCAAAGGCAGCTCGTCCGCGCTCCACCGGTGCGCGCAGATCAAGTCGGCCGCCGCTTCCAGCTCCTCGGGCTTGCGCCAGGAAGGGAAGCCGGGGACCAGATCGTCGCCGATGAGAAGGCCGAGCTTCCCTTCGATGGGGTAGCGGGAGCGCAGGTCCTCGAGCGTGTCGATCGTGTACGAAGTGCCGCCCCGCTCTATCTCGCAGGGGTCGACGGCCAAGGACGCGTCGTCGCCGACGGCCAGGCGCAGCATTTCGACGCGACGCTCCGCCCCGGGCTCGTCCGAGACGCTCTTGTGCGGGGGGCGCAAGGAAGGCACCAGGAGGGCGAGGTCGTAGCCGAATTCGTCGCGCGCCTCCTCCGCCATTATCAAATGTCCGACATGCACCGGATTGAAGCTTCCGCCGAGGACGAGAATCCTCAATCCGAGACCTCCGGAGCCCCCAGGGCGAAGATATCGTCTGCGCCGGGCGAGGGCGGGCCGGCCGATGCCTCGGCCTCTACGACGAGGGCGAAAAAAGCCTCGCGCAGCTCATCGATTCCCTCGCCCGAGAAGACCGAGATGCCGAAGACGCGCTCTTCGGGATGGGCGGCCTTGAATGCCGCGAAGCGCGCCGCCGATTCCGGCAGGTCGAGCTTGGTCGCGACGAGGACTCGCCGCTTGCCCGCCAGACCGGGCGTGTAGGAGGACAGCTCCTCCAAAAGGATGCCGAAGGACTTTCCCCAAGCCTCTTCGGACAGGTCCACGAGGAAGGCGAGCGCGCTCGATCGCGCTATATGCTTCAGGAAGCGAAGGCCGAGACCGGCGCCGTCGTGCGCGCCCTCGATGATGCCCGGTATATCGGCGAGCACTATGTCCCGATCATGGATGGTGAGCATTCCGAGGTTGGGAATCTTAGTGGTGAAGGGATAGGGCGCGATCTTGGGTCGGGCGTTCGTAAAATGGTCGAGTAGGGAAGACTTGCCCGCATTGGGGAAGCCCACGAAGCCTATGTCCGCGATCAGCTGCATCTCCAGGCGCAGCTTCGCCGCCTTGGCCGGCTGCCCGGGTTGGAAAGTCCTCGGAGCCTGGTTTACGGAGTTCTTGAAATGAGTATTTCCCCAACCGCCCTTCCCGCCCTTGAGGAAAAGCCACCTCTCGCCCGCCTTGACCTGGGGCGAGCTCTTGTCGTTCAGCCCGAAATCCTTGAGCATCTCGCCTGTATCGGCGTCCCAGACCATCGTTCCGGGCGGCACCAAAATGAGGACGTCGGCGCCGTCGCGGCCGTGCATGTTCTTGCCCATCCCCGGTTGGCCGTTCTCGGCCTTGAAGCTCTGCTGATAACGCAGCTGGGCTAGGGTGCGCAGATTCCGTCGGACTTCGAAGACGACGTCGCCCCCTCGGCCTCCGTCCCCTCCCGCCGGTCCCCCGAAGGGAATGTACTTTTCCCTACGGAAGGCGACGCAGCCGTCCCCTCCCTTGCCCGAGGAAACGGAGATCGTGGCTTCGTCGGCGAATTTGACCACTTTTAACACCCCTGGAAACGAAAGAGCCGCCCCATGGCCCTGGGCCGGGGGCGGCTCTCGACGATGGACCCATCGAGCCGCGGTTAGTGACGTCAACGGTAACGATCGCCGGGATTATTCGGTCGGCTTGCCCACGACGCCGGCGTATTTACGACCGCGGAATTCCTTGAAGAAGACCTTGCCCGTGACCAGCGCGTAGAGGGTATCGTCCTTGCCGATGCCGACATTGACGCCGGGATGGATCTTGGTACCCCGCTGCCTGACTATTATAGAGCCGGCGTTGATGACTTCGTTGCCGTAGGCTTTGACTCCGAGATGCTGCGGGTTGGAATCGCGGCCGTTTACGCCTTTGTGCGCCATATCTCATTCCCTCCAATTACGTTCTAGCACGAACTCGACGGCTCCCGGAAAATCCCGGGCCAAGTCGCACATTCCCGCGATAAGGAAATCCGCTATGCCGGCCGCCCTTTCGGCGCTGGCCGCGGGACTCGTCACATCGAAGCTCAAGCTGCCGGGCTCGGGCGCCTGACCGCTGATCTCGACGCCCGGCAGAGTCTCGAGGGCCCGAAACGCCGTCCGCGCCAATACGGAAAAGGCGGCGCACACGACATCGTAGCCTCGATCCCCCGCGAGCGCATGCCCCGAAGCCCTGAAACGGCGCAGATTGGAATTTGCGTCCAGGACTACGCTGGCTCGAATCATCCCGGTCCTGCGCCGCGGTCTCCGGCTCCTCGCTTCAACCCTGGATATCCTCCACCTTGAGGAGAGTATAGCGTTGCCTATGGCCTTGGGTGCGCCGGTAGTCTTTCTTCGGCTTGTACTTGAACACGACGACCTTGTCGCCCTTGACCTGGTCCTGGACGGTAGTCTTGACGGCGGCCCCGGCCACGTAGGGGGATCCCACCTTGACGCTATCCCCCGACAGGAGGAGGACCTTGTCCATCGAAACCTCGGCGCCCTTTTCCGCCGCGAAGCTGTCGACCCTAAGAATAGCGCCTACATCGGCGCGGTATTGTTTCCCTTTGAACTCTACGACGGCGTACATCCCGGTTTACCTCAATAATAGCAATAGTTAGGGGTGTTTTATACACCGCGACTCGCGGCGATGTCAATCCATCCGGCGCTACATGGCATCGAGAAAGGGCAGGCAGAGGAGGGTCGCGGTGGTTTCCAGGCTGCGCTTGACCGCCTTGACCAGCTCGAGACGGCTTGCGGCGAGATCGGCGTCGGGGTTCGCGAGGACGGGATTGTCCCGGTACCAGGCCGAAAAGCCGCTGGCCAGCTCATGGAGATATGCGGCCAGTATCGAGGGCTCCATGGCCGAGGCCGCGGCCTCGACCGCCTCGGGCAAGGCGGCGATGCGCTTGACCAAATCCCAGTCGGCGTCCGATACCAGGCGATCGGCCGAGGGGTCGCCCTTCGCCGCGTTTCCTTCTCCCGCCAGGTGCTTGCGGATGATCGAGGAGGCCCTCGCCCCCATGTATTGGATGTAAGGTCCGGTGTCGCCCGAAAAGGAGAGGGATTGCTCGGGGTCGTAGAGCATGTCCTTGAGAGGCCCGGTCTGCAGCAGATAATAGTGCAAAGCCCCGAGGGCTATCTTCTCGGCCACGATGCCCGAGTCGCCTACGGCTTCCTCCCGGCCCTTGGCCTCGATTTCCTTGGCCGCGAGGGCCGCCAGCTCGTCGATGAGATCGTCCGCGTCCACGACCGTTCCCTCGCGGGTCTTCATTCGGCCCGACGGCAGGTTCACCATGCCGTAGGCGAGATGGTGAAGATCGCTCGCCCAGTCGTAGCCCAGTCGCCGGAGTGTCTCGAAGAGGATCCTGAAGTGGTACTGCTGCTCGCTCCCGACTACGTAGATGAGCCGGTCGTAGGGCCATGCCTCGTGGCGGAGGATGGCCGTGCCTATATCCTGCGTGATGTAGAGGCTCGTCCCGTCCTTGCGGAGGAAGACCTTCTTGTCGAGATCGATGTCCTCGAAGTCGGCCCAGACGGAGCCGTCCGCCTCCCGGTAGAATACGCCTTTCTCCAGTCCCGCAAGGACGTTCTCCACGCCTAGGGCGTAGGTATCGCTCTCGAAGTCGTAGAGGTCGAAGCTCACGCCCGTTCGCTCGTAGGTGACCTTTATGCCTTCGACGACCCAGTCTTTCATCTTTTGCCAGAGAGAGCGCACTTCGGGATCCTTGGCTTCCCATTTGACTAGAAGCTCCTGCGCCTTGGCCTCGGCGGCGGGATCCTCCTCCTTCAGCTTATTGAAAAGGACGTAGTACTTGCCCACGAAGTGGTCGCCTTTGAGTCCCTCGTCGGCGGGCGTCCGCCCCTCGCCGTAGGCCTGATAGGCGAGCATCGATTTGCAGATGTGCACGCCGCGATCGTTCGGATGATTGATCTTGCGGACCTCGGCGCCGGCGAAGGCGAGGATGCGCGAGAGCGATTCGCCGAGGACGTCGTTGCGAAGGTGGCCGAGGTGGAGAGGCTTGTTGGTATTAGGGCTCGAGAATTCCACCATGACCTTCCTGCCGGCGAGGAGGGAAAGCCTGCCCCAATCCGGAGCGGCCGCCTTCGCGAGCGTTTCGCCGACCAAGGCCGCGCGACGCAGGCGCACGTTGAGATAGGGCCCCTCGGCGGAGGCGGTGCCGAGATTCGCGGCCTCGGGATCGAGGGCGATGGAGGCCGCGAGAGCCTGCGCCACCTGCGCCGGCGACGCGCGGAAAAGCTTGGCGTAGGGGAACATGGGAAAGCCCAAATCCCCGAGCTCCGGCCTCGGCGGCCGCTCGAGCACGACCGCGTCCGCGTCGGGCAGGCTTAGGTCGACGCCCTGCTCGGCCGCGCGCTCGGCGAGCGCCCTGGCGATGATCCTTTTCCAGGCGGACTTGGTCTCGACCATGCTTCGACTCCTTGGACAGGCTGCGGAGGAGGAGTGTAGCGTCGAGGGAGCGCGACGATCAACGGGCCGGCACGGCCGCCGGCCCGGGATTTTCCCCGCGTCGAGGGACCGTCATTCCTTCGCGAGCCGTCTCAGCTCGCCCTCGGCCGAAAGGGGAAGGGAAAGGGTCTTGCGTCTCGAATTCGCCCCAGAAACGAGGATGATCTCGGATTTCGGGAGCCCGAGAACCCGGGCGAGCAGGGCGCGGAGCTCTTCGTTGGCCTTTCCCTTCTCCGGCGGAGCGGCGACGCGCAGGAGAAGCGCGCCATCGCGGAGACCCGCGAGCCGGGATCGGGACGCTCCCGGCATGACCTTCACCGCGAGAAGCATTCGACCCGACGAGGGCCGCAGCCATTCGGAGACTTCCATCGGCGGGCGATCTCAGAAGGAATCGTCGTCCTTGACGGTGATGCCGCCGGATTGCTCGACCCAGATGGTAAAGGCATCGCCGGTCTTGACGCCGCGATGGACCGCATCGCCGTACAGGCTGCGGACGATCCCGGCCCCGCGCGCCGCCTCGTCGCTCCGCAGCGAGTCCATCAGCTCGACGAGGCGCGCGTCGTAGGCCGCCGGGGATATGCCGTAGAGCTCGTCCGGCGATCGGCGATACATGAAGGGTACGCCCTTGTCGTCCAGGAGAGAGAGGACGACGCCGTCGGACTCGGGGACCTCGTCGCTGAAGGCCTTGAACGGAATCGCGAGATTGACGGTTTTTCCGGCCGATATCTCCGTGTAGTCGAAGTTGCAGACGATCGCGTCTATGAAAAGCTCTTTGCCGGCGATATCGATGGACTGGGTCTTCGATGCCGCGGACGGGTTCCGGTAATCGTAGAAGGAGAGCGTCGCCTTGATGCGCCCCTCCGCCGCGTCGTCTATCCGCACCTCGATCGCCTTGTACCTTCGCTCCAGGTTGAGCACCGTGGCGGTCAGCTCCGCGACCCGCTTGCGACCGGCGACGTAGTCGTCTACGGTCCGCGTCGCCGACGCTATGCCGACGAGGAGGAAGAGCGCCGCGCCTATGCCGGCAAGGGCAGGAAGGGCGCCGGCGGCCTTTACGCCCATGCCGACGAGCTCCCTCAGCGCGGCGCCGGTCGCCTCCGCGATCCCGAAATCCTCGCCCGCCGCCTTCGAGGCCAGGCGGCGATCGGCGAGGACGGACCAAAGCCTCGCTCCGGCCGCGAGCAGGATGACGAAGCCGAGGAGCAGGATGCCCAGGGGTTTGGTGAAAAGAAAGACCGCCGCGTCGGAAAGCGCGAAGAGAATCGACGAGAAAGCGCCCAGCCTTGCGTCCATCCTAGTCCTCCATGATTTCGACTCCGCCCTTCGCGCGGCAGACGACCTTGTAGATTATGCCCGGCCCGAATTTGGACAGCTCCGACACCTCGTGGACGGCCGACCCGAAGGAGCCCTTCGCCGACGTCGTAGCGGGAAGCCCCGCCGCGGCGCTCCTTCGCGCCGCGGCGAAGGCGGAGGCGATGGTCGCTCTTTCCGCGGCGCTCCATTCGAGCCCTTCCAGCACCTCCGGGAAGCCGCCCTCATCGTATGAGTCGAAGAGGATCGTGCCCGAGGCCGCCGCTATTTTATCCGTGAATATCCTATACGGGAAGGCGATCCAGGAATCGGCTTTATCGCCGTCCTTGCCCGATCGTACCGGCACGAGGAGGATATCGACGTAGAGTTCCGAGCCGGCCCAGGATTTCTCCAAGGCGGCGACCTCCCGGCCGGAGAGATCGTACATCTTCACCCTCGCCCGTATCCAGCCGCCGTCGCGGGAAAGCACCAGGAATTTCAGCGGAACCGTCTCGGAGCGCAGCCGGCCCGACAGATTTTCGAGATAGGCGACCCTCTGCTTCTGCGACGCAGCACTATACTGGAACCAGAGATAGCCCGCGGCGGCGAAGCTCGCGAGAATTACGACGAAGCCGATAAGGGGAGAGCCCTTCCTTCCGATCCCGGCGGCTCTCATCTTCCTCCCACCAGGGCGAGGAAGGCGGCTTCGTCCAGTATCTCGACGCCGTAGGCGGCGGCCTTCTTGCTCTTCTCGGAGCCCGAGGAAGGGTCGTTGGTCACGAGGTAGGACAGGCCTTTCGTGACCGAGGCCTTCGCCTGGCCGCCCAGGGAGCGCACCTTGGCCTCGGCCTCGGGCCGCGTCATGGAGTCGAGCTCGCCCGTGAAGCAGAAGCTCTTCCCCGAAAGCGGTCCCGAGGACTCGGGCGGCAGTATCCGTACGGCGCCGGTCGCGAGGAGCTCGTCCATCTCGGCCCCGAGGGCGCGCAGGCCCTCCGTTATCGTCTTCGCAGTAGCCTCCCCGAGCCCGTCCACGACGGCGAGCTCCTCGGTCTTCGCCTCGCGCAGCTTGAGCATGCTGTCGAAGCCCGCGGCTATCGCCTTCTCGGCATTGAGCTCGCCTATTCCCTCGATGTCGAAGCCCGCGACGAATCGGGCGAGGGAGATCTCGCTCCTGGCGGCGAGATTGCGCAGGATCTTTCGGGCGAGGGTCTCTCCCATCCTCTCGTACTCCGCGAGCTCGGGCGGCCTGAGGCCGTATAGGTCGGGGATCGAGCGGACGCGCCCGGCGGCGAGCAGCTTACCGACGATGACGCCGCCGAAGTCCCTGACGCCGAGGACGGAGAGCCATTTCTCGATCCTGTGGCGGATTTTCTTGGGGCAGTCCGGGTTGGGGCAGTACAGGCGGGTACCCTCGTCGACGAGGAGGGTCCCGCAGGAGCAGCTCGAGGGCACCGCGATCTCGAGGGAATCGGGCGGATCCTCGACGAGTCCCTCGATCTTGGGGATGATCTCCCCTCGCTTGGTGACTATCACGCGCGAGCCGAGCTTGAGGCCCATGCCGCGAATGATGTTCGTGTTGACCAGGTTCGCCCGTTGCACCGTCGTGCCCGCGAGGCGCACCGGGTCGATGATCCCTATGGGCGTGTAATTGGCGCCCGACTCGCTCCATTCGACCGCGCGCAGCGTCGAGACTGCTTCCTCCGGGCTGAACTTGAACGCGATCTGCTTCTCCGGGCGTGCGCGCGTCATGTCCTCGACGTCGATGGACTTTCCCTTGACCACGAGGCCGTCGATGTCGTAAGGGAGATCCGACCGCTCGTCCATGACGCGGGCGCGGTAGTCGACCACTTCATCGGGGCTTCGGAGGATGACCTGGGGCGCGGTCTCGAAGCCCATGAGGCCGAGCCAGGCCGTCTTCTGGGCCTCGTCCTCGAAGGGCGTCGACCCGTCGGAGAGGAGGCCGCTCGCGTCGTAGCAGAGGACTCGAAGGTCCTCGCTTCCCGCCCCGTCCTTGCGCTTCATGAGGCCGTTGGCCGCGTTGCGGCAATTTGCTTTATCCGCGTATTTACGAGCGTGAACCTCGTGCGGCATGAGGACTTCCCCGCGCACGCCCCCGGTAAAGGAGGCCGGTAGCCTGGCGATTACGCCCGCCATGCGCGAGGCGTTAGGCGTTATATCGTCGCCCGTCTCGCCGTCGCCCCGGGTCACCGCCCTGACGAGCGCGCCGGCCTCGTATTGAAGCTCCAGGCTGGCTCCGTCAAGCTTATATTGCACCAGGAACTCGGGATGTCCGATCTTCGCGCACCATGCCAGAAAGGCCTCGGGGTCGGAAGCCTTCTCCTGGCTCCCCATCGGGATGAGGTGGCGGGCCTTGGGCCAGCCGTCGGAGGAATCTTCGCCTACCTCGGCGAAGACGGCATTGCCGGGGTCGAGCGCCGCGAGCTCGTCCCAGAGCCCGTCGAAATCGGCGTCGGAAATCTCGGGCTGGCCATTGTAATATAGGTCCTGATGCTTCTTGATCAGTCGCGTGAGCTCGGCTATCCTCGCGGCGGCTTTATTCGGCATAACACGAATATACTAAGCCGAGGCCGACGACGCTGTCAAACCGGCGGGCGCCCATGGATACGCGCGGCGGAATGGGACAAGCGATCCTGAAGTACCGGGGAAGCGTCCCTAACGTCTCCCGATATGGCAGCAGCGAATAATCGCCTTGACGTGCGGTATCGACAATGTAAAATCGGGGTTGCAGATAGCCCGTTCAATGCAAATCGCTCTATTTCATGGCTATCCGGGAAATCTCGATTCAGTTGGGAAATTGATCGAACTCTCAAAGATATTGGAGGACAGATCATGAACAAGGTATCCGCACCCGGTCTGAGCGAGTGTTCGCATCCCACTCCGGTCTCCGAGTCCGCCGCTCGGACCGACGTCGGATTCGGGAAGGCGCCAAGCGCAAAGCTTGAAATCACGTGGCCCCGAAGCAGAGTAGGATTCGCATATGCGCAGATTGGTGACCGATAATCTGCTTTCCCTGGACGGTTACTCCAGCGGCCCGAACGACGAGATCGACTGGTTCGGATTCGATGAGGAGTCGCTCGAGTGGTCTCGGAACCTTCTGCGCGGTGCGGGGTCGATAGTCATGGGCCGCCGCACCTACGAGCTATTTCTGCAATACTGGCCCACGCCTCGAGCCCGGCAGGAGGAACCGACCATCGCCGGGCGCCTCACCGAGTTGCCGAAGCTCGTGTTCTCTCGCACGCTCACCACCTCGAACTGGGGGAATACCCGGTTCGTGCCCCGACCGGTAGCCGAGGTTATCCGGGAGGAGAAGAAAGGTAGCGGGGGCCACATCCTGTTCCTCGGCAGCGCGAGCCTTCTGGCCGCCCTTTGGAAGGAGCATTTGGTGGACGAGCTGTATGTGCGGATCCAGCCGATCGTCCTAGGCAAGGGGAGGCCTTTGTTCCCGGTGGTCGAAAAGCGCCAGAGCTTGGCCCTGAAGGAAAGTCGAATGTTCAAGTCCGGGGTGGCGGCGCTTCGATACGAGGTCCTGCCGGCGTCGGCTCCCGCCTGAGCGAGCGCCAGCGCATCGCGCCATCTGAATCCGCCGGCCCCATTTTTAGGCGAAACTCAGCAATGACGGCCTGTAGTTATTTGCTCATGCGCCAATGGGATGAGCCATCGCTCATGGCATGGCGTTCCGTTTCGGTGAGCTGACCCCTGATAGTACAAGAAAGTCGCCTGATCCTTTCACCTTAAATATGAAGGGAATATCCTTTTGCCTCTTCCCGGTTAAATTCCCTTGATCCCGGACCCGCTTTTATCCCATGTCTCGATCGATTCACGGGAGAAAGTCTCGAGATAGAAATTGGGCTCATTCCCGATGGAAAAGCATTCGAGCGTACCCTTATAATAAGGCGAGATACAGCTGGCCAGTCGGGCCGAATCGGCGGGATATCCATTTTTCAAGCGGAACGAATAAATCACCTTGACCCCAGCGGCACGGACGAATCCGAAAAAGACGTCGGTGTCTCTTTCCTGCGGTATCGGGGCGAGCGGGTCATCGACTGCATTCGCGCCGACGTATAGAGAGATACTCACGCTAGGCGAAAACCAGAGGGCGTTGATCCCGAACTGGCTTGACTCGGGGTCTGGGCCACGTAAAATTGGAGGTGCAGCCGACGCGATTCTAGGGGCCGGCAAGAATCTCCGGCCATCTGGGAAATCCCAGTTCAAGCGAACTTCATGTACCTTCGATTATCTTTCGTATGGAGGCATCCAATGTGTTTTCCATATTCCAGAGCATTCGCATGCCTTACTACGGGACTCTTTTTACTCGTTGGCCTCTCAAGTCCCGTCCTTTGTCAGGAATCGAAGCCACATATCGCGGTTGTGCTGTTCTCGAACCAGACGAATTCCCCCTCCTACGATGCAGCATGCAAAGCAGCGACAGATACTCTTACGTTGACCCTGAACCAGCTTGGGCGCTATCTGGTTCAGCCAGAGGACACTGTAGACGGCAACGAAGATGCGCTGAGAGCAAAGGCAGCGGAACAGAACTTCGACTTCATCATGTATGGAAGGATGTCCAAAGAAAATTCGGGAGGAATTGATTGTAAGCTATCGGTATTCGACCGGGCGAAGGGGAAGACGACGCTATCGCAGACGAGGAAAGCGGTCGGCGTCTTGGACATATTCGACGTAACCGACGATCTGGTTGTTGCGGTACTCGAGTCGATGACTGGATCACATATAGGCTTCGGTTCGTTGACGCTCACGAATACGGGGGAGAAAGGCAACTACATAGTTGTCGTAGACGGTTCATCGGTTGGATCGAACTTGGAAAATATCGATAAAATCCTGAATGGCCAACGCACGGTGTCGATCGTACAAAAGCGCATGCTAGGAGACAGGGAGATCGCGAGATCGAAAGTGGAAGTTAAGGAAGGGGAAACTGTTGAGATCCGATTCGCGGTGCCTTACCTTATGGACGACGAGAAACAGAAGGTAGAGCGCCTAAAGTCCTCTATAGACGCCGGCTGGAATGATTCGACTCATATGGCCGATGTCGACGCAAATATAGCGGAGTATGCCTCGCTCTTCGGGGATATTTCGTATAGTTCTAAATTGTCGACCTATAAAGACGAGGCGAAGCAGCTCACTGGCGAGTGGGAGCTACGCAAGAGCCGACTAGCGATAGAAAACTCGGCATGGGATCCAAAGATTGGATTCCTCGATACGGCTGGATCAGTTTATACAGATGCGAAAGCATATCCCGACCCTGCGAAGATCAAGAAGTCATTCGAGGAGAACGCGCAACTCCTGGAAACCCTCTTGGAGTTGGAGGCCGGAAACGCCTTGGGTGAGGGGAACCTCGACAAAGGTCTTGCGGCCTTTCAGAACGCGCTCATGGTTTCGACGAGGTATCTGGGTGGCACACGGATGATGGAATACGCCTATGCCATGACGATGATTCAGGCAACGCAGTCGGATCCCTCACCTCAAAGGCTGAAATTGGTATTCGGACCGTGGATCGACGCGTCCAAGCGTTTCTATGCAATCGAAGATCAAATGAGCTCGGAAACGTCGATCGCCGTCGTGGCGAGTGATCCGTCTCGGCCGGTGAGCATTGACGGAGCGGACCTCGCCGACACGCCCCTCTCCATCAAATCCAACGAAGGCAAGACCACGCTTTCCGTCTTGCCAAAGGGAGCGGACAAGCCGGTGCTGATCGAGATATCCGTGGGCGCACACCTAGTCTTCGTCCCCGACGGTTCCGCCGGATTCGGCAAGATCGCACTGGGAGTAAGCCCATTGAACGCCGCCCCCGGCGCAATAGCGATATCGGTACAGCCCGAAGGTTCATCCTACGCCGGTTTCTTTACTGCTCAAGCTTCCCTGGATGGAGGTGACCCCGTGGACCTTCCGCACGCTTTCGAGGGCGTTTCGGCTGGAAGCCACGTGATTACAGTGCCAGAAACCCCTTATGAGACGAAGCGTTTTCGGGGCTTCGAAGAGACAGTCACGGTCGAGCCAGGGAAGCGACTCGAAGTATCGCGGACGCTCGCCCTGGGCCGCGCTCACATCCGCGTAGAGAAAATTCCGACTGGGGCCACGCTATTATTCGACGGCGTGGAGCAGTCGCTCACCACTGACCCGTCGGGCGACGCGATCTATGACGGGCCGATCGACGCGGGTGGACCGAAAATTGAATTGGTTCAAGGAAATAAAAATTGGTCCGGCTACAAATACATGAGCATAGACGGCGAGACGGTTGTATCGATAAATGAGCTAAAATTGACTACGGCTCTCCAACGGAAAAGCATCAAAATGAATGGGAAAGAGAGCGAATGGGAGGGTATCGAGCCCATTTTTACAGCGGCTCAACATACCAGTGCTCCGAATATATCTGGCAGCCAGATCGCAGGCGGCAGTGTTTGCAGGGATGACAAGAATCTGTATATTAAGATCAATTTTCTAGATGAAAAGCCTTTGTCCGTTTATGATCCCGATAATTGCAATACAGCCCTGATATTGCGCCAGAACAAAGGCGAATACAAATTGCAGGTAGTGAATGATTTTAAGTATCGGAAAGAATTTTCATCGATATGGGACCGGACTGCAAAAAAGGATTACGTCGTTGCTGGATCATATAAAGAAGGCAAATCCTTGGTAGAGATTGAATTTCCTTTACGATCTTTTTCAGGCATTTTTGATTTTTCCAAGCCAATTACGGCCTATTTGTTTTTTGGGACCAATCGTGGGGCAGGGAATAATCAGACCAATCCAGTCGATATTATTATTGGAAAGTGAAACAAAAGTAATGAACGACCTCGCAGCTGCGGGGTATCGTTCGTACGGTAAGGAATGGATTGTATGAGGGATCGAATACCGGCTCCCGTATTACAGGTGCGCAGCGACCTGCGCTGTATTCGACCCTCCTCCGAATAACGATTCCCCCAAAATATTGATTCGCAAGTGGGTACATACCGCGAAGATCCGTTTTTTTCCTGCAAACCGAGAAATCTCGGATTACTTCTCGGGAACAGGCAATTCTCTCGCGGTCGCGCGGGACCTCGCGGGCCGCCTCTCCGCCGAGCTCGTCCCCATTTCCTCGGTTGTGGATCGAGGGGGCATAGACATCGACGCGGACGCGGTCGGCATCGTCTTTCCCGAATTTTACGCGACGAATGATAGCGGGATTCCCCTCATAGTGAAGCGCTTCGCCGAAAAGCTCCTTGCTTCGGGAGGCATGTACTTCTTGCGGTCTGCACGATCGGAAATTTCCCGGGACAGACGCTCAGGAACCTGGACAGGCTCCTGCGAGCCCGGGGCGGGGAGATCGTAGGGTATAACGAAAGGTACCACGATCCGGCGGTGAGACCACCCGACATGCTGGCGGGAGGATCGCGCAGGGAGGGGGCGTGAGCACTCAGGTATACCGCTAGCTTCCCTGTCTGATATATGCGTCCCTGTAGCCGAGATAGCGGATCCCGATCAGCACCACGCCGCTCTCGTCCTTGCCCAGGGGACCGACATAGAGGCGGAACGCAGGGACGCCGGCGCTCGTGGTCAAAGGCTCTACCGCGAGAGGATAGGTCGCCTTAAAACCCGCGATCGCCGAATGCAGGGATTCGTTGGTCGCGAATACGCCGATCTGGACGTAAAAGGAACCTTTCTCGAGCCCATTGATGAGCGGTATCGAAGGAGGGGCCACGGCAGCCCCGGCCGGCGATATCGCGGGATTAGGCGTCGCCCCGGGCGCGACGGCGGGCGCGGCCGGCGGCGGCGCCACGGGCGCGGCCGTCGGCGCCTCGGGCGCTGCAGCTTGCGGCGGCCGCGGCTCGGCCGGTTCCAGGGCTACTATCGCCTCGCCAGGCTTAGCCGTCGTCGCCGGCTTTTCCGCCGTCATGCTTTCCGAGGGAGTCGGGACGACGGGAGCGGCCAGCTCGGGGACCGGCGAGGCCGCGCCCTCGATCGAGGGCGCATAGCTCGGCCGATCGAGAGCTATCGCCTCCGGGCCGGAACTGGCAGCGGAGGCCGAAGGAGGCAGCGCGGGAGGCGCGGCTTCGGCCAGCACGGGCACCGGCTCGACCTTGGTCGGGGCGATGATGCGGCTCAGCACCGCCTCGGGAAGCTGATCGGGGACGATCTCGGGCTCGGCCTGAGCGAGCGGCGGAGAGGCCGCGGGGAGAGCGGGGTCTGCCAAAGCCGGAGCCGGCGATTCGGAGGTTTTTGGGCGAGGGACTGAGCCGCCTATTATCTCGGGCGTTTGGGCGACGTATTCTTCTTTGGCCGTCGAAGTGCCGGAGGGAGGGATCGAAGGCGGATTGGGGGAAGGCAGGCTCAACGCGAGAGCGGCCGCCTTCGGCGGGCCCTGCACGGCCGCGGAAGTTTCCGGAACGGGAAGCGTATTCGCTGCGACGCTTGGACCGGCTTGGGTCGTTGCCTCGGTCGCCGGAGCCACCGCCGCCGGAGCCACC
>Ga0181520_10001302_pt1 | contig 51128 bp, 53 predicted proteins | sample PEATcosm2014_Bin_29_FD_132451 | JGI IMG/M metagenome (GOLD analysis project Ga0181520, IMG submission 132451) | Peatland microbial communities from MTU Mesocosm Facility, Houghton, MI, USA - PEATcosm2014_Bin02_30_metaG | ecosystem: Environmental > Terrestrial > Soil > Wetlands > Peat | place... | reverse complement strand
TCCCTCCGCCTCGACCACTACGATCTATGATTCGGAACAGAAGCAAAACCAAAACACAGGAGCCTTCCTCAGCAACGACGACAACACCCAACCTTCAGGCTCATCCTTCAATTGGAAAAGACTAAAAGTGAGGAACCTATCCAAGTATTTCAAACTTGCGCGTAAGGGAGGGAACGAAATAGGTGGTCTGAATCTTCTTATAGTGCGCGGGTTGCTGTTTCCGCCATGTCGCAGTATCGAGACAATAAAACCGCTCCAATAGCTCTTGATAGAGATCTGGATCGCGCTCGCGAAGCAGTTGCTCGCTGAAGTTCTTCCGAACTTTGGTCTCCCACGTCGCCACTCCTTTGATGCCCAGCGACCGACCGATTCTCTGCTGCAATTGGCTCTGAATCAACTCTCGCCGAAAGTTCAAATACTCGGTCTCTTCTCTGATTTCAAGCAATCGTGCATCGACCTCTTGTAACTTGGACAAGAGTTCCTTGTCGCCAGAAACCGGTTCAAGCAGGACCTGCGTGCATTGAATATTCTTGAAATCCCTCACAACTAGCCTGGCGCTTTCAAGCCGCGCTGCCATGCCCCTGAACTTCTCGATGGTCGCCCGCATGTGCTCCTCCGAGTCCATCTGGAAGAACTCTTTACCACCGCCCCGGTCTATTCTTCGCGTTGAAAGGAGGCGGTGGAAAAACACCTCGCAGACGCTCTCGCTTTCGCACTCCACTACCTCAAACAAGAAGAGCCCCTGCGAGCTGCCGCCATTTAGCTGGCGCCGCCTCGCCTCGGTATCATCGGACCGCGTCCGGCCAATCTTGAAAACATTCGACCGCCCCTCTTGAAGTACATACACAGGCATGCCTCACCTCTCACACTCAACTGTACGAGCGAACAGAGGGCGAATCTGTGGAAAAACCGGATTATGCGGGACGAGTGCCCCAAATTGGTGGACTGGGGCCTGCGCTAGCCCCAAATCCTCGCCATCACCAGTTCAAACCCGGCGATGGGGCCGACGCCCTGGACGGTTAGTGCTTCAGGCCGGAGGCGATGTCTTCCACGGTGAGACCGGCGAGCCATTGGTCGCGGTCGCGCGTGTAGTCTCCGGGACCGGAGCGGTGCAGGCGGATGAACCGGGCGAGGCCGCCGAGTCCGAACTCGCGGACGATCACGGCGAAGGCTTGCCGCTCAAACTGCTCATCGGTCATCTGGTCGATTCTGGCTGGAGAAGCCATTGCGACCTCCTGTTCCACCAGTCTACCGGATTCAACACGGAAGGCAATACATTGGCATGAGTGCGAGCGGCACGTGCAACGACGCGATCGTCGGTCGTCAGAAGGCAGTCTGCCCGCGCCTGCTCGGCGAGCGCAAGATGGAGCGCGTCGGATGCGCCGAAGCCCTCCGCGGCCAGGACCGAGGCCCGTCGAACGGCGGCCTCGCTTGGTTCGACACATTCTGAAGCGAAGCTAAGAAGAGCCAGAGAGACCGCACGCTTTGCGTCGTTCGGATTGCGTTCGAGCTCGGCGCGCAGGAGGGAACTGGCAATCCAGCTGACCTTGCCCACCGTAACCAGGTCGAGAATCTGCTCAACCGCCTGGGCTTCCGTGAGAATTCGTGCCTGCCGCTGATCGTCGGTGAGACGGTTGAGGGCGCAGGCATCCAGGTAAATTCTCACGGGTCGATCCTACGCTACTCCCAAATCCTCGCCATCGCCAGTTCAAATCCGGCGATGGGGCCGGTGCCCTGGACGGAGGTGGCTGCACGAGGTGTTCGGGCTCGTCGCCGGGGCGGTAGATGGTGACGGCACGCTCGGTGGGACGGACTAACCAAGCCACCTGAACGCCGTTCGCGATCCATTGGTCCATCTTGCGCAGCAGGTAAGCGGGATCGTCGAACACCGACATGACCTCCACGACGAAATCCGGGCCGAGCCGGGGGAAGCCGTCACGCCCTCTCTGCTCCAACTGCGCCATGCGTTCCTTCAGGACCCATGAGATGGGCGCGCCGCGCACCGATCCATCGGGCAAGAGATAACCACAGCGCCCCAGCATTTCCCGCGACCGTCCGCGTCTGTCCATTGCGCGAGTTCGCAGTTGATCTCCGCGGTTATGCAACCCTCCATCGTAACCAAGATCGGCTTGACGTAAAGTGTTCCATCCGCCTCACGCTCGATCCAAACCACCTCGTTGCCTTCGCTAAATCGAAGCAACTCATCATCCGTCAGGGGCGTTTGATACTGAAGGCGAACGGGCAGGGGCACGTCGGTAATTTGAAGGTTCATAATCCGGCTTCGCCGAGCGCGAGGGTCATGGGCACGGTCTACTCTGACACCGACACGTCGTCAGCCCCAAAACGCCGGTCAGCACCAGTTCAAAACCCGCAATGGGGCCGGTGCTCTGGCCGGATGGGGCTGCCAGGCGCTCGGGCTTATTTCCTGGGCGTCGCCGCGATCGGCTTGATATAAAGTTCGCCGCTGGGCTCGCGCTCGATGTGAAGCTTCTCGTTCGCGCTGCGGAGGCGCAGAAGCACCTCGTCGCTGATCGACGCGTGCGGCACCAGCCACAAGGGGAACTGCTTCTCTTCAATGAACAGGTTCATAGGAACAACTCTACGCTTCTCAGCCGGCTGGCAGCTAATCCCCATCCTCGACAAGGCGAGCAACTTCCCGCGAGCGGGCGTGGTCCAGCGCCCCAAGGCGCAGGTGAGCTTGACGAAGCTGGCGCTCGCCGCCGCTGTCGCTTCACACGATAGGGGTCGGCAAAAAAGGCGCGGACAGCGTCATTTTGCGCTTGCCAATCTGGGCAGTGACCGCGTCCAATGGATCGGGCCTGTTTAGCAAAAAGGGGTCACGGATGACGACGCGGTTGGATTCAACGGGGCGTGGGGAAGAGAAATCCCACGAGCGGGATCTTCCCCACTTGCTGTACCGGGTAGGACGGGTGGTGTTGGTGGCCGTTCTGTTTGTCTCCTTTTTCCTGCTGGCACAGAGCATGGTGGAACACCGGTTCTTCCAAGGGGGCCGTTACCACGCGAACGGCTCAGTGGGGCAGTAGCGGAGCAGTCTCTCCGCACGCATTCCTCAACTACGGTGCTTTCGATCGCAGATCGCCGCTCGGCGGGCGGTCATGCGCGCGGCTGTCGCTGCGCATCCAGCCGGCCGGGCGCGGCTTGCCGGTTGGCAATTGCCGAGCACATTCAATTAGAGTGACCTGACCGAGTTACCATTCGAGGGGAGCGTTTGCGGGAGATGGGAATGTGGCAGATAGCAACGTTGAACGAAGCGTTCCTGAAGATCGGCGGGCGCGGCGACAGAGTAGTGTGGCAGTGGCAGGATAGCGACGGCGCTTGGAAGCCGATCGCGGCGGCCGACATGTACGGGCGGGTGCGGGCGATGGCCGCGGCGCTGGGGGGCTGGGGAGTCGGCAAGGGCGACCGCGTCGCGCTGCTCAGCGAGAACCGCTGGGAGTGGCCGGTGACCGACTTCGCCGTGCTGGCGCTGGGCGCCGTCGACGTGCCGCTGTACCTCACACTGACGCCGGAGCAGGTGGGCTACATGCTGCGCGACTCGGGCGCGAAGGTCGCGGTGGTGTCCAACCACGAGCAGTTCGACAAGCTGCTCGCAGCCGGGGAACTGCCGGCGCTGGAGCGGGTAGTGGTGATGGATGCTGAACCCAAACAAGATGTGGGGCACCCATTTCAGACGCACGGTTTTGCCGAGCTGATGCAACCGGCCGCCGGGATGCGCGAGCGGGACGCGGCGTTCGACGCGCGCGTGCTGGAGGTGAAGCCGGAGGACCTGGCCACCATCATCTACACCTCAGGCACCACCGGCGAGCCCAAGGGCGTGATGCTGACGCACGGTAACCTGGCCAGCAACATCTCGATTACGACCAAGCCGTTCGGCTTCACTGAGAAGGATTCATGCATCTCGTTTCTGCCGCTCTCGCACGTCACCGCGCGCCACCTGGATTACGCGCTGATGTGCGACGAGGTGACGCTGGCGTACTGCCCCAAGTTCGACCTGCTGAAGGACGCGATGCGCGCAGTCAAGCCGACCATCCTGGTCGCTGTGCCGCGCGTGTACGAGAAGATCCGGCAAGGTGTGGAGGGTAAATCGCACGGGGCCAAGAAGGCAATTCTGAACTGGGCGCTGGGCGTGGGCAAAGCGCACAGGCAGGAAACGCTGGCGGCCAAAGAGCCGGGCGGGTTGAGCTGGAAGCTGGCCAATAAGCTGGTCTTCTCGAAGATCCGCGAGGCATTTGGCGGGCGCGTGTGGCTGTTCGTCTCCGGCGGCGCGCCGCTCGGCATGGACACGGCGGGATGGTTCGCCGATGTGGGTATCCGCATTCTGGAAGGCTACGGGCTGACCGAAACCTCGCCGGTCATCGGCCTGAATAACCCGCAGAAGAACCGTATCGGCACGGTCGGGCCTGTGATCGCCAACGTCGAAGTCCGCTTCGCGGCCGACGGCGAACTCGAAGTCCGCGGCCCCTCCGTCTTCCCCGGCTACTGGAACAAGCCCAAGGAGACGGCGGAGTCGTTCACGCCGGATGGTTGGCTGAAGACTGGCGACATCGGCAACATGGATGCCGACGGCTTCCTCTCCATCACCGACCGCAAGAAGGAGTTGCTGAAGACCAGCGGCGGCAAGCTGATTGCGCCGCAGCCGATCGAGAACAAGCTGAAGGCGCACATCCTGGTTGGGAACGCGGCGCTGGTGGGCGACAAGCACAAGTTTGCCTGCGTGCTGATCTCGCCGAACTTCACGATTTTGGAGAGCTGGGCCAAGGTGAAGGGCGTCTCATTCGCCGGCCGAAAAGACCTGGTGAAGCAGGAGCGGGTGGTAGCGCGCTACCAGCGCATTGTGAACGAGGTGAATGCGACCCTGGCGCCGTATGAGACCATCAAGCGAGTTGCGGTGGTTCCGGACGAGTGGTCGATTGAGACAGACGAGCTGACGCCCAGCATGAAGCTGAAGCGGCGCGTGGTGGAGAAGAAATACGCGGCGGAGTTGGCAGCGTTTTACAAGGATGAGGCGACGGCGACGGCATAGTGCCTTCACAGAAATGCACCGGCGGTTGGTGCGGCGAATCGAATCGAACGTATGAGCATGTTGCGGCGGGCGGAGAAGGCGGGACGGAAGTTCGAGAATCCGGTCCCAACCACGGTTGGCGGACCTGGATTGATCTTCCGGGTGCTGGCCAAGATGCTGGCGAACCGGTGGGAGCGCGTCCCGCGGCGGCGGCTGGGGCCGTTCCGGACAAACGCCCGGGTCTATGCGACGCCCCCGGCGAGCGGCCTGCGGGTGACCTGGTTCGGGCACTCGTCGATGCTGGTGGAGATCGACGGGGTGCGCGTCCTGATCGACCCGGTGTGGGACAAGCGGGCGTCGCCACTGCAGTGGGCGGGGCCAAGGCGCTTCTTCCGGCCGCCATTGAGGCTGAAAGAGGTGCCGCGGCTGGATGCAGTGCTGGTGTCGCACGACCACTACGACCACCTGGGCGAGGGCACGGTGCGCAAGCTGGCTCGCTGGCAGCCCCAGGCGTGGTGGGTAACGTCTCTCGGCGTGGGCGCTATTCTCGAGCGCTTCGGCGTGCCGCACGATCGCATCACCGAGCTGGACTGGACGGAGTCGGTGAAGGTCGCGGGGCGGTCGGGTGCGGCCTGCCAGATCACTTCCCTGCCCGCGCGCCACTTTTCCGGACGCAGCGCATTCAACCGCTTCGAGACGCTGTGGGCGTCGTTCGTGCTGCGCGGGGCCTCGGCGGAGGCGGGCCGGCGGCAAGCGGACCGGCCGGGCCACGCGGTGTACTACGGGGCCGATTCGGGCTGGTGGGAGGGCTTTGCCGAGATTGGCGCGAAGTATGGGCCGTTCGACCTCACCATGCTCGAGATCGGCGCCTACAACGAGCTGTGGAAGGCCATCCACATGGGGCCGGACGGCGCGGCGCGGGTGTTCAAAGACATGGGCGGCGCAGGGCTGCTGATGCCGGTCCACTGGGGGCTGTTCAACCTGGCGCTGCATGCGTGGCAGCAGCCCATCGAGCGCCTGCTGGAGGTTGCCCAGAGTGAGCAGCTGAAGCTGTGGTCGCCCCAGCCGGGCGTGCCCACCGAAGTGGTGCGCGGGGTTGAGGTGCGGTCGGACTGGTGGCGGAGGTAGCTAAATTCGGAGATGCGCTTGCGCCGGCTGCGAATTGGCGCGATAATCGGCCACAATCGGTGCAAAATTCGTGCAGGAACGGCGTGCGGGAGGAGACATGTTTCAGTTTGGAACCCTCTGCTTTGTGATTCTGCTGCCAATCATCCCGGCGTTTATCCTGTTCAAGGCGTTGCCGGCAACCGGCTCGGTGGACGGCAAGCTGCAGGGGCTTGAGATCAAGCTCAGTGGCGCCTTTGCCGGTTACTTTGCGGTTGTCCTGCTGATCATTATGAATCACGCAGTCCTGATGCCGGTGCAATACCAGGCGTGGACGGTTACGGGGCAGGTGCAGGATGAGAACGGACAATACGTCGACCCTCTTGCCTATACCAATATTGCGTTAGAGCCAAATCCTCTGACGCCGATTTCGCCCGGCAAGTTCGCACTCACGTTCTATTCTTCGCCGACGTCGGGCGGAGCTAGTCCGACGCTGTCCATCAGCAAAGACGACTATGAGACCGTCTGTTATTCGCTGGATCCGTCCATGCCCCAGACCCCGGGCTGCTCGACCGTGAAGGCTACCGGAAATACGATCGATGTGGGCACGGTGGTGCTGAAGAAGCTGCCGCCGTACCCGGACAACCTGCCGCCAATCGTTGCTTCGACCGGCGGGACTGCTCAGACAGCCGCTCCAGGAGGTCACTGATGAGGCGAAACGGTTGGACGGCGATCGCGTTCTTTTGGGCGGTCGTTGGCGTGGGTCAGGCAGCGACGGTGCGAGGGAAACTGCTGCGGGGAAACGGTGCCGCTTCGGGTGTCGAAGTGACCGTTCTGAACTCGCAAAAGGTGAGGACGCAGCCAGCGTACTCGGGAGCGAATGGGATGTACTACATCCCCAACGTGAAGCCGGGAAGCTACACGCTGGAGGTGTGGGCGACACCGAACAAGTCGCCGCTTACGGTTCCTATTCAGGTTAAGGAACCCGAGACCGATGTGAATCCGGTGAAGCTGCCGTAGAGAATCGCGCCCCCGCCCTCCGCTGCCCGGAGCATCGGGAAGAAGATCCATGTTCCGCAACAGGCGGTGTGACCCGGCGCACCAAACGGGGGCGGCGCCTGCGAGTATGATTTGGATGATTGGAAATCTTCCAAATTGAGAGGTTTTAGAGATGCGGATTGGAATGTTGACGGGGGGCGGGGATTGCCCTGGCCTGAATGCCGTGATTCGTGCGGCGGTGCGCAAGGGAATCTGGCACTATGGCGATGAGTTCATCGGCTTCATGCAGGGCTGGAAGGGCGTGCTGGACGACGTCACCATGCCGCTGGACCTGGAGACGACCAGCGGGATTCTGCAACGTGGCGGGACCATCCTGAAGTCGTCGCGGACCAACATCAAGAAGATCGAGGGCGGCTTCGAGAAGTGCCTGAAGACCCTCCAGCACGAAAAGCTGGACGCGCTGATCGCGATGGGCGGGGACGACACGCAGTCGATCTCGCTGGAACTGATCAAGCGCGGGGTGCCGTGCGTGGGCGTGCCCAAGACCATCGACAACGACCTCAGCGGCACGGATGCCTGCTTCGGGTTCGATACCGCCGTCTCCATCGCCACCGAGGCGGTCGACCGGCTGCACTCGACCAGCGAGTCGCACAGCCGCGTGCAGGTGGTTGAGGTGATGGGACGCGACGCCGGCTGGATCGCCGTGACCGCGGGCATCGCCGGCGGCGCGGACGTGGTGCTGGCTCCGGAGAAGGAGATCGACATCGACGACGTGGTGCGGCTGGTGAAGGCGCGCTACGCGGGCAGCAAGAAGTTCGCCATCGTCGTGGTCGCCGAGGGCGCGAAGCTGCCGCACGTCGAGGGCCAGGTCACCATCGGCGAGAAGAAGGACTCGTTCGGGCACGCACGGCTCAGCGGCATCGGGCAGGCGCTGGCGGAAGAGATCGAGAAGCGGACCGGCTTTGAGACGCGGTCGGTCAACCTGGGCCACACCCAGCGGGGCGGAACGCCGACGGCGTTCGACCGCATGCTGGCCACGCGCTACGGCATCGCGGCCATCGACCTGGTACATTCCGGCGGTTTCGGACAACTGGTGGTGCTGAAGGGTACGACCATCGGCAGCATTCCGATAGCCGACGCCATTGCCAAGACGCGCACCGTGGGCGAAGACCTGTTCGACGTGATCAAGGGCCTGCAGCCGAAAAAATAGTGGTCAGTGGCTGGTGATAAGTAGTTCGTTGAATGATAAGAGAAGCGGCAGTTTCCTTTTGGGAGCTGCCGTTTTGTTTATGTCTTGTTAGCCCTTTGTTTATCAATCAGTTAGTAGCGACACCGAGAAGTCCCCGGAAGGTGGCACAGCAATCCCTATTGTGCCGCCGCCGGTTTGGCGATACAAAGGTAGTCCCGGCTCTGGTTGGCAATTGGGTGGGTATCTTCGGCTTTTCAAGGGAGCGGCTTCGATGGCGGGTGCGGTCCAGCAGATGATGCGCGAGGTGATGGATATTCGCCAGGCGGCGGACTATCTGGGCATAAGCGGCGACACGCTGTATCGCTATGCCTCCGAGGGGTTCATCCCGGCGTTCAAGCTGGGCAACCGCTGGCGCTTCAAGCGCAGCCTGCTCGACGCCTGGATGGTCAAAATGAGCAGCCCCAAAGCAACGTCGAACATGTCCGTGATGCCGCGGCAGAAAAAGCCGGCCGCTCGAGCGAGATAGGCTGGCGTTTCTCTCTGGACTGTCATTTCCTGCTGGTTGAAGTCGCTCACGGTGGCTAGAGATTTGGCTCCGATATATCGGGTCAGTAGCGCCTTACCAGAGGTCCAGGGGCCGGACCCTGGCGGTTGTGCAGAAGCCAATCCAGATAACCGGTGACATCGGAATCGCGGGCCTCGCCTAGGATGCGTCCCACGGCCTCTCCATCTTTGTCGACGACGAGAGTTCCAGGAACGATGTTGCCGAGGCCGAGGCGGCCCAACGCGTCAGTATCTGCTCCCACCCAAACCTCCAGCGCGACGTTCTGGCCTTGAAGGAAAGGCTCGATCTTTGCCCGGTCCTTGGACTCATCGATCGAAATGGCCAGAAAGCGAACGCCACGGTCTGCGTATTGCCGCTGGAGCTGTGAGAGCCGCGGCAACTCTTCGCGACAAGGCCCGCACCATGTGGCCCAGAAGCTGATGACTGCGACCGATCCGCGCAGGCTGTCGAGTCGCTGCGGATGGCCTGCGAGATCTCTGAATTTCAGGTCCGGTATCGGCTTGGCCTGAGCGGCAACCAAGCCGCAGCAGAGGGCAATCGACATAAATCTTCGGAGCGGACGGTGCATAGGAGGTTCCTCAAAGACGACGCGATACCGATGGAGGCACAACTCTCACAGCCCCAGCGACGCATGGATTGCAGGCGATGGCAGCAATCAGTCTAGAAGCCGCTTGCTCGCGCGCGCATCCATCGAAAGGTGGATTCGTCCGATGGGCGATGAAGATAGGTCGGGGAAGCGGTCTTGCAGATCGGCAAAAAAGCCCACCGATTGGTTGAGGACAGAAGTCTATCGCGAGGGTAGGGTTGGGTACTGTCAAAGGGCCAATTTTTCTTTTGCTCAGCACCGAACGGTGTGGTGCGCGCGGCAGGACGAAGGAGGATTCACCATGAAAGATGCGAAACAGTTGCTTTCTCTGATCTTGGCCCTGGCAGCGGTCGCGCTCAGCGGCGAGGCGGGATTCGCGCAGGGATGTGTGGCTGCCCACTCCGGCCAGCGGACGATGGACGAGCTGGTGCTGTCCGACGACAGCGGGGCACATGGTTTTTCGCTTCACAACCTGACGGTGAATGTCGGATACCGGGTCTTCAACTCGAGCAAGTACTTCCAGGGCACCAGGGAGATCGTGCGCTACCCGGCGGTAGAGAACCACCAGAACATCTACGACATTGGCTTGGAGTACCGGTTGTCGCCGCGCTGGAGCCTGATTGCGGACGTGCCGGTGTTCAGCGGGTCGCGCGACCAGACGTACTCGCCTTCAGGCATCTATCGGGTGACCGGCGTCGGTGACACCACCGTTGGGGCGCAGGCATGGATCTTCCGGCCTCCGACCGAGGGCCAAGGCAACATTGCTCTCAGCTTGTCGCTGAAGATACCGACCGGGCTGGACAACGCGACCGGCATTGGCATGGTCAAGGGAGTGGCTGAGGTGGCGACGGCGGACCCATCGCTGCAGCCTGGGGACGGCGGATGGGGATTTGTAGTGGCGTCGCAGGCTTACCGGCCGCTGTGGCACGCGGCGGATTTTTATGCTCAAGGACAATACTTGTTCAACCCTGAGGACACCAACGGCGTGGCGTCGTTCCGGACCCAGCCAGGCCAAAGCGTGGACTCGGTACCCGATCAATTCTTGTACCGGTTGGGCTTTGCGCAGGGCATACCGAGGGTGCGATGGTTGGCGGTGAGCTTTGGCGTGCGTGGAGAGGGCGTTCCGGCTCACGACGTGTTTGGCGGCAGCGATGGGTTCCGTCGCCCGGGATTCATCCTGTCGATCGACCCTGGGATTATGTTCACTTTCCGGAACACGGTGCTGTCGGTGAATGGACCGTGGGCGATGTATCGCGACCGTCCGCCGAGTGTGCCCGAGATACAGAACAATACGTGGAATGGCGATGCTTTCTTCGCCGATTACACGGTGATTGTGGGCTTGTCGCACCACTTCTAGTTTCAATATCGATTCCGGGAAGTTGCCAGGCTCCGGCAGTCGGGAGCATTCAGAATCACGCCCGCTGCAACGTGAACAGCGTGATCTCCGGCGGGCAGTTGAGCCGGAACGGTACGCCGACGGCCCCGATGCCGCGGTTGACATAGAGCTGCATGCGGCCCAGGCGGAAGAGACCTTCAACGTACTTTTTCCCTCCCTCGGGGGTGTGCAGCGCGCCGACCAGCGGAAGCCGGACCTGGCCGCCGTGGGAGTGGCCCGAGAGCATGAGATCGACCAGGCGGCCGCGCGGGTGGGCCAGCACTTCGTCGGCGTAGTCGGGGCCGTGGCTCATCAGCAGGACTGGGCCGTCGGGATTTGCGGGGACGGCGCGGGAGAGGTCGGGGAACTGGCTGACGGGGTCCATGACGCCAGCGAGCCAGAGGCGTTGGCCCCCGCGTTCAATGGGCACGTGCTCATCCACCAGCAGCGGGATGCCGGCGCCGGCAAGGATCGGTTGGATGATGGCCACGCCGAGGAACATGTCGTGGTTGCCCATGACGGCAAAGCGCAGGGGGCAGGCGATGTCGCGCAGCACCTCGCCGCAGCGGTGCATGGCGCCCAGGACGAAGTCGCGGGGAAGCGGGAGGAAGCTGATGTAGTCCCCGGTGAGCAGGACCAGGTCGGGCGCGAGCGCGTTGACCTGGGCGAGAACGCGGTGCAGGAACGAGGGTTCCGTGTATTCGTCGAAGTGAATGTCGCTGATCTGGGCGATGCGGAAGTCGCGAAAGGCGCTGGGGAGGTTGTCGATAGCGATGGTCTGGGTGACGACGCTGACCTCATGGCGGGCGATCTCGCCCGAATAGAGAGCCATGCCGGCAACGGCGACCGCGGAACCGCGAAGAAAGGTGCGGCGGCTGAGGCGGGTCTTGCGCTCTGTCAACGGCAGATCGGCCACATTTCCAGTCATAGTCCATGATACCGGGTTTGGCGGCGATGGACACCGCTGCCGCCAACATTGCAGGCAGGCCGGACTCGGTCTGGGAACGGAAGATCGGAAGTTGGGTAGAATTGGGCGGATGAGTTTTAATGCGCGCAGGAAACGAGCCGCCGACGCGGCCAAGGCGGCGGGGGTGGATGCGCTGCTGATAACGCATCTTCCGGATGTGCGCTGGCTATGCGGGTTTACCGGGTCGAATGCGGCCCTTGTCTTGCTCGCGGGCAGGCGCGCCGTGTTGTTTACCGACGGGCGCTACACTGCCCAAGCCAAAGCCGAGTCCGCGGGAACGCGGGTGGTGATCGCCGCCAAGTCCGCAGCGATCGCAGCCTGTGAGTACCTCGCCACAACCGGCGTCAAGCGCTGCGGCTTCGACGACGGAAATACCACCATAGCCGGGCTGAAACAGATGCGCGCGGCTGTCCCGGCACCCCTCCGGCGCAAGCTGTTCCAGCCCGTGGGTGCGCTGGTCTCCATGCTGCGCTGGGTCAAGGACACGGGAGAAATTGCCAAAATGCGTGCGGCGGCGGCGCTCGGATGCAGGCTCTTTGACGCCGCGCTGGAAACCATGCAGGCGGGAATGACCGAGACCGCCATAGCGGCCGAACTGGAGTACGCGGCGCGGCTTGCCGGCGCGGAGGCCATGTCCTTCCCCACCATCGTCGCCAGCGGAAAGCGCAGTGGCCTGCCCCATGGCCAGGCGACCCGCACGAAGCTCCCGCGCCGGGGGTTTGTCACGCTCGATTTTGGCGTGGTGCTGGAGGGTTACTGCTCTGACATGACCCGCACGGTTCACCTTGGCCCGGCTTCATCCGCCGAGCGCGACGCCTACGACGCCGTGCTGGAGGCGCAACAGGCAGGCGTCGCCGCGGTGCGCGCGGGCGTCACCGGCGCCGATGTGGATGAGGCCGCCCGCGGCGTGCTGCGCAAAGCCGGCCTCGACAAGTGGTTCACCCACTCCACCGGGCACGGGGTTGGGCTGGAGATTCACGAGGGTCCCAGGCTCGCGGCCAAGCAGACGCAAAAGCTGGAAGCGGGAATGGTGGTTACAATTGAACCCGGTGTCTATATGCCGGGCAAGTTCGGCGTGCGCATCGAGGACATGGTCCTGGTGACGCCCAACGGTGGAGAGATTCTGACGCCCTGTACCAAGGCGTGGATTGAATTGTGAAGGAACGAGATTGAAAAGGGAAAAGAAGACAGGCGCCAGCAAGGCGCAGGAAGAGTTGGGCATGGACGACAACAAGCTGGAAGAGTTGCGCGAGCTGGTCGATTTTCTGAAGGCCAACGGGATCGCCGAGTTCGACCTGGAGCGCGCCGACCTGAAGGTGCGCATCAAGTTTGCCGGGGCAGCCGGCTCGACCGCCGCAGGCTTCGATCTCGCGCTGGCGCAGCAGATGCTCGCCAACGCCGGAGCTGGCAGCGCGCCTGCGGCTGCAAGCGCCCCGGCCGAGCCCGAAGAGAAGCTGCACGAGGTGAAGTCGCCCATCGTGGGCACGTTCTACGAGTCGCCGTCGCCGGGCTCGCCCGCGTTCGTGAAGATTGGCGACCAGGTGGAAGTCGGCCAGGTGCTGGGTATCGTCGAAGCCATGAAGCTGATGAACGAGATCGAAAGCGATGTGGCCGGCGAAGTGGTCAAGCGGATCGCGGCCAGCGGCCAGCCCGTCGAGTTCGGCCAGCCGCTATTTGCCATCCGGCCGCTCTGAGAGCAACCGCGAATTACACGGCCGGGCGCGGATTGGGAACAATCGAGGAATCGCGTGATATCGAGCAGGAACGGGGTTTACGGGCGGCGGGATGATCCAGCGATGCGCGAGTGGGCGCGCGGCATGAGTACTCCTCAAGCTTGGGGGAAGTACTTCTTTGGTCGAGGTCCTGGCGAGCTTACTGATAAACGTGCTTTGGCCTTGAAGCAGGCGAGCATTTGAAAGGCGTCAATGTTTCGTAAAGTAATGATTGCAAATCGCGGTGAGATTGCGTTGCGGGTAATCTCGGCGTGCAAGGAGCTGGGCATCCGCACGGTCGCGGTGTACAGCGAGGCGGACCGCAACAGCCTGCATGTGCGCTTTGCCGACGAGGCGATCTGCATCGGCCCGCCCAAGTCGGCGGAGAGCTACCTGAATGTGCCGGCGGTCATCTCGGCCGCCGAGATCGCCGACGTCGATGCGATCCATCCCGGCTACGGCCTGCTCAGCGAGAACGCCAACTTCGCCGAGGTGTGCCGCGCGTCGAACATCAAGTTCATCGGGCCGCCTCCCGAAGTCACGCGCATCATGGGCGAGAAGTCCACCGCGCGCCAGACCATGAAGAAGGCGAAGGTGCCCATCCTCCCCGGTTCGGACGGCATTCTCGAAAGCGAAGCCGCCGCGCTGGACTGCGCCAGGAGCATCGGCTACCCGGTGATCCTCAAGGCCGTGGCCGGCGGCGGCGGGCGCGGCATGCGCATCGTGCGCAGCGCCGCGGACCTCTCCGGCATGTACCAGCAGGCCTCCAGCGAGGCCGCGGGCGCGTTCGGCAACGGCGACCTCTACATGGAGAAGTTCATCGAGCGGCCCCGCCACATCGAGTTCCAGGTGCTCGCCGATGAGCACGGCAACGTCATCAGCCTGGGCGAGCGCGAGTGCTCCATCCAGCGCCGCCACCAGAAGCTGATCGAAGAGGCGCCCAGCCTGATGGTCTCGCCCAAGCTCCGCATGGAGATGGGGCAAAAGATCCAGAAATGCCTCAAGGACGTCGGCTACTGGAACGCGGGGACGATGGAGTTCCTGATGGACGAGGACGGTTCCATCTACTTCATCGAGATGAACACCCGCATTCAGGTGGAGCATTGCGTGACCGAAATGGTTACAGGCATCGACCTGGTGAAGGCGCAGATCAGGATTGCCGCGGGCGAGAAGCTCTCCGATATTGTGACCAAACCGGTGACGATTACCGGCCACGCCATCGAATGCCGCGTCAACGCGGAGCACCCGGAGAAGTTCACGCCCAGCGCCGGCAAGATCACCGCGTTCAACCTGCCCGGCGGCAATGGCGTGCGCGTCGATACGGCCCAGTATGCCGAAGGCGTGGTGCCGCCGTATTACGACTCGCTGATTGCCAAGCTGGTGTGCCACGGCAAGGACCGCGAAGAAGCGATGAACAAGACCCAGCGCGCACTCAGCCAGTTCGTCGTGGAGGGCATCTACACCTCGATCCCGCTCCACCAGAAGATCTTCGCCGATGCGGAGTTCCGCTCCGGCAAATTCGACACCAAGTTCATGGAGCGCTTCTTCGAGCGCGAAGGCCACAAGCAGGATGCGGTGGTCGAAGACCACTTCTCCCCGCTGCAGCCGATCCGCGTCGACGGATCGTTCCACCACGGATGATCCCGCGCCTGTACGCCATCGTCGATGCCGGAGTGCTCGCGGCTCCCGGCGTGGCGCTCGAAGGCTTCGCGCATGAGCTGCGGGCCGCAGGCGTCGAACTGGTCCAATATCGCGACAAAACAGGCTCCCCGCAAGCCGTGCTGCGCGCCGCCTCGACATTGCGCGAGATATTTTCCGGAACAGCCTGCCGCCTCATCCTGAACGATCGCGCCGACCTGGCCGTACTCGCCGAATTCGACGGCGTGCACGTTGGCCAGGGCGATCTCACACCCGGCGATGCGCGCCGGGTCGTCGGTCCCGGCCGCATCGTCGGCATATCGACGCACACGGACGCACAGGTCCGCGCCGCCGACCTGACCGGCGCCGATTACATCGCCATTGGCCCCGCCTTCGCCACCGGAACCAAGCCCGACGCCGAGCAGGTGGTCGGCCTCGAAGGCATCCGCCGCGCCCGCGCGCTCACCGCCAAGCCGCTGGTCGCCATTGGCGGCATCACCCGCGCCAACGCCCGCAGCGTGATCGATGCCGGCGCGGATTCGGTGGCTGTGATCTCCGCACTGCTCGCCCCCGGCGAGAGCGTCGAACAGGCCGCGCGCGACTTTCTCGAGCTTCTGCGGTAGAACAGAGTGAAGTGAACAAACCCTCCGGTCCGAAGGCAAATTCAGGGATTCTGAGCTCCGCACAGAACGACGACGGTATGGGCGCGGGCAGCGCTCCGCATTTTGTGCGCGGAATGGGCCTGTTTTCCGCCACCGCGATCGTCATGGGCTCGATGATCGGCTCCGGCATCTTCATCGTCTCGGCCGACATGAGCCGCGTCGTCGGATCGCCCGCGCTCCTGATCGCCGCGTGGCTCGTCACCGCCGCCATGACCATCACCGGCGCGCTCAGCTACGGCGAGTTGGCAGCCATGATGCCCAAAGCCGGCGGCCAGTACGTCTACCTGCGCGAAGCCCTCGGCCCGCTCTGGGGCTTCCTCTACGGCTGGACACTCTTCCTCGTCATCCAGACCGGGACCATCGCAGCCGTCGGCGTGGCGTTCGGAAAATTCCTCGGTGTCTTCTTCCCCAGCGTCAGCGCGAACAATTGGCTGTGGCACATCGGCCATGTGCCCGCGCTGCCCATCGGCCCCATGGTCCTCGGCAACATGGATATCGGCCTGAACACCGCGAACCTGGTGGCAATCGTCATCATCGTGTTCCTGACCGTTCTCAACACCTTCGGCGTCAAACTCGGCGCCTCCGTCCAGAATGTATTCACCAGCGCGAAGGTCATAGCTCTCCTCGCTGTAGTGGCTGTTGGGTTCATCGCGAAGAATTGGGTAGCAGACATGATGAACTTCGGGCCGAGCTGGCAAAACTTCTGGGCCGGCTCGGGCTGGAACACACTGCACCCCGTGCAGGTCGGCATCGGCGGCCCAACGGCATTGGTCGGTCTGCTCACCATAATCGCGATCGTCCAGGTCGGCAGCCTGTTCTCTTCTGACGCCTGGAACAACGTCACCTTCACCGCCGGTGAGATCGAAAACCCGAAACGCAATCTCCCTCTGAGCCTCGCGCTTGGGGCGCTCGCTGTGCAAGCGCTCTACCTGCTCTGTAACTTCGCCTATCTCAATGTCTTGCCGATGAATGGTGCGCCCTGCATGGAAGGTGGCGATATCCTTGTGTTCTGCCACGGTATCGCCCACGCCGCGCAGGACCGCGTCGCCACCGCCATGATGGAGGTCGCATTTGGCGGCATCGGCGCGAAGCTGATGGCCGCCGCCATCCTCATCTCCACCTTCGGCTGCGCCAACGGCATGGTCCTCGCCGGCGCGCGCGTCTACTATGCCATGGGCCAGGACGGCCTCTTTTTCAAGTCCGTCGCCAGGCTCAGCCCCAACGGCGTGCCCGTAAACTCGCTCTGGGTGCAGTGCCTGTGGACGTGCCTGCTGTGCCTCTCCGGCAGCTACAGCCAGCTTCTGGACTACGTCATCTTCGCCGCGCTCGGCTTTTATTTGCTCACCATCGTCGGCCTATTCGTCCTCCGCCGCACCCAACCGGACGCCTCGCGCCCCTACCGCGCATTCGGCTATCCGGTGCTGCCCGCGATTTATATTGCGATGGCTGCCTGGATTTCTGTTGTACTCTTGCGTTACAAACCCCAGTACACGTGGCCTGGTCTGATTCTGGTTTTGCTTGGGGTACCGGTGTATCTGGTGTGGAAGCGGCTGGGCACGGCGACAAACCAACAGGGCAGCTAACCAACAAGGGAGACCAAGGGACGCATGTCGAAGCTATTGTTGCGGAAGTCGATCGATACCATCCTGGGTGAGGCAGCGGAGACTGGCGTCCACTCGCTAAAGCGCTCGCTGGGCGCGACCAACCTGATCACGCTGGGGATCGGCGCCATCATTGGCACGGGCATCTTCGTGCTGACTGGCGTAGTGGCGTCGGGCTACGCCGGGCCGGGCGTGGTATTTACGTTTATCATCGCTGCCATCTGCTGCGTCTTTGCCGGACTCTGCTATGCGGAGTTCGCAGCGATGATCCCCGTCGCCGGCTCGGCCTACACCTACGGCTACGCCACGCTCGGCGAAATCTTCGCCTGGATCATCGGCTGGGACCTGGTGCTCGAGTACGCGTTCGGCGCCGCCACCGTCTGTTCCGGTTGGAGCGGCTACGTCCTCTCGCTCGGCCAGGACTTCGGGCTGCGGCTGCCGCCGGCGCTCGCCGGTGTTCCGGGCTCGACGTTTGTGCAGTGGCATGGGCACTGGGAGCTGCTGAACAACGCGCTGAAGGACAAACTGGCGCTCGCGCATATCGACCCCACAACGCTGCCGCAGCAGCATGGCGTCTTCAACCTGGTGGCGTTCCTCGGCATCATGTTTGCAACCACGGTACTCATCATCGGCATCAAGGAGTCGGCAAACTTCAACAGCTTCATCGTGGTGGTAAAGGTGGCTGTGCTGCTGGTGTTCATTGGCGTGGGTGGGTATACGCTCTTCATGCGTCCGGAACTGCTGAAGGCAAACTGGCACCCATTTGTGCCGCCGAACCTGGGAAGTTTTGGACAGTTTGGGTGGTCGGGCGTTTGCCGCGGCGCGGCCGTGATCTTCTTCGCATATATCGGCTTCGATGCGGTCTCCACCGCGGCCCAGGAATCGAAGAACCCGAAGAAGGACATGCCGCTCGGCATTCTGGGCTCGCTGGCAATCTGCACGCTTCTATATATCCTGGTGGGGCTGGTGCTGACCGGGCTGGTGAACTACAGGAACCTGGGCGTGCCGGATTCGCTGGCCGTGGGCATGGACGCGACAGGATTCAAGTCGGGCAGCTTGCTGGTGAAGATCGGCGCGCTGGGCGGCCTCACCAGCACCATGATCGTGATGCTGCTGGGTCAGAGCCGCGTGTTCTTCTCCATGTCGAAGGACGGCCTCTTGCCGAAGATGTTTTCCAGCGTGCATCCGAAGTTCCGCACCCCTTGGATTTCATCCCTGACGGTGGGGCTGGTCGTGGCGACGTTTGCATCGCTGATTCCGCTGGCCAGCCTGGGCGAGATGACCAGCATCGGCACGTTGCTTGCGTTCATCATCGTGAGCGCCGGGGTGTGGGTCCTGCGCAAGCGGAGTCCGGAGCTGGCGCGGCCCTTCCGCGCGCCGTGGATGCCGCTGACGCCGATCCTGGGCATCGGGTTCGCGATGTTGATGATGGCGTCCCTGCCGTTGATCACCTGGATCCGGCTGGTCGTGTGGCTCCTGATTGGGCTGCTGATCTACTTTTTCTATGGAAGGTTCCACAGCAGGGTCCAGCAGGGGTTGCCGCCGGTGCCGTCGGAGTAGATGGCCTGCGGCTTTTCCGCCTGCGCATGCTAGAGCGGCCCCGCCGGCAGCGTAATCTTGTCCGTCGTCGCAGGGTCGTCGCGCAGACGCAGGTAATATTGCGCGCCGGTCGGCTGCGGCACCTGCAGCGACGGGCCCACGAATCCCTCGGGGACCCGCGTCGGGTCGGCAAATGCGTCGTCCGCAGCCACCGAATCCAGGAAGTAGAGCCCCGTACCGGTCAGGGTGCAGCGTGCCGCGGAGGCCGGCGGGGGCGGATCGGCGGGAGCTGATGCCGCAGCGGCGGGCGGTGCAGCCGGGTCGCTGTGCGTTGCGACGGGGCAGCTCAGCCCGGTTATCGTAGGCAGGCGCACCAGCGTCACCAGCGGCTGCCACTCGCCGGCGGTGCCATCGGGCGCAACCGCGCGCAAGCGGATTGGACCGAAGGCCGAGGGCCCGAAGGCCTTCAGCGGCTGCAGCGTTGCCAGCAGCGTCTGCGGGTCTTCCAGGATCAGCGAACCCGACTCAACGCTGAGCTTCGTCTCCAGCGAGCCGTCCGGGCTGGCAATCTCGATCGTGCCGTCGCGCGGAAACGGCCGCGCGGACTTCAGCGAGAACATCAGCGCATCGTTCACCGGCAGGTCCGCATCGCTGCTGAACTTAATGAAGAACCCGCTCTTCGGTTCCGAGTCCGGCGGAACGTCCGCGCGCGCAATCACCGTTACCGAAGGACGCGGCGCCTCTACCGTGAGCGGGAGGGTGAGCGTGCGGCCGTCCTCGATCGCGACCTCGGCGGTCAAGTGGTCGCCGGCGGGAAGAGCAGGAGGCTTGGCGCCCGCGTCCAAAGCGAGATGCAGCTCCGATTTGTCTGGCTGCGCCTCGGGGCTGCTTCCCTCCCCCGCCGGTTTGAACGTCAGGCCGCCGAACGCAACCTGGCGCACCTGGCCGAGGCTTATCCCGGTAAGCGTCGCGGTGGTGTCTCCGGCATGGAAGCTGATGGCGTCAAGCTTCGCCGGCAGATTGTAGGAGACCAGGCCGATGGTCGCCGGCCTGGGGTCGCCGAACTGGCGGATGGCAAGCTGCTGCGCGCCAGCGTCGTGCGCGGGCAGGTCCAGTGTCAGCTCCACGGTGTTGGGCTTGTCCCCCAGCTTCCACATTTCCTTCTCTTGCTTGCCGGATGCGGGTTCGAGCGCGATGCTCTGGATGCAGGCGGTCCCCGTGGACGTGATGACGATGTGCCGGTCCTTGCCGGCGATCAGCGGGTCGCTGTCGGCGAGTCTCCAGTCCTTCCCGGGAGTCTCCTCGAGCGGCATCGTCGGACCGGTGAAAGGCTCAAAACCCCAGAAACCCTGGACCGTTCCCGTCAGTTCGGCTCCAGTGGCGGCGGCCGGCGCGATGGGTTTCGTCGGGGCCGGGCTGCTTTCCGCAGCTGGGGCACTCGCATCGGGAGGCGATGCGGGCCGTACGGTGTCGGGCCCAGCGGGCGGCAGCGGACGCCGCTGCGGAAGCGTCGCCAGCACCAGGCCTCCGCGGAACGCATCGGCGATCAGCGGAATGTCCTGCTTCTCCGCGGCATCGGGTTTGGCGTCCGCCGGGTAGTTCAAATGCAGCACCAAATCGTGTGCGAAGCCGGTGGAGAAGACCAGCGGCGCGCCCTCCACCGGCAGCACCACGCCCGGCTTCTGCAGGCACGCAACCTGCTTTGGATCGGCGGCGCGCAACGGCGGGGGAATTGTCGGCTGCACCGACGGCAGCCCGATCACAATGACCGACTTGGGATTGTGGAACGACGGCGGCGTGTTCAGCCGCAGGTTCAGCGACTGCTGCTGCGGGAACGCGATCGCCGGAATGTACTGGTACTGCGCCGTGTGCATCGAGCCCATAATGTGCACAAAATCCACGATGGTGCCAACGTACGCAGAGTACACGCCGCCACCGGCGAGCTGCGTGTATGAGGCTGTCCCGATCAGGCCCGCCCCCGCGTTTCCCGTCAGCGCGTCGACGATCGACTGGCCATGCCCATCGTCGAGCAGCATCTGGCCGCCCGTCTGCGTCAGGCAGGTATATTGCTGGTCCGCCGCAAGCTTGATGCAGGCGTCGTTGGGCTTCAGCGCCAGCGTCGCGGCAATCAGGTTCGAGTGCTCTTGCAGTTGCTTCGGGTCGGCCTCCTGCTCCGGCGAAAGTTTCTGCATCGACTCAAGGTACTTCTCGATCCTGGCCTGCTCGAAGCCCGCCGCCGACAGGTCCTGCGATGCCCGCACGAAGACTCCCGGACGCCCTTGCACAGCCGAGCGCAGCGTCGCAAAATCGCCGCCCGTCACCGGCGCCAGAAACAGCACCGCCTGCTCGGCCTCCTTCGGCACCGTAATCTCGACCCCCTCGGCGCGCACTCGCTTGTCCCACGTCTCGATGCGGAAGAACCAGTTGTCCGGCGGCGGGTTGGTGGTGCCGCGCAGAAACGCCAGCACCATCAGGTAGCGGACCGACTGCGTGGAGGGAAGATTGGGATGCAGCCACAGCCGGTCGCCGGGCTGCAGGTTCGGCACCGACGCAATGGGCAGCGTAACTCCGGCGCGCGTGACACGGACCTCCACCTTCGGGCCGGTGAGATCGAAACGGGCGCTCGGCCCCTGCGCCCGGATTGATAACCCAGCGGCCGCAAATAGCGCCGTTAGGCAGACAAAGCGCGCAATAGCGGACCGGACGGTTTGGCTGGGAGTTGTCCGTGCGGGAAAACGTCCCTCAATCTCAGCCCTCAGTCGGCGAAGCATGACCATTCTTCCATGTTAGACGTTCGCGGGCGCCAACACGATGCCGGGCCCGGCTATGGGCCGGAACGCGGCGGAAGTCCAATCGGCAGAAGATCTTCATGCGCTCGCGCAGGTTGCGTGGTAGCATTTCGCAAGCAGTTCACAGCAAAAATCGTTCAGAAGGAGAAGGTATACTCATGCCCCTATATAAACGCTGCATCGCCGAACTACTCGGGACCTTCTGGCTGGTCTTCGGAGGCTGTGGCGCAGCCGTGCTTGCCGCCGCCTTTCCCTCTTTCGGCATCGGCTTCGCCGGGGTCGCGCTGGCCTTCGGGCTCACCGTGCTTACCATGGCGTTTGCCATCGGCCACGTCTCCGGCTGCCACCTTAATCCGGCCATCACCGCCGGTCTGGTCGTCGCCAAGCGATTCCCTATCAAAGAACTCCCGAGCTATTGGGTGGCCCAGGTGCTTGGAGCCATCCTCGCGTCCGGCGCACTCTACTCCATCGCCAGCGGCAAGGACGGCTTCTCGCTCGCCGGCGGCTTTGCTTCCAATGGCTACGGCGCGCACTCGCCGGGCGGCTACTCGCTCGCCGCATGCTTCATTTGCGAGGCCATCTGCACCGCGTTCTTCCTCCTGGTCATCCTCGGCTCAACCGACGATCGCGCACCCAAGGGCTTCGCCCCCATCGCCATCGGCCTGGCGCTGACCCTGATCCACCTCATCTCGATCCCGGTCACCAACACCTCGGTGAACCCGGCCCGCTCCACCGGCCCCGCGCTCTTCGTCCAGGGCTGGGCAACCTCGCAGCTCTGGCTCTTCTGGGTCGCACCTATCTTCGGCGCCATGGTCGGAGCAGTCATCTCCAACATCTTCTTCGCCGCGCCCCAGGAACCCGTCCGCGAAGCGTTGTCGAAGTAGCTAACGGAAACTCCGCGAACTGGCTGCTCCCAACGCGTATGGAGCAGCCAGTTCCCTCAATTCTCCGTCGGGATCTTCTCCACGTGGTCGACCACCAACCGGTCCACCTTGGCCCGGCTCCTCTCCAGCTTCAAACCCAGCTTCTCCAGCGCCGCCGAGACCGTCGCTCCGCCGCCTGGGTCAAATGCCGTGCCGCCGCCACCGCCGCCGCCTCCCGGAGGTCCAGTCGGAATCTCGATGCCCTGGTCGTGCAGGCTCGACATCAGGTCCGCGAGGGAAAAGTCCACGGCTGCCTCATAGTTGCCGGTCAGGCCGGTCAAGTCCACCACCTGGCGGCCCTCCCCGCCGCCCAGCGAATTGATCATCACGGCAAAGCCCGCCATGGTGATCGAGCTGGCTGCCATATGCATCGTCAGCGTTTCGCCCTCGAACTTCAGCGTGAAGGCCCCGCGCGTGCCCATGTTGTAGGTAGTCGAGCCATCCGCGTTTTTCTTCAGGATGACCGGCCCCGTCTGCGTGTCCAGCCTGGACTCGCCGGGCTTCAGGGGCGCGGTGTCGTCGATGGGTCCGGGGGTCACGGCCGCCTGCTGCAGCTTCGGCCCATTCTTGCCAACCAGCAGCGCAAACACCGGCTGGTCCTGCAACTCGCGATGCGCCGCAAGGGCAAAGCGATCTTCCAGCAGCGCCCGCAGCATGTCGGGCACCTCGTCTTTCGAGGCCCCGTCGGGCAGGCGCGCCGCAATGTCGAAGCGATCGGTCAGCATCCAGTCGGGGCCGCTGATCTCATACACCCTCAGTTTGTAGGCATACGCGATAAGCTGCTTGAGCGAGTAATACGTGAAGTCCGCACGCGAGCCGTCGATGCGCACTGAATCCGGCCTCTTTCCGGCCTGCAGGTCCATCATCATCTTCTGCATGTCGGGTTGTGCGGACGCCCTCACCGAAGCCACCTCGAACACAGGCTTGGCCACAGGCGCGGACGCTCCCGCCGCCGTCTGGGCAATGGCCGTACCTGCGGCCATGAGCACTCCTGCGGTCCATATCAGTCCAAATCGATTTCGCATCGTTCCTCCTAAGGTGCTCTTGGTGTAAGTTGTAGTACGCCGATCGGTGCCGTCGGGTTCATACGGCATTTCGGTCCGCGTATCGCTGTGTTTCGCTGCGGCTACAGCGCCGCGCCCAGCAATTGCTTCAACGCCGCTACGTACGCCGCCAGCGCCTCGCGCCCCGCCGCGGTCATCCGGTACAGCGTCTGCGGCTTGCGCCCGGCAAACCGCTTCTCCATCGCCACATATCCCGCCTCTTCCAGCTTCAGCATCTGCGCGCCCAGGTTGCCGTCGGTCGAGCCCGTCTTCTGCCGCAGCCAGGTAAAGTCAGCCTCCTCCACGCCCACCAGCAGCGACAGCACCGCCAGCCGCAGCTTCCCGTGGACCACCGGATCGAGTTCAGGCAGCTCAGGCATAGTGCTGCACCTGGCGCTGCACCTGGGCCGCCGCTCGCTGCCGTTCCAGCATCATCGCGTACAGCCCGAAGCAGATCATGCCAAAGAATGCCGCCGCCAGGAAGACGGCCAGGATCTGGTTCCGCGTCTGGACGAAGAACATTGCAGTGCCGCATCCCCAAAAGAGGAAGGCAACCAGCCCCTGCACCCCCCAGCCCAGAATTCGTGCGCTGATTCCATGCGCCAGCCCAACAAAGAAGAAGACCGCGGCATAGTATGCAGCCTGGTTGCCGTGGCCGCTTACGCCCGCGGCAATCACATAAAGAATGATGGCCACACACATGGCCTGCCACACTGCCTCAATGGTGCGCGAACGCTGGCTCTCGCTGCTGCCGTCCGCGCGCCTCCGGGTTCTGACCATGCCAACAACCACCCCAACCGTAACGCAGACGGGCCAGGCCCATTCCTTGAAGGGCAGAAAAACCGCCCACCCCATCGCCACGAAATAGATCAGCCCCCACATCACGAAGATCCAGCCATACCGCGCGGTCGACTTTCGCCCCTCCGCAATCATGGCCTCCATCAGCGCGACCCGTTGCAGCAACTCATCGCGGGTGGTTCCGTTGTCCATCTCGGAGGTCGTCATGCGCGTGCTCCTTTCGATCCGCTGCGGCTATCCAGCCACATGGCGTAAAGGCCGAAAAGGATCATGCCGAAGACCATCTCGCCGACAAAGATCGCTTCGAAGTACTTCCAGGAAAGGAAGTACAGCGCCATCCCCCCTGCCCACCACAGCACCGCGACGGCCCCCTGCGCCGGCCAGCGAAGAATCAGCGCACTGGTCGCATGCGCCATCCCGACAAACATCAAAACGGCTGCGGCCAATGCGATGTGCCCGGCTCCATGTCCCAGAATCGCCGCGGCTACATACAGCAGCACCGTCACGCCCATCATGCTCCACACCGCCGAAATGCTCCGGGTCTGCATGCTGTTGCCGCAAAACTGCCTCCACGTCCATCGGCGCAGGCCGATGATGATCGCATACTGAATGGCGAAGCCGGCCAGAATCACGATCGGCCAGGTCCAGCGGAAATCCGGCTTCGCCTCCTGCCAAACCATCCCGCCAATGTCGATCACTCCCCATAAAACAAAGATCCACCCAAAGCGCGCGGTGGAGCGGCGTCCTTCCGCAATCATGCTCTCCATCAGCTCCAGGCGCTGCACCAGCTCGTCGCGGTTCCTACCGTTATCAGCCTCAGGATTCATCATTCAATTTCTCCCTCACGACATACTCTGCATTATAGAGTTCTCTATGTCAAGCGAAATCTTCCGGAAAGATACTCCCAAGACCCACAACACCGTACCTCGCTGAAAACGCGACATATACCATGCACAGGGCCGCCCAGCGCCGGAGGCGCGTCACCAAACATAGCCCAGGGCGGAAGCCCTGGGTAAGCTGACAAAGAAGCCCGAGGGCCGTAGGCCCGGCACGCCACCCCGCGTGGACCTCCTCCAAAAGCCGCTCCGCGAAAAAACTTTGTCAAGTCCTCTCACCGGTGGAAAACCCACCCACAATCCTCAAACCAATCCACTTCCCGCAAAGAAATAGATAGCAGATGAGTTATGGTCAATCCTGTATACTGGAAGTAGTAACAAAATAAACGAGCAGGTTGAGTTTGTGACTCTGAGAACGGCCTGCTGATTTGTCATTCTGAACGCAGCGAAGAATCCCCGCATTAGCTTTTGTTTTCCTTGCTGAAGTCGCGCACAAGCCACTGCCCCGGCCCACTCCGGGGCATATCTCTTTTATTTCGACAATTTTGCACGAAAGCGCTTGCTTTTGGTTCGAACCGGCCGCTTTTCGGGCCTCAACACGCTCTGCCTGGGCCTATGTTGGCCCCGTTTCCACCCCTAACCTCTTTGTTCTCTCGATCTTCAACGTAAGTTATTTGTTTCGACCATTTTGGCGACCCAGCCCGATGCCAAATCAATCCAAACAAACCACTTCCACGCCAAACACCCCTCCGATGGGGAGGGGGGGTGCCCTGCGACCGCCGAAACCGCGCTTCCGTCGTCAGGTCCGCGCTTCCGCGGCCAGCTTCGGCGCCCACTCCACGTGCCGGACCTGGGCAACGCCCAGTACCGCCAGTCCCACCAGCGCGCTCGCCGCCGCCGCCACCTGCGCGTTGCTCATGGTGCCATGGAAGTAAATCTTGGGATTGATGCGCACGAACTCAACCAGAAACCGGCCGATGCCCGACAGCACCAGATAAAGCCCCGTCAGCCAGCCCACCGGCTTTGCCTTCTTGCCCAACTGCCACAGCAGCCAGAACACCGCCAGCGCGAACAGAAGCTCGTAGATCGGCGTCGGCTGCACCAGTGCGGTTGGCGGAGTTGGCGGCACCAGTGCGCGATGGTATTGGTCGTGGCCCCACATCATGTGCACGCCCCAGGGTAGCGTGGTGTTGATGCCGTAGTCGCCATCGCCCGCCAGCAGGCAGCCGATGCGGCCCACCCCATAGCCCAGGGCGGCCGCCGGCGCAGCCAGGTCGAGCATCCGGATCGCTCCCACACGCGCACCCGGCACCGGGCCGGGGTCGTTGATGGACTTCCAGCCAGGCCCTCTGAAGCGCGCCTTGTGACCTTGCACCAGCAGCACCGCAATCCCCGCGCACATGCCGCCGAACCAGGCAAAGCCGTCGCGAAACCAGCTGAGGAATCCGAGTAAAGCTTCGCTTGGATGATGCCATCCCGGCCGGCCAATCATCTCGAGGGAGATTTGCAGCTCGCGCACGTCCTGCAGTTCGTGCCAAACCTTGGCGCCAACCACGCCCAGCACCACCACCAGAGCCACTGCGTTCAGCGCATCCCCGTCCACGCCGTTGCGGACGAAGTTCTTGTGCAGCACAACCGTTGCCGCCACCGCTGCCAGCCACAACAACAGCCCGAACGTGCCAAGATGTACGGGGCCAAAATTCAGATAGGGGAACATAAACCTCGCTTCTACAACAAGTATATCTTCGCGGACGGATTATCCACCGGCTGCGGCGCGCGACCGGCAAAAACCCTCTCGACCGCTGCCCCGCGCATACGCTACCCTTATCCCCATGTCGACCAGCACCGTTGCCTTTCCTCCCGCCGCCGAGATGGACGTTCTTGTGTCCGCAGCCGAAATCGCCAATCGCGTCGCCGAGCTCGGGCGCCAGATCACCGCCGACTACGAAGGCCAGACCACCGGCCACCCGCTGGTGTTGATCGGCGTGTTGAAAGGCGCGGCCATCTTTCTCTCCGACCTGGCGCGCGCGATACCGATCGACAACACCTTCGACTTCGTCGCCGTCTCCAGCTACGGCCGCGCGCGCGTCTCCTCCGGCGCGGTCAAGCTGATCAAGGACATCGACAACCCGATCGAGGGCCGCCACGTCATCATCGTCGAAGACATCCTCGACACCGGGCTGACGCTCAGTTACCTGCGCGGCCTTATGCTGCAGCACAAGCCCGCATCGCTGAAGATCGCCACCTGTCTGGACAAGCCGGAGCGCCGCCTCGTCCCCATCGAGGCGGACTATGTCGGCTTCAAGATCCCCAACCAGTTCGTCATCGGCTACGGGATGGACTACTGCGAGATCTACCGCAACGTGCCCGACATCCGCCTCTACCCCAACGACGCGAACCACTGAGACGGGCTCAACGAAAGGCAACCCGCGTCCTGCAGCAGGCATCGCGGGAGACGGGCCTGCTCGATTGCGGAGCCGCGTCTTGCCTTGAGCCATCCGCAACGCGCCTATGATAGAAAGTAGCGGGCCATCCACGGCCCGGCAGGAGTAACGCAATCGAATGAACACCACGCCGACACTCTCCATCGCCGAACCTGCGCCATTTGATGCCTCCGCCTTTGCTGCCCACGCTCTGGCTTCTCCAGCCGCGCTGGCGGCCGTGCTCGACCACACCCTGCTGAAACCCGAAGCCACCCGCGCCCAGGTCATCCGCCTGTGCCACGAGGCCGCCGAGCACCGCTTCGCCTGCGCGATGGTCAACCCCGCGTGGGTCGGCACCGCCGCGGAGACGCTCGCGGGAACGGGCGTACCGGCCGGTGTGGTCATTGGTTTCCCGCTGGGCGCCACGCTCGCGGCCTCCAAACGCGACGAAACCGCGCGCGTGCTCAAACTGGGCGCGCACGATGTGGACATGGTGCTCAACATCGGCCTGCTCAAGTCCGGCTCGAAGGAAGACTACGAGGCGGTCCGGCAGGACATTCGCGGCGTGGTCGAGCTCGCGCACGGCGCCGGGGCCATCGTCAAAGTGATCCTGGAAACCTGCCTGCTCACGTTCGAGGAAAAGCACCGCGCGTCGGAGCTTGCTCTCAGCGCCGGCGCGGACTTCATCAAGACGTCCACCGGCTTCTCCTCCGGCGGCGCGACCGTGGACGACATCACGCTGATGCGCTCGGTCGTGGGCAACCGCGCAGGAGTCAAGGCCTCGGGCGGCATCCGCTCGCTGGCCGATGCATCGGCAATGCTACACGCCGGAGCAACCCGCATCGGCGCCAGCGCCAGCGTAAAGATCCTAGCGGAACTCGCCGGCCACGCTCCCGCACCGGCTTCAGCCAGTGGCTATTGAGCGAACAAGGCCTAACACCGATCTCCACTGATTGAACGGATCAGAAGCAGAGACTCTTTTTCCATCCGATCTTATCGGTTCAACCGGTGTAAATCGGTGTTAGGTTTTTACCCTCACAGCACCCGCAGCACCACCAGCGTCTCGTCATCGAAGTGGGCCGTGCCCGCCTGGAACTCGTTCACTGCTGCGAGGATCGCATCCACCGTTGCCTGCGCGGAGTGGCACGCCGCCGGGTGGGCACGCAGCACTTCGTTTAGCCGCTCGGTGCCGAACATCTCGCCTTCTGCGTTCTCCGCGTCCGCGATGCCGTCGGAGAAAAACACCAGCACATCGCCGGGCTTGGTCGCAATGGTGAGTTCGTCGTACTGTGCGTTCGGAAACAGGCCCAGCGGGAAGCCCTCGGCCTGGACGGTTTGTACGTTGAGGCCCTCCGCAGGCCCATCGCACTCCACGCCAGCGACGGCCGCCTTCTTGCCGGTGGGGCCGGCCGTGGCTGCGGCAGCATTGGTCACATACAGCGGCTGCACCGAACCGGCGTTGGCGATCTGCAGTGTCCGCGTCTCGTCGTTCCACACTGCCATCAGCATGGTGACGTACTGCGAGTCCAGCTTGCGCACCTGCAACTGATTGTTCAGCTCCGCCAGCAACTCCGCCGGCGGCAGATGCCGCGCCGCCAGCGAGCGCAGGATGCCGGAAACCAGCGCGGCATACAGCGCCGCCGGAGCGGCCTTGCCGGAGACATCGCCCAGCACAATCGCGATGCGCTTGCGCTGCGATGTTTTGTAGAGAGCGTTGCCCGGAGCGCCGTAGTCGATGAAGTCGTACATGTCGCCGCCGATCGAACGCGCGGGCAGGAACGCGGTTGCGATCTCTGCGCGCCGCGGCTGCGGCGGCGTGCCCGGCAGCAGGCGGAGCTGCACCTCGCGCGCCATCTCCAGGTCGCGCTCCAGCCGCTGTTCCTCTTCGGAGATGCGCTGGTAGAGCCGCGCATTCGCAATCGAGATGGCAATCTGCGCGGCCAGCGTGGAGAGCGTGGTCTGGTGCTCCTCGTTGTAGTAGTTCACGCGGGTGTGCTCAAGGTCGAGCACACCGATCACCTTGCCTTTGTAGATCAGAGGCACGGCCAGCTCCGATCGCACCTCGGGGTTGGCGACGATGTAGCGCGAGTCCTTGCGCACGTCGGACGCCAGTACCGGAGTGCGCTGCTGCGCCGCGTGGCCAATGATGCCCTCGCCCAGCGTGACGTTGTGCTCGCGCTTGATGCGCTCGCCGAAGCGCGAGCTGAACCGGTGTTCCAACCGCTCGGTGCGGTCGTTCCACAGCAGGATGGTGAACATCTGGAACTCGATGACTCGCTTCAGCAGTTGGCCGATGCGCTCCAGCAGATCGTCGAGATCGAGAATGCTGGTGAACTCCCGCGAAATCTCATTCAGCACGGACAAAGTCTGCGCCTGCCGCGATACGCGCGTATACAGCCGCGCATTTTCCACCGCGATCGCCATGCGCGAGGCCGTCAACTCCAGCAGACGCTGGTGCTCCTCGGTGAAGTACCCAGCCTGTTCCGACTGAAGATCGATCACGCCGATCACCCGGTTCTTGACGATCAGCGGCACCGCAAGCTCCGACTTCACGTTGGGGTTCGCGTTGATGTAGTTTTCTACCTCGCCCACATCCTCCACCAGGATGGACCGTCGCTCGCTCGCCGCCTTGCCCACGACGCCGTGGCCGAGCTTGATGCGCATCCGCTCTACCTCCGGCGTGTGCCCGGTCTGGAAGCGCATGCGCAGATCGCCGGTACGGTCGTTCACCAGCAGGATGGCGAAGATGCGGTAGTCGATGACCGCGCGCACCAGGTCGGCCACGCGGTGCATCAGCGTGTTCAGCTCCAGGGTGGTGTTCAGTGCGTCGGCAAAGCGCAATAGAAAGTCGACCTGGAGGGGCTCCAGGCGAATGTTGGGCAGCGACGGCAACTCGACCTGCGCTGGCCGGTAGTCGCCTTCAAAGGACTCGACCGCAGGCGCGGCCTGACTCTCGGATTTGCGAGCGGAATCCTTCATCGATGGCTCGATTCTACGCGTACAGGCGACGTGCGGTTCCCCATCGGCATCCGGTCCTGACCAGCATCCGGGTGGCAACCTGCGGCCTGGCTTCCGGTGTCGCGGCAGGGTCCGGACGAAGCGGCTGGCTCCATTGCGATATTTTGAGAGCGTGGTAGGTAAACGCTTCCCTAAATCGTCCGATTCGGTCTATGATGGCGGGCATGTCTACCGCCCGCTTTACTCGCCGCCGTCTGCTCAAGTCCGCCCTCGCCGCCGCACCCGCCGCCGCCCTTATGTCCAACGCGAGGGCACGCAACCTCCTCGCGCAGACGCCCGCCGGCGTGCATGTCGCGCCCGGCCCCTTCCAGCCCACCTGGGAATCGCTGAGGGCCGGCTACAAAACGCCCGACTGGTTCCGCGACGCCAAATTCGGCATCTGGAACCATTGGACCGCGCAGTGCGTCCCCGAGCAGGGCGACTGGTACGCGCGCCGCATGTACCTCCAGGGCGAGAAACAGTACGAACACCACCTGAAGACCTACGGCCACCCCTCCAAGGTGGGCTGGATGGAGATCGACAACCTGTGGAAGGCGGAGAACTGGAAGCCGGAAGAACTGATGAACCTGTACGTCGCCGCCGGCGCGAAGTATTTCACCGCGCTCGCCAACCACCACGACAACTTCGACAACTACAATTCGCGCTACCACCGCTGGAACTCGGTCAACCTCGGTCCGAAGCAGGACATCGTGGGCGCCTACACAAAAATCGCCCGCGAACACGGCTTGCGCGTCGCGGTCACCAACCACTCATCGCATGCATGGCACTGGCTACAGCCTGCCTACGGGTATGACCTCGAAGGGCCGCTCGCCGGCGTCCGCTATGACGCCTACAACCTGACCGCAGCCGACGGCAAAGGCAAGTGGTGGGAAGGCTACGATCCGCAAGAGCTCTACACCGGACGCAATCTGGTGATGCCGGACGGCATCAAGACCATCGCCGAAGCCAACGCCTGGCACAAGGCAAACGACGGCAAGTGGCACGAGGAGATTCCCGCCACCGATCCGGAGTTCGCCCGCACCTGGTTCCTGCGCTGCCAGGACCTGCTGGATAGCTATAAGCCCGACCTGCTCTACTTCGACGACACCGAGTTGCCATTCGAGCAGTACGGGCTCGATATCGCCGCGCACTTCTACAACTCCTCCATCCGCGACAAAGGCCATCTTGACGTGGTGGTCACAGGCAAGGGTCTGAAACCCGATCATGTGGGCGCCATCACTCTGGACATAGAGCGGGGCAAGGCGCAGGGCATCCTGGCCGATCCGTGGCAAACCGATACCTGCATCGGCGGCTGGCACTATGACATCGCCCTGCTTCAGAACCACAGGTACAAGACGCCGAAATCCGTCATCCACATGCTGATCGACATCGTCAGCAAGAACGGCAACCTGATGCTGAACATTCCATTGAAAGGCGACGGCACCATCGACTCCGATGAACGCGCCTTTCTGGAGGCGATTGCCACCTGGATCCCGAAGCACGGCGAAGCGATCTACGGAACCCGCCCCTTCGCGGTCTTTGGCGAAGGCCCGCCCGACGTGACCGACAACTCCAACTTCAATGAGAGCCATCAGCGGGCCTACACCGAGCAGGACGTCCGCTTCACGCAGAAGGGAGAGACCGTATATGCTTTCACGTTTGTCTGGCCCGCCGGCGGCAAGTACGTCATCAAGACGCTGGCACGAGGCGCGGCTGCCCTGCCCAGGCCGATCCAGCGCGTCGAGCTGATCGGCGCCGGCCCGGTGAAGTTCACCCAGGACGCCGCCGGCCTGACGCTGCCGCTGCCCGACAAGGCCCCCAACGAATACGCCTACGCGTTCGTCATCCGGACGTAGCTGGCGCTGCGACCCTGCCCGCTGCCTGAGCGGCAGTCCTAGGCGGTGCGGCGGCGGCCCGCGGCCAGTTCGCGAACGTGGTTGAGGAAGATGGACCGCTGCAGTTCGTTCAGCTGCGAGGTGTAGGCAGCGATCTCAGCCAGGAATGGGTCGGCGGTCAGCACAGCCGTCTCGTCGGAGTGGCGCGTGTTGGCGTCGCGCAGCAGCGAGGCGATATCCACCCTCAGCGCTCGCGCCAGCCGATCGAGCGAGCTGAGCGTCGGCATGGCCTTGCCGTTCTCGATCTTGGAGATGTAGGTGCGCGGCACGCCCATGCGAGCGGCAAGCTGGCGCTGCGAGAGGTTGCGGACATGGCGAAGGTCGCGCACCGCCGTCGCAACCTGCAGCCCGTCCCGCTGCTCCGGCTGGGTCGGCACCAGCGTCATCTGCGCCGGCTCCGGCTGGGGTGCTTCCACTTCCAGACACTTGTGGCAACGCCGGCACATCGCGTTGGCGGTGCGAAATTGCACCAGGCTGCAATGGTCGCAACGGAGTACTTCCCGTTGTTCGACGGACGCCATCATGGTTGCCATAGGTTGTAATTGCGGGCGGACCCAGAGCAAGGACCGCAGCACACGTCCGATAACGTCGGGCAGGTGGTGTGCCTAGAGTGACACCGGGTAGTCAAAGAGTCAAGGGGTACTCCCGAAGATTCCCCAAGAAAGAAGCACAAAAACCAAAGTGGAACCACGGGAGTAAACAGGCAAGTTCTCAGTTCTCAGTTATCGGTCTTCAGTTGCCGGCGCCGGCGGGGATGTAAGCTGGCGAAGATGGAGGGATTGGATGGGCGAATATTCGCGCGAGCGAGCGCTGGCGCTGCTGGAAGAGTGGACCGATGGCGAGAGCCTGCGCAAGCACGGACTGGCCGTGTCTGTCTGCACTGAGGCGTATGGCGCGATGGAGGCGGCGCGGCTTGGCCTGCCCGGCGACGAAGCCGCTGAGCTCGTCGCGCTCTACGCGTGCGCCGGGCTGCTGCACGACATGGACTACGAACGGCACCCGACCCAGCAGGAGCACCCGTTCGTCGGCGTCGCCGCGCTGCGCGAGCAGGGATGGCCGGAGCCGGTGCTGCACGCGATCCTGGCCCACGCGGATTACTCCGGCGTGGCGTGCGAGTCGCATCTTGATCGAGCGCTGTTTGCCTGCGATGAACTGGCCGGTTTTCTGGTGGCTTGTGCGCTGGTCAAGCCAACCAAATCGATACGCGACGTCGAAGTGAAGGGCGTGCTGAAGAAGATGAAAGACAAGGCCTTCGCGCGCGCCGTCAAGCGCGAAGACATCACCGCCGGCGCTGCCCTGCTCGGCCTCAGCGTCGAGGAGCATGTTGGCAACTGCGTCGCCGCGATGCAGGCCCGGGCCGCGGAGTTGGGGCTGGCGGGCGGCGAATCAGCCGGCTAACAGGTCCGCCGCCTGAATGCGCTGGATGCCTGCTTCCTCGAAGGCCCGGTCGGTCGCCAGCACGCTGCCGGGAAGGTCCACGGCGCGGGTGGCGTCTTCAATCACGAGGCACTCGAAATCCAGCGCCGTCCCATCGATCGCCGAAAACCGCACGCAGAAGTCGTACGCCAGCCCGCAGAGAAAAAGCCGCTTCAGCCCGCGCTCGCGCAGGTAACCGGCGAGGCCGGTGGGCGTGAAGTGGTCATTCTCCAGGAAAGCCGAATACGAATCGATGTTCGCGCGAAAACCTTTGCGCAGGATCAGCTCGGCGTGCGGAACGGCAAGCGATGGATGGAATTCTGCGCCCTGGGTGTTCTGCACGCAATGGTCCGGCCAGAGGGTCTGCGTTCCATACGGCGCGGCAATGGTACTGTACGCCTCGGCGCCGGGATGGGCGCTGGCGAACGAAATGTGACCGCGCGGATGCCAATCCTGCGTCAGCACGACATGCGCGAACCTCTGCGCAAGCGCGTTCACGAGGGGCACAATTTCGTCGCCGCCCACGACCGCAAGTGCGCCGCCGGTCCCATTTGCTGCGGGACAAAAGTCATTCTGCAAATCGATGACGACTAGCGCGTCGGTGGCGGAGTTGATCACCATGTCTAAGTTTGGCATGGCGCGAACCTCGCCGCCAATCGGACGGTTCTTATCGCTCCCGGTTTCTGTAGACTCATCTGCATGAGCGAACATGCAAGGACGCACCCCGTCAAAGGCGAAACCAGGGTGCGCGTACGGTACGCAGAGACCGACCAGATGGGCGTGGTCTACCACGCCAACTACCTGGTCTGGTTCGAGGTCGGCCGCGTCGAACTGATGCGGCAGCAGGGACTCAACTACAAGCGGCTGGAGGCCGACGAGGGCTGCTGGATCGTCGTGGCCGAGGTAACGGCACGCTACAAGTCGCCGGCGCGCTACGACGATGAGCTGATTGTCGAAACCACCGTGCGCAACGTGCGCGGGCCGGTGATCCGCTTCGGCTACAAGATCTTGCGCGCCGAAAACCGGCATCTGTTGTGCGAGGGCGAAACCGTCCACGTGGTCATCGGGAAAGACATGAAGCGCCGCGCCATCCCGAAGAAATATGCAGAGCTTTTGGGCGCCGGCGCATCTCACGCTCGCGTCTGAGGCTTCCCGCGCGACCGGCGAGTTGGCTGGCTGCTCGCACTATGCCTGTTTGGCGCGTGCCGTCTGCCAGGCCTTGGCATACTTCCAGCTGGTGTAGGTAGCGTGATACATGTGCAGCAGCAGTCCTTCGCGTCCGTCCAGGAAGCCCAGGCGGAAGACATAGTTCCACAGAAAGGTCAGCCGCGGAATCAGGAAGACGTTGAAGGCGAAGGCCGGCCACGAGCGGCTCACCTTGCCCGCGGTAACCAACAGCTCGCAGCCCAGCGTGCTGTACCGGTCCATGTGCTCGATGTAGTTTTCCAGCGTCGGGTAGGCGTGGTGGATGAGGTCGTAGTCGAGCGTGGAGGCATGACCGTCGAATGCGATGGTTTCGTGCACCGGCCGGTTTTCAAATTGCGGCGGCGTAGTAAAGTTGGCGGCGGTGCGGCGGAACAGACGCAGTTTGGGATCGGGATAGAAGCCGCCGTGCTTGATCCACCGTCCCAGGAAGAGATTCCGGCGCCGGATGTAATAGGCGTCGACCGGAGGGTTGGTCGGCAGCAGCGTCCTGATCTGGTGCTGGAGTTTGGGGCTGAGCTCCTCATCGGCGTCGAGCGAAAGGATCCACGTGCCCGTGCACTTGGCGATAGCGGAGTTCTTGGAGCCGGAAAAGCCCTTCCAGGGCTCGTCGAACACCTTGGCATTGAACGAGCGGGCGATCTCCACGGTGCGGTCGGTCGAGGCCGAATCCAGCACGATGATCTCGTCCGCAAACTGCACGCTCGCCAAAGTGCGCGCGAGGTTCGCCTCTTCGTCCTTGGTGATGATGGCAACCGAGAGTGTTTGCGTCGTAGACAATGGCGTCAAGTTCCTCTCCCGATTGTTTGCTCCCGATTGCCTGCACCGGATGCAGGCCTCGAAGGTGAGGGGAAGATTCGTTCAGGCCAGAGGACCACGGGTTCTTCGGCCAGGGACAGTGCAGCATTATTGGTGCATATAAACCTTGGCCGGAATATTGCGGCAGCCGCATTCGATCTTCGTGAATTTCTCTGGGCGGTTCGGTCAGGGCCTTGAAACATTTCCGGGCAATCAATCACAGTCTACCGGATCGCGAGCGAGCGCGACACGGCAAAAAGCGCAGGTGCAACCACGCCCCTTCCAGATCGTCAGCGCGCCTTCAGCCTAGCGTGATGGAGGCATCGCCCAGGTGCTCGCGCAGCAGCCGCTCCGTCAGCGGGATCAGCGCCTCGCCTGTCTTCGGCAACACGAACGCACCCGCCGCTTCGGACCACTCCAGCTTGAAGCTGGTTGCCTGCGCGGAGATCCATATCTGGCGCACCGGCGTGTTCGGCGTCACCACAAACTTCGACGTCCCGTTCTCGAAGATGATGTTCATCGCGCCGTTGTTGTCATCGAACTCGAAGCCGCCCGACTCATCCTCGGCGGCAATCAGCGCCTGCTTCAGAGCTTCGAGCGCGTCTTCAGACTCGCGGCGGAAACTGGCTTCGTCAAGCATGGCGGCCCTAGAAGGGAATATCGTCGTCCGTAATGCCCTGCTCCGGGTAGTCGTGCGCGGCCGCGGGTGCGCTTGCGCCCGCGCTGGACGAGGACGACGATCTCGAATAGCCGCCTTCGCCGCTGCCGCCGCTCGGCTTGCCCAGCAAGGTTAGCTCATTTACGAGAATCTCCGTGCGGTATTTCTTCTGGCCGGATTCCTTGTCGTCCCACGAGCGGTTGCTGATGCGGCCTTCGACAAAAATCTGAGACCCTTTCTTCACATAATCGCGCACCACCTCGGCCGTCCGCTGGAAGCAGACGATGTTGTGCCATTCCGTCTTGTCGGTCCAGTTGCCGTCCTGCCCTTTTGTGCGTTCGGCCGTGGCCAGGCCAAACGTAGCAATCTGCATCCCGCCCTGCGTGACTTTGAATTCGGGGTCCTTGCCGACATTGCCGAGAAGAAATACCTTGTTGACGCCTTTTGCCATTTCAGTGTGCTCCGGTTTCCTGTTGTTTTGAAGGATGAGAATAGCAGATTGCCGTTTGTGGGAGAGCGCTACCTCTTCCGGTCGCCAATCAGCTTCGCGATCGCCAGGGCCAGCGTCAGCGTCCCGGTAGGCAGGCAGCCCATCGCAACCATCAGCGCCAGCCAGCCCAAGTTGGTGTGCGGCCCCTGCCGTCCGATGCCTCCGAAGACCGTCTGCGCCAGCAACGCCGCCACCGCTCCCGCGCCAAAGATTGCGAGGCCGGTGCGAACGAGTTGGCGCGTGTCTCGCTGCATCGCCATCAACGGCAAGCGGCCTGCATCAGGTAGACGATCACTCCCGTGACCGACACGTAGAGCCAGATGGGAAACGTCCAGCGCGCCAGTTTCTTGTGCGCGTGGAAGCGGCCGGTAAGTGAGAGAAAGAACGTGATCAGGATCAGCGGCAGCGCAATGGTCGAAAGCACAATATGCGAGGCCAGCAGCTTCCAGTAAAACGGCCACCAATGATTGAAGCGGTTGAAGTGCGTCTCGCCGTGCAGCGTGAAATTCACCAGGTACGACACCAGAAAGATCGACGAAAAAAAGAACGCTCCAACCATCGCGGCGCGGTGGTGCAAAATGCGGCGCTCGCGGATTTCGCGGTAGCCCGTCACCAGCGCAACCGTCGCCAGCGCGTTGAGTATGGCATTCACCAGCGGCAGCGACCGCAGATGGCTCCCACCCACATCCGTCGGCGCGTGGAAATACACCAGCCAGCAGATAAGCGCGCTGGCCGCGGCCGAGACAGCGATGATGCCGGCAATCACGCCGGGCGGGGTTCGGAGGTGGATGGACTTCGGAGTCGCGGCGGGCATGGCGTTCGTTTCTCGGTTAAGGCTCGTTGATGGTTAGAAGAGCAGCCGGCCGCGGGCGTTCAGCATCATGGCGGCCAGCAGCAGCGGCAGGTAAATCACGGAAGCGTGCAGCAGGTCGCGCGCCGGCTCGCGCGCCGGTGGCGCGTCGGCCCGGTCCTGGCTGCCAGTCTTTACCAAAGCGATCCGCGAGAAGCGGATGGTGTACCAAAGATAACCGAGCGACAGGCAGATAGCGGCGGCCGCATACGCGTTCCCTGCCGAACCCAGCGCAAATGGCCACAGGCTGACGCCAACCATCAGCGCAGCATAAAAAAGCGCCTGCACCACCGTGGAGCGGGCCGCGTAGCGCGCATCGTCCAGTGTTGCCGTCAGCCGGATGCCGGCGCGCGCGTAGTCCTCGCGGTACATCCAGCCGATAGCCATGAAGTGCGGGAACTGCCATACGAACAGGATCGCGAACAGTGCGACGCCGGGCCACTCGATCATGCCGCGCGCGGCCGTCCAGCCGATCAGCGGCGGCAGCGCCCCCGGAAATGCGCCAATGAACGTATTGATCGTGCTCACCTGTTTCAGCGGCGTGTAGATGGCCACATACGCAACCGCGGTCAGCAGGGTCAGCGTACCGGTAAGCGGGTTGGTCGCGTGCGCCAGGTACAGCGACCCAAGAAACACCCCCAGGAACCCGACAATAAGCCCATGTGCCAGCCCAATTCGTCCCGCAGCCATTGGCCGGTTTTCAGTCCGCTGCATCAGCCGGTCGGTCTTGCGTTCCAGCGCCTGGTTCAACGCGCTGGCTCCGCACGTCACCACCGCAATCCCCGCCAGCGCCTTCACCATCTCCGCATTGAACGGGCTGATGCCGGAACGCAGGCTGCCCAGATAGAACCCCGCCGCCGAGGTGATCAGCACCATCGCGGAGACGCGCACCTTGAACAGCGTCGCATAGTCGGCGAGCAGCGTCCGCGCCGAGGAAACGGCGGCCGTGAGCGGTTGATTACGGCTTTCCGATGTCGCGGTGACAGCCACAGCCTCCAGAATAGCGCGTTTGCACCAGTGTGAGGTCGCGAGCCGCGGCTGTGCGAAGTTATAAATACCACGGAATATTGATCACCATAATCCGTTGGTTGCCGCGCATCAGCAGCATCAGCTTCAACACTTCGGCCCGCTGGTTGTGCAGCGGGGCCTGCCACCAGCGCCGGACGATCAGCTCGGGGACCAGCACAGCGACCTGGCGGTCCGGACACTCGCTCTCCACCTTCAGGATGTAGTCCACCAGCGGCCCCAGAATGAACCGGAACGGCGATTCGACCAGCACCAGCTGCGGCGCGACCCTGCCCGCCTCGCGAAAGGGCTCGGCGACGTTGCGGTCCCACATCTGCCGCACCTCGTCGTAGCACTCCTCGGCATCCACATGGACGGCCTGCACTTCGTCGCTCAGCTTCATGGCGAAGCGCAATGCCTTTTCGCTCATCCGGCTCCAGCGGTCCATCGGGATAAGGATCAGCGGCTCGTTCAGGTTCTCGATGCGCATCGGCCCATCGCAGGCAAGCTCGCGGGCCACGCCGTCGTAGTGCCGCTTCACTGCGGTCATCAGAATCATCAGCGCCGGCACCAGGATCGCCGTGATCCACGCGCCCGCGGAAAACTTTGCCACCAGCACCACCAGCAGCGTAAGCCCCGTAGCCACCGCACCGGTCCCGTTGATGAACATGCGCCGTCCCGCGCCTGCGCCGCCCACCCGCTTCCAGTGCATCACCATTCCCGCCTGCGACAGCGTGAACGCGAGAAACGCCCCGATGGCGAACAGCGGGATCAGCCAGTCGGTCACCCCACCCGACGCGATCAGAAGCACCGCGGTAAACCCCACCAGCGCGTAGATGCCGTGCGAATACAGCAGCCGGCGCCCGCGAATCATGAAGACGTGCGGCAGATAATCGCGCTGCGCAATCGCGCGTGTAAGCCGCGGGAAATCCGCGAAGGAAGTGTTCGCCGAAAGCGCCAGCACCACCAGGATCGATCCGATGGTCACGTAGTAGATCGCCGTCCGGCCCAGCACCGCCGCGGTCAGTTGCGAGAGGATGCTCTGGTAGCCTGCCGCGCCCGGGTCGGTCGCACCGATCGAATAAGCGCGGCACAGCAGCGCGATGCCCGCCAGAAAGACCATCAGCAGCAGGATGATGATGATCAGCGTCCGCCTGGCGTTCTTCTGCGTCGGATCGCGAAACGCCATCACGCCGTTGGAGACCGCCTCGACGCCGGTCATCGCCGTGCATCCGCTGGCGAACACCTTGGCCAGCACCCATAGCGTCAGCATCGATCCGTTTACCGGCAGCTTCGGCGGCGCGACGATCGCCACCGGATGTCCGTGCGCGGCGATGGTGCGGATGGCGCCCACCACAATCACCAGCAGCAGCGTCCCGACGAAGAGATACGTGGGAAACAGGAAGGCCGCGCCCGCGTCCTTCACCCCGCGCATATTGACGATGGTCAGCACCGCCAGGATGCCCAGGCACAGCGCCAGCATGTGCGGCTGCAGTCCCGGAAACGCCGACACCAGCGCGCCCACGCCCGCCGAGATGCCCACCGCGGCATTCAGAATGTAGTCGATCATCAGCGCCGCCGCCGCCAGCAGGCCTGCGTTCGCGCCCAGGTTCTCGCTCGCCACCGTGTAGCTTCCGCCGCCGTGCGGATACGCGTCGATGGTCTGGCAGTAGGAGAAGTAAACGATGGCCAGCAGCCCGATAATCGCGAAGCTGATGGGGACGATGTACGCGATGCCCATCATGCCCAGCGGAATCAGCAGCGTCAGCGCCGCTTCCGGCCCATACGCGGCGGAGCTCAGCGCATCCAGCCCGAAGACGGGAATGCCGGCGATGGGCCCAATACACTCGGCGCGCTCCTCCGAACTCGCCAGCGGCTTCCCCATCAGCAGGTTGAGACCAAACATGCAATGTCCTTTCAGGGCTTTGTGATGTGGGGTTCAAACTGGCCGAGGTGCAAGCGTCGGTGGCTTTGTGGACTATACCGGGAAGAAGCATAAAGTTTCCATAAGGGACATCCCCGCTTGCTAAGGCCCGATGAAGATTGACTACGGTTTAGCCCGCAGCTGCTCCAGAAATGCCTCTGCCGTCGCCGCCGTATTCAGCACATCCCCCGGCGTCAGCCACGCCCGCCGAAGCTGCGTAATCCCATACCGCATCTGGTCCAGCTCCTCCGTCGCGTGCGCGTCGGTGTCCACCACGATCTTGCAGCCTATCTCCTTCGCCCGCCGCAGATGCAGATCGCTCAGGTCGGCGCGCGCCGGGCTGGCATTGTGCTCGACAGCCACGCCCAGCGCAGCCGCCCGTTGTAGTACCTGCTCGATGTCGATCGCGTAGCCTTCCCGCCCCAGCACCTTGCGTCCGGTCGGATGCCCCAATATCCGCACATGCGGGTTCTCCATCGCCCGCAGCACCCGCGCCGTGATCTCCGCCGCCGGCTGGTCGAAGTGCGAATGCACGCTCGCGATGACGAGGTCCATCTCCGCCAGCGTCGCATCCTCCAGGTCCAGCTCGCCGCCCGCCAGAATGTCCACCTCAATCCCCGCCAGCACGCGAATCTTCCCCTTCATCTCCTTGTCCACCTCGCGAATGCGCTTCACATGCGCCAGCGCCCGCACGTCGTCCAGCCCATTCGTCATCGCCAGGTTCTTCGAGTGGTCCGTAATCGCAATGTACTTCAGTCCCCGCGCCAGCGCCGCCTCGGCCATCTGCCGGATCGTGTCGCGCCCATCCGTCGCTTCTGTATGCATATGCAGATCGCCGCGGATGTCCTCCAGCGTAATCAGCTTTGGCAGGCCTCCCGCGTCCGCACCAGAAAAACTCGCAGCCGCCGCCTCAATCTCGCCGCCATTCTCCCGCAGTTCCGGCGCAATATACTCCAGCTCCAGTGCCCGGTAAATCTCCTCTTCGCTCGCCGCCGCAACAATCGTGTTGTCTTCCAGCCGCAACAGCGCATACTCGCTCAGCGTCAGCCCGCGCTTGATCGCCCGCTGCCGCAGCGCGACGTTGTGCATCTTCGACCCGGTAAAGTACTGCAGCGCGGCGCCGTAGCTCGCCCGCGGCAGCAGCCGCACATCCACCTGGAGGTTATTGCCCACGGTGAAGCTGACCTTGTTCTGCCCCCGCGCCAGCAGCTTATCGATCAGCGGCAGCGTCGCCACGTGCTCCACCGCCGCGGCCACCACCTCCGGCTCGCACGCCGGCCCGGTCACCAGCAGGTCGAGGTCGCCCACCGTCTCCCGCCCGCGCCGCAGCGAGCCCGCCGGCGTAATCTCCTCAATCCCCGGAAACGCCCGGATCAGCGCGGAAATCCGCTCCGCCTCCTCGCGCGCGCGGTCGATGCGGAACCGGCCAGAATTCCGCCGGTAGTCTTCAATCCCCTTCAGCAGCTTGACCGCGAACTTCTCGCCCATACGCGGCAGCTCGGCCAGCTTGCCCTCGCGCGCCGCCGCCTCCAGCGCATCGATGTCGCATACGTTCAGCGCCGACCACACCAGCGCCACCGTCTTCGGCCCCATCCCGGGCAGGCGCAGCAGCTCCAGCATCGTCGGCTTGTATTTGGTCAGCAGCTCGACGCGGATCGGCATTGTGCCGGTCGCTACCAGCTCACATATATTCGCCGCCATCCCTTTACCGATGCCGGGGATGGCGAGCAGTTGTTTGGGGTCCGCAACCAGTGCCGCGAGCTGCGTCGTCTGCTGCTCGACCGCCTCGGCCGCCCGCCGGTACGACCGGATCCGAAACGGGTCCGCCGCGTCGATCTCGAGCAGCGCCGCGGTTTCATTCAGCAGCCGGGCAATCTGGATGTTGTCCATAGGCGCAAGTCATCGGGCCCCATCGGGAGGCCCCAGACCCATATGCTACGCCCTGCCTCGTCCGCTGCAAGCGCCAGACACAACCCGGCTCGCCGGCTAGGCGGCCGCCGACTGACCGGAAGCCGCGTCCTTTACCCGAACCACCTGGTCGGCCTGCGGTCCCTTCGCGCCTTGGATGATGTCGAACTCGACCTCGTCGCCTTCCTTCAGACTTTTATAGCCGTCGATCTGAATCGAGCTGTAGTGCACGAAGACGTCTGCGCCGCCTTCACGTCCGAGAAAGCCGTAGCCCTTCGCATTGTTGAACCACTTGACCGTACCTTTATATTGCGCCAATTGAGTGCTCTCCTTACGTTGTTTGGCTGGACCGGCTCCATGCCGGGCATGGGACATACGACGCAAAATTCCGCCCGCGCGTTTGCTCGACCGGGTCGAACTGTACAAAAACTAGATGCGGCAGCCTGGCAACGAGATGCTGCGCCCGGTTCTAGGGGCGCCTGCACCGTCCGCTTCCCAACATATGATTTTGAATACGCAGTCCACGCAGCAAAGGCCTCGGTCGCCGGACAAGCCCCTTTCCGCCACTCTCCGTGTATTCTGCTTGAGGCTCATGAAACGAATCCTTACCGGCATCCTCCTCATCCTCGTCGTCGTTGCTCTTATCTTCTTCGGGCAGCTTTGGATGCTGACTCTGGCGGCCTGCATCATCGCGGAGCTCGCAGCCTACGAGTACTTTCGCCTCGCCAACTCCGGTGGCGCCCGCATCCCCGCCTGGTGGATGGCAGCCTCCACGGCGCTCCTATTCTACGTCACCTTCTATCGTCCCATCGACGCGCAACTCCCCACGCTCAGCGTCCTCGCCCTGGTCCTGCTGGCCTGGACCGGCTTCCGCGGCGCGCTCGACCGCGTCCTCCCCGACGCCGCGCTCGGCCTCTTCGGCCTGATGTATGTTGCTTATCCGCTTACCCTTCTGCCCCTGATCTGGAATCGCGACGACGGCAAGCCCCTCATTCTCTTCCTGATGGTCTGCGTCTGGGCGGGAGACATCGCCGCGCTCTACGTCGGCCGCCGCTTCGGTCGCCACAAGTTCTCGCAGCTCAGCCCCAACAAAACCTGGGAGGGTTCGCTCGCCTCCATCGCCGGCAGCGTGCTCGCGGGCCTGGGTGTGGTCTACGCCGGCGTCCTGCTCTCCAACCGCGGCAACACCGTGCTGCACATCCTCGAACCCGTCTGGCAGTCCGTCCTGCTCGCGGTCGTCATCAACCTCGCCGCCCAGCTCGGCGATCTGCTCGAATCCGCCATCAAGCGCGGCGCCGGCGTCAAAGACTCCGGCACCCTGCTCCCCGGCCACGGCGGCGTCCTCGACCGCATCGACGCCCTGCTCATCGCCACCCCCACCCTCTGGTGCATCCTCCTGCTCAAAGACGCCTTCAGCCTGGGCAGATTTTAGTCGCAGTTGACCGGACGAAGGTAGTACCTTCCAGTAATGGAAACGCCCCTGAGATATTGGATGGAAATGCTTTTGAGCATCGCGCCTTTTGTCCTTCTACTGGTGCTTTGGTTCCTCATGATGAGAAGCCTGCGGGCCGAAAAGCAAAAGGCAAAAGAGAGCCCGCTCGGTGGTCAGCCGGATATGGTCCCGGCGAATGTTGTTGCCGAAATTCGCGCCCTTCGCGAATCGGTCGATAGCCTCCGTAAAGAAATGGCCGACCGTCGTTAGCAACGTTACGACTAGATCTTATTTGCGACCATCGGGAGCACCAACGCGAAGCCCAATACGCGTCACGAAGTGACATCTGCGAAAATAGCTGAGTGAAAAGGCTCGCCATCCTCGGCTCCACCGGCTCCATCGGCCAAAGCACCCTCTCCATCTGCGAATCCTTCCCCGACCGCTATCAGGTCGTCACCCTCGCCGCCGGCCGCAATCTCGACGTCGTCTTCGCCCAGTGCCTCCGCTGGCAGCCCAAGGTCGTCTCACTCGCCACCGAAGAGCTCGCCGCCACCCTCGCCGCCCGCCTCCGCCACGCCGGCCTCTCCGGAACCGAAGTGGTCCATGGCTCCGCCGGGACCGTCCGCGTCGCAACTCATCCTGATGCCAACTTCGTCGTCTCCGCCATCGTCGGCGTCGCCGGACTCGAAGCCACCTACGCCGCCGTCTGCGCCGGCAAGACCATCGGCCTCGCGAACAAGGAGTGCCTCGTCGCCGCTGGCGAACTCATCCTCAAGGCCGCTCGCCAGCACAACGTCGCCTTGCTCCCCATCGACTCCGAGCACAACGCTGTCCACCAGTGCATGCGCGGCGGCAAGCCCTCCGAAGTCAGGCAGATATGGCTCACCGCCTCGGGCGGCCCATTCCGCTCCACTCCCCTCGCCGAATTCGACCGCATCACCCCCGCCCAGGCGCTCAAGCACCCCACCTGGGTCATGGGCCGGCGCATCACCATCGACTCCGCCACCATGATGAACAAGGGCTTCGAGATCATCGAGGCCTGCCGCCTCTTCAATCTCCCGCCCGCCAAGGTCCGCGTCACCATCCATCCCCAGTCCACCGTGCATTCATTCGTCGAGTTCATCGACGGCTCCATCCTCGCCCAGATCTCCGTCACCGACATGCGCCTGCCCATCCTCTACGCCCTCGCCTATCCCGACCGCGTGGACGCCCACGCCGCCGAGCCGCCTCTCACCTTCGACCTGGCCGCGTTGAGCCAGTTGGACTTCGCCGCGCCCGACTTCGCCCGCTTTCCTTGCCTGCGTCTCGCTTACGAAGCCGCCGAGTCCGGCCCCGCCGCCTGCATCGCCCTCAACGCCGCCGACGAAATCGCCGTCGCCGCGTTCCTCGAAGGAAGCATTCCTTTCCTCTCCATCCCGCGTACAATCGAGAAGGTACTTGTCGAAACCTCGCCCACCGTTCCCGCGTCTATCCAGGACGTGCTCGCGGCGGACGAGGCGTCAAGGGCCTGCGCACGCAGGGTGATCGCGGAAACTTCCCTGCTGCATCCGGTCTGATCGAATCGTTCCCCGAGAGGTAAGTAATTTGCCGATTGTCGCCATCGTTCAGCTTCTCCTCGTGCTCGGCCTTATGGTGCTGGTGCATGAGTTCGGTCACTACGCCGTCGCCAAGTGGTGCGGCGTCCGCGTCGAGGCCTTCGCCATCGGCTTTGGCAAACGCGTTACCGGCTTCGTCCGCAACGGCACCGACTACCGCATCAACGCCCTGCCCCTCGGCGGATACGTCAAGATGGCCGGCGAGGTCCCCGGCGAAGAGACCAGCGCCGATCCCGGCGATCTCAACAACCATCCCCGCTGGCAGCGCATGTTGATCGCGCTCGCCGGCCCCATCGCCAACTTCGTCCTCGCCTTCGGCCTCATGACCGGCGCGTACATGTTCCACCACGAAGTGAACGCGAACTTCTCCGGCCCCGCCGTGACCGACTACGTCTCACCGGATACCGTCGTGGCCAAGACCGGCATTCACGCCGGCGACACCATCGTCCACTTCGACAATACGGAAAACCCCACCTGGGACGACATTCTCAACTACGCCTCGCTCAACACCAACCAGACCATCCCCTTCTCCTTCGTTCACGACGGCCAACGCACCGACACCACCCTCTTCCTCGCCTTCAAGGGCACCTCCGACAAGTTCTCGCTTGATTCCGCGCTGGCCATGGGCCTGGTTCCGAAGATGCAGGACTCGCCCATCAAGGTCCAGACGCCCACCCCCGGCGGCCCGGCCGACCGCGCGGGCCTGAAACCCGGCGACCAGATCGTCAGCGTCGATGGCATTGCCATTCGCTCCGTCGAGGCCTTGCTCGCCTACCTGCAGGACCAGAAGGGCAAGCCCGCCTTGCTCAACCTGCTGCGCAACGGCCAGAGCATGACTCTGGTCGTCAAGCCCGAGATGAGCGATTCAGGCGACGGCACCCAGGCGTATCATCTCGGCTTCCGCGCGTTCCCGCCGCCCTCCAGGGTCGAACAGCTCCCGCTCCCCAAAGCCCTTTCCGCCTCGTTGGACTTCAGTGAGAAGAACTCGCTTCTGGTCGTGGATGTGCTCAAGGGCATGTTCGAGCGGCACATTTCCGTCAAGCAGCTCCAGGGCCCCATCGGTATCGGCCAGGTGGTCCATGACGCCGCCGAGGCCGGATGGATGCCTCTGGTCGGCACCATGGCCATGATCTCGATCAACCTGGGCATGTTCAACCTGCTGCCCTTCCCCATCCTCGATGGCGGAATGATCTTCATGCTGCTGATCGAGAGCGTCTTCCGCCGCGACATTCCCATGCCGGTCAAGGAGCGCATCTACCAGGTCGCCTTCGTCTGCATCGTCCTCTTCGCCGCAATGGTCATCGTCAACGACATCCACAAGCTGCCCTTCTTCGCCCACCTCAAGACGTAGGGCTCTGCGAGCGGTCCGCCAGTTGTGGCTGACGTTCCTTCAGTTCCAGCAGCAGCGCTTCAATCTGATCGTTTCGCTCCATCGCTGAAAAGCGCTCATCCAGAGTCTCGGAAGAAGCCACGGCGAGGAAGGTTCGCGACGCCTGGTTGCGCGAGTCGGTCTCGTCCACCGTGGCTGTCAGCCGCTCCAGCTTCCTCTGAACCGCTCCGCTGTCCAGCATCGACTGCGCGGCATTCGCCTTTTCCACCGCGCGGGTCCGCCGCAACTGCGCACTCAGCAGCTCCACGCGCGCCTGCGTCTCCGTCAGCTTCTGCTGCAGACGGCTGTATGCCCCGCGCAGCGTGTCCGCTTCCGCGGTCTGGTCCTTGTGCTGCTCCGCCAGGCCCTCCGCCATGCGCTGATGCGAGAGTGCGCGTTCCAGGGCCGCCCGGGCAAGGTCGTCCTGCTGCTTCGCAACGGCAAGCTCGGCCTTGCGCAGCCACTGCGCCCGTGCGGTCTCCTGTTCGGTCTTCTTCTTTAGCAGCAAGTGCTGATCGGCAATGGCGATGGCAACCTGCGTCTTCACCTGCATCAGTTGGTTCTCCATATCGAGCACGAGTTGGCGTGCAAGCTTTTCCGGATCTTCGGCCTTGCTCAGAAGGTCGTTGATGTTGGCGCGAAGCAATGTGGAAACACGTTCGAGCAATGCCATGGCGGACTCCTTTTCCTGCTATCAGTACCGGCGATTGAAGATCCGATCGAGCGCGACCAGCGCCACGATGGGAAGAATTCCGCCCAGCAGCCTGTGATGCCTGCGGCAGCCGTAGCGGTAAGGATTGTAGTACGGATCGTATCCATAGAACTGGCGATACCGATACCCGTACCAGTAGCGCGCCGCGACCAAACGAACCACGACGCAGACGAGAATAATCAGAAGAATCGGCACAAGGAACATAACCATCTCGCGTTCTGGCTTGAGCGTTGCACTTCGTCAAGCGGCTCGCCAACGGCTCTTCACCGATGGCGAACCGCACCTGCATCAGGACGTGCTGTCCGGCTTGTCCTCTCTCGGCTTCATCGCCTTCACGTTCGCCATCAGGTCGGACATCTTCATCCCGCTGAGAGCTTCGAACAGCGCGGGCACCTGCGCGGCGATCTTCGTCATGTCGCCGGTGATCTTGCTTGTGCCAGTCTGCTCGTCGCCTCCCGTCGAAACGATGGTGATCTTGTCTATGTTCTTGAGCGGCTCCGCCATGGCACGCACCACATCGGCCATGTTCGTGATCAGTTTGTCGACCACCGCGGCCTGAGACCACTCCTGATACGCCTCCGCCTTAACATTCATCGCCTTGGCTTCCGCCTCGCCCTTGGACAGAATGATGTCTGCCTCGGCATTCCCCTGCAGGCGAGTGATCGCCGCTTGCGCTTCGCCCTGCGCGCGGACAGCCGCGGCCCGTCCTTCTGCTTCAATCGTCACGCGGTTCTTCTCAGCGGCGGCGATATTCCCAATCCGCTGCGCCTCGATCTCCGAACCCTTCAGCACGGTCGCGATCAATTCCTTCTCGTGGCGCAGAATCTCGGCCTCCTGCACCTTGACCTGCTGCTCTTTCTCGATCTGCTGCACCTTAACCTGTTCGGCGATGACCTGCTGTTGCATGACATTGGTCTGCAACTCATACGCCTTGTCCGCAGTTGCCTGCTGCCGCTTCGACTGCTCCGCGAACTGTGCCTGCTGGATCGCAAGATCGCGCTGGGCTTCAGCCTGCTTGGCCAGCGACATCGTCTCCGCCAGCACCCGCTCCTGGTCGGCGGCGGCCTTGGCCACAGCAGACTCGCGCAGCGCAATCGCCCGCCGGATGGCGGTATCCCGCTCCGCTTCGGCCGATGCAATCTCCGCATCGCGCTTGATGCGCGCCACGTCGGGCCGGCCCATGTTCGTGATGTACTCGTTCTTGTCCCGCACCTCGCGAATCGTGAAGCTCACAACTTCGAGCCCCATCTTCGACATATCGTCCATGCAGGTCGAGCGCATCCGCTCGGCCACCATCTCCGGCTCCTTCACAATCTGCTCGACGGTCAACTGCCCGATGATGCCGCGCAGATGGCCTTCCATCACCAGCCGGATCAGACTCTCGCGCTGGTCGGGCGTCTTCGAGAGAAACTGTTCGGCCGCGGTAAGGATGGACTCATTGTCCGAGCGCACCTTGATCTGCGCCACCGCCTCAACCGTGACTGCGACGCCCTGTTTCGTGTACAGGTCCTGCTGCGGCGCCACGTCGAAGCTCATCAATTCCAGCGACAGCTCGCGGTAGGTCTCTACTACCGGGAAGATGACTGCCGCGCCGGCCTTGATGATGCGCGGCTTGCGGAACCCGTAAACGATAATGGCCTGGTTCGGTCCGACCTTGCGAAACATTCGGGCCAGGGCCACAAACAAGGCAAGAGTTGCGACAACTACAAGTCCAACGACAATGATGAGCGTGCTCGGCATGGGTCTTTCCTTTTCGTGCGGTTGAAGGGTTGAGCGGTTAGTTACGAATTGGGTCGACGAATCAATTCTTCCAGCGGGCTGACATACGCAATTCCATGGACGTAGCGCAGCACAACCACCTCCGTGCCACGCGCGATCGGGGCCCCTGTTTCACTGCGTGCGGCCGCGCTCCTGCGAGCGTCCGCCTGCGAAAACAGAATCTCGCCCGTGCCGTCCGCGCGGATTTCGTCCGACACCCGCCCCACCACGCCATCCATGCGCGTGTCCTCAGGCATCAGCACCCGCTCTTTCGAGATCAGCAGCTTGAACAGCGTTACGTAGATCAGGCCGGCGCCACCGATTCCTGAAAGCACCGATATCAGCAACACCAGCGGCATAACCAGCGAACTGTATTGATTGAGCAGATAGCCCGCGCCGCCGAACCAGCACAGAAACGCCGGCAGCGTAAATCCATTCAGCGCGGAGACCTGCCCTCCCGCTTTGGCATGAGTATGCAGACGCACGTGGCCGTGGCCAAAATGCAGGTGGCCGAAATGCACTCGCCCAAGACCGCTGAATGCGGCAAGTACGCTGAGTACAAATCCAAGAACGAAGCAGATCAGGTATACGGTGTTCATCAGGACGCCTTCTTCACGCGCGGCACGGGAACCTCTGCCGGGGGGTCTTCGCTAGCCCGTAACGCTGCCCCAAGACGCTCGACCAGCGCGGGCGTCTTGAGAATGGATTCGAGCAGCAACAGGCACTGGCGCGAGTCCTTATAGTGCGCCAGCGCCAGCAGCGCGCGGCACAACTCCGGGTCGCGCCGGCCAAAGCGTTCTGCGCCCGCCACCAGCCACAGATCAAGCTGGTCCTCCACAATCTCCAGGGTGCGCAACTCCGCCTGGAAGTCCGCGGGGTCCTCCACCAGGTAACCCGGATGCACCTTGAAGAACCGTGCCAGCAGCAGCCGCGTCGTATTGGTCAGATGTGGCCGCGCTCCCGACTCGATCTGCGACAGATAGGACTGCGAGATGCCACGCCCTTTGCTCTCCGCCGCAATCGCCCGGACCAACTCTTGCTGGGTCATCGCCCGGCCAAGCCCGCGCAGCGACCCTTCCACCTCGCGCAGATAACGGATTTTATCGGCCAGCTTCATTGCAGTCTCTTATTGCAATCCGCGATAAATATATCGCGGATTGCAATATTACGCAACAAAAATCGGCAACTGGGCAATGCTGCGACACCGGCTACCCGTCCCCCACTTTTGGAGTGACCCCCAAAAGTGAGACAGTAAGAGAATTGACAGTTTGCAGCGAAAGGGGCGTTGCAGATGGGTCGCAAGTATGTGAAGTACACGCAGGAGTTCCGTGAGGCTGCGTTGTCGC
>Ga0181520_10001301_pt1 | contig 51192 bp, 43 predicted proteins | sample PEATcosm2014_Bin_29_FD_132451 | JGI IMG/M metagenome (GOLD analysis project Ga0181520, IMG submission 132451) | Peatland microbial communities from MTU Mesocosm Facility, Houghton, MI, USA - PEATcosm2014_Bin02_30_metaG | ecosystem: Environmental > Terrestrial > Soil > Wetlands > Peat | place... | reverse complement strand
ATCGCCGCGTTTGATGTAATACGGGTCGTCGTAGATCGCCTTGAGCGCGTTGCCGCCCGGTTGAATCCGTTCAATGATCCGCCGGAGCATGTCCGTGCTGGCGCCTTCGGGGATGGGATACGCGGTGGCGCCCCGTCCGCCGCGTCCGCCGCCCGCCGCCTGCTGGCGAAGGCCGTCGATGATCTGCCGGAGTTGCTGGGCGGTGGCATTCGCGGGAATATCGACCGGCGTGGGCGCTGGTTGCGCCGCGCCGCGTCCACCGCCCCCGCCGCCTGCCCAAGTCATATAGAAGGCCAGCTTCGGTTGATTCATCAGGACTTCCGGCGGCGGCGGAGATCCCACTTCGCCAAAGCCAATGGGCTTCCCGTTGGCGATGGTCAGGATCTCCTGGTAGTACCTGTCATCGAGCGTGCTGTAATTGTCGTAGCTGACGATGTCGCAATACTTGGCGCCCGGATAAAAGCCGTAGAACTCGCCGCCGGGGGCGGGGCCATTCTGGTTCCACACCCAAACCAGGTTGTTCAGGTGATGCACGTTGACCATGCGGTTGTACACTTCCCGGTAAAGCTCCGCGGTGCCGTACTGGCCGGGACGCCCACCCCACCAGAAGAATGTGCCGTTGTTCTCGTGCATGGGCCGCCACATCACGGGGATATGGGCGTCCTGAAGCTGTTTCAGATATCCGGCCGCGGTGTCCATGTACTTTTCCCAGCGCTGGTGCAGCGGGGAGTCGGAGGTGATCAGCTCCAGCCACTGGTCGTCGGTGAGGCGCGCCTGCACGCTGCCGCCCCAGCTTTCGCTCGTGCCGCCGGGATTCGACTTGCCGGGCTCGTCCTCGGTGGGCCGCAGCATGTGCCAGCAAAGATAGATGATGGAGCCGGCGGCGTACTGCCTCTTGGCCTCCTCGATCATGAGGTTGCGGTGCGTAATGGCGTCCTTATCCTCGCCGTCCAGGAAGCCGAAGTCCGAGCCCCAGATGGCTGGGTACTTGCCCGTGGTCGAGTGTATCGCCTCCGTGTCCAGGTTCCGTTGGTTCGGAAAGTTGTGCGTGCCGGTGAGGATGCCCTTGCCCGAAACAGCGCAGATCTTCGCCAGCAGGTCCTTGGCTTCTTGCGTGGCGTTGGGATTCACCGGTACGCAGGGCGGCGGCGCGGGCTCGCGAGCCGGCTGGGCGCCCCGGCCCTGTTGGGCGAGCTGCTGATTCTGCTGCTGAAGGCGTTGAATGACGTCCCTGAGCTGGTCGGGGGTCGCGTTGTCGGGAACGGTGATGGGACCGCCCCTTCCGCCGCCCCGCCCCCCAAAGCCGCCGCCGAAACCGGCGCCCCCGCCCAGCGCCTGGATTTGTTGTTGGAGCGGTTGAATCTGCTGTTGAATCGCTTGAATCCGCTGCTGGATCTGGTCGGGCGAGAGATCGCCGGGATACCGGGCCACCAGCCGTTGTTGAAGCGATTGCAGCTCCAACTGGAGCGGCTGAACCTGCTGCTGGAGCTGTAGCCGCTGGGCGGCGTTGGCGTCCGCCGGGGCGCCTCCCCGGCCGGCGGGCGGCGCCGTCTGCGAGAATGCCAGCGTGGCCGTTATGAGGCACAGAACCAGTGCCAGCGGTAAAGTCGTCTTCATGGCGTTAACCCCCCTGTTGAAACACAGACTATAACACCCCGAAGCCTGGTTGAGCGTTCGATTCCGGGCGCCACCCCGCGCGCGTGTTAGCATGGGATTTCCAAACACCTTGATTAAAGCCGTCAAAGGAACCAGGGATTTACTACCTCCATCCACGGAAGTGTGGAACCGCGTGGAAGCCGCGGCCAGAGCGGTCTTCTGCGCCTACAACTACCACGAGATCCGCACTCCGATCCTGGAGGAAACGCAACTGTTCGCGCGCGGCGTGGGGGCCGAAACCGATATCGTCACCAAGGAGATGTACACCTTCGAGGATCGCGACGGCAGCTCCCTGACGCTGCGCCCGGAAAACACCGCCTCGGTCATCCGCGCCTACATCGAGCATCGCCTGGATCAGCAGCCGGGCGTGAAAAAGCTTTACTACATGGGCCCCATGTTCCGCCGCGAGCGCCCGCAGAAGGGACGCTACCGGCAGTTCTACCAGATCGGGGCCGAGGCCATCGGCTCGGAATCGCCCCTGGTGGACGCGGAAGTGATCGAAATGGTGGTCGAGCTGCTTGAGCGCGCCGGTCTCGAAGGCTCCCAACTGCTTCTCAACTCGGTGGGCGATCCGAATTGCCGCCCCGCCTATGTGGAGCTGTTGCGCTGCGAATTGAAGCCCGTCGCCGCGGGCCTGTGCGAGGATTGCCGCCGCCGCGCGGAGACCAACCCGCTGCGCGTGCTCGATTGCAAAGTGGAAGCCGACCAGCCCATCGTCGAGAAACTGCCGGCCATTGTAGATCATCTCTGCGAGCCCTGCGCCGCGCATTTCGCCACCGTCAGGCGCTTCCTCGACCACCGCGGAATCCCTTACGAAGTGCGCCCGCGGCTGGTGCGCGGTCTGGATTACTACATGCGCACCACTTTCGAAGTGGTGCACGGCGCGCTGGGGGCGCAAAACTCGGTGCTGGGCGGCGGGCGTTACGACGGCCTGGCCGAATCGCTGGGCTCCAAGGTCCCCTCGCCGGGCATCGGTTTCTCCATCGGCGAAGACCGGCTCGTCATGAGCGTGGAGGGCCGGCATCCGCCCGCCGCGCTGGACCTGCTGATTGCGCCGCTGGGCGAGGCGGCCGTGCTGCGCGCCGCCGAGCTGGCGCGCCGTTACCGTCGCGCGGGAGTCTCGGTCGAAGTCTCCGAAGGCAAGCTCAAACGCGTCATGGAGCTGGCCAACAAGCTGGGCGCGCGGTATACCCTGATCGTCGGCGAAGACGAAATGGCCGCCGGCCGATATGCTCTGAAAAATATGTCCACGGGCGAGCAGGAAACCCTGACCGGCGGCGAAATCGCCGCGCGGCTCGCCCCATCCTCGAATTGAAGAGAACCGATATGGAACCTACCACGCCAACCACCGTCGCATTGGACTTTCTGGGCGAGCTGAGACGCACCCATTCCTGCGGGGCTCTGCGCACCGCCGACGCCGGCAAGAACGTGCTCCTCATGGGCTGGGTCCACAAGCGCCGCGACCACGGCGGCGTCATTTTCGTTGATCTGCGCGACCGCGAAGGCGTTACCCAGACGGTGTTCCACGAGGATGTGGACTCCACCGTGCACCAGCGCGCCGAGGAAGTGCGGCCGGAGTACGTGATCGCGGTGGAAGGGTGCGTGGCGCTGCGCGGCGAAGCCTCGGTCAACCCCAACCTGGCCACCGGCGAAATCGAAGTGGTGGCTTCGCGAATCTGGATTCTCAACGAATCGCGCACCCCGCCGTTCCCCATGGAAGACCAGGTGGACGTGGCCGAAGACGTGCGCCTGAAATACCGCTACGTGGATCTGCGCCGCCCGCGCATGCAGCGCAATATCATGCTGCGGTCGAAGATTTCCTTCGCCACGCGCGAGTTTCTTTACTCGCTGGGGTTTTTGGAAATCGAGACGCCCTTCATGACGCGCTCCACCCCCGAAGGCGCGCGCGACTACCTGGTGCCCAGCCGCGTGCAGCCCGGCAGTTTTTATGCCCTGCCGCAATCGCCGCAGATCTTCAAGCAATTGCTCATGGTGGCCGGGTACGAGAAGTATTTCCAGATCGTGCGCTGTTTCCGCGACGAAGACCTGCGGGCCGACCGCCAGCCGGAGTTCACCCAGATCGATCTCGAGATGTCGTTCCCCCAGCAGGAGCGCATTTTCGAAGTGGTCGAGCCGCTGGTCGAACGGATTTGCGAGGCCGCCGGCTATAACGTGGCGGCGCCGTTTACGCGCCTCACTTACGCCCAGGCCATGCGCGGATACGGCAGCGACAAGCCCGATTGCCGCGTCCCGCCCATGCATCCGGTCGAAGACCTGCTGCCGGACCTGGCGGTCAACAACCTGCCGCTCCAGGCGATCCACATTCCCGGAACCGGCGCGCCCAGCCGCAAGGAGCGCGACGAGCTGAAAGCCTTCGGGGGCGAGCGCGGTCTGAGAGTTTACGACGACACCCGCCGCCTGGAGCGCGATTACCCCGAGCCGATGGCCCTGGTGCGCGAGCGCGCCGGCGCCGGCGCGGAAGACCTTCTCGTCCTGGCCGCCTGGGCCGGCGAGCCCAAGGGCCAGCGCCCCGAAGAGACCGTCTACCAGGCGTGCGGCCAACTGCGCCTCCATTGCGCGCAGAAGTTCAACGACCGTCACAAGCTGCTCGACCCCAAGAACCTCCAGTTCCTCTGGGTGGTGGACTTCCCCATGTTCGAATGGGACGAGGAAGAGAACCGCTGGAACGCCGCCCACCACCCCTTTACTTCGGTGCACGACGAAGACCTCGAGAAACTCACCGCCGACCCGGCCCGCTGCCGCGCCAAATCCTACGACTTGGTGCTGAACGGCGTCGAGCTCGGATCGGGGTCCATCCGTATTCATCGCCGCGACGTGCAGTCGAAGGTTTTCGCGGCCCTGGGGATGAGCGCCGAGGAAGCGCACATGCGCTTCGGCTTCCTGCTGGACGCGCTCGAATACGGCGCCCCGCCGCACGGCGGCATGGCGCTGGGGCTGGATCGCCTGGTGATGATTCTGGCCGGGGAAACCTCCATCCGCGACGTGATCCCGTTCCCCAAAACGGCGCGCGCCACGGACCTTATGTGCGAAGCCCCGGCGCGAGTGCCGGACCGGCAGTTGCGCGAGCTGGGCATCGCGTTGCGCAGCCAGAGCAAGTGAGCGGACCAGCCGGGCATGAACCGCGGCCGGCATGGCTGGCCGGAGGCCTGCGGGCACGGTGAGAGACTTAAGAGTATGGCAAAGCAAGAGACCGTCTCTCTACGCAGGCATCTGGCCGACCTGCTGGGCATGAAGGGCGCGCACCTGAGTTTCGAGGATGCGCTGGCCGGCTTCCCCGTGGAACTGCGCGGCGCGAAGCCGAAGGGCGCGCCGCATTCGCCCTGGCAACTGTTGGAGCACATGCGGATTGCACAGGAGGATATTCTCGATTTCAGCCGCAATCCCCAATACCGGGCCAGGAAGTTTCCCGACGACTACTGGCCGGCCACCGAGGCTCCGCCCAGCGAGGACGCCTGGGATAGGACCGTGCGGCAGTTTCAAATGGACCTGACGGCCATGCAGGATCTGGTGGCCGATACCACACACGATCTGCTGGCGAGAATCCCTCACGGGACGAAGCAAACCCTGCTCCGCGAGGCATTGATCCTGGCGGACCACAACTCGTATCACCTGGGACAGTTGGTGTTCCTGCGAAAAACGATGGGCGGGTGAGTTCCTATCTATCTGTTTCCTGGCGACCCGCGACGGTTCCTACTTGGCCGGCCACAGCAGCCAGCACCCGAAAAGCGTCAGCGCCACGGCCGAGAGGCCAATCAACGCCCGGGTGACACCCGGCCCCAGTTTCCGCGCCAGCCCGAAAAGGACGATGGTCGTCGCCAGCCCCACCACCATCACTCCGTAAAACCCGGCCAACAGGGCCGCGGCGTGGGACGGCGCCTGGCGCCAGGCTTTCAGCAACAGGGGTCCCAGGACCAGGCTCCAGCACAGCCAGGGATTGGGGTTCAACAGGTTCACCAGGGTGGCCCGCATCAGGCTCCCGCCCGCTTGGGGCGCCGGCGGCGTATGGGGGTCGAAGCGCCGCCACGTGCGCAAGGCGCCGAACGCCAGGTACAGCACGAAGACGCCGCCCGCAAGCCGCAGCCAGGTGGTAAGCCACGCGGGCAGGCGGCTCAGCGCCAGCACGGTCAGCAGGACCACGGGGACATCGCTCAGCAGGGGCGAGAAAGCCGCCGGCAGCGTGCGGCGCCAGCCGTGGCTGGCGGTCTGGGCGATCAGCCATGCCTGCGAAGGCCCCGGCTGCGCTACCGCGGCGAAGGCGAAGGTCACGCCCAGAAGAAAGTAGCCGAACATGGCCGGAGAAGAATCGGGGAGGGCCCACGCATGGGAACAGAATAACGCGAGTCGCACCGCATTTATGGTGGGGCGGACCCAGGTTTTAGCGGTCTTTTGGGCATTTTGCCCAAAATCCCGCGGTTTCCGAAGAGAAACCCCTTGTATTTCAAGTACTTGCGTTATCAGTTTTGGGCAATTTGCCCAAAAACCGGCCAGGAGAGGCGATTTGAATGGTCTTGCTTCGCGAGGACAACGGGCAAGCTGAAGCGTGTCTCAGCCGGCGGAAATGCCGCGCGGATAGAATGCCGGCAAGGATGCCGGCATGGCAGGCTGGAAGCCCGCTCTACGACAGCGGCGCCCGGCGCGCCAGTCTCGCCTTCGCGAATGGCTTCCATGAGCTGTTGGTCTCCCACTTGCCTCCACTGTACCCATTGGAATACCGGCCAGCCGGAAAAAGGTTACCCAAAAAGCTCCCGTGGCAGCTTCCGGAGCACTCCGGCGGGCCGGGTTCTCGGTTTTTTGATCGTATTCGTCGGCGCTTCGGGCCAGGCGCGCCCGGCCCCTGAATCGTGCCGGAGCTTCGACACTGTGCCGCGCGGTCCACAAGCGCGACCTTGAACGACCGGCCGCGGGGGGCGCCCCTACGTTAAGATGGTCTTTCTAGACCCATGTCGCGCTTTAGCCCATTCCTGTCGTCGCTGCCGGCCCTGAACCTGAATGCGGTCATCGATATTCTGGTGGTCGCGTTCCTGGTCTACCAGGCCCTGATGGTAGTCCGAGGAACGCGGGCCGGCCACATTCTGGTCGGAATCCTGATCATGGTCTCGCTTTACCTGGCGGCTTGGGGCGCCGGCCTGGAGGCGCTGCGATCGGTTCTTACGTTCATCGTCCCCTACCTCGGCATAGCCATCATCGTGCTGTTCCAGTCCGAGATACGGCGCACGCTGGCGCGGCTCGGGCGCAAGCGCTGGTTCGGGCTGGGCCGCGGCTATCAGGGTCTGGAATCGGTGAATGAGATCTTGCTGGCGGTGGAGCATCTCTCGGCTCACAAGACCGGCGCGTTGATTGTCCTTGAGCGCGATATCGGCCTGCGCACGTTCATCGAAAGCGGCGTCCGCCTGGACGCGCGCATCTCGCGGGACCTCCTGCTTTCCATTTTCCAGCCCGGTCTGCCGCTGCATGACGGAGCGGTGATCGTGCAGAAAGAGCACATCGCCGCGGCCGCCTGCTTCCTGCCGCTCACCACCAACCCGGCGCTGGCCTCCACCCTGGGGACCCGCCACCGCGCAGCCATCGGCATTACCGAGGAGACCGACTGCCTCTCGGTGGTGGTTTCCGAGGAAACCGGCCGGATTTCGGTGGCGGCGTTCGGCGAACTCGTTCAGGGGCTTTCCACGCCCGATGTTCTGGAGCGCATCAACCGGCACTTCGAAGTGCAGCGGGCCGCCCCGGCGCACATCGACGAGTACACGGCCGAGATTCCCCTGCCGCCGGAGGCAGCGCTGCCGGAAGGCCAGCCGGCCGAAAAGGGGAGCCGGTTGTGACACGCATTTTGAAGCGGGGCCTCGGCCCATTCGTTCAGAACTTCTGGTGGAAGATGCTGGCTCTGGCCGTGGCCGCCCTTATCTGGGCTTTGGTGGCCAGCGAGCCTGAGATGTCCACCATCGCCTCGGCGCGCCTGGAGTACACCAACCTGCCCGAAGATATGGAGATCAGCTCGGACCTGCCGGAAACCGTCCGGCTGGAGTTGCAGGGGCCGTCCGGCGAGCTGAGCGACCTGGGGGAGAACCGCGGCCCACGGCCCGCCGTGGTGCTCGATATGTCCCACGCGCGGCCGGGGGAGACCACCTTCGCCATCGGCGCGGAGAACGTTAAAGTGGCGCGCGGCATCCGCCTGGTGCGCGCCATCCCTTCCCAGGTGCGTCTCCAGTTCGACCGCCGCGCCACCGGCAGCGCGCCCGTTACCGTGCGCTTCGAGGGCGAGGGCCAGAACGGCTACGAGCGGGCGCACGTCGAAGTGTCACCCGCGAGCTTGAGCATCGTGGGACCGGCCGGCCATGTACGGCGGGTGACCGCCGCGAGCACGGACCCAGTGAATCTCTCGAACGTGGTGGGCACGTCGCAGTTTCGAGTCAATGCTTACGTCGCCGACTCGTACGTCCGCTTCGTGAATCCCCCGCTGATAACCGTAACTGTGACAATGAAGAGGAAGCCCTGAGCGCGTGTCGGATTGACAGACGAAAGCGTCTGTCCCACCTTGCTGTCGAAGGATGTCCATCCTGGTGGGGCAGGCGCTTTCGCCTGCCAACCGTCATTTTCACGCCTCCTCACGGCCGCGGCTTTGCCAGATTGTTATTGAGCCGCGACCGTAAGGGAGCGGTCAAATCGAATTCGGAGAAACCTTAGTGGCCAAACAGCTTTTCGGGACGGACGGGATTCGCGGCGCGGCGGGAGAATACCCGCTTGATCCGGCCACCATCTACGCCGTCGGCGAGGCGCTCGCGGAGCGGGCCGCCGCCGGCGCCGCCAGCCCCGAATTCCTCATCGGCGCGGATACCCGCGAGTCGGGCCCGTGGATCGCCGGGTTCATGGCCGGCGGATTGGCCGCCCGCGACGCGCGCGTGCGCTATGCCGGAGTGATCACCACTCCAGGCCTGGCCTATCTCACGCGCGTCGGCCCGTTCGTGGCCGGGGTAATGATCTCGGCCTCGCACAACCCTTACAAGGACAATGGCATCAAAGTTTTCGCGCATGACGGATTCAAGCTGCCGGATGAAGCCGAGCACTCTATCGAGCGGGAGATTCTACGCCTCCGAGAGGCGGGCGCCGGGCCGCGGCCGGCTTCGCTGACCGTCGACGAGGGCATGGACCAGCTCTATCTCGACTACTTGGCCTCGACTGCTTCGGTTCGTTTCGATGGCGTGAAGCTGGCGCTCGATTGCGGCAACGGGGCGGCGTATACCCTGGGGCCGGCCCTGTTCCGGCGGCTGGGCGCGGAGGTTTCCGTGGTGTGCGCCGAGCCCAACGGCCGCAACATCAATCTGAATTGCGGGGCTCTCCATTTGGAAACTCTGCGCCGCGCGGTGCTGGATGGCGGCTCGGATTTCGGAGTGGCTTTCGACGGCGACGCCGACCGCGCCATCTTCGTCGCCGGCAGCGGCAAGATCGTGGACGGTGACGCCGTTTTGCTGGCCAGCGCGAGGGCGCTCCAGGCGGCCGGCAAGCTGCCCGGAAACGTGGTGGTCTCCACGGTCATGGCCAACCTGGGTCTGGAGAAGGCTCTGGAGCGCGCCGGCATCGGCATGGTGCGAACTCCAGTGGGCGATAAGTACGTGCTCGAAGAAATGGAACGCCTCGGCGCCCCTTTGGGCGGCGAACAGTCCGGCCACATCATCTTCCGCGAATACGCCACCACCGGCGACGGCATTCTCACCGCGCTGCGCTTGTTGGAGATCGCGCGGCAGGCCGGCGTGGGGCTCGAAGAACTCACGGCGGACTTGCAGGTTTTCCCCCAGCGGCTCATTAACGTGCGGGTGCGCGAGAAGAAGGGGCTGGAAGACGCCCCGGCCATCGCCGCGGAGATCCGCAGAGTCGAGGAAGCCTTCGCCGGCGCCGGCCGCGTGCTGGTGCGCTTCAGTGGAACCGAGCCGCTGGCCCGCGTCATGGTGGAAGGGCCCGACATGGAACGCGTGGAGAGTTTCAGCCACAGCATCGCCGAGGCCATTCGCCGCGAGATGGGGGCGTAGCCGAAAGCTATTTGTCGAGAATGATCAAACGATCCTGAGAGCCGGGCAACTCGGCGATACGGATCGCATTCCGCCGAAGCACACCCGCCGCAACATCAGTTGGATAATCGCAGGAACGGAGAATGACGGCCTTGGCGCCGGGGACTTGGCTCAAGAGCCGTTCGAAATCGCCGTCAGTCGAGACCAGTATGAAGCCGTGAGCGGCGGCGTAGTCCAGAATCCGGCGGTCGCCAGCGCGAGCAAGCCCGTTTCGGAGCGCACTTTCGGAATCGGGGAAGAGGTCGCACAGCAGTAGAACCAGCTTCGGCGATAAGCTTTCGTCGAAGAGAAGCTTCATCCTCTGGAGACTTTACTCCGCGCCGCCAGTTCGGCCGCGTAAGCGTACACGGCGAGAAAGTCATCGGGTTCCAGTTGCGGATAATCGGCCAGGATCTGCTGCTGGGATGCCCCAGTGGAGAGCCACTCCAGAATCTCCTGCACGGTGATCCGGTGACCGCGTATGCACGCCTTCCCGAACCGCACGTCGGAATCGAGCGTGATGCGCTCCAGGAGTGAATCATAAGATGCGGGCATTTGTGTTCCCTTGAGCTATTGTATACCGGCGATCCGCCCATTGATCGGAGGGCGAGCTGGGCGTGCGGCGTAGGAAAACGCCCCGGCCTGAGGGATTTTCCATCTTCGCGCGCCTGGTTGCCTTGCCCGCGCATTAACTGCGCGTTAACATTGGGTCAATTAGGGTTTTGACCTCTTGACACACGACGCGCAAAGCGGTTATTGGTAGGATTAAGATATCGCTGTCTGAAAGTCTTCAATAAATAGAGGCTGGAAGATCTTCAAGACGTTGGAGGCATCATGGCTACAATTGCGGGCCAATCCGCGCTCTCGCTCGAAGAGCAGAGCTTCGCGGACCGCAGCATCGCCGCGCACACCGGACAACCGGGAGCTTTGCTCGGCATCCTGGAGAGCCTCCAGGAACATCATCCGCATAAATACCTGGCTCCCGAAATCCTGGAGTACGTGGCCGACAAGGCCGATATTCCACTGGCGCAGATCTACAGCGTGGTGACGTTCTACGCGCTGTTCAATCTGGAGCCGCAAGGCGACCACACCATCTGCATCTGCCGCGGCACGGCGTGCCACACGCGCGGTTCGCGCAACCTGCTGCAAAGGCTGCGCCTCGAGCTGGGGCTGCCCGAAGAGAGCGAGGAAGGGGCCGACAAGGTGTGCATCACGACGCCCGACCGCCGCTACTCTCTGCGCACGGTGGCCTGTTTCGGGCAGTGCGCGCTGGCCCCCGTGGTGGAGGTGGATCACGCCATCTTCGGGCACATGAATGAGCGGGCGCTGCACCGCGAATTGGAGCACCTGGACCAGAACGGGAGGAAAAAGGCGTGACCCGCATACAGGACTTCAGCACTTTCAACGCGGTCCGCGAGGCGGGCCTGGCGAAGCTGGTTCCTTCCAAGCCGAGAGTGGGAGTGGGAATGGGCACCTGCGGAGCGGGCAACGGAGCCGAAGGCGTATTCCACGGTTTCGCGGAGGCCATCAGCCGCCAGGGCCGCGATATCAAGCTCGCCTCGGTGGGCTGTTTCGGCTTCTGCGCCCAGGAACCCCTGGTCAACGTGCGGCTGCCCGGCAAGCCCCTGGTGATCCTGCAACGCGTGGAGGCGGGCGACGTGCAGCGCATCCTCGACGACATGGCCGTGGGCGATGTGCCGCAAGACCTGGCCCTGTGCAAGGTCGAGCAGTGGGACCACCTTACGGCGCATGTTTTGTACGGCGAGGGCTTCCCCAAAATTCCGAACTGGAATGAAATCCCGTTCTTCAAGCCGCAGAAGAAGCTGGTGCTGCGCAACTGCGGGTTGATCAGCCCCGACGATATCGAGGAGTACATCGCCATCGGCGGGTACTCGGCTCTATATAAGGTTCTGATCGACGCCAATCCGGAGCTGGTGATCGAGCAGATCAAGGCGTCCAAGCTGCGCGGGCGCGGCGGCGCGGGATTTCTGACGGGGTTGAAATGGGAGTTCCTGCGCAAGGCGGCGGGCGACAAGAAATACATCATCTGCAACGCGGACGAAGGCGATCCCGGCGCCTACATGAACCGCAACGAGATCGAAAGCGATCCGCACTCGCTGATCGAAGGCATGATCATCGGGGCGTACGTAATGGGGGCCTCGGAAGGCATCATCTACGTGCGCGCGGAATACCCGCTGGCGGTGCACCGCCTGACGCGCGCCATCGAACAGGCGCGGGAATCGGGCATCCTGGGAGAGAATATTCTGGGGCGCGGCTTCAACTTCAATATCCGCATGGTGGAAGGCGCGGGAGCGTTCGTGTGCGGCGAGGAAACCGCGCTCATCGCCTCGCTCGAAGGCTACTCCGGCCGGCCGCGGCCGCGGCCGCCTTTCCCGGCGCAGAAAGGCCTCTACGACAAGCCCACCAATATCAACAACGTGGAGACCTGGTACAACATCGCGCCCATCGTGGCCAAGGGGCCGGCGTGGTTCAGCGAAACGGGCAGCACCAAGAGCGCGGGCACCAAGGTGTTCTCTCTGGTGGGCAAGATAGCCAACACCGGTTTGGTGGAAATGCCGCTCGGCACGCCGCTCAAGACCTTTATCTACGACGTGGGCGAGGGCGGGTCGAACGGCAAGCACATCAAGGCTGTGCAGACCGGCGGACCTTCGGGCGGCTGCATCCCGCAGGAGATGTTCGATACGCCGGTGGACTATGAAACGCTGGCGCAGATCGGCTCCATCATGGGCTCCGGCGGCATCGTCATCATGGACGAAGACAACTGCATGGTGGACGTGGCCCGCTACTTCATCGAGTTCACCCACTCGGAATCCTGCGGGCAGTGTATTCCATGCCGCGTAGGGCTGGACAAGTCGCTGCGCATCCTCAATGGGTTCACGCGCGGCCGGGCCAAGGAAACCGACCTGGACCGCCTGGACGAAATGGGGCGCATGATCCGCGACACGTCCCTGTGCGGCCTCGGCCAGAGCGCGCCCAACCCGCTGCTCACCACCATGCGGCACTTCCGCCACGAGTTCGAGGACCACGTCCGCGCGCATCGCTGCCGCGCGGGCGTGTGCGAGGACCTGGCGCTGTCTCCCTGCGAGAACAGTTGCCCGCTGCACATGAATATCCCGCGATTTCTCCAACTCTACAAGGAAGGCCGGCTGGAGGAGGCCTTCGAGGCGGTGGTGCTGGACAATCCGCTGCCCGGCTCGACGGGGCGCGTGTGCCAGCATCCCTGCGAGGACCGCTGCCGCCGGCGCAGCGTGGACGCGCCGGTCAACATGCGGGAGGTGCACCGCTTCATCGCCGATTCGATATTCCATTCGGACCGGTTCGACGCCCTGGTGGAGCGCGTCGCCGCGCGCAAGCTGCCGCCCACCGACCGCAAGGTGGCGGTGGTGGGCGCCGGCCCCACGGGACTGACGGCGGCGTTCTATCTGGCGCTGCTGGGCCACGAAGTCACGGTTTACGAATCCAACGCCGAGCCGGGAGGGATGTTGCGTTACGCCCTGCCGGAATACCGCCTGCCGCGCGAGGTGGTGCGGCGGGAGGTTGAGATGATCCGCCGCATGGGCGTGCAGTTCGTGTGCAACACGGAGGTGGGATCCGACGTCCTGTTGAACGATTTGGACAGCCAATACAACGCCGTGTTCATGGCCATCGGCACGTGGAAGGAATCCTGGGTATACCTGCCGGGAACCGAGCTGAAGGGGGTGCAGCCGGCGCTGCTGTTCCTGGAAGCGGTGTCGAAGGAAGAGCCGGTGCGGCCGGGCAAGCGGGTGGTGGTGATCGGAGGCGGCAACGCGGCCATCGATTCGGCCCGCACGTCGTTGCGCATGGGTTCGGACGTCACCGTGATCTACCGCCGCGAGCGCAAGGACATGCCGGCCATCCGCGAGGAGACCGACGCCGCCGAGGCGGAGGGCGCGAAGTTCGCATTCCTGGCCACTCCGCACCGCATCGTGGGCGACGAAGACGGCAACGTGAAGGCCATCGAGGTGGTGAAGACGCGCCTGGGCGAGTTCGACGCCTCCGGACGGCGCCGCCCGATTCCCACCAGCGAGATCCAGCGTTTCGAGTGCGACACCGTGATTCTGGCGGTGGGCGAAGCGGTGGACATGGATTTCGTGCGCGCCTCGGGGCTGCGTATCAAGGAAAACGGCACCCTGGAAGTGGACCGTTACACGCTCGAGACCAGCCGCAGCAAGTTCTACGCCGGAGGGGATCTCATCAGCGGCGCCTCTAATGTCTCGAACGCGATGGGCTACGGCAAGAAGGCCGCCCGCAACATCGATCAGCGGCTCATGGGCGCGTATCGCTGGGACCAGATCGCGCCCCCGTTCGAATACGATATGAGCCCGCCGGAGCAGCCCCACGAAAGCGGGCGGCACACGGTGGAGGAGTTGCCGCCGCTCGATCGCGTGGAGAGCTTCGAGGAAGCCGTGATCGGCCTGGGAGCCGACGAAGCGGTGGACGAAGCCTGCCGCTGCCTGCGCTGCGACATTAAGGAACACCACTAAGGAGAATCTCGTGCCTGAGAAGATTTCCGTGAGAATAGACGGCGAGTACGTCGCCGCGCATGCGGGCCAGACGATTCTGGAAGTGGCGCGAGCCAACGGCAAGTACATCCCAACCCTCTGCTGCCTGGAAAGCGTCAGCCCCGTGGGCGCCTGCCGGCTGTGCATCGTGGAGGTCTCGGGGGTCAACCGCCTGCTGCCCGCCTGCACCACTCCGGTGCAGGACGGCATGAGCGTCACCACCAGTTCCGAGAAGCTGCAAGCCTACCGCCGCATCGCCATCGAGTTCCTCTTCAGCGAGAGGAACCACCAGTGCGCGGTGTGCGTATCAAACAATCACTGCGAGCTGCAGGCACTGGCGCAGCGGCTGGGCGTGAACAGCGTGCGCTACGCCTACGCCTATCCCAAGCTGCCGGTGGACGTTTCCCACGAGCGGTACGTGCTCGATCACAACCGCTGCATCCTGTGCACGCGCTGCGTGCGGGTGTGCGCGCAGGTGGAAGGCGCGCACGTGTGGAACATCAGCTCGCGCGGCACGCGCTCCATGGTGGTTTGCGATATGAACAAGCCGTGGGGCGATTCGAAGAACTGTACCAATTGCGGCAAGTGCGTCCAGGTGTGCCCCACCGGGGCGCTGGCGGAGAAGGGATTCGCCGTGGAGGAAATGGTCAAGCGCGATGGCAAGGTGACGCGCCTGGCCGCCCGGCGCGGAGGCCATCACCAATGAAAAAAGCGAGGCTGGCGACCGTGTGGCTGGACGGCTGCGCGGGCTGTCACATGTCCATTCTGGATATCGACGAAGCCATCATCAACGTGGCCAAGCGGGCGGACGTGGTGTACGGCCCGCTGGTGGACGCCCAGGAGTTCCCCAAGTCCGTGGACGTCACTGTGGTCGAGGGCGCCATCAGCTCCCAGGAGGACCTGGAGAAGATACAGACCATCCGCAAGCGCAGCAAGCTGCTGGTGGCGCTGGGAGATTGCGCGGTCACCGGGAACGTGCCGGCCATGCGCAACTCGATTCCGCCGCGCAAGCTGCTGGAGCGCATCTACATCGAAGGTTCGCAGGCCAACAAGGGAATCCCCACCGAGGGCGTGCCGCCGCTGCTGCGGCAGGCCGTTCCGGTGCACCAGGTGGTGAAAGTGGATTTGTACGTTCCGGGCTGCCCTCCGCCAGCGGCGGCCATCGCCTACGTATTGGGCGAGTTGCTGGAAGGGCGCGTGCCCAATCTGACGCAGAAGGTGAAATTTGGATAGCAGCGTGGCGGACGCCCAGGTCCGCGGCCGGCGCCCTCGCCGGTCCAGCCGCAAGAAGAGGGAAGAGGTCGAGAAGAAGCCGGCCGGGGAGCCGGTTGCGGACCCGGTGGTCCGCCCTGCCACAGGTGACAAAGCCATGAAGAAGATCACGATCGATCCCGTAACGCGCATCGAAGGCCACGCCAAGATCGACATATGGCTGGACGATTCCGGCCACGTGGCGGATACGCATTTCCACGTCACGCAGGTGCGCGGCTTCGAGAAATTCACCGAAGGCCGTCCGTTCTACGAGATGCCCTCGATCACGGCGCGCATCTGCGGCATCTGCCCGGTGAGCCATCTGCTGGCCTCTTCCAAGGCCTGCGACGCCATCATGGCCGTGACGCCCCCCGAGACGGGCGTCAAGCTGCGCGAGTTGGTGCACTGCGCGCAGTACGTGCAGTCGCATGCCCTCAGCTTCTTCCACCTCTCCGCGCCCGACATGCTGCTGGGTTTCGATTCCGACCCCGCCCGGCGCAACGTCTTCGGCCTCATCGAGGACCACCCCGAAATGGCCAAGGCCGGCGTGGCGCTGCGCAAGTTCGGCCAGCAGATCATCGAGGGACTGGCCAAGGAGCGCGTGCATCCTTCCTGGATCGTTCCCGGAGGAGTGAATGCGCCGCTGGCCCCCGAGGTGCGGGAGAGAACGCTCGCCGGATTGCCCGCCGCGCGCGCCCTGGCCGACAAGACCATCGCCTTCTTCAAGACCGTGCTCGATCAGTTTAAGGAAGAGATCGACAACTTCGGCACGGCGCCCTCGATGTACGCGGGGATGGTTGACGAAGACGGCGGCCTGCAATGGTACGACGGGGGCCTGAAGTTCAAAGACGCCGACGGGGCCACCGTGACGGAGGCCATGCACGCGCGCGATTACCCCAGCTACATCGGTGAAGCGTCGCTGCGCGATTCCTACCTGAAGGCCCCCTACTATAAGCCGCTCGGATACCCAGCCGGCGTCTACCGCGTGGGACCCGGCGCGCGCCTGAACGTGGCGGACCGCTGCGGCACGCCGGCAGCCGACGCGGAGCTGGCCGAGTACCGCCAGCGCTGCGGCGCGATTGCGCACAGCGCCTTCCACTACCACTACGCGCGCCTGATCGAGTTGCTGCACGGCCTGGAGAAGATCGAGCGCCTGCTGGCCGACCCTGGTATTCTCGATACTCACGTGCGCTCCCGCGCGGCGGTGAACTCGATGGAAGGCGTGGGCATGATCGAGGCCCCGCGCGGCGTCCTCATCCACCATTACAAGGTGGATGAGAAGGGCGCCATCCGCTGGGCCAACCTGATCGTGGCCACCGGCCACAACAACCTGGCCATCAACCGCGGCGTCAAACAGGTGGCGCAGCATTTCGTGGACGGCGGCAAGCTCAAGGAAGGCATGTTGAACCGGGTATCCGCGCTGGTGCGGGCTTACGACCCATGCCTGAGCTGCTCGACGCACGCGGATGGAACGCTGGCCATGGAAGTCACTTTGCGCGACCCGCGGGGAGTGGAGCTGGACCGGATCGGCTAAGGGCATGGTGTTACGATGAAGGCGGGGAGTCGAACTGTCCGAGAGCCATGCCCATCGTCACCGTTAAGAATAGATTTCAGGTAGTCATCCCGCAGCGCGTCCGGGAGCAGGTTGGCGTTGCCGTCGGCGACACCCTGGAGGCGAAGGTGGAGCGGGGTAGGATCACGCTCACGCCAAGGCCGGTGGTTGATAGCGCGACAGCCGAGGGATTGGAGGATGTGCGGAAGGGACGGGTGCGCGGTCCTTTCAAGACCGTCGATGAGATGATCGATTCTCTCAAGGGGCGCAAGCGCGGCGTGAGCGCCAAAGCCTCCTAACCAGCAGCGCGATAATCCCTCTCCGAACGCGGGACCGGCGGATCATCTTCGCGCGAGGAATGCGATCCCCAGCATCAGCATCGCTTGATTTTGCGCGGGTTGGTAGTACGCCGAAGTCCAACGCAGGAAGCGAACTTCGGGTGAAATGTCGAAAACGCCCACGCGCCACCTCACTCCTGCCCCCACGGTGACCGCAACGTCCAAATTGCGGCCGCTTTCGATGTGAAAAGAAGCCGGTTGGGGGTTGAGATAGTAGTCCGCCTGTGTGCCGGTTCCGTCGAACGACCCCAGATGCCGCAGCGTCGCCCCGGCATTGACGAATGGAGAAAGTGTCCGTTTCGCGAAGGTGCACTTGAGTTGGAGGGGAAACAGCCACCCGTTCGCGGAAACGCCGAAGTATTGCCCGAAATCGACGGGATTTGAATGGGACACTTCTATGCCGTGGGCGACGTCCTGGTGAAAGCGCTCATACAGCATGCCGGCTTCCACCGATATCCGCCAGGGAAGATGGATGGCGATAGTTGGGCCGACGGCATACGGCTTCATGAAGAATCGGTTGGGGCCGCAGGTATTTGCTAAGACGGGGTCGTGGGTAACCATGCACCCCGTCCCATAATCCTGAGAATGGTCTGAAATGGGAACGCCGCCTGTCACGCCGACCGAGACCAACTGAGCCGGCGCGCGGGGTTGAACCACAATGAACAGAGCGGCAAACAGGGTGATACGGCCCATGATTGATGACTGCCTCCGTATCAAAGACCCGTGGCAGGCGATTTCCACTACACCGGCGCTGAGATAAACGCTATCTGGAAATGATCGGCGTCATTGCGGCCTGTGGGTAGCGGCCCAGAACTGCGCCAGAGTGATGCGGCCCCCGGGCTTGAATTGGTTCAGATTGGCGGCTGCGTTCCACTTGAGGCTATGCAGGTCGTATTCGAGTAAGTGTTGCTCGGCGTCGCTCAGGCGATGCACGGGAAGGCCGGCCAGCGCGCGCCGGATGAGCGCGGGCGCGGGTTTCTCGCCCAGGGCGTCGATCCCGGCGCGGATGCGCTCGATGCGGGCGGCGTCGTCCAGGGACGTGTCAACGAGGATGAGCGCCGCCACTTCGTCGATTTGCCGGGCCATGGCTTCGGTTGCCGCCCGCTGAGTCTTGATCTTGGCGATTATGGCCGGATCGCCTTCCCAGGAGCCATCGTCGAATAGCGCGCAGCGGAGTACAACGGGGCGGTCCCAGGAGTACTCGCCGGCGACCGTTCCTCCAGCGGGGATCGCCGGACGGGCGGCCGTGCCTTGTTTGATTCCGTAGTCGTCGTCGCACGGCGTCTTGACCCGGCCGGCCGCAAAGGCCAGCACGGCGTGCGGCGATAAGTTATGCACCGCGACCGTGAAAAAATCCCAACTCTGCCCCACGGCTTCCATGCGGATGGAGGGAGCGTCGCTCGAAACCGCCGGCATTGGCCGCGGAGGCGGAGTCACCGGCAGAACGCGGAGGGAGAAAGGCAGATAGCCGAGATTCTGTATCTCCGTGAGCTTCACCGATTCGTTCAGCCGCGCGCGGTGATCGCCGATCTTGTTCCTGCGGTCCGGGTAGATGGCGTAGCTGACGATGCGGGCGCGATCTCCCTCCGCGGAAAAGTCAAGTTGCAGGGTCACCGGAGCATCCGTGGTCTGTGCGCGCCAGGAGATTTCGGTGAGCGACGAAAAAGGGATCGGGGTCGACCAGCCGCCGCCCTCGACTGCCAGAATGTGCGACGGTGGAGAGCCGGGAAGTTCGATGACGAAGCGCGGCTCGTGCGACGGGGTGGCGGGTGGCCTGGCGCAGGCCGCCAAGAGCAGCGCGGCGGCCAGAGCGAAGCGACGAGAATTCATGAGGCTACTTACAGTTATAACTCGGAAGGGCCTGGTTCGCCAGCGAGGCCTCAATGCGTCATGGCGTAGGTCACGTAATTGACGCCGATGCGAATGCCCATATAGGAAAACTGCGCCGGGTATTGGGGATTGTCGGCGTGTTCCCAGGAGTCGCCCAGGTCCATATCGAAACAGATCGCCACCATCAGCCGGCCCTTGTCGTCGTAGATGCCGCGCCAGTGGGGAACGTATCCGTCGTACTCGTAGGTGCGCCCGGAGCGCACGTATTGCTCGCCGGGCACCTGGTAGCGGTCGTCGAGGTCATATATGGTGTGGAAGATTGGGTCGGAGTTTTCGATCTCCACAATCGGGCGGTCGGGGAAAACGCGGCTCATGCTGTTGATGAAGACTTCCCACTCCTCCGTCCCGTGGAAATCGTCGCACATGAAAAAGCCGCCGCGCAGCAGGAACTCGCGCATCGACTTGGCCATCTCGTCGGTCAGGTTCCAGTGACCCACCTCGACCGCGTAGAGCCAGGGCCAATCGTACTCATCGCCTTCTTCCAGGTTGACCGGCTGTTCGGCCGAGCGCACGTGAATGCGCGTCAGCCGGCGCAAGGCCTCGGAGAAGTGCCGGTCCGCCCGCGGGTAATCGGTGGTCCAACTGGAACGGCCCTGGCGCCAATCGATCATCCCAAACCGCCCGTACCCGCCGCGTCCGCCGAACCCCCCGCGCCCGTGGACGCCCGCCATGGGCGGATACATGAGGCGCGCATACACCCACTCGGTTTTCTCGTTCCAGTCGGGCTTGAGGGGAAAATTATTGTACTCGGTTCCCGGGAACTCGCGAAAAGGGCGTTGGCCATACACCGCCCCGAGAACCGCGAGCACGCCGGCGGACAGCAACCAAGAGCGTCGGAATCGCATGAGTGCGCCTATGAATAGAGAATACCACCGGCGCGCGGGGGAAAGGCCGGGCAGGCGCCCGAACTTCTCCCTGGCTCGGCGCGCAAAAGCACAGCCCAACGGAGTCCGGGCGGGCGGGGCGTGCCCCGCCCCGCCCCTACAACGGCCATGCATTCCCGGCCCGCCGCTTCTCAGCCCTTCACAGTGTGAAATTCCCAGCCCTTGCGGAAGTTGGGCTTCAACAGCTTGCTGGCTTCGGCGTTGTTGGCGATCCGCATTTTGACGGGATCGTATTCCAGCTTGCCCTTATAACGCAGCGCCAGCACGCCCACCAGCATCCACTCCACGAAGGGGGCCGCGACGCTGAAATTCGAGCAGGCCGGGTCGCCGCCCTTGGCCGCGCGCACAAAGTCGCGCATGTGGCCGGGGGAGCGCGTGAGGTATTGCGCCGGCATGCGGTAGTCGGCCATCTTGGCGACCGGGATGAGCCGCGTGTTTTCGCCGTAAGTGCCCGAGGTCAGCATGCCCTTGTCGCCGATGAAAAGGCTGCCATCGGGGGCTGGCAAGCGGGGAGTGGGCGAGGCCTTCATCAGCGCCTGGTATTCCTCCCAGTTGAAGACGGGGCCCACGGGGCCGCCTACCGTTCCGCGGCCGCCAGGGAAAGCGCCGGCGGCCGGCGCGCCCGGCGCTGCCGCGCCACGGCCGCGTCCCCCGGCTGCTCCGGCGGGCCGGGGCGGGTTCGGAATATCGCCTATGATCTCGCCGTCCGGGACGCCCGCAATCTTGGGGTTCTCCTTCAGCCCGTCGTACCAGAACAGCTTCACCGCGGGCATGTTGCCGATGGGCCCGAAATCGAACCGGATGGTGGATTTCTTGGGGAACATGAACGGGCTCGTGCCTTCCTGGCTGACGCACTCCACGCTCAGGAGTTTGCGTTCGGATAGACGCAGAGCCATGTTCGGCGCGCCCAGAATGTGGCACGCCATGTCGCCCAGGGCGCCGCAGCCGAAATCGTAGAAACCGCGCCAGTTGAACGGCTGGTAGAAGTTGTAGCCGCTGCGGTCCGGGTAGCCCGTGCCACCAATGGTGAACGGACGGTTGTCGGCGATGCCCAGCCAAAGGTCCCAGGAAAGCGTTTCGGGAACCGGATCGGGCTTGGGAATTTCCGTCAGGCCCTGCGGCCAGATCGGGCGGTTCGTCCAGGTGTGGACTTCCGTGACGTTGCCGATATCGCCGTTCCACACGATTTCGGCGCACTGCCGGGTACCCTCATTGGAGTAGCCCTGGTTGCCCATCTGGGTAGCGACGCCGTACTTGGCGGCCGCCAGTTTCAATTGGCGGGCTTCAAAAACCGTGCGGACCAGCGGTTTCTGCACGTACACGTGCTTGCCCCGTTCCATACACCACATGGCTGCGGTGGCGTGCATGTGGTCCGGAATGGCCACCGTCAGAGCGTCGATGTTCTTGCCTTCCTTGTCGAGCATCTGCCGGAAATCGCGGTATTTCGGCGCCTTGGGGTACTGCGTGAAGATTCGCGCCGCATTCTTGTCGTCCACGTCGCAAAGGGCCACGATGTTCTCCCCCGACGCTGCCGCCGCCTGGATGTTGGCGGCGCCCTGGCCGCCGGCGCCTATCCCGGCCATGTTCAGTTTCTCGTTGGGGGACTTGTACCCCAGCATCTTGAGCGAGGGCGAACTCCCGAAACCCGCGGCCGGAACAGCGCCGGCCAGCAGGCTGCCATAAAAGAAATGCCGCCGGGACAAACCGCTTCCCATAGTAAGACCTCCTGGAAGCAATGAGTGTAGCGTAATGCGGCGGGCGGTGGGAAAAAATCGAGCCTATTGGACCCAACGCGCGAAGAGTGTCGGCGGAATGCCGGTCATGGCAGCCTAAGAAGGCCGCTCCACGGGATGCGGGGGCTTCGGCAAGCGTGCTAGATTAAGGCCGCTATGAGTATCCGAAAGCTGGCGATCTCCGTCTTCCTGCTGGGCGGCGCGGCGGCGTACGCGGCGGACGCCGATCTGGATGCGGCCATCGCCCGAAACCGCATGGGAACCCTCATTATCCGCACCGCTCCCGGCGCCAAGGTGAGCGTGGAGCAGGTGCGCCACGAGTTCTGGTTCGGCGCCACCCTGCCCGGCGGAATCTTCACGGGCCGAAACAGCCCGGAAGACATCGCCAAATTCAAAGAGGTTTTCACCAGGCACTTCAATGCCGGGGTGATCGAATCCGCCTTCAAGTGGCACGAGATGGAGCCCGTGCAGGGGAGGGTCAATTACGCGCCGGTGGACGCCATGCTGCAGTGGGCCGATAAAGAGGGCATCCCGCTGCGCGGCCATTGCATTTTCTGGGGAATCCCCAACCGCGTGCAGGACTGGCTGAAGCAACTGAGCGACGCGGGGATGCGCTCCGCCATCGAGGCGCGGGCGAAGGATGTCGGGTCGCGCTACAAGGGCCGGTTCGCGGAATACGACCTCAATAACGAGATGATGCACGCCAACTACTACGAACAGCGCCTGGGACCGGAATTCATCAAGCAGATGGCCTTGTGGGTGAAGCAGGAAGACCCCGGCGCGAAGCTGTGCGTCAACGATTACGACGTCCTCACCGGCAACCGGCTGGCGGATTACGCGAAGGAGATCCGCGGCCTGCTGGATATGGGCGTCCCGATTGCGGGTATCGGAGCGCAGGGGCACCTGCACGGCGACAGCTTCGACGCCGCGGCGCTACAGAACGCGCTCGACGAGCTGGCCAAATTCAAGCTGCCCATCCGCATCACGGAGTACAACTTCCCCGGCCAGCGGTCCAAGTTCTACACCGGCGACCACGCCGCGCGGATGACTCCCGAAGAGGAGCAGGCCAAGGCCGAAGCGCTGCGGCAGTACTTCCGCATCTGCTTCGCGCATCCCGCCGTCACGGGGATCATGATGTGGGGTTTCTGGGAAGCGGCCAACTGGATTCCGCAGTCGTCCCTATATAGACGGGATTGGACGCCTTTACCGGCGGCGGCGGCATACGAAGACCTGGTGCTGAACAAGTGGTGGACGCGGTGGTCCGGCGCGGCCGACCGGCAGGGGCGGGCGGAAGTGCGCGCGTTCTACGGCCAGCACAGAATCACGGTGAACGGGAAAGAGACGCTTGTGACGCTCAGCAAGGCGGAGGGGAGCAAGACGGTCAGCCTTCCGTAAGTCCGCGCCATGTGGGATAAGACTCCGGTCTTGTCGATGCGAGCGAGGCTCGGACGCGCGACAAACCTGGAGGCTTATCCCACTACGCGCTATTTCGAGCGTTTGGCTACGAAGTCCTCACTGGCGAAGTCGGCCACTTTGCGGTTGAACTTGATCTCGTCGCCGGCAATCTTGCCGGTGTAGGTGATCTTCAGGGTCTGGCCTTGAAAATCCAGGTTCTCGACGAAGGTGATCTCGTCCCCTTTGATGGCGCCGTCCTGGATCTGGGATTCGCCGTTCTGCGACTTGGCCGTGCCGGTGACCTTGGTTCCCTCCACCTTCAAGTCATAGGTGTAGTTCTGGACGCCGATTTGCGTATCGATGCTCGCTGTCCACTTACCGGAGATGTCGGCGGCGAGCGCCGGGACCGCCAGCAGCGCCAGCAGGACAAAGAATGTGTTGCGCATGGGTTTACCTCCAACTGGTTATCCAGTGTAACGCAGGACGGCCCGGCCGAAGCCGGGCCGTGGTGCTATCGAATTGGGCGGCGCTTGCCCGGAATTGTGGGGCAGGCGCTTTCGCCTGCCAACCAGCTTTAGTCGACGACGCCCGAGCTTCGCTCGGGTTGACAGGCGACACCGCCTGTCCCACCTTGCGGCCTCAGACGTGTTTCAGCCCGGCCGCGTCCATGATTCCCTTCATGTAGCCGAAAGCCAGCACCTTGCCGCCGATGGTGTAGCCGGAGGCCCTGCCGTTTTGCGCCTCACCCGCCAGCGCCGGCGCATGGTCGGGCCGGATGGGACCCACAAAGCCGGCCTTGCTGTAAACCTCGAGTATGCGGATCATGTCCGTCGGCCCGTTGTCGTGGAAGGTCTCGTGGAAGTGCTTGGTGTCGCCCTGCACGTCGCGGTAGTGCACGAAGAAGATCTTCTTCCTTTCGCACCACTCCTTGGCGAGGGAGTAGATGTCTTCCTTCATCAGCACGAAATTGGCCTGGCAGAACGTGATGCCGTTATACGGGCTGGGATAGATGGCCATGATCCGCTCGTAGTTCTTCTTGCTGACGACGATGCGCGCGATGCCGCGCAGCGGGGAAATGGGCGGATCGTCGGGGTGGAGCGCCATTTTCACTTTGAACTTGTCGGCTACCGGCATGACCTCCTTGATGAAGTGCTCGATGTTCTGCCACATCTTTTCTTCGCTCACCTCGCCGGCGCGAGTCAGGCCCTGGGCTTTGGCGGCTTCGAGATCGAACTCGCTGGTGAGGGCGCCGCCGCGCTCCTTAACCGCCTGGTTCGTGCGCGTCCATCCCAGTCCGGCCATGAAGTTGTAGCAGATCATGTTGATGCCGTTCTTGGAAAGCGCCTCGATGGCCCACTTGGTGTTCTCGATCTCCTGGTCCCGGCCTTCCGTGCCCAGTTTGATGTTTTCGAACGGTACCGGGTGGCCTTCCACGCCGGCCACCTGGAAGCCCACCGCCTTGTACGCCTCCACCTGTTTCGCACAGTTGGCGACGTAGTCTTCCTTGCGGCCGCGGCACCCGCCATTGGCGATGACCCAGTTCAGCCCTACCTGCTTGCAGATGGTCAGGTCGTTGTTCGGGGGAGGGGGGCCGCCAGCCATGTTCCCGCGGCCGGGGCCTCCGGGAGCATTGCCCGCGGGAGGAGCGCCGGCGGGAGGGGCGCCCGCGGGAGCCACGATAGCTCCGGCAGGGCGTGGCTCGCCCAGCAATTCGGTGAGATAGAAGCAGCCTTTGTTATTGGATACCTTGGTTGTCATGCCGGACGCCGGCAACGCCGTGCCCGCGCCAGCGCCGACCAGCCCGGCCACTGATCCCTGAAGGTACTTGCGACGAGAGAATTCCATGTTTTCACCTCGGAACGTCTTGTTAAGCGGGAGAAGCGCTTCTTCCCACAAGGAGATCCAGACAAGATGCTAACACCCTGACGGGCGGGCCGGGGGTGGGGCGGTCGGGTGCGACGCAAAAGTGGATGGCGATGCGATTGACTGGCAAAAGGACCAGACTCTGATTGTATGCATACACAAGAGAAGGCGCCCATGTGGGGCCACCGAGCTGCAAGTCATCCGCTACGCCGGCTGAGGGCGGATGAATCGGCCCGAGGCTCGGCCGCACGCCCACGAGGCTTCCGCTTGTCAAGCTCGACCGTTCCCAAGCGGTCGCGGCTCGACGTTTACCGCGCCGTTCCCTTTACCGCCGCGTCGAACGAGATGTGGTTTTCCTCGAGTATGCCGCCGGTCGCCCGCGCCAGCGCGGCGCGTGCCTTCACATAGGAGCTTCGCGCGGCCACTTCCGTGGAACGCGCCTGCGCCACCAGGCTCTGGTACTGAATCACGAAAAAGCTGGTGGATTCGCCGGCCGCGAACTTAGCCTGCTCGGCCTCGAGCGATTCCTCCTGCAGCTTGCGCGCCTCCTCGGCGGCCTCGAAGGAGCTGCGCGCGCGGCGCATGGCGATCAGCGCATCCTCCACTTCCAACCGGGCCTGGTTCTCGAACTGTTGAAGGCGGATCTGCGATTGCTTCACCTGGATCTCGTCTCGCGCCAGGTCCGCTTCGGCAATCCGGTTGTGCAGGGGAACGCTCACCTGAAGGCCCACCCCATAAGTTGGATAATCGCGCGAGAGAATCTGGCCGAGCGCGCCGCCGTAACCGTTCAGGAAGGTCCCTCCAGGGGCAACCGCGAAGGGGTTGACCTCGCCGGCTCCGCCGTTGTTCTGCATGATGCCCACCAGATCCACCTGCGGCAGGGTGGCGTTGCGCGCGCCGGATAGGCCGATCCGCGAGTCTTCGATCTGGAGCCGCGCCTGGCCCAGGTCCGGACGATTGGCCAGCGCCTCTTGAACCAGGTCCTGCACCGGCCGCACTTCTTCTTTTTCCGGAATGGAAAGCGTATCGGTGGGAATGATGCGCGCGGAGCGCACTTCGGGGTCCTCGTTGCCCCGCATCATCACATTCTTCAGGATGGCTTCCTGCTCTTCGCGCAAGCCGCGCGCGTTGATGGCGTCCTGCCGGGTGGAGAATACCTGGGCGGTGGCCCGCGTCCGTTCCACCTGCGCCAGCGTGCCCTCGTCCACCTGCGCCGTCACGTCCTTCAGCAGCTTCTCGGCCAGGGCGGTGGTCTCCTCTTTCACTTTTTCATCCTCCACCAGCGCCACGTAATCGGTGTAGAGGCGGATCACCCCGTACACCGTGGCGATGAGCTGCTGCCGGAACAGCAGGCTGGCGATCTTGCGCTCGTTGCCCGCGATGCGGATGAAGCGCCGGTTGAGATTGGCGCCGAAGCCGCGCAGCAGCGGTTGCGTGACGGTCAGCCCCAGGCTCGAAGCGGTGAAGGGGTTGTACTGGGTGACCACCGAATTGACCCACTGCCGGCTGTTGTTGAAGCTCAGACCCACCTGGGCGCCGCTCGAAAAGCCCTGCTGGATGCCGGCATTGGCCAGGGTCATATCGGTTACCAGCCCGGCCGCGCCGGCGGACGTGGGGCTCGCCTGCGGCGTGGTCTGGTGGGTCCAGTTCAACTGGCCGGTAATGGCGCGATCATAGCTGGGAACCGGCGTGCCGTCCGATTGGGGAACGGTTCCCTGCACCGAAAGACTGGTCTGCGGCGACCCCAACACGCCCAGCTCCAGCGCGTTGCTCGCGACTGAGGTGCCCGCGGTGGCGCTTCCCACGGCCGCCGCGCTAGTCACCACCGGGCTGAGCGGCCCGCCCACGCCAGTCGGAACCTCCGCCAGCGTGTAGTTGAGCCCGCGCACCACCCCTCCGCCCTTGGCGCGAAGCAGATCCGCGTCGGCGCCCGGCAGGGTGTAGCGCTGCAATTCGACGTCCAGGTTGTTCTCGATCGCGAGGCCCAGGGCATCGGAGAGCGAGAGATACATATTGCCCGCGCGCATGAGCTCATGCACGCGCGGGGAATCCTGGAAAGAGACGGGCGGCCCGGAGCCGTGCTGCGAAAACAGGGGGCCGGCGCAAAAACACGCCGCGATAAATATGCCGGTGAGTGACTTCATTGCAGTTATGGAGTTGGGCGGTCCGCTCGCCGCCCGGCTATCGAAGCATTACAGGCTTCACTTGGACGCCTTCGCGCACCGCGTCGCTGGGATTCACGACAATCTGCTGGCCTTCCTCCAGACCGGATAGAGCTTCCAGCCGGTCCCCATAATCGCGGCCCACTTGGATGCGCGTAAAATGAACCTTCCCGTCGGGCCCCACCACCGCCACCTGCGGTCCGTCCGCGCGCACCACCAGCGTGTCGCCGCGGATCAGCAGCGAGGGATGGCTGCGCGGCTCCGAAAGATCCACCTGGGCGTACATGCCCGGCAGCAGGGCGCCATCGGGATTGGGAACTTGCACCTCCACCAGCAGCGTGCGGGTGGCGGGGTCGAGCGCGCCCGATGTCCGCGTCACGGTTCCGGCGAACTTGCGGCCAACCAGCTCGGGAACACTCAGCCATGCGCGCTGTCCCGTCCGGACCGCGCCGGCGTCCGACTGCGGCACGTTGACGTAGGTGCGCAGTTGTCCCGCCTGCGCCACGCGAAACAGCAACGTCGAGCCTTCGCTCACCAGGGCTCCCGTATCCACATTGCGAACCGTGATCACGCCGTCGAAGGGGGCCCGGACAATCTGGTAGTTCTTCAGCTCGGCCAGGCGGTCCAGGTTCGCCTGCACGGAGGAGGCGTTGCTGCGCGCCACGCCGACGGCTTTCCCGAGCGCCTCCACGTTGGCCTGCTGCGCCGCCCATTGGGCCTGGTAGTTGTCGTTTTCCTGGCGCGCGACCACGCCCTTCTCGTACAGGTTCTTGAAACGCTCCTGGGTCACGCGCGCCAGGTTTTCATTGGCCTGGCCCTGTTTGAGCGCGGCATCGGCCTGCCCGGCGGCGTTGTTGGCCTGCTCCAGGGAGGCCCTGGCCTGGAGGATCTGCTGATCGAGCTCCGGCGCTTCAATCTCCGCCAGGGGCTGGTCCTGCTTCACGCGGTCGCCGATGTCCACCAGCCGGCGCTTCAGGTAGCCGCTGGTCCGCGCCAGCACCGGCCCTTCCGTCACCGCCTGAATATTGCCCGGCAGAATCAATTCACGGCGCGAATCCGAACGCGTCACCTTCACCACGTTCACCACCGGCAGCGTTTGCGCGCCGGCCTTCGATTCCGCCGCCAGCACCTCTTCCCGGCGCTGCCGCGGCAGGTAGCCGGCGAAAATCCCCGCCAGAATCAACCCGGCGATCAGCAGCCCGAGCAACACGAGCGCCCCCACGGAAGGGCGCGCTCGCTTAGGCTCCCGTCCCGCCAGCAGCTTATTCTGCTCTTCGAGGCGCTGCTTCAGATCGTCGATTTCCGCGCGCAGGCGGCCCTCGGTATTGGTATCGTTCATGTCGGATCCCTTAAGATCGCGCATTTCTGGTCTTCCGTCGTTGGCAGGCGAAAGCGCCTGCCCCACCCAAAGCGCAGGTCAAGGTGGGACAGGCGCTTGCGCCTGTCAACCCGAGCGAAGCCCGGGCTCGCGCCGAGCAGTGTCATTCCGAACCCTCTCTCATCGCAGCATCGCTCAAGTACTCGCTCTCCTCCTCGGCGATTCTCACATCGTAGTCCACCGGCGGCTTCCTGCGGAGCAGGCTATACACCAAGGGGACCACGAAGAGCGTGGTGACGGTGGCTACAATCAGGCCCCCGATTACGGCCCTCCCGAGCGGCGCATTCTGCTCGCCGCCCTCGCCCATGCCGAGCGCCATGGGCAGCATGCCGATGATCATGGCGCTGGCGGTCATAATCACCGGGCGGATGCGGGTATGGCCGGCGGAAAGGGCCGCCGCGCGCGCATCCATGCCCTCCAGGCGCTGATCGTTGGCGAACACCACCAGCAGAATACTATTGGCCGTGGCCACCCCGATGCACATGATGGAACCCATCAACGAGGGCACGCTGAAGGTGGTCTGGGTCAGGAACAGCATCCAGACGATGCCGGCCAGGGCGCCGGGCAATGCCATCAGGATGATAAAGGGATCGAGCCACGATTGGAAGTTGACCGCCATCAGGAGGTACACCAGCGTCACGGCGAAGATCAGGCCCATTCCCAGGCGATAGAAGGAGTTCTGCATGGTGCTGTACTGGCCGCGCACGTCGAGCGAAGTGCCCCGAGGGAGATTGGCCGAGGCTTGGTCCACAATTCCTGTAACCGCCGAGCCCACCGAACCCAGGTCGCTGCGGTCCACGTTGGCATATACGTCGAGCACCGGCTGGACGTTGTAGTGGTTGACGATCTCGGGCACGAAGCTGCGCGTCACGCCGGCCATGTTGGAGAGCAATTGCGGCCCGTCGGAAGCGGCCCCGGGATTTCCATAAGCGGCGGATGCCTGGCTGGGCCCGTTCCCGACGGAGGCACTGCCCTCATTGGCGACCCCCGCCAGCGAGGTGGGCGTACTGGAGTTAAAGGCGAACGCGGGAGTGAGCGGAGTGCGCATCAGCGCATCCATCGAATTCATGCGGTACTGCGGCGTCTGCACGGCCACCGAGTAGCTGACCCCGGTCTTCCAATCCAGCCACTGGGTGGGGGCCACCTGGCCGCTCGATGCCAGCGACACCAGCAGGCTGTTGCTGACATCCTTCTGCGTCAGCCCGACCTGCCCCGCCTTGTCGCGATCCACGTTGACATCGATCTCCGGCCAATCGAGCACCTGGTGGATATGAACGTCGGCCGCGCCGGGAATGCGGGCGATCTTGTCCCGCAGGTCCCGCGCGATCTGGTAATTGGCCGCCGCATTCCTTCCCAGCACCTGGACGTCGATCGGCGCCGGCAGCCCGAAATTCAGAATCTGGTTGGTGATATTGGCCGCTTCGAAAAAGAAAATCATTTTGGGAAAAACCTGGCGCAGGCGCTTGCGAAGCATGTCCGTATACTGGGCCGTGGAGCCGTGTTCCTCGCGATTGAGCGAGATGAGGATATCGCCGTCGGCCACGCCCAGCGTCGGAAAGTCGCCGAAAGCCAGGTTGAAGCCGCTGTTGGGAATTCCGATATTGTCGATGATGGTGTCGATTTCCCGCGGCGGAATCACCTGCCGGATTTCGCGTTCGATGCCGGCGAAGATCAGCTCGGTCTCTTCCAGGCGGGTTCCCGAAGGCGCGCGGGCGTGGAGCCGCATCTGCCCCGAATCCACCGTGGGGAAGAAATCGCGGCCCACCAGGGGCGCCAGCGCCAGCGATGCCGCCACGAAAACCGCGAATCCCGCCAGCACCGGGGCGCGATGGTCCAGGCACCAGTGCAGGAGCGAAGTGTAGGAGGCGCGCATCGCCGCGAAGCGCCGGTTGAACACATAATGCGTCTTCCAGAAGACCCCCGTGCCGCCCGCCGTCTCGCCGTTTTCCCCCTGCGCGTAGAGCTTCAGCTCGGGGCGAAGCATGTAGTGCACCATGTTGGGAATCAGCGTCCGCGACAGGAAGTACGACGCCAGCATGGCGAACACCACCGCCCCGGCCATCGGGGTGAACAGGTATTTGGCCGCGCCCGTCAGCAGCAGCACCGGAACGAACACGATGCAGATGGAGAGAGTGGAAACGAAGGCCGGGGCGGCGATCTGCATGGCTCCATCCAGCACGGCGCGCACCAGCGGCTTCTTCATGGCCATGTTGCGGTGGGTGTTTTCGATTTCCACGGTGGCGTCGTCCACCAGGATTCCCACCGCCAGCGCCAGCCCGCCCAGCGACATAACATTGATGGTCTGGCCCAGCAGGCTCAGAATCATCAACGAGGTGAGAATGGAGATGGGGATCGAAATGCACACGATCACGGTGCTGCGCCAGCTCCCCAGGAACAGCAGGATCATCAGGCCCGTGAGACCCGCCGCCATGGTCGCCTCGCGAACCACGCCGTTGATGGCCGCGCGCACGAACAGCGATTGATCGAACAACTGCCGCACGTGCAGCTCCGGCGTCAGCCCCGCCAGGATTTTCGGCAGCGTCGCCTTCACCTTGTTTACCACCGTCAGGGTGGACGCTTTGCCGTTTCGCAGCACCGTCATCAGGGCGCCGCGGGTTCCATTGGTGCGTACAACCGACGTCTGTACCGCGTAGCCGTCGCGCACCTGCGCCACGTCGCGCAGATAGACGGTCGCCCCGTTCACCACCTTGACGGGCAGGCGGTTCATATCGTCCAGCAGGAGGGGGCTGCTGTTCAGCTTCACGGTATAGTCGGTCCCGCCGATCTTGGCGGTGCCCGCCGGCAGAATAAGATTCTGGTTGCCCAGGGCGTTGGATACGTCGACAGGCGAAAGGCCCTTGGCGAAAAGCTGCTGCGGGTCCAGATCCACCATCACTTCCCGGTACTTGCCGCCGTAAGGCAGCGGCACCGACGCCCCCTGGATGGTGGCAAGCTGGGTGCGAATGTAATTCTGGCCCAGGTCGAAGAGGTCCTGCTCGCTCAGCGTCTTGCTCTCCAGACCAAGTTGGAGGATGGGAACGCTGGAGGCGTCGTACTTGATGATGCTCGGCGGGGTAGTTCCGGGCGGAAAAATGCGCAGCAACGTCTGCGCGATACCGGTGATTTGCGAAAGCCCCACCTCCACCTTGGCGTTGGGCTGGAAATAAACCCGCGTCACGGAGTAGCCGCTATACGACTGCGACTCAATGTGCTCGATGTCGTTTACCGTGGTGGTCATGGAGCGCTCGAAGATGGTCACCATGCGCTTTTCCATCTCCTCGGCCGACAGGCCGGAATAGCTCCATATGACGCTCACCACCGGGATATCGATGTACGGAAAGATATCCACCGGCATGGTAATAATCGCGGCAATGCCCAGAATGGCGATAAGAACCGACACCACCACAAAGGTGTAGGGGCGGCGCAAAGCTAGACGAACAATCCACATAAAATCACGCGGAGGGAGACTGCTTCTTTAAGAATATCCGAAATTCCCGTGAGTTCGCGGGACCTAAGGCGCGCCGGGCTGGCCCTTTCGAGCCAGTGCTATGGGGCCAGGCTTTCAGCCTGCCCGCCGGGCTTCGGCCCGGCGTCGTTCGCCGCGAAGAACGCCGGCCAAAAGGCCTGACCCCGCATCCACGCTACAGATGAATGATGCCTCGCTGGATGGCCGCCGTGGCGGCTTGCGTACGGTCCTGGGCGCCGAGCTTGCTCAAAATGTTCTTGACGTGATTCTTGACGGTATGCTCGGCGATTTCCAGGGCGTAGGCGATCTGCTTGTTGGGCAGGCCCTGCACAATCAGCTCGAGCACCTGCATTTCGCGGGCGCTCAGGTCCGGGCGCGGCGTTTGCGCGGCTACCGCCGCCACTGCGGCCGGCAGGTAGCTCTGGCCGGCGGCTACGGCGCGAATGGCGTTCAGCAGTTCGTCGTGCAATACGTCCTTGGTGAGATACGCCTGCACCCCGGCCGCCAGCGCCCTGCGCACGTCCTCGTCTCCACCGTAGGTGGTGAGGGCGATCATGCGCGCCCCCGGAAATTCGGCGCGGATGGCCGCCGCCGCTTCCACGCCGCTCATGCCGGGCATACGGATATCGAGCAGGGCCACGTCGGGCCGGTGCTGGCGATACAACTCCACCGCCTGCTGGCCGTTGGAGGCCTCAGCGACCACGGTCATGTCGGGCTGCATGTTGACGATGGTGGTTACGCCCACGCGCGCCACCAGGTGGTCTTCGGCTACCAGGATTCGCATTGGATCGCTCATGGCAGAGGGGCCTTCACTTCCACCGCGGTTCCTTCGCCGGGGCTGCTCGTCAGGCGCATCGCCCCCCCCAACCTCTCGGCGCGCTCCCGCATGCCAAGCACTCCGAAGTGGCCGGCCGGAGACGAGAACACTTCGCTCTGGTCGAACCCCCGCCCATTATCCACTATTTGCAGGCTGACGCCGCCGGCTTCCCGGCTCAGCCGGATTCGGATTTTGGTAGCCGCCGCGTGCTTGAGCGCATTGGTCACGGCTTCCTGTCCGATGCGCAGCAGGTTGTGCTCCACCTCGTCGGGCAGCGAGTCTTCGGGGCCGTCCACCGTTACGTCCGTCTCCACGCCGCTCCCCGCCGTCCACGTCTTGGCGCCCGCGCGCAAGGCCGCCCCCAGGTTCTGGCCTTCGAGCATCGACGCCCGCAAGTCCATCACCGCCCGCCGCGCCTCGGTAAGGCTGTGGCGCGCCATGCGCCGGGCTATGTCCAGGCAGCGGCGGGCCGGCGAGTCCCCCTCGGGCATGCACATCGCCACCGCGTCCAGTTCCGACGATATACCCACGAAGCCTTGCGCCAGCGTGTCGTGGATCTCGCGCGCCAGCCGCGCGCGCTCCCCCAGAACCAGGGCGAAGCGCGAGCGCACTTGCCGGAGCCGCAAGCGGTAAAGCGCCCAACCCACTGCCAGCAGCGCGGCCGCGGCCAGCGGACGGAACCACGCCGTCTCATAGAACCGGGGCAGAACTTCGAAAGTGTAGGATGTCTCGCCGGCCTCCCCGCTGGGCAGTTCCGCACGCACCAGGAAACGGTAATGTCCGTGTTGCAGGCTGTTGTAGTCGATCACCCGGCGGTTGCCCGCGTGCACCCAGCCGGCGTCCAGACCCTCCAGCTTGTAGGAGTACCGCACGCGCTCGGGCGCGGCGAGATGGATTCCGCTGTAGCGAAACTGCACCCGGACGCTGCCCGGATCGAGCCGCCCGGCGCTCGAAAGATCCACCGGCCGGCCGTCGGCGGTCATCTCCAGCAGGTTTGCCAGGGGGGCCGGGACCGGGCGCTTCGCCGCCGCGTTCCGAAACACGGCCAGGCCGTGGCTGGTGGCGAACCACATGCGTCCGTCGGCGGTGCGCATACCGCCCTCGCCGACCGGGTTCGCGGGTGCGCATTGCGAGCTTCGCAAGCCGTCCTCCACGCCATAATTCACCGGGTCCAGCGCCTTCCGGCGATGCTCCGCGAAATCCAACAATTGCCGTTTCGCGATGCGGCAGATCCCCCGCGTGGTGCCCATCCACAGAGAATCGCCGTCCTCTTCCACCGCCGCCACGTTGTCGCTCAGCAGCCCGTCCTTGGCCGTGAATCTCAGGAAAACTCCGTCGCGATAGGCGTCCAATCCGCCGCCGAAAGTTCCGATCCAGAGGGTCCCTTCGCTGTCCCCCTGGAGGCAGCGGATTTGATCGCCGGAAAGTCCGTCGGCGGTGGTGAACAGACGCTGGTCTCCACTTTTGACGCGCCACAACCCCTTGCCGTAGGAACCCGCCCAGATCGCGCCGTCCCGCGTTTGATAGAGCGCAACAATGGCGCCGGCCAGCAGCGGACCGGCGGGAATCACGTTGCGCTCGCGGCCGCCGCGCAACTCGATCAGTCCCGCCGAGGAACCTAGCCAGGTGGCCCCGCTCGCATCCTCCAGGACGTCGAACACGTTGCGGCGCCCCAGCGGGTCGCGCGGCGCGTAGAGTTCGAAACGGCCTCCGCTCCAGCGAGCCAGGCCGGCGCGCGTCGAAACCAGCAGCCCGCCGGAGCGCGATTCGCGAATCGAGAACACTTCCACGGGCGGCAGCCCGTCGCGCGCCGTAAACAGACGCCGGCTGGGGCTGAACTGCATCAGGCCGCTGTCGCGGAACCCCACCCAGATGCGGCCCGACCGGTCCTGATATACGACGTTGGGCTCGTCGCTGGGCAGGCCCTCGCTCTTGCCGTAGTCCGTGAACGGATCGTCGCGCAGCCGGGTGAGGCCATTGTCGGCCCCTACCCAGAAATTGCCTTCCCGGTCTTCGAACAGGCAGCGGACCACATCCTGTTCGGGCTCGTCCTGCTCGACGGGCGTCACGAATCGGCTGCCCTCCAGCCGCGCCAGACCGCCATTGGTTCCGGCCCAGATGTTGCCGTCGCGATCTTCCCAAAGCGCCCGCACAATCAGGTCGGGCAGACCCTCCGCCATCCCGTAGCGCCACATTGCGCCCGATGGCGAAACCTCGATGATCCCCTGGTTGCCCGCTATCCACAGGTTGCCGCGCCGGTCCGTCAGCAGTCTGGTAACGATGTAGCCGCTGAACGTCGCGCCTCCCAGCGCGGGAGTATAAACGCCGCCGGAGAGCTTGCCGACGCCCCCGATGCCCGCCACCCAAAGGCCGCCTCGCGGGTCCTCGCCCACCACCCTCACGGTATCCCCGGGAATCCGCGGGCCGGGCGCGAAGGTGGTGAATTTGCCGTCCACGAAATGGCTCAGCGCGCCGCCCGCCACGATCCACAACGTCCCGCTCCGATCCACAAGCAGGCTGCTGACCGCGTCAGCCGGCAAGCCATCGGCGGTGGTGTAGGTGCGGAAACGCCTGCCGTCGAAGCGCGTCAGACCGCTGGCCGTCCCGATCCACAGCGCTCCGCCGCGCTCGGCCGCCAGCGCGGTAATCGAGTTTGAAGGCAGGTCGGCCCGCGCTTTGTCGAAGGTGACGAATTCGTAGCCGTCGAAGCGCGCCAGACCCTCGTCGGTCCCCAGCCACAAATAGCCGTCGGCGGTCTGCGCGATGGCGCGAATGGTGTCCTGTGGAAGCCCCTGTTCCTGCGTCCACGTGGTCCGCGAATATTGCGTCAGACTCTTGCGAGGATCGAGCGCCGAGGCGCCCGGCGCCAAGAGCCAGCCTAGCGCGCACGCGACCAGCAGCCTGGTAGACACCGTTGCTCCCAGTATAGCCGCAGGCAAAGCGACCTAAGGCGAATCGATATTATCCGATCAACTTCAGCCGCTTGAGGTCTTTAGCCGTCCAGTGCGCCTGGGCCTCGATCATCGTCCGCAAAGTCTTGATCTCGAATGTCTCCCCGGACCGGTGAAATGAGACTGTGACCCGCCGCCCGTCGGTGTGGAGGTAGAGTTGATGCGCGCCGGCCTGGCGGTCCAAAACAAAACCGTCTCGCGCCAGGGCCGAGATGAGCTCACGAGCCGTCAGGCTGCGCAAGCGCGAGAAGTCGACCGCCATGGCTCAGACAACTATCGCAACCTGGGGCTCGCTGGAAATTCGCACCTGATCGGCGGGTTCGGTCGGCAGCGCCTCGCCATGTTCCATCAGGCTTTCCACAACCATCTGGACCACGTCGTGGATATTCTTGACAGCTTCCTGTTGGGTGTGGCCCCAGGTGGCTCCGCCCTGCCCAACCAGAGCCGGGCAGTATGCGTGCCAGCGATCCCCGTCCGGCTCCACCACGATCCTGAAGTTGTAGGTCTTCATCCGCCCCGCCTGCTCTCAGTGTGCCACATTCCGGCCTGGGAGCGGAGCGTCCGATTTCAGAGGAGGTACACTTCGGCGCCCCCGGCCAGCCGTCGTGGTGAACATTATCACGCTAACGCTAAATTTTTCTTGACATTATTACGCTCATATTTTATTATTGTGAGTGGATGAGGTCGGCAGACCTGGCCTCCCCAAATTCACTGTATAGGAGCTTTGAAAAACCATGTCTCTCACTCATTTCGACCCGTTGGCCAGTATCCGCGTCTTCGAAGATGCCTTCAACCGCATGCTTACCGAGCCCCAGACCAATCGTCCGTGGGCGCCCCCGGTGGACATCTACGAGACCGAGAACGAGCTTGTGTTAAAGGCCGATGTGCCGGATGTCGATATGAAAGACATCGATGTCCGCGTGGAAAACCAGACCCTCACCATCGCCGGCGAGCGCAAGTTCGAAAAACAGGACCCTGGCAACGGCTTCCACCGCATCGAGCGCAGCTACGGCGCCTTCGTGCGCAGCTTCGCGGTGCCCAATGCCTTTGACACCGAAAACGTCTCCGCGGCCTACAAGAACGGCGTGCTCACGGTCACCCTTGCCAAGAAGGAAGCCGCCAAGCCGCGACAGGTGAAAGTCCAAGTCGCTTAATAAGGCATCTAATGGGTTAGGGGCCCGATCGTCTCGGCCCCAGGTTTCGGGGGTAGGCAGGCGCCACGCGAGGTGCGTCGGGTGATTTCCCGGCGCCGGCCCGGAATGGCCGGACCGCAGTGGCCGCCGGCCTGCCCCGATTGTTTATTGGGGGAACCATGTTCCGATTGGACAGACTGACTCAAAAGGCGCAGGAAGCCGTACAACAAACCCAGAGCATTGCGGAGAAGTTGGAAAGCCAGACGATGTTCCCCTTGCATCTGCTGATAGCCCTGGCGGAAGAGAAGGAAGGCATCGTCCGGCCCGTGCTGGAAAAGTGCGGCGCCCATCCCGAGGCCGTTCTGTCGGAAGCCCGCAGGATGGCCGCCACCCTGCCCAAGGTCGCCGGCGTGCAGCCGGGCATGTACCTTGCGCCGCCGTTAAACCAAGTCCTCGAGCGCGCCTTCGACGAAGCCGGGCGCTTCAAGGACGAGTTCGTCTCCACCGAACACCTGCTGCTTTCGCTCGCCCAACAGCGCGGGGACCCGGCCGCTCAGTTGCTCGAACACGCCGGCGCCACCCACGACGCCATCCTGAAGGCCCTGGTGTCGGTCCGCGGCAGCCAGCGCATAACGGACGCCAACCCCGAATCCAAGTATCAGGCCCTGGAGCGCTACGCCCACGACCTGACGGAGTCCGCGCGCAAGGGTAAGCTCGATCCGGTGATCGGCCGCGACGAAGAGATTCGGCGCGTCATGCAGGTGCTCAGCCGCCGCACCAAGAACAATCCGGTCCTGATCGGTGAGCCCGGCGTCGGCAAAACAGCCATCGTCGAAGGCCTCGCCCAGCGCATTGTGCGCGGCGACGTTCCGGACCAGCTCCAGGGCAAGCGTCTGGCGGCCCTCGATCTCGGCTCCATGATCGCCGGGACCAAGTTCCGCGGCGAGTTCGAAGACCGTCTCAAGGCGGTGGTGAAAGAGATCGTGGATTCCAACGGCGAAATCATCTGCTTCATCGATGAGCTGCACACCCTGGTGGGGGCCGGATCGGCCGAGGGCGCCATTGACGCCGCCAACCTGTTGAAGCCGGCGCTGGCGCGCGGCGAGCTGCGCTGCATCGGCGCCACCACCCTCCGGGAATACAAAAGGTACGTGGAAAAGGACGCCGCCCTGGCCCGCCGTTTCCAGACCGTGCTGGTGGGCGAGCCAACCGTCGACGACACCATCGCCATCCTGCGCGGCCTCAAGGAGAAATTCGAAATCCACCACGGGGTGCGCATCAAGGACGCCGCCATCATCGCCGCGGCGGTGCTCTCCCACCGCTACATCGCCGATCGGTTCCTGCCGGACAAAGCCATCGACCTGATCGACGAGGCGGGGGCCGCGTTGCGCCTGCAAATCGGCTCCATGCCCATCGAAATCGACGATCTGGACCGGCGCATTTCGCATCTTGAGATCGAGCGCCAGGCCCTCACCAAGGAAAGCAACCCCGGCTCGCGCGACCGGCTGCGCATCCTCGAAAGCGAGCTCGAGCGTCTGCGCGGCGAGGTCGCCACGCTCAAGGAGCGCTGGAACCGCGAGAAGGGCGCCATCCAGCGCGTGCGCCATCTCAAGGAAGAGCAGGATACCCTGCGCCAGGAAGAGGAGCAGGCCAGCCGCGCCGGTGATTGGGAAAAGGCCGCGCAGCTTCGCTACGGCCGCCTTTCCCAGATCGAGAAGGACATTCAGGCGGCCGAGCAGGAACTCGAGGCCGTCAAGGGCGACGCCCTGCTCAAAGAGGAGGTCGGCGAGGACGACATCGCCCGCATCGTGTCCAAGTGGACCGGCATCCCCCTCGCCCGCATGATGGAGGGCGAAGTCCAGAAGCTGGTCAACATGCCCGAGAGGCTGAAGGACCGGCTGGTGGGCCAGGATGAAGCCGTGCGCCTGGTCTCCAACGCCATCCTGCGAAACCGCGCCGGCCTGAGCGATCCCAACCGGCCCATCGGCAGCTTCTTCTTCCTGGGACCAACCGGCGTCGGCAAAACCGAGCTGGTGCGCGCCCTGGCGCACTTCCTGTTCGACGACGATAAGGCCATGATTCGCGTGGATATGTCCGAATACATGGAGAAGCACGCGGTAGCTCGCATGATCGGCTCGCCTCCCGGCTATGTGGGCTACGAAGAGGGCGGCCAGCTCACCGAACAGGTCCGCCGGCGTCCCTATTCGGTGGTGCTGTTCGATGAAATCGAAAAGGCCCACCCGGACGTCTTCAACATGCTGCTCCAGATTCTCGAAGACGGACGGCTCACCGACGGCCAGGGCCGCACGGTCAGTTTCCGCAACACGGTGATCGTGATGACCTCCAACGTGGGCGCCGCCATGATCGAGAAAAACACCATCGGTTTTTCCGTCCACGCCCGCGACAAGCGGACCGAAGACACCCGCAAGCGGCTGCTCGACGCCCTGCGCGGCGCCTTCCGGCCGGAGTTTTTGAACCGCGTTGACGATATCATCGTATTTAATGCTCTGACCAGGGAGCACCTGGCCCGGATCGTCGATATCCAGTTGAGCAACGTCGCCAAGCTGCTCGCGGACCGCGGGATCGCGCTCGAAGTCACGTTAGCCGCCAAGGAGCGGATCATCTCCGAGGGCTACGATCCGAACTACGGGGCGCGGCCCATGAAGCGCGCCATCCAGCGGCTGGTTCAGGACCCCTTGGCCCTGAAGCTGATCGCCGGCGCTTTCGCGGAGGGCGATACAGTGGTGGTGGACGGCAAAGAAGGCGCGGGCGAGTTGGATTTCGCCAAGCTCGCGCGGGTGAGTGTTTAAGACCGCTCCCTGACGGTCGCGGCTCGTTAATGCCTGGCGAGCCGCGACCGTCAGGGAGCGGCTGCCCAAAGTGGACATATTGACGCTATGAATACTTTCAAAACCGCTATGTTACTGGGACTCCTGAGCGCGGTTCTGCTCATAGGCGGGCAGGCCATCGGAGGACGCCAGGGTCTCTTCATCGGGCTGGCCATCGCCGGGATCATGAACTTTGGGAGCTACTTCTTTTCGGATAAGATCGCGCTGGCCACGTATTCCGCCCAGCCGCTATCCCCCACCGAGAACCCCGACGTCTACCACCGGGTGGAACCCATCGTTCACGGCCTGTGCCGGCGCATGGGCCTCCCCATGCCCAAGCTATATGTTCTTCCCGAGGATTCGCCCAACGCGTTCGCCACCGGCCGCAACCCCTCGCATGCCTCGCTGGCTTTCACCTCCGGAATCCTGCGGCGGATGAACGACAACGAGCTCGAAGGCGTGGCCGCGCATGAGCTGGGCCACGTGCTGCACCGCGATATCCTGATCAGCTCCGTGGCCGCCACCCTCGCCGCGGCCATCACTTTTTTGGCGCGCATGGCCTTCTGGTTCACCCCTTCCAGCCGCGACGACGAAGACAGCGGTGGCGGGGCCATCGCCGCCATCGCCATGATGATCCTGGCCCCCTTTGCCGCCATGCTCATCCAGATGGCCATCTCGCGCTCCCGGGAATACGACGCCGACGCCGCTTCCGCCAAGTATGTGGGCTCCCCCTACCCGCTGATCAACGGCTTGAAGGAGCTCGAAAGCTGGTCCAAGAGCATCCCCATGGATGCTTCGCCTTCCACCGCTCACATGTTCATCATCAAGCCGTTCTCCGGCAGCAGCATGATGCGCCTGTTCTCGACGCACCCATCGACGGCGGACCGCATCGCGCGCTTGCAGGCGATGAGGTAAATGCTGGTACTGAACGATGTACCAGGTAGTCGTCGAATTCCTTTTGATAATAGGAGAAGCGCTATGACTCTCAGCGTGACAGTTCCGGACGCCGTGTATCGGCAGATGGCCGAACTGGCGGCGCGGCAGCAGGTTTCCGTGGAACGGATAGCCGCCGCGGCGCTGGCCGAGCAACTCTCCGGCTGGGCCCGCGTGGAGCGGATGGCCGGGCACGCCAGCCGCGAAGATTTCTTTGCCGCGCTCGACAAGGTCCCCGCAGCCGAACCCGCCCCGGAAGACCGGCTGTAAACCGAGCCCGCCCCGCCGCTATAATCCTATGGTGACCCTCCTTTCCCGCCGCCAATTCGCCGCCGCCGCGCTCGGTCCCTTGGCCGGCCGCCTGCTGGCCCTGCCGCTTTCCGCTTTCAAGCTCGGCGTCACCACCGACGAGATCGACGATGACCCGCTGGCCGCCGCCCGCTTCCTGCGGCGCTACGGTCTGAAATGGGCCGAGGTGCGCAACATCTGGGGTCCGTACAACACCGACCAGCCCGTGGAGAAAGTGCGCCAGGCGCGGGCCGCTTTCGACGAGCAGGGCCTCCAGGTCTCCGTTCTGGACACGGGCTTTTTCAAAATCCCGCTTCCTCCGGATACCCCCGAAGGCCGGCGCACGCTCGATGCGCAATGGAAGCTGCTCGACGCCGCCATGGAGCGGGCCACCATCTTCGGAACGCGCAAAATCCGGATCTTCACCTTCATGCTGGATCAGGGTGAGAAGCCGTCCGCAAAGAGCTACGCGCGGATCGACGAACTGCTGCGCGAAGCGGCCAGCCGCGCGCGGCCCGGCCGCTTCCTGCTGGCTGTCGAGAACATCGGCGGCGGTCACGTCTCCAACGCGGCCGAATCGGCGGAGCTCTTCAAGCGGGTCAAGGACGACAACGTGGGCCTGGCCTGGGACCCCAATAATGCGGCTCAATCGGGCGAGCAGCCATTCCCCGGCGGTTACCGCAAGCTCGACCCGGCGCGTATCTTCCATGTCCACCTCCGCGACTACCGGCACGACGCCGCCGGCAAAGTGGAATGGGCCGCGGTCGGCCAGGGCGAGTTCGACAACCTGGGGCAGATCCGCGCGCTGCTCAAGGACGGTTACCAGGAGACCTTCACGCTCGAGACCCACTGGCGCGACCCGCGAGGCAAGCTCTATTCCACCGAGACGTCGCTCCAGGGCCTTCTAAAAGTGATCGCGCAGGTTTAACCTCAGCGCCGGTAGCGATAGGTGAGCCCGTCGCAAGAAGCGCCGCGCCTCAAAGCACGACGATCGGGTGGTAGATGTTGGGCAGCACGGCTTCGCCAATGGCTACCAGGTCCCCCTGGCGGGCTATGGCCTTCACGAACCGCGAGGCGGGCTGCGAACGGAATGGCGAGGCGGGGAAGTTGCGGCCGTTGCGGATCTGCGCCACCGTCAACTCATCCACGTAAACGCTGGGGAAACCCGGCAGCATGTTGGCGGGGGGCACCAGGGCGTCAAGCAGGCGTTCGTCGGCGGCCAGACCCTCCAGTTGCGCGAGGGTTCGAGCTTGATCGATTTCGAACTCACCCGAGGCGGTTCGCCGCAGGTCCTGGATGTGGGCGCCGAAGCCCAGCGCCTGTCCGAGTTCGTGGGCGATGGAGCGCAGGTACGTGCCGCCGGAGCAGTGGGCGCGCAGGCGCACATCCGGCCCGTCGATCCCCAGAACCACCAGCTCGTAAACGTGCACGGGCACAGGCTCGAGCGTAACGGCTTCGGACTTGCGGGCCAGCGCGTAGGCGCGGCGGCCATCTACTTTCTTGGCCGAAACCGGCGGCGGCGTCTGCGAGAACTCGCCCCGGAACCGGTCGAGCGCGCGTTCCAGTTCCTCGGAATCGAGAACGGCTTCGCGCTTTTCGCTGGTGGGTTCGCCGGCGCGGTCGTAAGTATCGGTGGACCAGCCGAAGCGTACTACGCCTTCGTAGATCTTGTCGCTGCGGGTATAGAACTGAGCCAGGCGGGTGGCCCTCCCGACCACCAACGGCAGCACTCCGGTGGCGATGGGGTCGAGTGTTCCGAGGTGGCCAATTCTCTTCGTCTGGGCGATGTGCCGGGTCCTGGCGACCACGTCATGCGACGTCCAGCCTTCGGGTTTGTCGATTACGATTACGCCGTCCAAAAGATTCCCTTCGCGGCTGGCAGGCGAAAGCGCCTGCCCCACAAAATTCCGGCCTTCTAAGCCCGCTTCTTCGCTGTGCAAATGTATCCCAAGGTGAAATTGCGGTCCCGGTCGAGCGAATCGAGGCACGGCAGAACCAGCGCCGGCGGGACCAGCAAGAGCGCCGCCAGGGGGAACAAGAGCCAGCGGGCGCCTCCTGAGAAGAATTGTAGCCCGTTGAGCAGGCGCCGCGCGAGCAGGCGGAAGTAGCCGCCGCAGGGGCGCACTTCCGCATCTTCGAAACCGGCCTTTGCGAGCAGGTAGAGCAGGCCGAAGCGGGTGAAGCGGAAGTAATCGTGGGGGGGCTGGTGGGTTTCCCACTCGTGGGGCGCCGCCAGCAGCAGAGGCGCGCCGGGTTTAAGGACGCGGGCGATTTCGGCCAGGGCGCGGCCCGGCTCGGGGAGGTGCTCGATGGTGACGATGTGCAGGGCCGCATCGAACGCCTCGGCGCGCAGGGCGAGCGAAGTGAGATCCGCCAGAACGTCCAGGCGCCCGTAGTTCCAGGCGGCATCGCCGATGGCGAGATCCACGCCGCAGTAGCGCTGGCGGGTGAACCAGCGCGCGTACTGGCCTTCGCCGGCGCCGGCGTCGAGCACGCGCGCGCCATCGGGGAGGCTGCGTGCGAAGGCCGCGACGGCGTCCTCGATCGCGGCTTCGAAACCGAGCACGTAGCGCCGCAGCGGGCGGGGCAGCCGGCGGGCTATGGCGGAGTGGGTCATACGCGGCGCGCCTCCATCATGACGGTTGCGCCGGCGTGGAAAGCAGCCTCGGCGGCGGCGAGGGGCAGGGCGGCCACGGCGAGCGCGAAATAGGCCAGGTCGCGGGCCAGGCGGATAGCGGGCGTTTCGGGAATGCGCCGCACGCGGCGCGCCATGGGGTCGAGACCAGGCGCCAGGCTGCTGGCCAGACCGGCGGGGTTGTCGCGCCATGAGAAGTACTTCCGCCGCAGCACCTCGAAGCCGCAGGAATTTAGCAGCTTTTCTAAGTCCGTGTCGCGGTAATCGAACAGGTGGCGCGGCACGTCCAGGCCGTTCCAGCGGCGGCCCAACAGGCGGCACTGCCAGGAGGCCGCGTTGGGGACCTGGACGATGAGGCGTCCGTCCGGGGCGAGGAGATCGCGCGCGGCCATCAGGCAGGCGCGCGGGTCGGCCAGGTGCTCGATGACGTGGAACATGGTGATGGCGGCGAAAGCGCCGGGGCGCAGCGGCGCCTTTTCGAGCAGCGCGCAGACGCTGGGGACGCCTTGCAGGCGCCAGGCCACGGCCGCGGCCCTCGGCGAAACGTCGAGCCCCACGCCGCGGAACCCGCGCGCGCGCAGGATTCCCAGGAACAGCCCGCCGCCCGAGCCCACGTCGAGCAAAGGGCCCTGCGCGGAAGAGCGGCGGAGGGCGTTCTCCACAAATCGAACGTGGTCTCCCAGCACGGCGCGGCGATACATCTCTTCCAGGTGTCCGGCGGCGCCGCCATCGGGCGCGAACCAGTAGGTTTCGGGGTAGTATTGGCGCAATTCTTGGGGCGAGGGCTGCGGGTCGAGCCGCGCCAGCCCGCACGATTCGCAGCGCACCACGGCGAACTCCCGGGCTGTCGTGTGGTAGAGGCGGTCGGTCTGCCGAAACTGCGGCGCGGCGCGATCCGATCCGCAAACCACGCAGGCGCTCATGCGGTTTCCCCCAGGCGCAGGCGGTTGGCCCAGATCAGGCGGCGGACCTGGGCCGGGGAGAGCTTGCGGATCGGGCGGATTCCGGCGCGTTTTCGCAACATGCGCGGGGCCATCCGCAGGGCTCGCAGATCGCCGCGCAGCAGCGCGCGCGCCATGGCCCATTTGCCAACCATCCCCGGGAAGTGCGCCGTATCGCCCGCCCCGCGCCGGGCCATGCCCAGCCCGGCCGCCACGCGCACGGCGAAGAACAGGGGGTTGAGCCACAGCAGGCTCCAAGGAAACAGCTTCAGGGCCAGCAGGACGCGGTTGCGCTCGATCAGCTCCAGACGCTCCGCCGAGCCCTTCCCGAGGGTGGCGCCGCGGTGGTGGCGCACTACGGCATCGGGCGCATAGAGGCACCTCCAGCCGGCGATGCGGGCGCGCAGGCCCAGCTCGGCGTCGTCTCCATAGGCGAAAAAATCCTCGTCGAAGCCGCCAATGCGATCGAGCATTTCCTTACGGTACACGGCCGCGCAGCCGTCCGGCCAAAGGACTTCTTCCGAGTGATCGAACTGGCCGGTATCGAGGGCCCCGGCGCCCCGCCCGCGGTTCTGGCCGTCGGGGAAGATGAGGTGGCCGGCCTTATCGATGCGGCGCGGGTCTTCCCACACCAGGATCTTGCTGGCCGCCATGCCCACGTCCGGAGCGCTCGAACAAGCGCGGTGGAGTGCGGCCAGCCAGCCGGGCGCGGCTTCCGCGTCGTTATTGAGCAGGGCGATGAACTCGCCGCGAGCGGCGGCGATGCCCTGGTTGTTGGCCGCGCAGAAGCCGCGGTTCCCGGCGTTGCGAATCACGCGCGCCGCGAACTCGCGTTCGGCCATATCGGCGGAACCGTCGGCGGAGCCGTTATCCACCACGATGGTCTCGAACTCCACGCCGGTCTGGAGCCCCACCGATGCCAGGCAGGCGCGCAGCAACTGCTTCCGGTTCCAATTCACTATCACGAGGGAGATCAACCGATTATGCTATCAGGCGCGGAGGCGCGGAGACGCGCTTCGCTCGGATTGACAAGCCTGGAGGCTACCGGTACGCGAACACCACCGCGTAGATAATCAGCAGAATTAGCGTAATGCCAATTCCCAGCGCGGCGAAGCCGAGGCGCCGCCAGAGCTTCGCGGCCAGAGGGACCGGGGCCGGCATGAGAAGTTTCTCCAGCTCTCCGCTCTCCACCAGTTCCTGGTATTCCCTGGGCCGGTCCTGCTTGAATTCTTCGAGCGGCATCCCGCCGGTGAAGATCACCGTGTCGATGGGAAACTTCTCCGGCCGGAAATGGGTGTTGAAGAAGTGCACCGTGAAGATGAAGCCCACCGCCAGCAACGCTTCGTCGCTGTGGATGGTGGTGGCCACGTTGATCACCCAGCCGGGCAGCACGCGCGTGAATAGCGTCGGCCACCACAGCATCATTCCGGTTCCGCCGATCACGGCCACGCCCCAGAACACGGCGAAGTAGTCGAACTTCTCCCAATAGGTCCAGCGCCCGTATTCCGGCCGAGGCCCTTTGAAGACGAACCACTTGATGGAGCCGATAAACTCCCGCCAGTCGCGCCGGTTGAGCAGCAGGCTTTCCGGCCCGGCGATGAACTGCCGCCAGGTCATGCCGCTCTTCCGCTTGCGCCGCCGCAGGTCCCACAGGTGCGCGCCGAAGTAGGAGAAGGTGGCCACGGCGCACACGCGATGGATCCACCCGGCCACCTCGAAGCCTCCCAACAGGCGCGCCACCACGCTGGCCCAGGCGGCGTAAGAGAACTTCAGGATCATGCCGGTGGACGCCAGGCCGATAAAACTGGTGATCACGACCAGGTGCAGGTTGCGTTGGAACGGCTGGAAGCGCCGCACGTATACCTGGCCCTCGAAGGCGTGCTGTTTTTGCAGGGTGCGTCGGTATTCGAGCGAGCGGGGAAGCCACAGCAGGGTGTGCGCTCCGGAGATGACGAACGTTCCCACCAGCAGCGACGTCATGCCCCAGAAGGTCCAGAACAGCAGCGGGTAGCGCACCGGGTCGTGGTGGGTGGCGTGCGTCAGATAGCCCGCGAACTGGCGATGCGCCCCGGTATGGCACTGCGCGCAGGTCTTGACGATGTTATTGCGGCTGAGTCTCGAGCGGGGATCGGTCACCGGCAGGACGTCGTGCGAGCCATGACAGTCGTAACACTTAGCCGTCTTGAGGTAACCCAGCTTGGAGACCTTACCGTGGTAAGTCTCGAAGTAACTGGCCGTGATGGCCTGGTGGCAGCGCCCGCACTGATTCATGATGTTCAGCCGGAAATCCGCCTGGTCGGTGCGCTCGATGCTGTGCGCCGAGTGGCAGTCCTCGCACACCGGCAACACCTTGGTAGTAGGATGCGAAACCGGCGAGTGGACGCTGTTGATGAACACTTCGTAGATGCCGCGGTGGCACTTGGCGCAGGTCTGCGCGATGTTGGCGCGGGCCACGCTGGAGCGCGGGTCCGAAGCGGGCAGCTCGAGGTGCGCGCTGTGGCAGTCGGCGCAGTTGGCCGTCACGGTAAGTCCGGCTTCCAGCAGGCCCCGCCCGTGGATGCTCTCGGTGTAGCGCTCCACGATGTGGTCCTGCTTGCCCTCGTACCGCAGGGCCGCCTTCTGGCCGGAGCGGTGGCACTTGGCGCACAGGTTCGGCACGTTGCGCGAGAAAGTCGGCGAGTTCGAGTCGATCTTTCCCAGCACGCCGTGGCTGCCGTGGCAGTCGGTGCAGTCGGGCGCGTCCGGACTGCCCTTGGCGTTCAACTGCCCGTGCGTACTTTGCTTGTAATCGGCCATCTGCTGGCTGTGGCAGATGGAACAGTCCACTTTGGGCGCGATGGTCTCGCAGGCCCGTACCTTGGACGGCGTGCCGCCCGTGTGGCATTGTACGCAAGCCACCTTGGCGTGGCGCGAGTGCTGCAACTCGTTCTGGCTTACGAACAACGAGACCGTCTTGCCCCCGCGCACCGTTTTGAGTTCGGGGTTGGCATGGCACCGCTGGCAATCCTGGTCGGCCATGCCCTGCGGATAGAAAACCTTGCGGATCTGGTGGGGTTCGTGGCAATCCACGCAAGCCGGAATCATGTTCGGCTGCTTTTCCCACAACTCGCCGCGGATTACTTTCTGGTGCACGGCTTCGATCTGCGCGTGGCACTGGGTGCAGGTCTTGACGATGTTCTGCTTGGCGATGGAAGACTGCGGGTCCGTGTGCGGCAGCACGTGGTGGGCCGTATGGCAGCTCGTGCACACGGCCGTCACGGTGAGGCCCTTCTTGTAGAGACCCTCGCCGTGGATGCTGTCCATGTAGTTGCCCAGGATATTCGCCTGCGGGATCTGGCGGGTCTCGGAAACGGGCGTGCCTTCCTTGTGGCACTGCCCGCAGAGCTGAGGGATTTGAATGGTGGAAATAGGCGAGCCGGGAGCGCTGCGCGCCTTCACCGTGTGCGTTCCGTGGCACGTTTTGCAGCCGGGCGCCAGCTTGTCGCCGCGCGCCGTGGCCCGGCCGTGCAGGCTGGCGGCGTACTGCGCCTGCTCCTCGGTGTGGCACCCGCCGCAATCTACCGGGGCCAGCTTCTCGGGATGGGGAAACTCCTTGACGTTGGCCAGATCCGCATGGCAGGACCTGCATTCCAGATCGGCGTGCGGAGACGCGCGCAGGGAGGCCGCGTCGAAAGCCGGGGGAACTCCGGCCTCACGCCGGCCCGTGCGCTTGCCGGTATCGTGGCAATCCAGGCATTCCTTGGAGCCGGGAAGCGGCTGGCTTTCCTGCCCCGCCAGAGTGGCCGCCGCCAGCGCGGCGCCGGCGCATAAGAGCGCCTTCAGCAGGCGCGAGGTTACCGTGGCGCACGCACTCGTGCGTGCCGCGTCGGCACTCGTGCCGACGCTTGCCTTCGACGCGATGCCAGCTTTACGAACACGTGTTAAGAAGAGTCTCGACACGGCAGGCAAGAGTGCCCGCGCCACGTCGGCTGGTGAGTGGCGAAATATGCGGGATAAGCGGGAGCGAACGATCATGCGGAGTCTATCGCCAGTTAAGAACAAAAGCGCCTTAATATCTTGTAGCAAATTTCATCAGGGCGTGGAAATACGTCTCACGACCTAATGCTGCGCCAGCTCTTGGTCCGAGCTTCGCTCGGATCGACAACCCTGGAGGCTATTGCCTTGAAAGAACAGGCTTGTATCAGGGTACGGCTTGAGCCGTGCCGGTCAGGCGGCATTTTCTGGGCTTTAGCCCCTGGTTTGGCAGCTTCGACGCAAGTCCTTCTCGTTCTCATCAAGAAACAGGGGCTAAAGCCCCCCGGGTGTTCCCGTTTGCGGCACGGCTGAAGCCGTGCCCTGATACTATGCGCCAGCTTCGGGATTCAGGCTAATCCCACCTGGGATCGGGCCTCAGCCCCGCGGGAATTCGACGCCCATGGCCGCGGCAGCCTTCCTCAGCGCCCTGTCCGCGGTGAACAATCTCCATTCGCCCACCATCGCCTATGCCAGCAGGTGCAGATCTACCCACCCCAGCCCGGCGCCCCATAACCGGCGGGATTCGAAAAGGTGGTGGACCTCGCTTTCCGAGGCAACGGAAGCCCGCGGCAGGCTCGCCAGGAGCCCTAGAGTCGCTGCGCGATCCTTGAGGTTCCCGGCGGCGATCTCGCCGAGAATGAACGGATGCAGCCCCGCCTCGTCGTCGAGGAGCAGTTTCGCCAGTGCAGGCTCGCCCCGGCGGAAGTGGTCGATCCAAACCGAGGTATCTACCAGAACCATTAGGCCTTCTCCGCCCTGCGCCGCCGTCCCGGCTCGAACTCGGGCATCGAGCCGCCCAGCGCCGCCAGTCGCTTCGCGGCCTCACGGGAGATCAACTGGCGCAACGCCTGGTGGATCAGCGCTGTTTTCTCCTGAACTCCGGTGTACTCGCGTGCGCGGCGAAGGAGCTCGTCATCCAGGTTCAGAGTAGTCCGCATATGCATCAGTATAGACGATTGATGCATACGAAGCGATTCGAATCCAATCTTGCCCGCCGGCCGGGACGCAAGGGCCGGGTCCTTCGAAGGCGCGGCTCGCGTCCCGGGGCCAGTAGGGTCGTTTGGGGCAGTTCTCTGGTGACGCCACTTACCTGGCACAACTCTTTCCGAGTGGCTGACCATCCACCCGGAGCCAGCGATACAGCACTTCCGGATCCAGCGTTGTGCGTCAAGATGGCTGAACGCAGATGGATTCCGGCGCGCCCAAGGCCAGCGGGAAGTAGCTTCAATCTCGCCCACAAGTGTCAGCCGGAATCGCTGACGCGGCCCCGTGAGAGCGCCGAGCTTGCTAATATCAAGCAGAGAATATGGCGGAACTGGTTTGTAGATACTGCGCCGGGGCTAGCAGAATATTCGGAAAGCCTTGCCCGATATGCGAGGCCCGCGGGCATGTGGACGTTCGGAGCGACACAACGCTTGTGTGCACCTACTGCAGCTCTTCAGGACGTGTTGATGATCAGCCGTGCGATATTTGTGGCGGAATCGGATTCTTGGACGGAAACCGAAAACCGGTGCTAGTGTTGCGACGACGCGACAACTTCATATCATCGGCGACATCGGTGTTGGCTTCCATCAAGAAGGCGGAGGCGACACTTCAGGCACCGAAAATGCCACCGCCCGTCCATCCTGCTGAACGCCTGATCGCGCCGTCACGCATCGTGGAGCTAAGAACATGCGCGCCGACGAACCTCGATTTCACGAAGCTGATTCGGATGTGCGAGGAGGCCAACGCCAACTACGAGGCAGGGAACTACTATGCCGTTGCCATGCTGACCCGATCGATCATCAACCACGTACCCCCGGTTCTCGGATTCAATACCTTTAAGGAAGTCGCGAACAATTACGGCGGACCCAAAGGAGCGATATCTTTCAAGAGGACGATGAAGCACCTCGACGACGCGTCACGAAAAATCGCAGATGCTCACCTGCACGAAACTATGCGCGCCTCGGAAGTTCTGCCGACAGCGCAGCAGGTGAACTGCACTCAGCAACTCGACGTGTTGCTGGGGGAGATTGTCAGGATTACGCCGAAGTCGATCCAGATGTAGAACGTGTCGATCACGCAGAGCGGTGGCGAGCGCTGAGGCTGCAACCCAACGCTGAGCGGCATTCACCTTACTACAGATGAAGACCCCTGCGGGGCCAAATCCGGCTCCCGGGCGCTTATCCCACGTCCTGCCGGTACGCGATAGACGCGAAGCGTCCTCTTCACGTTTGTCATCATGCCTCGGATTTGAGTCAGGGCCAATGGCTGCGGAGTCGCCGATCCGCGGAACCGATCGCCTCCAGCCGGGCCAGCCCGACCTTCTCACGGGCGCTCGGCCGTGACGTGGCGCAGGCACTCCTGCCTGCCGCGTCGGCACCCATGCCGACGCTTGGCGACGACACTTTATCGGAAACGCGAACACGTGTCGAGACGAGTCTCGACACGGCAGACACGAGTGTCCGCGCCACATATGCAGGCTAGCCTCGTCCGCGCCCGGT
>Ga0181520_10001300_pt1 | contig 51208 bp, 51 predicted proteins | sample PEATcosm2014_Bin_29_FD_132451 | JGI IMG/M metagenome (GOLD analysis project Ga0181520, IMG submission 132451) | Peatland microbial communities from MTU Mesocosm Facility, Houghton, MI, USA - PEATcosm2014_Bin02_30_metaG | ecosystem: Environmental > Terrestrial > Soil > Wetlands > Peat | place... | reverse complement strand
TGCTGACGTGGCCATCGCTGCGATCCGCAAGCTGTCGAAGGATGTGGGCATCCCCTCTGGCCTGTCTGAGCTGGGCGTGAAGGAAGCCGATTTCGAAGTCATGGCGACCAACGCAAAGAAGGACGCTTGCCAGTTCACCAACCCCCGTCTTGCCAACCTCCAGCAGGTAATGGGCATCTTCGGCGCCGCCATGGGAACCTGTGCCAAGGCTGCGAAAGCATAGTTGTAGCTCACAAAGGTAGCGTTCAAAAAAGGGAAGGTTCGGCGGAAACGCCGAACCTTCTTTTTTGCCATCCCCATCGGCTCACCCAACCCTGCCGGAATTTACATTACTCGCACCAACAGGCAGGTAATGTTGTCGCTTCCACCCGCCTCATTGGCCGAGGCGGTCAATGCCTCGCAAGCCGCCGCCAGCGACAAAGATTCGGCAACCATGGTCAAAATCCGCTCATCGGAGAGATGACGGGTCAGACCGTCGCTGCACAGTAGCAGTGTGTCCTGCTTCGCCAGCGCCCAGTCCGCCAGCTCCGCTTCCACCGTGTCCGCTACTCCAAGCGCCCGCGTGATGATGTTCTGCAAAGGCGATTGCGCGGCCTGCTCAGGCGTCAAAAGACCTCGACGCACCTGCTCCATCACCAGCGAGTGGTCGTTTGTAAGCTGTTCAATCGTGTTGCCGCGGAGACGATAGATGCGGCTGTCCCCGGCGTGTGCGATGGCCAGATTGTCGCCTCGAACCAGGGCCGCCACAATCGTAGTTCCCATGCCGTTTTTCTCGGAGTCCGCAGCAATCGCATGACGAATCGCCAGATTCGCCGCCTGCAAAGCGTTGCCCAGAGCCTTGGCGCCGGCCGAAACCGCGGCGAGCGATTCGGTCGCCGGGTATTCGCCTTTCTCCGCCGCCTGACGAAAGAAGGCGAGCACACTACGGACGCCAAGTTCGCTGGCCACCTCACCGGCGGCCTCGCCCCCCATGCCATCGCACAATACGAAAATGCCCAGCCCCGCGTCGTAGCCGAAACAATCCTCGTTGTTCGTACGCACCCGGCCGATATCGGTCTTTCCGGCAACTTCCATTGGCAGGCTTCGCAATCCGGCATCCCGGGAAATCTTCCGCTTGCTTCCTGATGAAACCATTGTGCCTGCGATGCTTTCTTCCGTTCAATCCCAGCTATAGGACAAAACAATTTCCCTCGGCTTGTCAAATCTCTCCAAAAGGAGAGGAGTCCCCGCAGAGACTCCTCGCCTTCTTGCCCACCCGTGAATGCCGGGATTATTTGTAGGTGGCAGACGTGCGAACCAGATAATCGCGATGGGCGGCAGTGTCCACCATGGAATCAAATGCCGGGCCGACCAGCAGGTTCGTCTTCAAGGTTTCCCGTACCAACCCACTGCTCTTGTCCAGCCCTTCCGCGTTCGGCGTGATGTAAAAAATCCAGAACGCGCCCGGTGCTTCGGTGTGAATCGCCTCCGTGTCGATCTCATATTCCACAATCGTGCCGTCGGCAAGCAACTTCTCCAGCACCGGAACCAGCACGCTCTTGCTGAGCCTTTCCACCGCAATATCCGGTACGTCCGGCCTCAACCGGTAGTACGATCCGTGCGTGTACGCATCTTTCCACGATCCTGAATGCCAGTTGTAGTACCGGCTGACGAGAAGATTGTCCCAGTGGTTGCTGGCACTGGCCAGCAGCGGAGAAGTGGTCGAGCCGGACTTGTAGAACTGGTCCAGCACATTGAGCACCCCGGCCATTGACATCGCCGACCACCAGTCGTCGTGCGTGTCGCCATCGGGCTGATGAATCAGATTCACATCCGCGCCATACCCCACAATTGCTCCGCTGGCGAGCGCCTTTCCCAGTATTTCCCGGTCAGCCGCGTTCTCCTTTTCCCGTTCTGCCCACTGCCCGCGGGGAAATGTCCAGAACGAGACGTACGAATACATCGGTGGCTTCTCTTTGACCTCCGCCATCTGCGCCAGTCCGGGCAAGGCCCACAAGGCTGCCAGCGCCAGCGCGCACAACTCCGCAACAACTCTCCAGCTCTTTCTCTCCAGCATGCGTCTTTCCTCCGTACTCTAGCCAGATTGCTAGTGATGCCAGCTTGGAATTCGTAAGGTGAATCCGAGTTGTCCGCCCACCTTCGACTCCTCGCATGGTAGGACGGCGCGTAACCAGCATCCAACCTTGGCGAATGTGCGGACGCCACGCACTTTTCTTCTTTCCTTTGCTTCTGCTCGCCTTTCCCGGGTTACACTTCCGCAGCCGGTCTAGGTCTACCGGACCGCCGGGTGCCCCGCCTTCGACGCGCTCTTTTGTGCGGCTAAGGTGGGAATCGATACAGCCGGAGAGCGAAGATGACAAACTCAACCGATCCCCACAATTTGCAACGCTTTGTCGACGCGCAGAAGCCGGACTACGAGCAGGTATGTGCGGAATTACGTGCCGGCCACAAGCGAACCCATTGGATATGGTTCATCTTTCCCCAGATGAAAGGCCTGGGCAGGAGTGAAACCGCGAGCTACTACGGAATCGCTTCCCGCCCGGAAGCCGAAGCCTACCTGGCGCATCCGGTCCTGGGCCCACGACTCCGGGAGTGTACCCGGCTGGTCAACTTGGTCGAAGGCCGCTCCATCGACCAGATCTTCGGCTACCCCGACAATCTCAAATTTCGATCTTCCATGACCCTGTTCGCCGCCACCGCCGCTGACAATCAGATATTCGAGGATGCCCTCGAAAAGTACTTTGCCGGCGAGCCGGACCCGCGAACCATCGAGCTGCTCTGACTCCGCGAGCACGGTGTACTGACCATGGTGCCTTTCCGTGGGTGTCCATATAAGCCCGCATTTGGCTTATATGGGCTGTTGACGTTGCATCTGTTTCGGCTCTATTTCGGGATGGTGAGCTACTGGGCGCAGGTATTCGACCAGCATAGAAAGCACGCAATTGATCGGAAAGAAAGCGTTGTCGAGGAAAAGGTCGCTGCCTAGGCCGCCTGACTATGATGCTTTTCCGCGTCAGGCGATCTTCTGAACCCACTGACTCCGCCAGGCTGGTGCCTCGAAGGGATCAGCGAAGTATTGTGTCTCGTGCACAACCTTACCGTAGCGGAACTCCATAATACTCACGGTGTATGCTGACCGCTCCTGGTAGTTGATTGTGTATTCCGTAATCCAGAGATCACCTTGTCCGAGAATTCGCTTGACCTTGAAACCTGACGGCTTACCGGGATGATGACTTCGCAAGGCCTGTAAATTGCTTCGTCCGAGGATTCGCTCGCCTGATTGGGGATAGTCGCAAATGGCATTGTCAGCGTAAATATCGTGCTCGGCGTTCACATCGCCGGTCGCCGACGCACGCCAATGCGCATCCAGGGCCTCACGTATTTGCTCCTCTTGCATCGACTGCTCTGAGTGCTCTTCGGTTTCCATCTTGATCTACCTCGTGAAATGAATCCCGGGACGCCTGTCCGCCCCACTGCATTGAGCCTCTGTCCACCCCTGCATTGTTTTGCTTTCTACGTGCTGGCGGCAACTTTATGCTGCCACCTGTTGCATCGAAATGCTGTCACCGGCGCGTCTGGAGTAGGGCGCTCAATATTCAATGGATGCAAACAAGTCGGCCATCTCCACGCTGTTTACTAGTGAGTAATTTTCGCCTTGGCGATGAAGTGGCCCCTATCTAAGAACGTGGTATCTTCCTGGGGCAGCGTCAGAGGGCCAGACTTCCCGATTCCGGATAGGTGGATAAAAGGCCTGTAGTAGCCAACAACAGCTCTAATGAAGTGCTACCGCATTGTGCGACAAGAGCTTACGATGTGAGTCATGGGACTGGACGCTGTTGTTTATCGGAGCAAAGCTAACCTGCCGTTCGACGCTGATGCTGTCGGTGCAGTGCTAGACATATCAACAGGCGAGTATTACTTCGCCGACCCTGCCGTCGAACCTGCGCGTGAACGAGAGTTCCCACGGGAGACGCGCATCGCCGTTCATAAGAGAATCGGCAATATCGCTGCCGTGGCCGCGCTGAGAAATTCATGCGAGCGACTCCTAAACGGGGATTCGATAATACTTTCCAAGGTGCTGTATTCCGGAACCCATTGTGGCGATTCGGTACCGGTCTGTCTCATGTCGCAGCTTGAGGAAGAACTGACAGTGCTGCAACGCTACTCGGAAAACAATGCTGATGAAGCCCTGATGCAGTTTGTCGCCGATCTGCAAGACCTAGCGGCGGCGGCGAGCAGCCAAAGCAATCCAATCGTTTTTTAGGCAACGGAAAATCGCCCAGTACCTCACTATCCGTTTCTGGGAATTGTCTTGAGATCGCGGGGCAGGTGTTTGGTGTGGATGATAGGATGCCCAGTTATCTTTTGATAAACATTCCGCACGCTTCCGGCGTCGATGATGCCGTTGATCTCTGCATATTAAACGACTGGCATTCTTGTGCAGCCGGTGGCAGCATTAGGCTGCAGGTGGTGGCAACCTTGCTTTGCATTGAGTGGCAGAATTGATTGCCGCCAGCACTACGCACCGCCCGGGTTTTTAAAGTTTGATGCCCGGCCTAGAAAAAGGCATCCCGAAGTTGTCAAAAGTATCCTCAAACTCGGCTCATCGCCGGGTGTCCCGTCTTCGCTTGCCTCTTTTGGCAAGCAAAGGCGGGATCTATTGAAGCCGCCATTTCGGAGGGGTGTGTATCCCTATCTCTCGGACAAGCTCATGCTTACACCTTGGACAGTTCTTCAGAAAGTTTAATCCGACGACTCTGATTTGCATACAAATACGGGCAACCACGATTGCATAACCAATAACATTCCATGTCCCATTCATTACCTGACTAGTCAATCCTGTTGCCCTAAATGTTGTGCAAACACTCCAAAATCGCTCTTTTTCATCCGGTCGAAAATACGCAAAAACGTACTCTAAAATGCACAAATCCGCACGATGTGACCCGCAAAGTGCCCCAATCCGTACTTTGTCAAGCAAAACATTTTTCTAATTCCTCGTAAGCCTATGAGTCCACAACTAGATACAGTTCTGCACTCGCTGACGGTATCGCCCTCCGCCTTTGCTATTCTGAAGATAGATGGAACTCAGACAGCAGTAAGACATTCAAGCATGAACAGCATCTAACCCTTCTGTTTTCAAATTTTTGCCCGGAAATATAGGGGGGAGTGGTCTGGCATGAGCAAACTACGCATCGGAACTTCCGGCTGGGCCTATTCCTCATGGAAACCGGACTTCTATCCGCCCAAAACACCAGCCTCAAAGTTCTTAAGCTACTACGCAACGCAGCTCAACTGCGTCGAAGTGAATTACACTTTCCGCGCCCGTCCCTCACCCAAAACCTTGCAGAATTGGTCCGAATCCACTCCGGAAGGATTTCGCTTCGCCGTCAAGGCCCATCAGCGCATTACCCACATCAAGCGCCTGAAAGATGTCGCCGCCGACATCGACGGTTTCTACCAGTCGCTCCTGCCCTTGTCTTCCACCAACAAACTCGGGCCTGTCCTCTTTCAACTCCCGCCATTCCTGAAAGCCGACACCGACCGCCTGCGAGCGCTCCTCCAATGCATTCCGCAAAACACTCTGGCAGCCATCGAGTTCCGCAATGAGAGCTGGTTCAACGATGCTGTCTTCAGCCTCATGCGCGAACATGACGTCGCTCTCTGCATTGCCGAAAGCGACGACCTGCAAGTGCCTGAAGTGCTCACCGCCAGCTTCGCCTACTATCGCTTCCGGAAATCCGATTACTCCGAAACCGCGCTCCAGCAGATCGCAGACTCCCTCGCGCAAGCGGCCAAAGAGCGCGACATCTATGCCTTCCTCAAGCACGAAGAAACTCCCGCAGGCGCTTTAAACGCTCGCCGCCTGCTTCAAACCCTCTCCCAACCCGCCTGATCGTTCCGCTTTCGAACAGCGAGCAGCCTTGGAATAGGTTTATTGTTTTGGGTCTTGAGGTGCCGCTGATGCAGTTTTCCGAGTCGATTGGTCCAATTCTGAAGCAGAGAGAGGTGGATTCGTCTCTTCCATCTCTCCGTTGAGCTCTGTTTACGATGCCGTCGCAATGATGGCGGAGAAACAGGTCGGCGCACTACTCGTACTCTTCGATGGCCAGATCGTAGGCATCATCTCTGAGTGCGACTATGCACGCAAAGCGATCCCCAAGGGGCGCTCTTCCAAGGAAACCACCGTCGCCGAAAGTGGTCACCTAAGAGAGCAGCTCAAGAACTTCGCAGAGCTGCTGCCGCAATCTCCGCAACTCTTCCTTACCGTGGACGTTACTTGCCGGCCCAAGAAATGATAACTGCGATTCCTGCACGTCCACCCGCGGGGTTTGACTCATGTCCGTCGTCAGAACCTGTGTAGGCGGCATTGGCGGGCGGTTCGACCGCACCTCTTCTCGCAGCTTCTCCCGCGCGCCAGCGATTGTGAATCCGTCCTCATAAAGCAGCTTGCGAATCTGCATTACGTATTCCACGTCCTTGCGGCGATACATCCGCTGCCCGGTGCTGCTTTTTGTGGGCTTCAGTTGCGAGAACTCCGTCTCCCAAAAGCGCAGGACATACGTTGGCAGTTTTGCTAGTTCGCTTACCTCGCCGATGCGAAAATAAATCTTCTCCGGAATCACGACTTCCGTTTGCGACTTAGCGAGTTTGCGTTTTGCTGTTGGCATGGGGACACCAATTCCACTACCTGTTCTTGTAACACGTGTGCAGAGCTGGTTCAACGCAACGCACTCAAATGAAAAAGTCTCCGCGGACCGCGCGGAGACTGAACAATGAAAAAATCGAGGTAATGGCCTCCTCGCAGGTTCAGAACTGTTACCCAGCTCCGCAGCACTTGATTAGAACCTTCTCCCTTGAAGGTGACGCAAAGATCTGCAAGCCATGCCTACATCTTGGACGCAATCAAGTACTAGTCCAAGATTTTGTGGTGAGTTGCTCTAATTGTCAATAGATTTTCTCTCTTTCGATAGGTTTTCTCTTATTAACGTAAAGAAAATTCCCGGCACCCTTACCATCTTGGCACCCGGGCAGCTGGTTGCGCTCGCGGTGCTAAACTATGGGGTTCTGCAAAGCAGGTTTCGGGCCTGGAACGCTGTCCCAGTCCTTCGAGAGGCAACTTGTCATGTCGAAGTTGATGTCGGCGATTGTAAAAAGCGCGCCGGAAGCGGGAGTTGAGTTCCGAGAGGTCCCTATCCCTGTCGTTGGTCCCGCCGATGTCCTCGTGAAGGTGAAGGTCGCCTCCATTTGCGGTACTGATCTGCACATCTACAACTGGGATCCGTGGGCGCAGGGTCGGATCACGCCGCCGCTCATTCCAGGTCACGAGTTCTGTGGGTATGTCGCCGCCATTGGGCCCGAAGTTACAAGTGTAAAAGAGGGTGACTTCGTCTCTGCGGAGATGCACGTCGCCTGCGGCAAGTGCTTGCAGTGCCGCATCGGCCAGGGCCACATCTGCCAAAACGTCAAGATCATCGGTATCGATCAGCATGGAGCTTTCGCCGATTATGTAGTAATCCCTGAATCCAATATCTGGAAGCTCGATCCTGCCATCCCGCACGAGTACGCCTCCATTCTCGACCCGCTCGGCAATGCGTTTCACGCCGCACTCTCCGGCGATTTAGCCGCTAAGACGATAGCCATCACTGGATGCGGCCCCATCGGCCTGTTCGCCATCGCCGTGGCGCGCGCCTGCGGAGCCGCCCAGGTCTTCGCCATTGAGGTGAGCGAATACCGCCGCGGTATCGCACGCCAGATGAACGCCGACCTTGTACTCGACCCCGCAACCGAAGACGTGCGTGCGATTGTGCGCGAACACACCAACGGCTACGGCGTCGACGTGCTGCTGGAGATGGCCGGACACAAGGACGCGATCAAACTGGGCTTTGACATTCTGCGCACCGGCGGTCGCGTCAGTCTGCTCGGCATCCCTTCGCGGCCGATGGAACTCGATCTCGCCCGCGACATCATCTTCAAAGGCGCCACTGTGCTCGGCATCAACGGACGAAAGATGTTCGAAACCTGGTATCAGATGACCGCGCTGCTCAAGGCCGGAAAACTCGAACTGCATCCGGTCATCACCGACCGTTTGCCAATCTCTGATTTCGGACGGGGCATGGATCTGCTGAACTCCGGCAAGGCTTCGAAAATCCTGCTCTATACAGGCGGCGTCGACAGCGCATTTTAAAGGGGTTTTCATGACTACCATCCGCACCAATCCGCTCGCCTTCCTCTCCGGTGAATTAGATGCGCTAAAGGAAAAGGGCACGTATTTCAAGCTGCGCGTGCTCGAGGATGAACAGGCTCCGGTCTGCCATTTTGACGGACGCAAGGTCATCAATCTGGCTTCTAACAACTATCTCGGACTCACCACCCACCCCAAGCTTCGCGAAGCCGCACTGGAGGCCACGCGAAAGTATGGAGTGGGTTCGGGCGCCGTCCGTACCATCGCCGGGACGATGAAGATACACATGGAACTGGAGGAGAAGATCGCGCGCTTCAAAGGTGTCGAGGCTTGCGTGGTATTTCAGTCCGGCTTCACCGCCAACGCCGGAACTGTCTCGGCGTTCCTCGGCAAAGACGACTACATCATCAGCGATGAGTTGAATCATGCCTCCATCATCGATGGCTGCCGTCTCTCGCGCGCCAAAATTTTGGTCTTCCGGCATAAGGATGTGGCGCACGCGGAAGAGCAACTCGCCAGCGTCGCCGATCTTCCCGGGAAGAAACTGCTCATCACCGATGGCGTCTTTTCCATGGATGGCGACATCGGCCCGTTGCCCGACCTGTGCGGCGTAGCCGAAAAGTATGGGGCCATCATGATGGTGGATGACGCGCACGCCTCGGGCGTCCTCGGGCGCAACGGACGCGGCACCATCGACCATTTCGGCGTACACGGACGCGTGGACATCCAAGTTGGCACGCTGTCCAAGGCTATCGGCGCTCTCGGGGGTTACGTCTGCGGCACGCGAGACTTCATCGAGTACCTCTACCATCGCGCTCGCCCATTCCTGTTCTCCACTTCGCATCCGCCCGCCGTTGCCGCCACCTGCATTGCCGCGTTCGACGTGTTGGAGAACGAACCTGAACTGATTGAGCGCCTCTGGTCAAACACCCGCCTCTTCAAGAAGGAGCTCGGACTGCTGGGCTTCAACATCGGCGGCGTTACCACACCAGCCAGTGAAACCCCGATCACACCCATCATCATCGGCGACGGGCGCGCAACCATGGACTTCAGCAAAGCCATCTTCGACGCAGGAGTAATGGGCACCGGTATCGCCTTCCCTACGGTTCCAGAGGGCAAGGCGCGGGTGCGTACCATCGTCACCGCAACTCACACGGAAGCCCAACTGGGCCAGGCTCTCGAAGTTCTCGGCCGGGTCGGCAAGCGCATGGGATTGATCCCGTAGGGAAAACTATTCGCGCAACGCGGAGGGCAGCCGCGGCTGCCCTTGAGTGGATTCCCGGAAGTTATTCTCTCGTCAGCTCTGCGAGCAACTCTTTGCCGTACTTCTCTGCGCGCTTTGGTCCCACGCCCTTGATTTCCAGTAGTTCCCGCATCGTGCGTGGCTGCGACCGAGCGATCTCCAGTAAAGTTGCATCCTGCAATACACAGTAGGCTGGCCAATGGTTCTTGCGCGCTAATTCAAGGCGCAACGTGCGTAGCCGTTCAAATCGCACTTCCATCGCCTTGCCGTGCAGAACGCCCACTTTGCCAGCTGCAACTTCCTTCGCCGCCGCAACCTTCGCCCGGGAGGTTGGTTCACCCTCGCGCGAAGGTTTGCGCGCGATATTCGCCGCGAGCCGAGGCAGTCTATCTTCGAGAGAAAGCGGAGCCGCATCGGCGCTCAGCAGGTGGAGGATTCGCTTCCCAAAATTCTCAATGATCTTGTTATGCACTTCAAACTCATCGCGCAGATACTCCAACGATTTCGGCGGATCTGCGATCAACCTGCGCAGCAGCTCATCCGGCAGGTGCTGGAAGAAAATAGTTCCCAATGAGCGCACAACATCGCGTCGAAGATCTTTCATTCGAGCCAGCCGCACGTCGTCGCAATCCAGTACCACCGGACCCATCACGCGCTCCATGGTCTCGGCCCGCGGGGTCGATATCACGTTCCTGGCTGCCACTCTTTCTGCGGCCACCTCCGCCGCGCGCCCTGTCAGCTTCAGCTTCGGTTTGCTTGCGCTGCAGACATCGCATTCACAGTTCTCTGGAATTTTATCTTCGCCAAAATACTCCAGGATCTGGCGGCGGCGGCAACGCTCCCATCGCGCATAGTTCTGCATGGCGTTCAGTTGCTTGTTGGCTCGCTTCTGCAATATCGCGATTTGTTTTTCAGTGATCTGACTGTTGGTTTCGCCGATCTTCTCGATGAAGAACTTTTGCATCATCACATCGGCCGGAGCAAAATACAGAACGCACTCCGCGGGCAGTCCGTCGCGTCCTGCTCGTCCCGCCTCCTGATAGTAGGCTTCCAGGCTCCCCGGCAGATTGTAGTGAATCACGTAGCGCAGGTTGGGCTTGTTGATGCCCATGCCGAATGCGTTGGTCGCCACCACGATCGCATCGTCGCCATCGATGAAGCGGCGTTGATTGCTGCCGCGCGCCTCCTGGTCCATGCCTGCGTGATACGCCACCACGGTACGCCCCCGCAGCTTGCTTCCGAGCAGCGAGGTGACTTCGTCCACGTGTTTGCGGGTAGAGCAGTATACGATGCCGCCAGACTTTTGCTGCGAGAGATAGTCGATCAGCTCTGCCTGCTTGTTCTTTGCCTTGGCAAACACGATCGACTGATAGCTGAGATTCGGGCGGTCGAAGCCGGTGACATGGATTGCAGGATCTTTCAGTTCGAGGTTGCGTACGATGTCGGAGCGCACCTCGGGCGTTGCCGTCGCGGTCAGGGCAATGGTCAACGGGTTTCCCAGTTGCTTGCGCACCTCACCGAGACGCAGATACTCCGGACGAAAGTCGTGCCCCCACTGGCTGATGCAATGGGCCTCGTCGATCGCCAGCAGTGACAACTTGCGCTGGGTGATGATCGATAGAAATCCCGGCGCGCTGAATCTCTCGGGTGCGACATAGAGCAGGCCGCGAAATCCGTCGCGCAATCTTGCCATTACCTCGCGCTGCTCATCCCAACTCTGCCCGCTGCACAGCATCATTGCCGGAATTCTCAGCGTGCGCAATTGCCGCACCTGGTCGGTCATCAGCGAAATCAGGGGGGAGATGATCAGCGTAAGTCCACGCAGCGATACGGCCGGCAACTGATAGCAAAGGCTCTTGCCCGCGCCGGTCGGCATCACGACCAGCGCGTCGCGGCCCGCAAGCACGTCGTTCACGATTTCGCGCTGCTGCAGACGGAACTGTTCGAGTCCGAAAATCGAGGTCAGGATGGAATCAACATCACGCATGACTTGAAATCCAACTCTAACAGCAAAAGGCCCGCGCGATCCGGGCCTCTGCGTTAACTCTTCGCCGCCCGAGTGCGGCGCGCATCTACAACTCGCTGAAGATAACTTTCCCGGCAACAATGGTCGCTCGCACCTTACCGTAAAACTGCATTCCGCCATACGGGCAATTACGCGATCGCGAGCGGGTTTTCTCTACATCGTAGGTCCAGCGTTTCTTGGGATCGAAGATGGTTACGTCGGCGACTGATCCTTCGGCCAGCGTACCCCGGCCCTTCAGGCCCACAATCCTTGCCGGATTGGTCGAGAGCAACTCCACCACTCGCGTTAAGGAAATCTTGCCGGTGTGCTGCAACTCGGTGATGGTCGCCGCCAGCGCGATCTCCAACCCCGTAATACCAAACGCCGCTTTGTCGAACTCCACTTCCTTTTCAAACAGCGCGTGCGGGGCATGGTCGGTCGCAATGGCATCGACGGTTCCATCGATCAGCGCCGCCAGAATGGCTTCGCGATCCGCCGCCGAACGCAAGGGTGGACTCATCTTGTAGCGCGTGTCATAGGTCGAGCAGCTTTCTTCGGTGAACAGAAAGTGATGCGGTGTGACTTCAGCCGTCACCTTCACCTGCGAAGCCCGTCCGAACCGCACAATATCGAGCGACTTTGCCGACGAGACGTGCGCCACATGGAGACGTCCGCCCTCTTGGCTCGCCAGGCGAATGTCCCGCTCCACCATCTGCCACTCCGATGCCGACGGCTGACCGCGCAATCCCAACTTGAACGACGTGACTCCCTCGTTCATGGGATTGCCGCCCGAGATCTTGGTGTCTTCGGCGTGTTGAATCACCGGAAGCCCGACTTTGGCGGCCAGCGCCAGAGCTTCGCGCATGATGTGGTCATCCAGAATCGGCTTGCCATCATCACTTAGCGCCACCGCACCGGCTTCCTTCAGCCTGCGATAATCGCTGAGCTTTTCGCCCAGGCTACCCAAGGTTGCCGCGGCGATCGGAAAGACGTTTACCACCGCGCCGCGTTCCTCGTCCTGAATCCATCGCGTCACTGCGGGCGAGTCGTTGATCGGGCGCGTATTCGGCATCGCGCAAACCGAGGTAAATCCGCCCGCGGCAGCGGCGGCGGTTCCGGTTGCAATGCTTTCCTTGTGAGTCTGTCCGGGTTCACGAAGATGTACATGAAGATCGATGAAGCCGGGAGCGACGGTCAGCCCTTTCAGGTTCAGCGTCTCATCGGCGGTGCTTTTGGATTTGCCTGGTTCGGCAATCTCTTCGACGCGGCCATCGCGGAGCACAACATCGGCCAAGGCATTGAAACCTCTTGCCGGGTCGATCAGGTGTCCGCCCTTTAGCAATACCGTGCTCATCGCTTTCCTCCTAACAGCGTCGCCAGGATTGCCATGCGTACCTTTACACCGTTCAGTACCTGTTCCAGCACCACCGACTGCTTGCAATCCGCGACCTCGTCGGTCATCTCCATGCCCCGAATCATCGGCCCGGGGTGCATGACGATAGCATCCCTCTTCGCCAATTTCAGCTTAGCCGAGGTCAGTTGATAGCGGCGGATATACTCGTCCACGTTGATCTGCATTCCTGAAAGCCGCTCCTGCTGTACGCGCAGCATCATCACCACATCGGCGCCGCGAATCGCTTCATCCATATCGCGCACGATTTCCACCCCGGGTGCCAATTCGCGCGCGGAGTTGGGGAGCAGCACATCCGGCCCGCAGAACACCACTCGCGCCCCCAATTTGCTGAACAGGTGAGCGTCACTGCGGGCGACGCGGCTATGGAAAATATCGCCAATCGTGACGATCTTCAGCCCCTTAAGACTTTTCTTGTGGTTCAGGATGGTGAAGGCGTCGAGCAGCGCCTGCGAAGGGTGCGCGTGCATTCCGTCACCGGCGTTGATGATCGGAATGTTGATCAAGCGTCACAAAAGCACCGGCGCTCCCGAGCTGGGATGCCGCATTACAATGGCGTCCACAATCGACTGCAGGGTCTTTCCCGTATCCTTCAGCGACTCGCCCTTTTCAATGCTGGCGGTGGTCGCATGAATGACCACGGTGGATGCGCCCAGGGATTTGGCAGCGATCTCAAAGCTGGTGCGGGTCCGGGTCGAATTTTCGTAAAAAAGAAGGGCGATGCGACGGCCGCGAAGAGTGATGCGAGGCCGGGCTGGATTCATTCGCTTCGCCAATGCGAGAATTTCAAGGATCTGCCGCGAATCCAGCGGCTCGATCCCGAGCAGCGACCGGGGCTTGGCTTTCATTGTTGTCCTTCGCTTAGCCTTCCGATTCCGGCACGCGCTCAACCAGGAGAACTTTTTCCATCTGGTCGGTCTCGTTGAGTTTGACCTCAATAACCTCCAAATCGGTGGTCTGCACGCGGCGTCCCACAAAGCTTGCCTCGATCGGCAGTTCGCGATGTCCGCGATCGATCAAGGTCAGCAGCTTCACGCTTCGGGGACGGCCCTGGTCAAACAGCGCATCCAGCGCGGCCCGCACCGTGCGCCCCGTGTAGAGCACGTCGTCGCAGAGCACAACATCTTTGCCGGTGATGTTGAAACCGATCGGGCGAGGCTCCACCACCGGCTTTGGACCGACCGTGGAAAGATCGTCGCGATAAAGAGTGATGTCAAGCATGCCAACCGGCACTGGAGCCTTTTCGATGCGCTCGATGTGCTTCGCCAAGCGCTCGGCAATTGGAATGCCACGCCGGCGTATCCCAATCAGGCCAAGGGTTCCGATGCCGTTGTTTTTTTCCACGATTTCGTGCGCCAGGCGAACCAGGGTGCGCTCGATTTCGGAGGCAGACATGATCTGCCCTTTTTCACGAAGATGAGGTGGCCGTGAGATGACGTTCATAACTGCCTGATGATACGCGACCTATCAAGCACACGGCAAGGGCTCGCCGCTCCGGATCATGACCGGATCACGACTCCTTGCGGCCGCTCTCCCGTCCGAACAGCGCTGCACCCAGCGCTCCGCCCAGGGCGCTGAAGATCAGGAAAAATATCGCCGCGATCGCCAGGAAAATCAGAACCATGATGATCAGCCCATGGTCGGTGGCAATGTAGCCTCGGAACTGCTCCATTGCCTGCCGCACTTCGGGATCAGGAGTGGCCGCGGTAGCCTCCTGTAATTTGTCGCGGAAGGCGGAACGCAATTCGGTGCGTTCGTTGGCGGCAAAAAGTCGGAATGTACTCAGCAGCGCCAGCAGCCCAAATCCCAATCCCCCAGCCAGCAAGCCCAGTTTTGCGCCCATCCACGGCGTCACCGTGTGATACCCTGCCCGGCGGCGGTACAGCGTGACCGCCAATCCACCCGACGCAAACATGCACAGCATCGCCAGAGGAATAATCGGAATCGAGGTGCCGACCGCAGCCAGCAAACCTGCCACTAGCGCCGAGCCGAGAGCCGAGCGCCAAATTAACTTGTTTTCTGGTTGGGGAGGAATGCTTTCTTGCGTGACGAGCCCATTGGCCTCACTGACCACGGGCTCTGCCGGAGGCTGCAGGTCTTCGGGAGTTCCCGGCGGAAGAGGCTCGGTCACCGGCTCAGTAGGTGGGCGCACCGGAACCTTAATCTGCGGCGCATGGCATTTCGGGCAGAAGGGCTGCCCGTCCTCCACCACCGCTCCGCATTGGCTGCAATCGTGCCCCACTGCACAAAAGTTACCAGTCTGGTTGCCCAGACGCAAATGAGAAACTCCTGCGGTCCATCCGCCCGCATGCCGCAGCCTCTCAGCTTCGGAGTTTCGGACGACGACTAGGACGGCTGCTTACCGCTGTAATCATCGTCGTTTTTTCCCTTCCCGATGTGCACGTAAACCAAATCAAATTCCGAGCCTTTGCCGCTCGGCTTTACCGATACCAGATGCTGATTGCCTTCCGTCCCCACCTTTAGGCTGATCTCGCCCGGGTGGCCGTGCTCCTTGCCGCAGGTCACCGGACTATCCAGACCGCGCCCGCTTCCCATCGCAATGTCATCGCCTTGGCCTTTGCACTCCAGCACCGTGCCGTAGCTGCCCAGTTTACTGCGATAAAAGGCCGCAATCTTTTCCGGTGGATCATCGGAGGTAAATTTCACCGCCACAACCCTCACCTTGAGAAATGGCATTTCCAAATTCACGTGCGCGCGGTTCTTATCGTCCCCCGAACTCTGCTTCGGCTGCGCTCCCGGATAGAGCGGTATTCCCGAATCATTCGCGGATATTCCGGTATCCACCTTCACGCTCGCGCCTGGCGCTTCAATGCTGATTTTCTTGTCGTCGCCATGATTTTGCTGGCTGATCTTGCAACCCGCCATCATCAGCGCCCCGCCGACCATGGCCGCGCATACCATTTGCAGCATCTTCGTCGTCATAGTTTGTCCTCAGGGCCGTGCGCCCACCTGTGAGTAATACGGAAGTGGGCGTCTCGCGGTTCCATTCGGGCCGAAATCCGGATTCGATTCAATCGCATTTGCCAGTCTGGACCAAGCTGTCAGAACCCAGCCCCCCGGTAGTCCACTTCAAAACGTTTGACTTATCCTATAGTGAACTCATACCCTTTGCGGTTGGAGATATCATCTTGGAGATCTCATGAAGGTTCTTGTGCTGGGCGGCGGAGGCCGCGAACACGCGCTGGTTTGGAAGCTGAAGCAGTCGCCCCGGGTGAGCCAGATTTTCTGCGCTCCCGGCAACGCCGGAATGGCGCAGGAGGCAACCTGCCTGCCCTGTGATCTCAGCCGTCTGGACTCCATTATCGAAGCGGCGGTGAATGCCGGCCCGGACCTCGTCGTCGTTGGCCCGGAGGTTCCGCTGATGCTCGGTACCGTCGATGAGCTTCGCCGTCGTGGCATTCCGGTCTTTGGACCAACCCAGGCAGCTGCGCAACTGGAGTCCAGCAAGAGCTTCTCCAAGGCCTTCATGACCCGTCACCGCATCCCCACTCCGCTCTATGTCCAAGTGCACGCGGTTTCGGAGATTAAGGATGCGCTGGCCCACTTCAGCGCCCCCATCGTCGTCAAAGCGGATGGTCTGGCTGCGGGTAAAGGCGTGATTATTGCCGCCAGCAAGGAGGAAGCCGCCCAAGCTGCGACCGCCATGCTGCAAGGCTCCCTGGGAGACGCCGGACACCACGTTCTGTTCGAGGAGTTCCTGGAGGGCGAGGAGATCAGCTTTCTGGTCATCAGCGATGGCGAACGCGTAGCCCCACTGGTGGCCGCGCAAGACCACAAACGCATCGGCGATGGCGACACCGGCCCAAATACCGGAGGCATGGGTGCCTACTCCACCTCAGGCCTCATCGATGACAATATGCGTGAATGGCTTCTGCGCCACGTCGCCCGGCCAGTCATCGCCGGTATGGCTGAGGAGGGCACGCCCTACACGGGAATCCTCTACTGCGGCCTCATGATGACCGCCAAAGGCCCACAGGTACTTGAGTTCAACTGCCGCTTCGGCGACCCGGAAACCCAGCCGATTCTTATGCGCTTGGACAGCGACCTGCTCGAAGCATTCGAGGCGAGCATTGAGGGAAGGGTCAGCGATGGCATCTTCCGCTGGAGTCCTGATCCCAGTGTCTGCGTGGTGATGGCTGCGGGCGGCTATCCCGGACCGGTGCAATCGGGCAAGCCAATCTCCGGTCTTGAGCGCGCTAATGCACTCGACGGCGTGAGGATCTTTCATGCAGGCACCAGCGTTGTCGATGGCCAGATTGCAACCGCCGGGGGACGTGTCCTTGGAGTCACCGCCCGCGCCACCACCCTGGAGTCAGCCGTTGCGCGGGCCTACGAGGCCGTGCGATGCATTAGCTTTGACGGAATGCAATACCGCAGTGACATCGCTCATCGGCGGCTGAAACGCTGAGGCACTTTTCAGGTGAAGCAAATAAACCGCCAGCCCAGGCTGATATCTGTGCGGCGATGCATCTTTTGGAAGAATCCGGAATTCTCCGGAGGGATAAAAGAAATGGAAAGAAAGCCAGTCGTCTCCATCATCATGGGCAGTGACAGCGATCTTGAGATCATGAGCGAAGCCGCCAGGGCTTTGGATCTATTCGACCTCTCCTATGAGATTGATATCTGCTCGGCGCACCGTTCCCCGGCGCGTACCAGCGAATTCAGCCGTCAGGCAGCCGCGCGCGGCATTCGCGTCATCATTGCCGGAGCCGGTGGTGCCGCTCATCTTGCCGGAGTGATTGCCGCTGAGACCATCCTGCCCGTCATCGCCGTTCCCATCCCCGCTACGTCGCTGGGCGGGTTAGACGCGCTGCTGGCCATGGTGCAGATGCCTGCGGGCATTCCGGTCGCAACCGTCGCCATCGGCAGACCCGGAGCCACCAACGCAGGCATCCTCGCCGCCCAGATCCTCGCCACCGGCGACACCGCCTTGGCCAAGAAGTTGGAAGTCTACAAAGAGAAGCTGGCGCACGGGGTGGAAGAAAAATCACGCAAACTGCAGGAGAACCTCGCACGGCGCGACAGCCATAGCAAATAGCACGACGGCTTCGCTGCCGCTGCCTGGTTTCGATTTACGCGGCGGGAGCAGCTCCGGCGAGATCGCTTTTTCGCCGCCCAAGAACCCGCAAGAAAGCGGTCAGTATGGCACACTTGGTGTCTTCGAGGGCAAGTGGAGGGACGATCGTGAAATTGTCCAGGAGACGAGCCAGACGGAAGTAGGTACGGCGTGACTGGTGCATGTAAAGCAGCGGGTACTCCGGCTTACGTGCACGCGCCATCTCGGGATCGGTATCCAGCAGAAACGCAATTTCCGGCCGCGGCGAAATCCATGCAAGCAGCCGCGCATAGGCTGCCGAGAATCGATTCTCAATGGGCAGATTGGCCAATTCGTCGTATAGATAGCGATCCAGGATGATCACCTGGGCTCCTCGGTAGCGGGCGCGGAAAACAACGAGGCGCAGATGCAGGGCGTCGGTCAGATAAAGCAGGTGACGCACCAAGGTTAGGTAGCCGATGCGCACATTCTTGTCACGCCTCTCCACCGGCCGGTCGGGCGCACCCACTCCACGTTCGCTGCCCAGCACCTTGTGCGCAAAGCCTTCCCGGCAGCGGCTGCCGACCACGATATCGTCCCAGAAGACGAGGAGTTCGCTACGCAACCCGAGGTGCGAGATGGCTTCGCGCAGCGCGGTGATCTGCGTTGTTTTGCCCGCGCCGTCCAGCCCGGAAAAGCTGATTAGGATCGGCTTGCCAAAATTCTCGTTCGATGACATAGCGATTATCTTGGGGCCGCCGTCGTGGCGTGCGGCGGTGTGCTGGGAGTCGCACGGCTGAGCCCGTACACGGTGCCCACGGCGATTCCGGCGGCGGCTGCCGCGCCAAGTTTAATCAGAATCGAGCGATACTGGTGTTGTTTGACGGGCGCAATGGCGCTCCCAGCCGGACGCGATGCGCCACCGCCAGCCGTTTTTACCTGCTCGGCTGCGGCCGCGCCGACCGGCAACTGGGGGGCTGGTTGCTCAGGAGCTTGCGCTTGCGCGGGCACCGGAGGCTGTGCTGATGGAGATTCAACGGGCTGGGTTGCAGCAGGCGGCGGCTCACTCGGTTTGAGTGGGCCAGCAGAAGGATCGATCATAACGCCGGGCTGCGCCGGTTGCGAACTGCTCTGCGAGACTTGCTGCTGTGCGCTCAAGTTGACCGAAAACAAGAGTACAGCAATGAACAATCTGACATCGAGCCTCGCGGATTGTGGTTTCGCTTGCATCTCGAAAACTCCTCATACTGCTTGGTAACTTCTTTGGCTTGCGTCGAGCCTTGGTTCACTTCGAGCCACCCAGGATTTTTCCGGCGCGTACAGGATTCATGCCACCTTCCAATGCCGATGGCGGGGTCTGGGAAGCGTCCGCCATTTGGCTCAGCACCCGACTGACATCGGCATCACGATCATAAAAGAGGTTGCGCAGCCGGTTCCGCGAGTAGCGCCACAGATTGGGTAGATTGGTCTCATACCAGCAGGAGCGCGACATGTGGGGGGAGCATCCGCAGAATACGCGGAACTGCTGGCCGAACATCGCCGGGTCGGCCAGCAGAGCCGCGGTAAGGCGATGATTTCCTTCCAAAATAGTGAGCGGCTGTTGTTCGTCCACCCCGATCAGGAGCACGGCGCTACGATCGTGTTCCGTACGCAACCGGTCACTCAGCAAATGCAGGCAAGCGATAAAATCGCGTTTGGAGCCGGAGAATTGCACAGTGCGCATGCGATCCACGATGTCCCGAAGCAGAAAACTCCCGCCCGCAATTTTTCGCCATTGCGCGCGCGGAAATACTCTCAGGAAATTAAGATCTTGCGGCTCCAGTTCCACCTCCCACCATTGGGTATCGCGCGGAACTTCGCGCCACATGTGGCCCCGGCGGCGAAACAACAGGGCGCGCCGCAACGCGTTCTCGTCCTCACTGGTGAGATCAGCCTCCAGCACAAGGTGTTCAAAGCTCTCGCGGTCAGCGTGAAATTCTTCCTGATAAAACTCATTCTTCAAGAACTCGGAGATAACTTCGGCCTCTGTGGAACGCCGTAGGTTTCTCATGCTGCCTCCTTTCGCAGACTCAGGGAAGAGCGAAAAAATGGAATCGATATCGCGATCAATAACAGGCCCCGGAGCACCTGCTGGACCACAATCACTTGCATCAGAGAGGCATGAAACACGGAGATGGAAAGAACAATCAGCAGGCTCACCACCAGTTGCAGCCATCCGGTGTTGGCAATCCGGCGCGACATCTCGTAGGTAATCAACACGACACAGACGGCGTAAACAGCGGTGGCAATCGCATTCATCACCAGCAGTTGCTCCACCCCGGCACCAGCGCGATGGAAGTCACTGCCGAACAGAGTTCGAATGATCAGGCCGGGGAAACTGGCAAGAAACACCACAAAGAGCGTGGAGAGTCCGGCAATAAACAATAGCGGTACAGCCAGCACCCGGCGGCTATCGCTTTCCGCCGCGCTACCCGCCGAAATCGGAAACATGGCACTGGTTACGGACCAGGTAGCAAAGTACAGGAGGCGTCCGACCAGTGCGACGGCAGCATAGATTCCGGCCTCGGTGGGCTCGAAATAGTGCTTCACCATAAGGATGTCAACGTTGCTGATGATGACTTGGCCAACAAAGAATATGATTGCCTGGATGCCCTCCAGAAGCGAGCCCGGCCGAAACAGCGCGGGAGCCTGACGCAGCTCACCGTCGCCCGCCGGCAGTAGAAAGGCCGCGAAAACCGAAAGCGAAATTGCGCCGACCGCGCCCAGAACTCCAGCACCGCCAAGCACAAGGATCATCGCCGCGATCAGCTTTACAAAGGCTTCGGCCGCCAGGTTCAGGCTGAGGCGGAGAAACTGGCAGGTACCCTGCATCCCGCCGCGCCGTACCCCAAGCGGTATGTAGAAAAGCATGCCGAGGCCGAACAACACGACGAGAGTCGGCGATGGCATTCGCAGGTAAGCGGCGATCCAGCGGCTGGCTCCTACAAAGATGGCCGAGAGTCCGAAGCCGACCAGCCACGCCCGGCGCATGAAGAACTGGTAGACGGCGGCGCGCTCTGCAGGTAATGTGGTCCTGGCAATCAACTTTGCGGTGACCAGCTGGTAGGCAAGGCTGATGCAGGAGGCGAGCATCAGCAACGTGACGGAAGCGGCGGCCTCACTGAAGTCTCCCGGACCGAGCAGGTGTGCGACTCCGATGTTGTAGCCGAAGTTGGCCAGCGACACCAGGACCGAACCGGCCAGCATGACTACGCCGCCGGTGAACACCCTGCCCTCGGAACCGCTCGCCTTCAGGGTCTCGAACGCCGTACGCATCCGGGACTGCGGCCAGGGACGCAGCGCCTGCTCGCGGACGCTCATGCGGCTTTCCTTCCGTCTTTTGCCTCCAGTTCGGGATCAGGGTGGAATTGCCGAACCATATTTGGTAGATATCCGCCGAAGCTGCGCACGGCATCGGCTGAGCTGGCAAAAATTTCGAAGAGCCTGCCTGTCCGCGTCAGATCCAGCACCACTTGAGCGTGAGGACTGAGCGAAGCCAACTTCAAGTCGCCATCCCGCCGCGCCGCCTCCTGCATGCAATACAACAGCAAGTCCACTCCGGCGGCATCAATCCTGTGTACGAGCGAGAGATCAAACACGAGTTGGGGACGATCGTGTTCCAGCAGCGGCCGCACTTCTTCGAGGAAGACGCGCGCCTGTTTCAAGTTCAGGCTCTCCGGAACACGTTTCACGACGACAGGTCTACTCGTTTCCATATCTCCTCGTTTCCGCCATTTCCCGGTAGGGATCCGTTTGTGATTCGACAGGCGCCAAAGACGAATCACTGAGAGCTGGAGTGGAAGGAACAATCGCCTCGGGTCTGTCCCGCGCGACAGGTTCGGTTCTGGGCTCGGAGAGCAGTTTTCGCAACATGCCAGGCATGAGACTGACACACCACCTTGCCGCGCTGAGCAGAGGCGCGGAGAAGTGCGTCGTCGTGGTCCCGATCAGATGGGGATCTTCGATCACCACGGTTGTGTTGCGCTGCAGGCTATGCACCTGATTCAATCCCACGAGAGAGCACTCCACATCCAGGCCCGCGCCTACTCGCGTGTAAGCCAACACGCTGGAGTTGTCGATCACCGTGGCGCAATCCACCTCCGCATGGTGCTCCAGAGAACTGCCGCGGGTGACGATGGCGGCACGATGCACCTTGCAGAAACGCCCGATGAAGGAGGGCGCGAGAATCCGCGCGCGACGATGAACCCGTGCACCACTGCCGATCCACACCCCTGGGCGCAGTTCGCGGCCACAAGGACGAATTTCGCAGTCCCTCGCAAAGGCGTCGAGGGTCAGGATGCGCAAGTCCGCCGGCGTCAACAGCAGATTCACATAGCCATAGCTCTTGTGCACTGCCACCGCCACCCGCTCGTTGCGGAGTTCTCCGCGCAACAGTGCCGCAGCCTCGGACTGGCTGCCGGAAGAGATTGCAAACACATCCAGCGCCTCTCCGCGCCGCGAATGCGCGCGCATGATGGCAGCTCCCGAGCGCTGCTGTTCGTTCAACATCGCGGTGAGATCCACCTCAGCCCAAGCGCCAAGGCGAAATACCAAGACGCACTCCGAATGCCGGCTAAGGCTACGGAATAGCCGCAACGCCTCATTCCAGAAACATTCCGGCTTGGCCACGCTGAACTTGCACGAAACCGATTCCGGACCGGGCGGCAGCGGCTCGGTGTCGCTGAGCACGGCAGTCTCGCCGATTCCGGCAGCACGAATACGGTCGAGTGTGCGCATGAGCACGCTACGCCCTAATACGTCGAACTGCGCCAAGGGAAATTCGCCAAAGCGTTCTATCTCCGGCTTTCCCCCTACCAGCACCAGCGCGCGAACCCCGCGGAGGCCGGATGCAGGCGGTGTTAGGTCGGAGAAGCCACTGGATTCAGAATTCCTGCCGCCTAGGTCCATGGCGACCACCTAGGCGCGGCAGCGCGAAAAATTGCCGATCGAAGCGGCACCCATCCCGGCAACCTCCGGAAACGCGAGAAGGAACGCAGCGCACTCTGGCGTTGCTGCACGGTGAAAGAACGCAGGTATTGACGAATGATCATTGGCATGGTCTGGCGCAGAGCGACCGAGAAATTTGCTTCGCCCATCTCGCGTTGCGCCGCAGGATTCTCCAACAGGCTCACGATGCACTCAGCCATGCTGTGCGCATCTCCGGTTTTGAAAAAGCTGATGGCAAACTGCTCGTCGGCGCCCATTTCGCGGAAGTCGGCTATGTCCGCGCAGACAATGGGCAATCCGTATTCACAGGCCATATGCGCCACCCCGCTGGAACCCGCGGCAGAGGAGTACGGCATTACCAGCAGGGTCGCCGAGGCAAACAGTTCGGCGACATCCTCCTCCGCGACGTATCCGGTAAACCGGATGTACGGGTTGTCAGCATGACGGGCAGCGACTCGTTCGACATAACCTTCGGTGGCCGGATGATCGCTTCCCGCGATGACGAGGCGAGCCGGCGGACAGCGTTCGACAATTTCCGCGAAGGCCTCGATCAGCAGTTCCAGCCGCTTGTATGTTCCCCACTTACCGAAAGCCAGGATGCGATGTTCGGGATTGCCTCGCTTCTCGAAGGCTGGCGGCTCGGGACGCGCCGAGAGAATACCGTGCGCCCGGCAGTGGACATTGTCTCCGTTGTACTTCGACATCAGCGTGCGGCGATACGCAGGCAGCAAAACGGAAATCGAATTCGCCATGAGCAACAGTCGCGTTGCCAGATAACCTCCGGCACGATAGCTGCGCGGAAAACGAATGCCTGCGTGTTGCAGATCGATGTTGTCCATCAGGTGGTGCAGCGTAACGTGGGTATAGGTTCCGGACAGCCGCGCCAGCAAGGGTAAGGTCAGACCGGTAAAGGCAGGCGACGGATGAGAACCGAAGGTCGAGAACAGCAGATTGAACCACACCACGTCGGGCTTCAACTCGCGGAGCACGCGCAGCACACGAACCGGATTGGCGAGGCTATTGAAGTCCCAACAACGGATGACGTGAAACTCTTCCAGTTCTGGTTGGGCGGTATCTAGAACATCGCCCAGAATCGTAAGGCTGAGCAGCGGATCACTCTGCAGTTCGCGAGCGATGTGAAATCCGTATTCGTTCAGCCCCCGCCGCGAAGGCGGAAATGCAGTTACCAGACAAATCTTCATGGCGAGCCTTTGGCCTAAAATAAAGTCAGACGAACTGCCGGACGCAGAATCGTTTGGCTGTGGCCAGCAACATTGAAGTAATTCGCGCTTTCAACCCCGATGGAGAACCGAACGGGATACTCCACCGGAACCAGCCCGGCGCTATCGCTCACAATCCGCCGCAATGGCTTGTTGTAAGAGATGAGGACACTGCTCTGCACGTTGTCATAGTCGTGAATTCCTTCCCCCCTCGAAAATGCAAAATTGCCGCTCACAATCCATCGCCGCGATGGTTTCCATTCAATCTCTGCCGCGGGACGAAGTGCCTGCGCAATCCAAAAACTCTGGTCCTGCACACGCCATGACCGGATATACTCGCCCAACACGGCTATGCGCAGCGAGTCACTAAATTCATGCTGCAGGCCGGCCGAGGTTGAGGTCGAGTAGAACTCGCGAATCAGCGGGCGGAAAAGCAGATCGCGCACGCCATAGGCAGTGATGAACTGGGTGCGGCCCCAAGGACGACCCACGACGAATTGCAGGCGCGCACCGACCTCGCGCGAGTGCAAGTTCTGATTTGTGAACGGGCCGGTCTCATGGGATCCCTGGCCTTGCACCGTAAGCCAATTTCCCAACGCATTGGTAGATACATAGGCAAACTGACGGAACAGATTCTGGTTCAGTTCGACAGGACTGTCACTGTCGCGGCGCAGCGTGTATTGCAAACCTGTGTTGAACGTAAACGTGGCAGAGCCTAGCTTGAGCACCGGATTCAGGCCAGCGTTCATGGTGTAATCCCAAGTGTCGTTATTCAGGATCAGTTCCTCGTTCGGCAATGAAATCTGACCGCGATCATTTCGTACCTGGAAGAATCCGGTCAGTGCAGGGAACTTGCCGAGATCGGTGCGAACACCGTTGGTCCATAAGGTTTCGAGCGATGAAATCGGCGGCGGGATGGCTCCTGTCTGAGGATTGCGGAAGATCTGGCGGTCCAGCCCGTTGATCGTGGCATCGTCGAAGATGCCATGCATCAGGACATCAGATTTGAGGCTGATCCTCTGACTGATCTGCACACCCTGCTCCCCGGCCACCTGCTGCATGGCTAACTCAGCGGTATCATCTTCGCCGCCAAGTTGATTGGCGCGGGCGAATGCGGTCATGGCTTGGAACTGCTGATGTTGTTGCCTGTAGATGTTCGCCTGCGCGAGCGTGTACTCGAAATTGTTTGCGAACTCCGCCGGGTTGCCCAATTTCGCAAGCTGGTCCTGCGCTTCGCTGGTCCTGCCTTCGGCAATCTCCGTGTTGGCCTTGCCGATGGTCACCACCTCATCCGCCGCACCTGCCTGGCGGGCGCGTTCGTAGTAGCGGCGAGCCAGATCAAAATCATGCATGGCGAGAAAAAGATTCGCGGCGTCAATGAAATCATCGGCAGTCACCGGAGAAGCTTCGCCGACGCGCGATTCGGCAAAGGCCAGCCCAACTTCTTGTTGCGCTGCGCCGAACTTGTGCTGATTGACGAAGATCCGCGCGAATAGTAATCGGGCCTGGACCCGGTTGGCGTCCGGGGCCTGCAGCGCCCGAGTAAAGCGCTGCATCGCCCCATTCTGGTCTCCGAGAGTGAGCAATGCGGAGCCGGTGTTGAGCAGAATGGACGAAGAGTCCGGACCCTGTTTCTCCGCCGCACTGATGTAGCGTAAGGTCTGATCGCGCTGATGCAGTTCGGCATGCGCGCTGGCCAGCCGGGCGTAAATTTCCGGATCGTCAGGCGAAAGCGCAAGCGTTGCATTCAGTGTCTCGATCGCCGCGGTGTAGCGCCGGGCGTGGAACTGGACGTCCGCCAATGCCAGATGAAGTTCCAAATCATCCGGTGCGTACTTCAGCGCCGCTACATATTCCTGCTCCGCCTTGTCGCGAAGGTGCAGGATTCGATATGCGGTGGCACGCGCCAAGTGAATTGCTCCTGACTCGCCGAGCAGCTTTTCGGCTTGGTCGGTCTCATCCAACGCGGTGCGCCCTTGCCGAAGCTGCAGTTCAGAGAAAGCAAGCCCGAGGTGAGCAACACCGTTGGAGGGCTGCAGGTCGAGCGCGGAGTGAAAGTCGTGAATCGCGGCCTCTGCATTCTGCAGATCATTGAGCACGTAACCACGGTTTACGTAAGCCTCCACCATCTTGGGATCTCGCACGAGGGCTTCGGTATAGTCCTGTACCGACTGCTGTAGAAGCTGGTTTTGCTTATGAACGTGACCGGTGAGCAGCGGGAAATTCGGCTCCGTCGGCAACACTCTCGCGTAGCGCTCGGTAAGCGTGAGGGTTTCGTCATACCGCCCCAGGTTGTACAGATCGTATGCCAGATATACCGACGCGTTGCGGTCCTTCTCCAACTGGGACAGTACCTGATAGCCCAGCCGCGCCGACTCGGCGTACTTCCCCTCGTGAAACAGGACGCGCTCACGTTCGCGCATCACCCGCGGATCGTCCAGCATGCTTCCCGTAGCGCGGCTGACCCAAGCGGCAGCGATGTCGAAGTGTCCAGCCTGGATCGCCGCGCTGGAGGCGTTTGCGATCACAACCGGATTGCGCGGTGCGCGCTTGTATGCCTCTTCGTAGAAATCATTGGCGCGATCCAGTTGCATGGTGGCCGTGTAAAGATCGCCCAATGCAAGATAGGCGACATAGTCATCCGGGTAATCCGAGGCGAGTTGATTGAAAAAGCGTCCGGCGGCGGCGTTGTCGTTTTCCTCCCGCGAGATATACCCCATCGCCTCTAGCGCGTAACGATTTTTCGGGTCGGCCCGCAACACTCCCTCGTAAATCTTGCGTGCCTCCGCTGCGCGCTTGGCGCGCCAGAGTAGGTTGGCAAATTGCAAAGTGATGGCGCCATTATTCGGATCCAACCGCATGGCTTCCTTCAGGTCGCTCTCCGCCCCATCGATGTCATTTCCACTGAGGCGTATGGAAGCGCGCACCCGCAGGAACTCGGCACGGGCAGTCCCTTCGATGTGCAATTGATCAACCAGCGATTCCGCTTCGGAAACCTGGCGGCGCGCCGCTTCGTCGTCACCCGCCTCGCGATAGATCTCGGCAAGATTCAAACGAAGCTCAATGGGGTAGAGCTGACCCTCCGGCACGGCGGCGCGGGGCAGGTTAGCAACCGCCGCCTGGTATTCGCGGATGGCCTCCGCATTATGATTTTCCGTCCGGGCAAGCTGTGCCTTCAGCGCGTGCAGCCGATAGTGATTCGGATCGATCTGTGCCGCACGGGCAAGAAACGTTCGCGCGCGATCGAACTCTGCAACGTGCAACTCTGCCTGCGCCGCGCTTAACTGCAATCCGATTTGCCGTGGCGCAAGATTGGCAGCCTTCGCGTAGGTTTCCGCCGCTTGCTGCCGATTTCCGTCCAACTCATAGCTGTAGCCGAGGTCGGCCAGTACCTCAGGGTTGGGTCCGGGGGCACTCTTCAGCGCCGAGATCGCGGCCTTGTAATCGTGCTGCTCGCGATAGAAATTCGCCACCGCACGGAAGATCGACGGGTTCTTCGGGTCATGACTGCGCGCCCGATCCAACATCTGCCTGGCACGTTCGGGTTGCTTCAATTTCGCGTAAGCGACCGCCAGCATTACTTCCGCGTGCGACGAAGGGTGCAGCGATTCCGCCCGCGAGAGTAGCGCGATGCCTTGCTGCGAGTCGCCGCTTTGCAGGAAGAGTTCACCTGCCATCAGCAGGTCATTCTCCCGCTTGGGTGCGGCGTTCACCACCTGCATCAGCAATCGCTTGGCATCGTCAAGGCGGCCCATGCGCATATAGGTCTGCGCTAGGCCGCTGAGTCCATCCAGGTTATTGTGCTCAAGTTTCAATCCCTGCTCGAATGCATCCACCGACCGTGCGTACTGCCCTGCAAGTCGTGACGCGTAGCCCAACAGAAACCAGAGCCGCGCGTTCTGCGGCGCAGCTTTCACCGCGCGCTCAGCGGCCGCCGCCGCGGCAGCGGGGTTACCGCGTTTCAACTCGTCCTCGGCAGCGCGCGCATTGCGCCCTACTTCGATACTGGCGCCCCAGCCCATCGCCTCGCCCGAAAACTTTTTGGGATTCCTTGGCGTGCCGCGCGCGCCACTGTCCAGATCGATATCCTGTGCGCGCAACGACTGCGATGAGAACAGCAGAGTACAAAATAGAAGTAGAAGTAATAGTTTCATTTTCCCTGTGCCACTCTGGAATCCGTGCCAATCGCAGATCGCGAACTTTGTCCGTCTGCTTAGGATGCGACAAAACAACGAAATGTCTTCCGTCTAAGGTTGGGAGTTTTCGCACCGATTTATATCCTGCCAATCTGAAGTACACACCTGCTCACGTTGAGTCATTCACCACTCTTGCGCACGACTCACAAAAATTCTGGCAAACCCATGTGCAGCTCTGCGAATCAGACCTTTCACAAAGTGGAGATGACTCCCTTGATTGCTAAGTCGAATCCCGTTTCAAGCCGTGGTATTCCGCTCCTCGCCATCGTGCTACTGGCTTTGGCCGTTCACGGACCGCTGTTACTCATGCAGCTTCCTGCCAACTCCTATGACGCGAATACTCACATCTTTTTCGCCGGTCATTACGCCCATCACTGGTTTTCTCCTTGGAATGAAAAGTGGTTCGGCGGAATGTCGCAGACAACCTATCCTCCGCTGACTCACCAGTGGATCGCGTTGTTCTCACATCTCTTCGGATTGACCGGCGCATACATGTTTGTCCAGCTGATCGTGATCCTGCTGTTGCCCGTGGGGATGTACCGCTACGCGCTGCTCTGGGTTCCTGAGCGCGAAGCAAGTTATGCGGCGGTGGGCTCGGTCTTTCTGGGATCGTTGGCGATGCTGGTCTATCAGTCCGGTCAATTGCCCACCACCACGGCGGCCGCACTCACCCTCAACGCGTTGCCATTCTTTTACCGTTGGACGCGCGACGGTGGTGTGAGGCAATTGCTGAAAGGTGTGGCGATTTCCATGGCTGGCGCCGCGGCACATCACGTTACATTTCTTTTCGGAGCCGTCCTGTTCGCGCTGCCGGTGCTCTGGCTCAGCTTGCTCGACCGCGAGCAGAGTCCGCACAAAGCTTCTGCGGTGGCTGTGCTGGCGCGCGCCGCTGTCTTTGCCGTCATCGTCCTCGCCGCGGCGATCCTGGTGCTGCTGCCGTATTTCATCTCTCTGCATCAGAACCCGATCACCCAGTTGCCCATTCCGCACGCGTCGCGTGACAACTACATCCTGAGACCCCATAGCGGGATGAATTTCTGGGTGATTCCGATGGGCGCACTGGTCCTAGCCATCCCGTACATCTTGATCAAGGGTTCGGCGGAGCACCGTCTTCGACCGCTGCTCTTTGGCTGGTACCTGACTACTCTGCTCGGCCTCGGCGGGACCACTCCCATTGGCCGTCTGCTGCTGGGCCGAGCCTACGAAGTGTTGACCTACGAACGCTTCACTTTCTGGGCGACGTTGATGGCGCTGCCGTTCGTCGGTCTGCTGGCCGCGTGGATGGTGGACCATTGGGGCCGTCCCGCGGTTGTGCTGCTGGGCGCTGCCGCGGTTTACAGTTGCGCGATGGCAGTGGCCTGGGTGGTCTTCAATCCGATCAATACAGGAATTTTCCAGGTGCAGCCGATTATCGACTTCCTGAATCGCGAAGGACACTCGAGGTATCGCTACATCACCCTCGGCTATGGCAACCAGTTCGCGAAAGTTTCGACCTATGCGCATGCAGGGAGCCTCGACGGCGATTACAACTCCGCCCGCCTGCTGCCTGAGTTAACCGCCTACGGTGCCGGCCAGCTCTACAACTCCAAGTACTATGGAACTCCGGGGATGGAGGCGTTGCGCGCAATTCTAAAGCACGCGGACCAGTACGGCCTGCGCTACATCTTTGTGCGGGACCGCTATTATGAGCCGCTACTGGCCTTTGCTGGATGGCGGCCGACGGAAACCTATGACTACGGTGCCACTACCCTGTGGACCAAGGACGATGTGCCCCCGGCAAAACCTATCAATTTCGGAAATGCCGTCCCGCCCCTCTGGCAGGGCGTGATGTGGGGACTGGTTCCCGTGGGTGCGAGCTTGTTTGCGATCATCGTCGTTTGCCTTCCGGATCGGCGCCGGCGTGCGGAGGCGATAGAGTTCCCGTCGTCCTCCAAACCAAGCGAGGTTTCACTGCGGGAGGCACAGTAGCTATGAACAAGGTGCTGCCGGTTCTACTCATTCTTCTAGCTGCCGCGCTAGTAGCCGCCGCCACTTTGCACTCCTCATCGCTGGCTTCGGTCACCACGCCCGAGGGCGCGGTGCTGGCCTTGCTCAACCATGTAAAGACCCGTGACGCCGAAGGAGCTTATCGCTATGTGGCCAAGGCCAGCAACACTGCCCCGGAGGATTTCGCACGCGACGTCTCCGGTCAGGAAGGCAACCTGCGCACCTACTCGGCATTGCAGCACTTTGATACCAAGGTACTCCGCCAGGACGACCAGCAAGCCTCGATCCGCGCCACCCTGGAATGGGCATCGGCGGTCGGCGCCGTCTATGACTCGCGTGATTTGAAGGTAGTGCGTGAGGACAATACCTGGAAGGTGGTGTGGCCGGTGCAGCCGCCTGCCAAGGTTCCGCCACAGGTGATTCCAGTCAACTACCTGCGCTGGGACATCGTGACGCGCGGCGACAATGACGACTGGGGCGCACAGAACGTCGATGCTCCGCGAGTGCGAATCATCTCCATGAACCCGGTTGAGAAGGACGGCAATTTCATCCTTCTCGGCGAGATTGAAAATGAAGACACCGTACCGGGATTTGTCTCCGTGGCTGCAACTCTCATCGGCAAGGATGGGCAGATCATGGCGCAGGAGGAGAGCTTTGATAAGATCAGCCACGTCCTGCTGCCCAAAGAGATTTCCCCTTTCCGTATCGATTTCCCCAACGTACGCCGCGAACACATCCAGAGCGTGCATATGCAACCCAACGCAATGCTCGTTCCGGCATCGGCCGATCCGGTGATCGGCGTCATGCATCAGGCGCTGCAAAAGGATGCTCGCGGACACTCTGTGCTCACCGGCGAACTCGTGAACCAGAGCGGCCAGACGGTAAATATTCCGCACGTGCTAGCCACGTTTTATGACAATGCAGGCAAGGTGATCTGGGTATCGGACGGCTATGGCGATCAGGCGCTGGCTCCGCAAACGCCGGTAGCCTTCAGCCTCGGCGTGCGCGACGACCTCGCGCCACAGATTCACAGCTACCGGGTCACGGTGAACCAGTACAGCCGCGACCGTGTGCAGTGAGGGGCAGCCATGAATTCACTTCGGCGATCTCTCTTCCTGTTTTTTTTCTGCGCTTCCGGTTTCTGCTGGGCACAGTTGCAGGTCGCCGGTCCGTTGCAAGCCGGTTCGGTTGCCACCTTGCAAGCCCCCGGTTCCGGCAGCACGACCTTGTATCTGTTCGGACCCGGCGGCGCCAGCAAGCGGCCCGTGCAGCGCGGCGCCATTGCGCTCTCCGCAGACGAGTTGAAAACTGCCGGACGCTACACCGCCATCCTCGATGGAAGCAGCACATCATTTTTCGTACACGCGGCAAAGTTGGAAGCGATCTCTTTCATCGCCCGTCCCTCGCGGGTGCCTGCTACCGCCAGCGGCGCGGTGCTGGGTTCGGCTTTCCTCTTCGATCGTTTTCAGAACCTTGTACTCACGCCGGCTCCGGTGAGCTTCCGGCTGGCCGTGGAAGGCACCCCGGGAGAAGAGCGTAGCGTAAGCGCAAAGGATGGAGTTGCCTGGGTGCAGTTGAATTCAGGACGCCGCAGCGGCCCCGCCCAGTTCATCGCTGGCTCGGGTGAGGTTCGTGTACGCCGTATCGTGCAGCAGGTCGCGGCCGATCCTTGCTCTCTTCGCATGAGCGCCAGGCGAGCTCCCGACGGCAATATTCTGGTTGAAACCACGCCGATTCAAGACTGCTCCGGCAACGCCGTGCCGGATGGCACCATCGTTACCTTCGCCTCGGTCGATGCCGCAGGACGCAGCACGGTGGACGCTCGCATCAAGCGCGGTTTTGCCCGGGCCGAGTTGCCCGCCTCACATTCCGCCACGCTCTCGGTTGCGGCGGGAGTGGTCCTCGGCAATGAAATCCACTGGGGAGGTGGCCAGTGATCGATCCTGCCCCCGGCTACCGGAGAGCATCTGTATGGCTAGCGGCTCTGGGTTTGCCCATTCTGCTCGCTCTCGCCTCAACGACTCACGCCGCACCGCCCGCGCCGGTTCAATCCCCGATTCAATCCTTCAATATTGACTTCGCCGTGCCGCGCCCGGTGGAAGAAACTACCGCTCTCGCCATTCAGCGCGACTACTCCCAGGCTTGGCAGTCGCTGGTTGCAGCCTTGGAGGAGAATCGTGCCGAAATGCTCGATGAGAACTTTACCGGCGGCGCGCGCCAGCAATGGCAGGATGCAATCCATGCCCAGCAGAAGAACGGTCTCAGCCGCCGTATCGTCGATCATGGCCATCAGGTGCGGGTCCGGTTCTACTCTCTTGATGGTTCCGCGCTGGAGGCGATTGACACCGCCGATCTAGAGATTCAGTACCGCGAGGGTAGCAAGCTTCTCTCCTCCGAGCGCATCCAGGCTCACTACCTTCTCCTGCTTACCCCGGCCGAAAGTAGCTGGAAGGTCAGGATTTTGCAGGAAATTCCTCCAAGTTGAGCCATCGTCAGAGTAGCCACCGCGAGATTCGCAATGTGAGAACGCCAAATTCACCCCATTGGAATCTGGTCCTAGCCCATCCCGCTCTGTTTCTTAGCCTAGAATAGAAAATGCTCCGGTGGTAAGCCTTAGCGCATCCAAGTACCATTGGTTTGGTGAACATGAAAATTCTCAACAGCTCGCTCGTTCTCGCCCTTCTGGTGGTTTCACTTGCCGCCTTCGCACAGCAACCTGCGAGCACCCCGCAGCCGACCCAGCCCGCCGCAGCTCCGGCAAGCCCCGCCGTGGCTCCGGCAAACAAGGTCCCACCAGCCTCGGCAAGCGCCGCGAATGCATCTGCCCCTGCGAAGCAACCCAACCGCGGAGATGCGTACTACCATTTCGAGCTTGGTCATATGTATGAGGATATGGTGGCCTCCACCGGCCGCACGGAATACGTCGCCAAAGCGGTTGACGAGTACAAAGCAGCGCTGCAGGCAGATCCAACCTCGACTTACCTTGCCACCTCCCTTGCCGAGCTTTACGCCCGCACCGGAGATATCCGCGAGTCCATCGCTGCGGCCCAGGAGGTCATCAGCCGGGACCCGGACAATCTTGATGCCCGCCGTCTGCTCGGCCGAATCTACCTGCGTTCCATCGGTGACTTGCAAGGCGGCACGCAGACCGACACTGAGACCATGCTCCACCTCGCTATCGAGCAGTACGAACAAATCGTACGTCTGGATCCCGCCAGCATTGAGGATCATCTTCTGCTCGGCCGTCTCTACCGTCTGAATAATGAGACCGGCAAAGCGGAAGCCGAGTTCCGCACCTCCGTCAAATTGCAGCCCTCGTCGGAAGACGCCGTCACCACCCTCGCGCTACTGTACAACGAGGAGGGTGACTCAAGTCGTGCCCTGGAGATTCTGCAGTCCGTGCCGGAGGCCGACCGGTCGCCGCGAGTCGATTCAGTCCTGGGCTACACCTACGAGCAGAAGAAGGATTATCCGCTCGCCATAGCGGCCTATCGCAAGGCAGTCGACGAAGACAAAGACAATCTGGACGCCGTGCGCGGACTAGCGCAGAACCTGCTCAATGACAATCAGACCGACGCCGCCTTGGAGCAATATAAGACGATTGAGGCCGCCGATCCGCAGGATGTCCAGACATTGCTGCACATTTCTGAACTCTATCGCCGTGACGGACAGTTTGAGAAAGCTCTGGATACGCTGAACAAAGCGCAGGCGATTACCCCTGACTCGATGGAGATCGAGTACAACCGCGCCGTCATCCAGGAAGCGCTCGGTAAGTACGACGAAGCGGCCAAGCAACTGGAAGATCTGCTGGAACATAGCGCGAAGCCCAATGGCGTGTACTCTGCCCCTGAGCGCAACAATCGCGCCATCTTTCTGGAACGCCTCGGCACCGTTTATCGCGACCAGAACAAGACGCAATCAGCCGTCGACACCTTCCGCAAAATGATCGCCCTTGGCGATGACTCCGTGGCCCGTGGTTATCAGCAGATTATTGAAACCTACCGCGACGCCAAGAACTGGCCCGCCGCCACGGCCACCGCGCGCGAAGCCGTAGAGAAGCTTCCCAAGGACCGCGAACTACAGATGGTTCTGGCCGGGCAGGAAGCCGACAGCGGGGATGCCGATGCCGCAATTGCCCGCGTCAAGGCCATGATCAAGGGCAGTTCCGCTGATGACCGTGAGGTCTGGATCGCCCTTGCCCAGATGTACAGCCGCGTACGCCACTATCCTGAAGCCGAGAAGGCCCTGGCCAAAGCCTTGGAGCTTTCCACCAAACAGGAAGAAAAGGACTACGCAAACTTCATCGCCGGCTCAATCTATGAGCGCCAGAAGAAGTACGACGAGGCCGAGAGCTACTTCCGCAAGGTGCTTGCCTCCGATCCGGAAAACGCCACCGCCCTCAACTACTTGGGCTATATGCTGGCCGACCGCGGCACCCGCCTCGATGAAGCGCTCTCTCTGATTCGGCGTGCCGTGGCGCTCGATCCGCAGAATGGCGCCTATCTGGACTCGCTCGGCTGGGTCCACTTCAAGATGGGCAAGTACGATCTCGCCGAAAACGATCTGCGGCGCGCCGTCGACCGCATTGACAACGATCCGACCGTGCACGAACATCTTGGCGACGTCTATCAGAAAACTAATCGTCTGAAGCTCGCCGTGACCCAGTGGGAGCGTTCGCTACAGGAGTGGAAAAAGACCGTTCCTGCTGAAGTCGAAGCCGCTGACGTGGCGAAGGTTCAGAAGAAACTCGACGGGGCGAAGGTGAAGCTCGCCAAACAGGAAGACAACAGCGCCCGATAACCGGACAAGCTGCTCAGCACCGAAATCCGCAGCCGCCGGACGGCATTGACCACAGCCCGGCGGCTCTTGTTTTCTGCCGAGTCGAAGCAACGCCCCCGCCGCATCGCGCCAGGTGCTACACTTCCCCCATGCTGGCTTCGTACGCAGTGCGGGTTGAGTCCTCGCTCGGACGCCGCTATCCCGAGCCGCCGCATCCTTATCGTGACGATTTCCAGCGCGACCGCGACCGCATTATTCATGCTCGCGCCTTCCGCCGCCTGGAAAACAAAACCCAGGTCTTCACCCATCGTCTCTCGGATCATTTTCGTACTCGGCTCACCCACACCATCGAAGTAGCGCAGATTTCGCGCACCATCGCCGCCGCGCTCCACCTGAATGAAAGCCTCGTCGAAACCCTTGCTCTCGTGCATGACCTCGGCCATCCTCCGTTCGGACATTCCGGCGAACGCGCCCTCGACCTGGTCATGCGCAAGCATGGCGAGCGCTTCGATCACAATCTTCACGCCCTGCGCATCGTCGAGCACTTCGAGCAGCGTTACGCCTCCCATCCCGGCCTGAACCTCACCTTCGAAGTGCGCGAAGGCATCATCAAGCACTCGCACGACTACTCACCCGCGGATCATCCCGAGCTGGCCGAATACCTGCTCGACCAGCGTCCGCCGCTTGAGGCTCAACTTATTGACCATACCGACGAGATCGCTTACAACACCGCCGACCTTGACGACGGTTACGAGGCGCACTTGCTCAAACTCAGCGATATTCGCCGCGATGTCACCATTTTCGACCGCTGTTTTTGTCAGATTGAGCAGGAATTCGCGGGCGTCCGCGACAAGCTCAAGTTCAACGAGGCGCTGAAGCGCATGTTGAATCACCTGGTCACTGACTTGCTTGAGAACACCCGGTGCCGGCTCCTGGCCTCTGGCGTCGAGACCCTCGATGACATCCGCCGTCATCCCGAGCGTCTCGCCGCCTTCAGTCCCGCCGCCGATGGAGAACGCGCTCAGCTAAAAGAGTTCCTCTTTCAGAACCTCTACCACAGCGAGTCGCTCCGCCCGCAGAAGGCCGACGGGGAAAAGATTATCAATGACCTTTTCGACTACTGGATCGAGCACCCCACCAGCCTGCCGACCAGCTACCAGCGCCAGATGGAGGCGGAACCCCGGGCTCGTGTCATCTGCGACTACATTGCTGGAATGACCGATAACTACATCATGGATCAGCACCGGAAGTTGGCGGAACGGAGCGTTTCGAAGTGATGGAACTGGAGTCGTGGTCTGTAATTCCTACCTACCGCACCCATTCCTACCGCTCACATCTTCCACTCTGCTTTGATTAACTGTTGATAATAAGTAAGTTACTGCACTCTCAAGTTTGGCATCTGAACTGTACTAGTAAGAGCGTCGCGCTATCGCCTTAATGCGGTACGCAGCCTGACAGCGGGCTACTCCCGCCGGAGGAATGTTAAATGAAGAACCGTTTCCTGTTTGCCTTGCCCTTGATTGCCACGCTCGCCCTGCCGGTCGTTGCCCAGCAAAGCGGCGCCGCACCAGATCAGCAGCCTGTTGCCCAGTCGCAGACAGCCACCGACGTCAACTCGCCGATGGCCAATCCTGACCAGCAGCTTGAGCCGCTCAAGCCCGACACCCGCGAAGGCTTCTGGGGACATCTGAATCCGTTTGCGCGTAAAAAGTATGTGCAGCGCCAGCTTGCCCCGATTCGCGACCGCGCCAATGAACTCGATGAGCTCACGGCGAGCAATTCCCGAATGTTGAAGGACGTGGACGCCCGCGCCACCGCAGGCATCCAGCGCGCCGATGCCCACGCCAGCCTCGCCGATCAGCACGCCGTCGATGCCGCCAACCGCGCTCAGATGGCGAACCAGACCGCCCAGCAGGCCAGCACCCATCTGCAGTCCGTCTCCCATGTAGTGCAGAACCTTGACCAGTACCAGAGTGCCAACCAGGTTGAAATTCGCTTCCGTCCCGGCGCGGCCGTGCTGAGCAAGAACGCCAAGGAAGCCCTCGACGAACTGGCCGAAACCATGAAGGATCAGAAGGGCTATCTCGTAGAGGTTCAGGGCTTTACCCCGGGCCGCGGCGCTGCTTCCATCCAGCAGTCGCAGCATCTGGCAGACTCGGTAGTGCGTTACCTGGTCATCAATCACCAGATTCCGGTCTATCGCATCTATGAACTTGGCTTGGGCAATGCCAAGGTGCAGACCGCTTCCGACGACACCACCGCCAAGACTTCGCATGGCAGCCGCGTTGAAGTCACGTTGCTCAAGAACGGAGTTGGCGAACTGAGCGAGCAGACCACCCCGCAGACGCCGTCCATGTCTCAACCTCAGTAGTTTCGTAACCACGCAAGTGCGGCACAGGCGCGGGCCATTCAGGTTCGCGCCTGTTGCTTCTGCGCCCCCAATCTCCAGCATTGGTTTCAGGGACGCGCATTTTCGCGGCATTCATGCTATCTTTGCGCCAACGAATGCTATTTACCGAGCCATCCGAATTCTTTTTCACCGGTGGTTACGACTCTCCCGTCGGCCTCTTGGATTTCGCCATGAGTGAGCGTGGCCTCGCCGTGGTCGCATTCCACGGACGCTGGATCACTCCCTACGGCACAGCCAATGTGCGTTGGATTGAAGAGCAGGATCGCTTTCGCGAGGTGACTCGTCAACTGGACGAGTACTTTGCCGGAGCTCGGCGTGAGTTCGATCTGCCACTCGACCTGCGCGGCCCGACGTTTCATCAGCGTTGCTGGCAGGGGCTCTTGCGTATCCCCTTCGGCCAGACTTGGTCCTACGCTCAGCTTGCCGCCGAAGTCGGCTCACCGCTGGCCTCCCGGGCTGTCGGCCAGGCAAACCACCACAATCCGGTTGCCATCATCGTTCCCTGCCACCGCGTCATCGCCTCCAACGGCACCCTAGCCGGATTCGGCGGAGGCCTAGCGGCTAAGGAATTCCTGCTCAACCTGGAAGGCGCGCGCTTTCGTCCCTCGCTCCCTGAGCAGGCCAGTCTCTTCGGTGAACTTGCCGTTTTGTAGAGAAAACTAGGACAGAGACTCGCCCAAGACCTGCGGCTACCTTTGCGTGGAAACACTGGGCACGACTTCGATGTGGTCCACCAGCTTGCGGTTCCAAGCGTAGCTATGCGCCAGGCGTTGCGCCTGCAGATGCTCTTCCCCTCCAGCGGCACGACCTTCCAGCGTCACTGATTTGTCATCTACGTCCACCCGAATTGCCGAACTTGCCAGCTTGGGATCGCGAGCCAGGGCGCTGGCAATCTCCATCTGCAAACTGTGGGCATCGCGCGTGTCAGCCATCGCCCACTCCGGCCTTGCCGGAATCTTCGGAACTGGTTTCGTCTCCACAGCGTCAGCGTTTGTCTCCGCAGCAGACAATGCCGATGGCTTAGTCTTCACCGGAGCGGCCTTCAGCCTTGCGACCTGTTCCGCAGAAGCCTTCTTCGCCGATTCCTTCGTCGCGCTTATCGGTACACCTGCTCTGGCCGCAGCCTTTCCTTGCTCTCGCGGCGCTGATTCCACTGCCGCCGGACGCGAAACTCGATGAGTTGCCTGCGTACGTCCATTCGTTGGCTCAATCACAATCTCCTGTGCGATCGCTCCCACGGTCAGCATCGCAATTCCCAATATCAGCACCGGAGATCCTTTGCGCATGGTTCGCTCCTGCGGCAGCGGGCAGCCATCCCGCCCGTTTGCTGTTTTAAGATGCCGGATACCTGCCCTTTGCTGCCCCCAGGAAAGTCCGGCCTCACCTGGCATACCGCACCGCCAGAAAGTTTTTTTGCCCTGCGTCTTGCTGCCAAACGCGGGCCGCCGTAAACTCCCACCATGCAGTCCCACACCGGACACTCCCACCAAGGCCACTGTCATCCCGCCCTCAACGCCCGGATGCTTCGTCTTGCCCTGGGATTTACTTTGGCGTACATTGTTCTGCTGGTGGTTGCAGGGTTTCGGGCACACAGCTTGGCGCTGCTCTCGGAAGCCGGACATAATGTTTCAGACTTCTTCGCCCTTCTCCTCTCCTGGGTTGCCGCCTATCTCAGTGAGCGACCCGCCACCAGCACCAAGACCTACGGATGGCGCCGCGCCGGAGTCTTGGCCGCTTTTGTTAACGCCTCCACCCTGATCGTCATTGCCGTCCTCATCTTTTATTCGGCTATCCAACGTATCTCCCACCCTGTGCCCGTACACGCCGGGCTGATTATGTGGGTCGCCGGGGCCGGAGTGTTGCTCAACGGCGCCATCACCATGCTGCTGCTACGCAGCCGTCGCGACCTGAACCTGCGCTCGGTAATCGTTCACCAGGTTGGCGACACTCTCTCGACCGCAGCGGTGATCGCCGGAGGATGGGCCATCATGGTCACCGGCCATAGCTGGATTGACCCGGCTCTCTCCATCGCTATCGCCGCCATGATCTTGTGGTCCTCGATCGGCATTGTCCGCGAGAGCTTGAATATTCTGCTGGAAGGCACGCCCAGCAGTGTGGAACTAGAGACCATCATCTCTGAAATGCGCGCCGTAGCTGGCGTCATCGACGTCCACGACTTGCACATCTGGAGCATCGGCAGCGACACGCACGCGCTCTCCTCGCACATCATCATTCAGGACATTCCGCCCTCGGCCAGCAACGCGATCCTTGCCGAGTTGCGCCAACTGCTAGCCACCCGGCATCAAATCCACCACACCACAATTCAGTTTGAGAGCGCCAACTGCGAACTCGCCCATGGCTGCATCCTACCCGTACACCACGAACACCGGTAGAATGTCTCTCATACCAGCTCGCAAACCAAAGCCGGAATGAGGAGCCGATCCATGCGTGTTCACACCTTTACGATTGCCGCAGTCGCCGTGCTCGCGGTCGCCTGTACTGGATGCAAGTCCGAGCCCGCTCTGCCTCCGAACCCCACCACGGTCATCAACAATGTGCGCGACCAGCTCACGCCCTTTCGCTTCACCCTCGCGACCGAGCCCGCCTCGCCGAGCTACAACGCTCCCATTCTGCTCAAGGTGCACGTCATCGACGCCGCCAATCAACCCGCTGATGGAGTCACGGTCAACGTGGATATCTCGATGAGCGGCATGGACCACGGCGCCCAGCACCTGACCTTGAGCGGTAAGGGCCGCGGCGACTACGAGGGACAGTTGAACCTCGAGATGGCTGGCAGTTGGGACGTAGATCTCACGGCCACCAGGGATGGCAAAAGTCGTCAGCAGAAACTCAGTATCGAGGTTGGCGGATAAAGCCGATGGTACTAAACAAATGTCCGATCGCGGAGTAAGGATCTGGACACCGAATTCTGAGCTATCGCTTCTGCCGGAAAGCTCGCAATAAGGAATCCTGTCATGCGCCTTCGCATTCTTGCCATCGCCATTGTTGCCGGGCTGGCGTACTTTGTCGTCCAAAACAAATCCGCGCTGCCAGCTCCGCCCGATTCCGCCGCCCTCATCCGCGAGATACGTGGCCAAGCCTCGCCATTCCGCTTCACTCTCAACACCGATCCGGAGCCGCCCAGCTACAATTCCCCAATAGTGCTGCGGGTCCATGTCACCGACGCTGCTGGCCAACCCGCCGACGGCTTAGCGGTTGAGGCCACCGTCTCCATGAGCGGTATGGATCACGGAGCTCAGCATTCGATCCTGCATGGCAAAGGCAACGGTGTTTACGAAAGCAAGGTGAAGGTCGAGACAGTAGGCGGTTGGAATGTGGACCTGACGGCCATGAAGAAGGAAGGCAAAAGCGGCAGTGAGAGACTAAACATGGAAGTCGTTGCTCCACAAGAAAACCGGCAACCGCGGAATCCGAATGAGGACGACTCGCAATAATGATTTGTGGGCCGCGCTACCTGACGTTGCGCAGTTCGATCTGGCCCATCATGGTTCGCAATTCGATCGCAGGCCCACCGCCGTGAATGGCTCCATCGGCGACCACGCTGCGCGGCCCATACGCGGGAATGCCGCTCAAAATTTTCAAACCCGGAAAGTCGCTTAGAATGTGCCGCGTCGGACACTTCCCGGTCACGGCATGAAGATTGCCCGGAACTGTACCGGCAAAGTACACCACAATATCGCCCATCGAGGTCACCAATTGTGACTCTCGCATGGATTTCCGGTCGCCAACAAATTCGGCGGTAATCCGCCCCATACCCGTGTGTGCGTCAGCTCCCTGTGCCAGCTTCCAGAGCTCAATGTTGCCCAGTGCGGTGCTGGCCACGACTGGTCCGTGAGCCACCCCAATGCGGATGTTGCCGCCGCCGGTCTCGGCCGTGACCGCGCCACCCATCTCGCCCAGATTGATGTTGCCGCCAGCCGTACGCACCAGCAACCCCCCTAAGCAACGCACAACTTCAATATTTCCACCACCAGATTCCACGCGTCCCTTGGCGATCGCCTTCAGGAAAATGTTTCCACCTAACGAAGATATCGCCAGATCGCCCACCGAGGCATCGACGCGGATGTCGCCGCCACCGGTACGAATGAAGGAATCGCCCAAACTATGGTTGACGGTTACCGAGCCGCCCATGGTCACAGCGCGCAGCAGATCGGCATCGTCAATCTCAATATCTCCCCCATGAGTCTGGAGATCGAGATGGTTTACCTTACCGTGGATTGTGATCCTGCCGACCAGGGTGTCGACATGCACCACGTCCGTGCTCGCTGGAATCTCTAGCTCCAGTTCAGGACGAACCGCCAGTTCAATCGGCCCTACTGTCTGAATCAGAGCCTCGCCGCGGGTGCTGCCAACTCCCAGGTGGAAATTTGCAAACTGCCGGCGGGCGTCCTTTTCGAGCGGCTGCTGCGAATGTAAGCGCAGCGTGTAGCTGCCAGACTTGGCCCCTGTAACCACGCGCACTGAGCCCACAAAGCGCGTCACCTGCAGCAACTTCTCGCTAGCCACTGGGCCGGTGCTCACCTGCATCCAGCCGCTGCCATCCCGCACTACCTGTTGCTCGTGCTGCATGGCCAGCGCCGGAAGCGCCAATGCCAGAATCAGTGGGAAATAACCTGTCCACGCTCGCCGTGTGCCGGTCATGTTCACAGCTTGTGGGCCTCATTCCTAGCGCTTCGCAGCTTAACGGTCTCCGTTGCTGTACCATCCATCTTCATCTGGCGATCCATCTACTCTGCGCCCGCCGCCTGCGCCAGTACACGTGAGGATTCCTGACGGATGAACTCGTTGGGGTCTTCTTTGGCCAGCTGGGTCAAGGCCTGCCGGACACTGGTATCGTCGCGCACCGTCGCCAGAGCCTTGAGCGCACCAGAGCGAACGCCGGGGTTGTTGTCATTCAGCAGCGACTCCAGCATAGCGTTGCGTACCCGGATGTCCTGTTTCACCATCGGGGTCAATGCCTCTTCGGCCTTGAGCCGCACCCCCGGATTACTATCCGATTGCAGCGAGTACACCAAACTCTCGCGTACCGCCGGATCGTCCGGCTTCTGCCGCAGCAGATCGACGGAATCCATACGCAGCCCCGAATTCGCCGTGCTGCGCGACGCCATCACCAGCAACGCCTGAATCTGCGGATCGTTCACCGAACCCTGCACCGTTTCCGGCAACGCTCGCTCGTAGTCAATGCGCACGCGGTTGCTGCCCGGCTCCTGGACAATGTTACGAATGCCCGCAATCGAAGCTTCCTGCTGCTGATCCACCGAAAGCGCGCCGCCATGCAGCGACGCACTCATGCGATACATGGTGCCAATGCCGCCGCCAAAGCCTGCGATGAAGATGATGGTGGCCAGGGCAGGCGAGAAACGCATCTGCCGCAGCAAGGCCATCGGGTCCAGCGCCCAACGCCAGCCGCGGCGCTGCTCTGCCGTCTGCAAGGCCTCGGAGAGTTGGATACGCGCCGACGCCAGCAGATTGGGCGTCACTTCCAGTTGCGGCACCCCGGTCATCTCGCCATGAAATACGCGCAACGCTTTCAACTCGGCGGCGCACTCGGCACAACGCTCGACGTGCCCCTCAAACTCATGACGTGCATCATCGGCCAGCTCGTCGTAGAGATACAGCGGAATGTTTTCCTGGACCCAATCGCAGTTCATAATTGCCTTCTTCACTTCGACTTCAGGTCGGCCAGGGCCGCCCTTAATTTCTGCGTTGCACGAAACAGTGTGTTCTTTGCCGTCTCTTCCGTTGTGTTCAGGGCTTCGCCAATCGTGCGCAGCTTCAGTCCCTGGTAGTGCTTCATCTCAAACACCATGCGCTCGCGCGGACTTAGCTTGGTCAAAGCCTTGGCAATTCGCTTGCCCAGTTCCCGCCGCATCAGATCCTGCTCCGGACTCGCCCCGGCGCGCTCATCCGGAACTTGCTCCAGCAGGTCAAACTCTTCACCCTCCGAGCTGACCCGCACCGAAGGATCTTCCTTGCGAACCTGCCTGCGCCGTAAATAATCCATGCACAGGTTGGAGACGATCCGGTACACCCACGTGTAAAACGAACACTCGAAACGGAAGCTCCCCAGGTTGCGGTACACCTTCAAAAACGCTTCCTGGTAAATATCCTTTGCTTCGTGCTCGGAGCCGGTCAGATGTAAGGCCAACCGCAACACCGGTTGATCGTACTGGCGCACCAGTTCCTCGAACGCAGCGTGATCGCCCTGCTGCGCGGCGCGAATTAGTTCGGCATCATTTACCCGACTCGGGCCTTGCCCCACTATGCTTTCCTTTGGGGAATCTTTTGCTTCGCCCGTGTCCTTCTAGTCCGAACTCTGCCCCGCAGAGTACGTTGCTATGGGTTGGACGGGCCAAAGCTCACTCCGTTAGCAATCTATTTTGCAATCCTAAACGCAGAAAGGCCAGCGTCCTCGGACGCCGGCCTCCCGCAAACCAATTGCCGCAGCTTACGCGGACTGTTCTTCACTTGCTTGCTTGGTCACCGTAACCTTGATCTGCACGGTGACTTCCTTGTGCAGCTTGAGCGGTACGTTGAACTCGCCCAACGACTTGAGCGCCTGGTCCAGCTCAATCTTGCGGCGGTCGATGTTGAACCCCCGGCCTTCGAGTTCATGCGCAATGTCGGCCGAGGTAACTGAACCGAACAGCGCATCGTGCTCGCCGGCTTTGCGGGTAAAGTGGAGGCTTACGCCCTCGAATTGCTTTGCCAGAAGCTCCGCGTCGCCCTTTTCCTTCGCGACCTTGCGAACCGACGACGCCTTCATCTGTTCGATTACGGCCTTGTTCGCCTTGGTCGCTTCCACGGCGAGCTTTTTTGGCAGTAGGTAATTGCGGCCATACCCTTCAGCCACCGTCACCACTTCGCCACGCCCGCCCAGCTTGGCTACATCTTCTTTCAAAATAACTTCCATGACTCAATCCCTCTCTGATCTCAGCCCTGATCTCAGCGCCCGCCCGCTGCGCCGCCATCGGGCGGCGCTCACGGCGTTTAGCGGCTGGCCGCGAACGGCAGCAGAGCAATATTGCGCGCCTGCTTGATAGCCTCGGTGACGCGGCGCTGGTGGGGCGTGCAAACACCCGTCAGGCGGCGAGGAACGATCTTGCCGCTCTCGGCCACAAAGCCCGAAAGCAGACGTACGTCCTTGTAATTGATGCTGTCAATCTTCTCGGTGCAGAACTTGCAGACCTTCTTGCGCCGGAAGAATTTGCGGCCACCATCGCGGCCACTTCCGCCGGGACGTCCTCCGCCCCCGCCTTGGCGCGGTCCCGAGGAAGAACGGGGACCGGAAGGACGTGCGGCGGCACCCTCAGGCGCCGTTGCTTCCGGAGCTGCCGGTTTAGTGCTCTCGTCTGCCATAACTCTCCTTGTTGGCGCCAGAGGCGCCTGAACTTTTACCATCGTTTACGCGGACTGCCCACTCGCGCGGCCGCCCAGAGGCGGACTAGGCTCTAAACCGTTGCCGGAGGAACTTCCGCCGGAGCTTCGGCCGGAGTTTCAGTCGCTGCCGTCTCGGCTGCCTGAGCCGCTGCTGTCTCCGCCACCTGAGCCGCCGCTGCCGCCGCTGCATTCTCGGCTGCCTGGGCTGCTACGGCCGCTGCCGCCTGGCCCTGCGTCCCCTGACCCTTGACCTTGGCGTCGCGCAGTTTCTTGACCTTCGCCAGACGTTTCTCTTCCTCGTCGGTGCGAACGGTAATGAACTTGATGACAAGTTCCTGTACGCGCAAACGCCGTTCCAGTTCCTTCAACACCGAGCCAGGTCCCTCCACGAAAGCAAGAATATAGATGCCTTCCTGGAACTTCTTGACCGTGTATGCCAACCGGCGCTTTCCCATCCGCTCAAAGCCGGTTACCTTGCCGCCGGTAGCGGCAACGTTGGTCTCCATCGTCTGCAGAAGGCGATCTAAGTCCTCCTCGGGTGTATCCGGACGAAGGATGAACATCACTTCATATTTACGATCCATCTGTGCTCTCCTGGGCTGCGCTGACGCTTGCCCTCAATCCTTACTCCGCTTGCCCCGCTCCATTCCCCTTCTGATTGAACCGGTTCATCGCGGCTGACGCTCCAAGCGTCAAAATCATTCGAACCGCTTCACTGCACGAGTCCAGAGCCTCACTGGCCACTGGCAGTTGCGCCTTTCGCATCTCCGACAGCAGATAATCCCTGCCGTTCGTCAACTTGTACTCCGGCGCTACTCCCATACGCACCCGCAAAAACTCCTGCGATCCGTCGAGGGAGGCGATAATCGATTTCAGTCCATTGTGTCCGCCTGCGCTTCCACGCTCACGAACCCGGATGGAGCCGAACGGGAGTGCCAAGTCGTCATACAGCACGATCAAGTCTTTGGCTGAATCCGCTTCGTAGCGTTCCAGCAACTCCCTCACCGAATCGCCGCTGCGATTCATGTAGGTTTCAGGCTTGGCCAACAATACCGCCTGACCTTCCACAATCGCCCTCGCCGTGACTGCCTTGCAGTGGCGGTTCGCAACTTTCACTCCGCACTGCTCGGCGATGCGATCAATCGCCAGAAACCCCATGTTGTGCGGTGTGAACTGGTACTCGATGCCCGGATTTCCGAGCCCGACGATCAGTTTCACCGTGCAGCCTCTCCCATCGCCGCGGGCCCACCCGGCCAAGCCGTCTGAGCCCAACCCGGCAGTTATTTCTTCTTCGTATCCTTCGCTTCGGGCTCTACTTCCGTCTTGCCCTTCTTGATGACCTCAGGCTCGGCAGTGGTCGCCGTCGCATCTTCCACCGGCGTAGCGACGACTTCTTCCTTCACGTATGTGATATGCACAACCAGTGCGTCCGGATCGTCCAGATACTTTACCGACGCGGTCTGTGGCAGATCAGCGACGCGAATCGCATCGCCCTGACCCAGATTGGTTACGTCAACCGAGATGTGGCTCGGAATGTCGGCAGGGAGGCACTCGATATGGATTTCGCGCAGTACCAGATCCAGCAGCCCGCCCTCTTCCTTGGTGCCCTTGGCTTCGCCGGTAACATGCACCGGAACCGATAGACGCATCTTCTGATCCATCGCAATGCGCTTCAGATCGACGTGCAGCAGGCTCCCTTTCATGGGTTCGTACTGCCAGTCCACCACCATGGCTTTGGCCTGTTCGTCTTCGAGATTGATCTCGAAGATCGTGTTGTGACCCGAAGCCGAGTGCAGAATTTTTAAAATCTGCTTCGGATCCACGGCAATTGCGCGCGGGTCTTTCTTGGCGCCGTACAGCACCGCCGGGATCATTCCCGTGGTGCGCAGACGGCGCGCAGCGTTTTTGTCGGAAGCTTCACGAACCTTTGCTTCCACTGTGTTTGTTGCAGTTGCGGTTGCCATCAATTCGTTCCTTCTACGTCTGGGTTCACGTCCTAAGCCAAAGCGCGCACGTGCGTGCCTTGGCTTAGCTAAACAGCTTGCTCACCGAGGTCTCTTCGTGGATCGACTGGATCGCACGCGCGATAAGACCGGCGATGGTAAGCACCTTGATCTTCGGTTCCTGCTGTCCCGCTTCGCTCAGCGGAATTGTGTTGGTAACAATCAGCTCTTTCAGATTCGACTTGGAAATTCGCTCCAGCGCCGGTCCGGAAAGTACTGCATGCGTGGCGCAGGCAGAGACCGAAACCGCGCCGTTATCCAGCAGCGCCTGTACGGTCTTCACCAGCGTTCCCGCGGTGTCCACAATGTCGTCCAGGATCAGGCAAGTGCGGCCTCGCACATCGCCGATCACATTCATTACTTCCGATACGTTCATGTCCGTCCGGCGCTTATCCACGATCGCGATCGGAGCTTCCATCTTCTTGGCAAAGAAGCGGGCGCGCTCCACGCCGCCGGCATCGGGCGAAACGATCGTCAGGTCATGCAGATTCAATTTACGGAAGTGATCCACCAGCACCGGCGAGGCAAACAAGTGATCCACCGGAATGTTAAAAAAGCCTTGAATCTGCGGGGCGTGCAGATCCACCACCAGCGCGCGATTCGCCCCCGCGGTGGTTAGAATATCGGCCACCAGCTTGGAACTGATCGGAACCCGCGGCTTGTCCTTGCGGTCTTGCCGGGCGTAACCGAAATACGGAATCACCACGGTGATTCTGCGCGCCGATGCGCGCTTCAGCGCATCGATAATGAGCAGCAACTGCATCAAATTGTGCGAGACCGGATCGCAGGTGGGCTGAACCACAAACACATCCGCGCCGCGTACGTTTTCCAGAATCTGCACGTAAATTTCACCGTCGGAGAACTGCGTCAAGAACGTCTGTCCCAAGGGCAGACCGAGAAAGTCGCAGACCTCTTTGGCTAATGCTGGATTCGAAGTGCCGCAGAAAATTCTTAACTTATCATCGCGGCGAGTTGGTATCGGTTTCTTGTCACCCTTGGGCAGTTCGGCAGCTTTCGCAGGAACCGCTGTTCCTGTTTCGGGTGCCGTTTGTGTGGCCTCGGCGGTTGCTGTCACCACACTCGCATTCGCTACTAGATCCATCGCTCTCTCCGCTATGGGGACTGGTTGATCCCCGCTTAAATCGCGCAAAACTCCACGCTGGCCATGGCGCGGCACAGCGTCGCCGGAACCGTTACTGCCAATTGCATTCCCTGACCTGAAATTCTGGCTGGGCGGCCAGGATTCGAACCTGGACGAAGTGCTCCAAAGGCACTTGACCTACCATTAGTCTACCGCCCAGTGGGGCAAGATTCGCCGAATCGCTACTTCACAAACATCTGCTCGCGATATTGATTCCGCGGCAGCGTTTCGGTGACGGTGGTTGCCAATCCTTCCGCGCTCATCCGTTCGGCCGCCTGCACCGCACGCTCACGGGTACGGAACAAACCGTACATCGTCGAGCCTGATCCGGAGAGCGAAGCATAATCGGCACCTTCGCGCTCAAGCACTCGCTTCACGTCACGCAATTCGGGATATTGAGGAAACACGACTCTTTCGAAATCGTTTTCTATCCCGGCTCGGACGAGGTCGAGAAGCGGAGTCTCGGCCCGGTCCCCATCACCATCGACGGGAACACCGGATACATCCAGGTAGCTCAACCACTCAAACGCAGAGCGGTTGAACTTAGATAGTGTAACGGACTCACCAGGAGGCGTCAAATTCCAAGCCTTGGACTCGCTCTCCATGAACGCATCCCAGTCGCGAAAAGCCTGCGGCGTGGAGACCGCGACCTTAGGCGTCACCAACACGCAGGCGATCACCGGCAAGTCCGCCAAGGGATAGACCTGCTCGCCCCGCCCGAGTCCAAGCACGCTTCCTCCCAGCAGGAACAGCGGCAGATCCGACCCGACTTCGGCGGCTATACGCAGGCGATCATCGGCGGCAAGCGGCTCCTTTAGTTCGCGCTCCAAAGCAAACATCGTGGCCACGGCATTCGACGAGCCAGCGCCGAGTCCGCCCTGCACGGGCAGATTCTTTTCAATCGTGATGGCAACCTTGGCGCGCTGCTTCCAGAAGCGCAACATGCGGTCGGCAACGCGATAGCAGGTGTTGCTTTCATCGCACGGAACCCCGGGATTCTTGCAGCGAATCTCGATGCTATTGCCGCGCGAAACTTCCACCCGGACGAGATCGTGAATCGCAACCGTCTGGTAAATCGTTTCCAGAGTGTGGAAACCGTCGCAGCGCAGAGCGCCGATCGCCAATCCGAGATTAATTTTTGCGAAAGCGCGAACGGTGGTTGCCATAGTTAAGATTTTACTCGTCTGCAAGCGGGAACACAGAATGCTTCTTTAACGAACGCAAGTATCGCGCAATGGACAATTGAATTTTTCATGGCTGGCGGCGAGAGCGGAATCGGGCGCAGGGGGGTAACGATTAACACGTTGATAATCATTTGGAGACAAGAGTTTACGACATGGCCAATGGTTGCGAGGGCTCAGGAACGATTGAGCTTCTGGTTAGCTTTGGCTCAAGTTGGTTGCCTCATGAGTACATGGTTAGGCCCTGCGAAAAAATCGATCAAAGAGCTGCAAGAAAAGAATTTGTGCTCCGGTTGCTAACGGACGGAATACTGGCGCGTCTAACTCGCATAACCTCCCTTGCATCTCTCGGGGCGTGGATTCAATCCGCGTCTCTTCTTTTTTGCCCCGCACTTATTTGCGCCACGACTTTGCGCCACGACCGCTACGGGTGAGGCTCGCGTGAAAAGCAGGAACGGATAGGCCGCCGATGGGGTGCACAGCGTGGAGGCTTCGTCTATCATGGGAGGCCAGAGGAAAAGCCCTCGCGCGGAATGCGCCGAAAGAGAGAAGGATGAGCCTGCGTCTTGCTGCCATGCTGGCATTGCTGATGGTTCCGGCTGTTCTGTGGGCGATCGATACGAACGCATTACGGCCTCCCAAGGGCGCGCGGGTTGCAGTGATTGCGTTTGAAGATTTGCAATGCCCGGACTGTGCCGCCGCCGAGGCGCTGCTGGAAGAAGCGTCCGCGAAGTATGGGATTCCGCTGGTGCGGCACGACTTTCCACTGCCCAAGCACAACTGGGCATTTGAGGCTCACGTGATGGCGCGATACTTTGATACAAAAACCGATACGAAGAGCGATACGAAAGCATTGCCGTTGGGCGAGGAGTTCCGGCGCTGGGTGTATGCCAACCAGAGTTCGATCAACAAAGATAACCTGCGCGGGATGGGCGAACGATTCGCCGATCAACATCATGTGGAGTTGCCTGCAAACTATGATCCGTTGGGCGAGTTGAAGAACAAGGTATTGGCCGATTACGCCCTGGGACAGCAGGTGGGCGTAGTTCGTACTCCCACGGTGTACGTGGTGAGCGAAAGCGAAAGCGGAGCGCCGTTTGTGGAGACCCTGGACCGGGATAAGCTGTTCGCGATGATCGAGCAGCTACAGGCGGCAGAGAAGAAGTAGGGCGCGGGTGAAGAGCAAAGCTTGAAGGAAAGGGAAACGATGAAGAGGAAGATGGTTGGGCTGATCGCGGTGATAATGATGATGATGGCTGCGGCGGCGTGGGCAGACGATACCAGCGCGCTGCGTCCTCCGGCGGGGAGCCGGATTGCGCTGGTGGTGTTCGAGGACCTGCAGTGTCCGGCGTGCGCCAAGGCCGAGCCGCTGCTAGAGCAGGCGGAGCGCAATTACAAACTGCCGCTGGTGCGCCACGACTTTATCATTCCGGCTCACACCTGGAGCATGGAAGCGCACATTATGGCGCGGTATTTCGATACGCAGTCTCCGCAGTTAGGCGAGGAGTTCCGGAAATACATCTTTGCCAACCAGAATGCAATCTACAAGACGAACCTGCGGAAGTGGGCAGATGACTTCGCCGCAGCGCACCACACGGCTCTCCCGGCGTTCTACGATCCCACCGGCGCACTGCGCGCCAAAGTGGAGGCGGACACGGCGCTTGGCAAAGCCTTGGGCGTGCGCCAGACGCCGACGATTTACGTCGTGAGCACTTCCAAGCAGGAGCCCTATGTGCAAGTGCCCGAGCAAGGGAAACTGTTTGAGACCATCGAACAGGTGAAGTCCGCGCTGGGGCCGACTCCGGCGGCGAAGAAGAAATAGCCATTGCGGATTCGAGAATCAGAGGCCACTTCGCGGTGGCCTTTTTCATTGTTGAAGAAAACGCTAGAGCGGTTTCAGCGTAGCTGTATCCGAGTAACCGCAGTGTTGAAACCACGCAGCCGAGTTTTCCTGGGTGATCGTGGCGATAGCCGCAGTGATGGCCTGTTCGAGGGCGTCAGAGAGACG